>ERZ824600.785-NODE-785-length-45251-cov-4.251372_pt1 | contig 45251 bp, 40 predicted proteins | sample MGYA00519933_ERZ824600 | MGnify/ENA primary metagenome ERZ824600 (study PRJEB31778, sample SAMEA3449178) | human gut metagenome | biome: human gut; feature: human-associated habitat; material: faeces | place: United Kingdom | collected 2010/2012 ... | reverse complement strand
GACTGCCTTGTTGGTCAGTTTGTTGCGGTTCTCATCCAGTGCTTTTTCCTCCTCCAGAAGCACATCAAGAAATGCTTTGATCATCAGGCTCTGAAGCTCCCGGTTCGCCGGATACTGAAGATTGCGTTTCAGATCCAGAAGCATCTCATCGGTTTTGCTGTAATTTTTTCTGGAAACTTTTGCGATCTCCTCCGGAGTCGGCGGCTCGATCTGCCCGTTTACGATCACAATGTTTCGCTTCCGGGCTTTTAATTCCTGGTAAAGCTGGTAAAGCTCGTTAGTATAAGAGATTTTATCTTCTCTTGATAACCAGCCTAAGCCCATGTAAGTGAAATTATCATCCAAATCCATATCTTTTCTTAATTTGTTGATAGTAACTTCACCTTTGTCTGATAGGTAATTGTAGATTTTACCTGCAGATTCAATGATTTGTACTTGCATTTCTTTTTGTTCTTTTTTACTTGATGTAAACATGTTAAAAACCTCCTTTAAAATCATAATTTTATACTACTACTTTTTATCAAATAATGGAATATTATTTTTCTAGAAATATTAAAAAGCTAACTATAAGTAAGTTTTGAGCACTTAACATTTCTAAACTTTTCTAAAGTATACAACAAAAAAATAAATATTTTTCATCATTTTAATGTATTTTCCTAAAAAAAATACATTAAAAATATTAGTTTTTTATATAAAAAGCTGTTTTTAAACGAAAAATATACAAAAAATAAATATTTTATAGCAAAATTTTTTATAAAAGAAAAACCAAAAGACAAAAAAGACAAGAGCTTCAAGGTTATAACCCATTTATAATTTTAACAAAATTATAAAACATAACAATGCAAAATCTAAACTAATTATATATCTCTATTTAAAATTATTTTATCAGAAGAATTTATCATTTGATAATTTAAATTTTTAATATCTTTTTCTAATTCAGTTTTTTCATAATAATCTGCTGAAAATATTACAACCGGATTATTATTTTTCAATATAAATGTCAATAAATATGAAGAGTATCCTATTGCATAACGATTACCTTTTACTCTCTGTCGCAAAAAACCTACTTTATCTATTTGTGAAAATTTTACCAAAAATTTTCTTGTCTTTTGATTGACTAAATTTACTTTTTCGATATAACAAGTATCCTGAAATTTTGAACATATCAAGGTTTCTTGTTTATAGTTTGTTAAAAGTCCTGCAACAACAGCACCCGTAAAAAGAATTCCAAACACAACTTTTAAGACATTTTTTAGATTGTCATCATCTTCATTTGATGAAAAATAATTCATAATATTACTCCATTAATATAGTCTACCATAAAATTTTTTCAGTATAATATTACTGAGGAAATTATGAATAAAAATATTTTAATCTTTGATTTAGACGGAACACTGTTAAATACATTGAACGACCTGACAGACAGCACAAATTACGCTCTCGCATCTTTAGGATATCCGCAAAAAACAATTGAACAGGTAAGAAATTACGTTGGCAATGGTGTTGCAAAATTGATTGAACGGGCGATTCCAAATGGCTGCGCAAATCCTGATTTTGAAAAATGCCTTGAAATCTTTAAAGAAAACTATTCTAAAAACATGTACAATAAAACCGCTCCCTATGATGGAATTATAAAAATGCTAAAACAATTACGTCTTAAAGGATGTAAAATAGCAGTTGTATCAAATAAATTTGATGCAGCAGTAAAAGAACTATGTAAAAAATACTTCCCAGATATGATAAATGTCGCAATAGGAGAAAATGAAGCAGGCGGAATTAAGAAAAAACCGGCGCAGGATACAGTATTAAAAGCATTAAAAGAACTTAACGGCAAAACTTCTGATGCAATATATTTAGGAGATTCAGAAGTAGATATCCAAACCGCTCAAAATTCAAACATGCCTTGTATAAGTGTGACATGGGGATTTAAAGATAAAGACTTTTTAATTCAACATGGCGCAAAAATTCTAGTCAATAAACCCCATGAAATTATTGAATACATAGAAAACTAGACTAACCAGCTTAACTAATTGATGACTTATAAACTTTATCTTAAATTTCAAAAGAAAGATAAAAGTTTAAGAGGTATATATGTCATCATCAGCAATAAAAAATATTCATGCACGTCAAATTCTTGATTCACGCGGGAATCCCACATTAGAGGTCGAAGTAATATTATTCTCAGGAGAATCTGGCATTGCCTCTGTTCCCTCCGGTGCTTCAAAAGGAAAATTTGAAGCTGTAGAACTTCGTGATAATGAAGATGAATTCAGCGGGAAAAGCGTACGAAAAGCTGTTAACAACGTAAATAAAGTTATAGCACCTGTTTTAATAAATAAAAATGTTGTAAACCAGTATTTTATTGACAGAACTCTAATTGAACTTGACGGCTCAGAAAACAAAGGGACTCTTGGCGCAAACACACTTTTAGGAGTATCTATGTCGTGTGCCAGAGCCGCAGCAAATTATTACAAAATTCCATTATATGAATATCTTGGCGGAATATTTGCCAAAACAATGCCTGTACCGATGATGAATATTTTGAACGGAGGAGTACATGCCGGCAATAATCTGGAATTTCAAGAATTTATGATAGCTCCTGTTGCGGCTGAAAATTTTGCACATGCGCTACAAATGGGTGCCGAAATTTTTTATTCTCTAAAAAAGATTTTATTGAAAAAAAATCTTTCAACTGGTGTAGGGGATGAAGGAGGATTTGCACCAAATCTAAACACAAATTCAGATGCAATAAAATTAATTATTGAAGCAATACAAACTGCAGGTTACACAACCGAACAAGTCAAACTTTGTTTAGATATTGCATCAAGTGAATTTTATAATGACGGAAAATATTTTATTCAAGATTACGGATACACAAGCGCAGAATTTATTGAAATATTAGAAAAACTTGTTAATTCTTATCCAATAATCTCTATAGAAGATGGTCTTGCTCAAGAGGACTGGTCCGGTTGGGAAATACTTACAAAAAAAATAGGACACAAATGCCAGCTTGTTGGGGATGATTTATTTGTCACAAATCAAGAAAGGCTTAAATTCGGAATAAAAAAAGCCGCAGCAAATTCAATTTTAATTAAACTTAACCAGATAGGAACAGTATCAGAAACACTTGATACTATAAATTATGCTAAAAATTACGGTTATACTACAGTAATTTCACACCGTTCCGGAGAAACAGAAGACACATTTATTGCCGACCTTGCAGTTGCAGTTAACAGCGGTCTAATAAAAACTGGTTCACTTTCACGCAGCGAACGTGTTGCTAAATATAACAGACTTTTAAAGATTGAACAATATCTGGGTTCTGGCGCAAAATACCCGGGAATAAACGCATTTAACCCAAAAAGAAAAACATAATAAACATTCTATCTACATCTTTAATATACATTTACATTATACAAATTTCGCAGTTCAAAAATTGATTAATTTTCTTTATTTTTTATAATCTTAGTAATATTTATTTTGTAAATGAGGTTAGAAAAAAATAATGATTATAATAATGGAACCAAACGCAACAGCCGAAAATATTCAAGCTGTTACAAATCTTTTAAATGAACATGGATTTAAAGTTATTGTACATGAGGGAGATGTCCACACTGTTATTGACGCACTTGGCGATAAAACAACCCTGTCTCCAACTAGAATTGATGCCATGGATGGCGTCAAAAAAATAAAATTAATAAGAGAACCATTCCGTTTAGCATCACGTGACCGAAAATCAGAAGATACAGTTATAGAATTTGATAATGGCGTTAAAATTGGCGGAGCTAACCGCCCTGTTTCAATAGTTGGACCTTGCTCTGTTGAAGATGATTATGACGGTTTGCTTAAAGTTGCTATTGCAGCAAAAGAACTTGGCTGTCAATTTTTAAGAGGCGGAGCATTCAAACCAAGAACATCTCCGTACGAATTTGATGGATTAGGCGAAAAAGCTTTAAAACTTTTAGCAAAAGCAAAAGCAGAAACAGGTTTACTTATAGTAACAGAACTTATGGATTCTGCAGATTTAGAATTAGTTTGTGATTACGCTGATGTAATTCAAATCGGAGCAAGAAACATGCAGAATTTTAAGCTTTTAAAAGCTGTAGGAAGATGTAATAAACCTATTATTTTAAAACGAGGACCAGCCAGCACTATTAGAGAATTTCTATTAGCCGCAGAACACATTATGTATAACGGAAATGAAAAAGTTATACTGTGTGAACGTGGTTTAAAAAGTTTTGACAGTGCTTTTACCAGAAATTTACTTGATATTTCTGCAATTCCTGTCATAAAAAAATATTCTCACCTGCCAATAATTGTTGACCCGAGCCATGGTACAGGTCAAAGATATTTGATTGAACCTATGGCAAAAGCAGGTCTGGTTGTAGGAGCAGACGGGGTTATGGTTGAAGTTCACCACAATCCGGCACAAGCTCTTAGTGACGGGAAACAAAGTTTATCAATTCCTCAATTTAAAGAAGTGTTCACAAAATTAAATAATTTGATTGACACACTTCATCTTGAAAAAAGTCTTGCAATATCTAACCTTGAATAACAAATTTTACCAATTTATAAAAACATCGATTGGCGATTTGATTTAATCTCTTCTATCTGTTCAAGATAATCAGAATTAGTCAGGTCGCCAATCGATTTGTATAGTTTCAAAATACTTGTCTGAATATTATCTGAATTCATCATAACCATATCATTTGCCATTTCAGTATTTGACATAGCAAGACGTGTCATATCTCGAAAGCCCGATGAGGCAATTTCTAAAGCTAAAGGATTTTCACTGGCAGTTTTAAATATCGCTTGAGCAATAACCATTGGCATATGAGAAATTAATGCAACAGCCTCATCATGTTTGTCTGGAGTTGTTTCTACAATTTTTGCACCCAAAGCATTGATAATTTTTATTAATCTTTCATCATTACCATAAACCGGAGTAATTACCCATTTTGCATTTTTAAACAGACCTTCAAAAGAATTTTCAAATCCCTTATGCTCAGTTCCTGCCATAGGATGTGATGGAATAAATTTATACGAGCGTTTTTTATTACACACAAACTGTTTCAGGGAACAAACATCAGTAACAATAGTTTCCTCACTTAAAAGATCTTCCAATTTATCTAAAATAGAAAGTGTTTTATTCATTGCAGAACAAACAAATACAACATCGCAATCTTTCAAAACTTTATAATCTTTATAAATATTTTCGCCGTTTTGAGAATTTGAAACCGCCATAACATCATATCCAAGCTTTACTAAATCCTTAAATATAGAACCACCTATTAAACCTAAACCAATAATTCCAATTTTCATATTTACCCTCTTTCAGAATAAAATATAACATAATAATAATTTGTAGCATATATTTAGTCCTTGTGATAATATTTTTATATGAATAGAAATGAATTTATTAATGCTAAACGTATAGTTATAAAATTAGGAACAAATGTTTTAAGAAACGATGAGGGATATGTATCTTTACCAAGAGTTTATTCTTTTATTGAAGATATAGCAAACCTTGTTAAATCAGGAAAAGAAGTTATCATTGTAACATCAGGAGCCGTTGGGCTGGGTAAAAAAAGACTTGGCCTTGAAGACACAAGCGGTACAGCTCTAAAACAAGCCTGCGCAGCAATCGGGCAGGGGAAATTGATGTCAATTTATGAAAACGGATTTGATACATACGGACTGACAGCTGCACAAATTTTACTAACAGAAGATGATTTTTCAGTAAGGCAAAAATATTTAAGCTTAAGAACAACATTCAATAAACTTTTAGAACTTGGAGTTATACCTGTCATCAATCAAAATGATACAGTATCTACGCTTGATGTTGCACTGCGTTATGTTAAAGAAGACATGCAGGTTTGTTTTTCTGATAATGATAAATTATCTGCTCTTGTTGCAAGTGAATTAGATGCAGATTTATTAATAATTTTGTCAGACATAAATGGTTTATACGATGATAATCCTAAAAATAATCCTGATGCAAAATTAATAAAATCAGTACCGGAAGTTAATGATGAAATTATGGCATTAGCTTCAGGTGTATCTGATGGTGGCCGTGGCGGGATGGAAACCAAATTAAAAGCCGCAAGACTTGTAACCAGATTTGGCGGTAAAGTTCTAATTGCTAACGGGAAAGAGCCTTTTATTATCAAACGCATTTTTAAAGGCGAAGATTTAGGTACAATGTTCCTGCCGCAAAAAGAAAACTTATCAGATAAAAAACGCTGGATAGGTTATGCTACAAATATTATTGGCAAAATAATTGTAAATGATGGAGCAAAAAAAGCTCTACTTGCAGAAAAAAGCCTTTTACCAATAGGTGTTATCGGAGTAAAAAATACGTTCAACAAAGGAGATGTTATTTCCATTTTGGACGAAACAAAAAAAGAATTTGCCCGGGGAATTGTAAATTATGATTCCGATTCTTGCAAAAAACTTCTCGGCAGCCACTCTGATAATATTGTAGAAATTTTAGGTTTTAAAAATTACGATGCAATTATAACCAGAGATAATATAACTATTTTATAGGATTTAATATGGAACAAAATTTTATTGATATTGCTAAAAATGCAAAACAAGCCTCACTAAAAATTGCAGAATTAAGTACTGAATTAAAGAATCAAGCATTAAATAAAATCGCCAATGCATTTGAAATTCATAAAGAGGAAATTTTTGAAGCTAATAAAAAAGATTTAGTAGAAGCTGAATCTCTTGTCCAAAACGGCGAAATAACAAAAGCAACTTTTAACCGTTTGAAACTTGATGAAAATAAAATGCGAGATATGATTCAAGGAGTAAGAGATATTGCAAATCTTGAGGATCCTATCGGCAAAAAACTTTTTGTTAGAGAATTAGATAAAGACCTGATACTAAATAAAGTTTCATGCCCGATTGGAGTTCTGGGAATTATTTTTGAAGCTCGCCCGGATGTAATTTCTCAAATTTCATCCCTTGCAATAAAATCTTCCAACGCTGTAATCTTAAAAGGCGGCAAAGAATCAAAAAATACAAACAAAAAAATTCTGGAAGTAATAAATGAAGCATTAGCACAAGTAAAAGAATTTCCCGAAAATGTCGTTCAACAGGTCTTTTCAAGAGAAGACGTAGCTGAAATGCTTAAATGCGACAAATATATAAATCTGATAATTCCACGCGGCGGAAATAATCTAGTCAAATTTATCAAAGAAAACACAAAAATTCCGGTACTTGGACATGCTAACGGGATTTGTCATATATTTGTGGATAAATCCGCAGACATTGATATGGCATCAAGAGTGGTAATCGACGCAAAAACCCAGTACCCGAGCGCTTGTAATGCAGTTGAAACGTTATTAATTCACAAAGATTTTGAAAAAGCAAACGAGCTTTTAGCTTCATTACAGTTATCAGAAATAAAATTAGTTTCTAATCCTGAAGCTTGGGATATTGAATACGGAGACAAAATATTATCTTATAAATTTGTAAATAATATTGATGAAGCAATTGAACATATAAATACATATGGTTCAGGACATACAGACTGTATTATTACAAAAAACATAGAAAACGCTGAAAAATTTATGAACAATGTGGACTCTGCAGGAGTATATTTTAATGCTTCAACAAGATTTGCAGATGGATTCAGATACGGTTTTGGTGCAGAAGTAGGAATTTCTACCAACAAAACACATGCCAGAGGCCCTGTAGGTTTAGAGGGTTTAACTATTTATAAATACAAACTAGTTGGAAATGGACATATTGTTGATGACTATTCAAAGGGTATAAAGAAATTTCACCACAAAAATTTAGCATAAATTTCAAACAGAAGTATCTAAATTTCTCTGACCATCATCAGGATTTATATAACGAAGTTTAATTACGGTATAATCATTGTCATTATCTTTGACCTTATCTTTACCAGTGCACTCAAATTTAGAACTTCTTGGAAAAACAATTTCATCAGACTTTCCCAATTCACCTCTGCAAGACACTCTTGAGCCTGCCGGAATTTCTATTTCATACAATATACCTTTATTATTTGTGAGAAAGTATTTTGCGTACTCTCTATCAGATGTTGCGTAAGCATATTCTTTCATATCAATGATATCTCCAACTTTTATACCAAGCCTTTTTTGATAAAGCTTATTATTAGAAAAGAATACAGGTTTTTCACCAATACATCTCACAACATTCAAAACCTTTGTTGTAGGTTTTAGCTGTTTAAACTCTAAATCTGTTTTAATAATCATCTGACGCGGGGTGAAACCGGTTAACATAAATTTTTCATTGAGACCTTTTGAATTTAGACCATTTATAAAATAGTGATTTATACCATTCAAATAAGCATGCAACGAAACATTTTTCCTGTTAGAATTTTTTAACTGCCCGCTTTGCAAAACTTTTGCCCGGTAAACACTACAGAACAAATCATTAGAAGCCGATTTGCAATTATTATTATCAGCAGTAGTTTTAACAGCCGCATCGCAAGCCCGTTTGCTATTTAAGTTAAACTTATTTATTAAAGGTTTTATACAGTTTACATAAAAATTCATACTTACTATACCTTGTTAATATAGTAAGTATGAAAAAGTTTAAATTTGTCAGCTTTAATGCCGAGTTTAAAAGATTTGTTACATCGAACTAGTGATGACAATGACCACCGCAGCCATGAGAACCGCAAACATGAGATTCTTCACCATGTACATGATCATGATGTGAACAGCTTACATTAGGGTTAAAAGAAAGATTGCCTGCTAACAATAAGTTTACAGCCTCATCTACACTCCCTGAAACACCGCCAAATAATTTTATATTATTTTCAGCTAATGCATTTTGAGCTCCTCCGCCAATACCACCGCAAATTAGAGTATCAACATTGTTATCAGCCAAAAATTGAGTAATAGCACCATGCCCCTGTCCATTTGTTGAAACAATTTCAGAAGACACAATTTTATTATCTTCTATATCGTACATTTTAAATTGTTCACAATGTCCAAAATGTTGGAAAATTTCACCATTTTCAAAAGTTACTGCAATTTTCATATTATTCTCCTTATTTTATTTCTGCTGTAGTTTTTTGCTTATATTCAATCAAACATTTTGCCAGTTGATCAGGACAACTTGTCGGCTTTGGACCGCAAGTAATACCCTGTAGTCTTTCTATAACATCATCAATTGTCATACCTTTGATAAGACTTTTTATCCCTTTAAGATTTCCGTTACATCCTCCAAAGAATTCGGCATCAACAATCTTACCCTCTTTCACTGCCACCTGCATTAGCTGACAGCAGGTACCCGACGGATTATATTGTATAATTTCTGTTTGCTCAGTCATTTTTTATATTCCTCTATTTATCTTCTCTTATAATACTGTAGCATACGTTTAGCAGGAACTAGTATTTATTAACTATTTATTAATCTTTTATGCATTATATTAAAAATGATACAGATTCTTAATATTTTTTATTCAATATGGCAAAAAATATTTTTACTAACATTATAACATCCATATATTTTATGGGGACAATGCATGAAAATTTTTAAAATAAATATATTTAACCCTTATTTTCAGGGACAAAGACAGGACAGAAAAAACGTTGCACAATTACAACAAGACAACGAATACGACCTTAATGTACCAAATCAAAGAAAGATTTCTCAATCAATTGAAAACTTATCAAAAATCCCTGGCGAAAGTAATGTAAATTTCTTACTAGATGTTGCGGAGAACCTAAAATACGGAACAAATATAGACTTAGGCAAAAAAGCATACAATGATTGGCATTCAAAATTACAGAACGCCGCAAAAAATTCGCTTGCAATATCAGACAAATCCGTTCAAGAAAAACTGCAAAGTAAAATAGAACAAAGCTTTAATACTCAAAAACCATTAAATAATACAGAAAAAGAAATTCTTGAAAATAGAACATCTCTTCTTGCAAAAATTAATCATAACTCATTGAAAAATATACCTAATGAAAATATTAAAAATGTAAAAAGGAATTTAGATTATTTTATAGTTTCCTCAGAAGTACCTACAGCTCAAAAACTGTATATTCTTAAAAGATTGAACTACTTTATGAGTCCTGAGTATAAAATAAATCCACAGCTTAAAGACAAAAAATCACAAGCATTATCAGAAGTAATTAATGACATTGTTATTAACACTCCGGAATCAAAAATCCCGAATATAAAAGCAATAAACCAAAAACAACATGGCATTTGCGCATCAATTTCAATATGCCGAAAGCTTCTGGCTTACGAAGACAAACCTAACTATGTGGACATGGTTCTATCTGAACTAGAAGATTCAGATACAATGCAGGTTTACGACATAAATAAACTAGGAACACATACAAAAATACCTATATCAAAATGCTATATAGATTTTGACTACGCTCTTGCTAAAGGTTACAGAATCGTAGATACATCTGCAATGTACTGGATGAATATAGCCGACACCGCAGGTTCTGCCAACGAAGCTGTTGGAATGTACAGTGCATTTGATAAACAAAATTTTGATACCTGGGCAGATGCACATTTGAGAGCTGACATGGATTCTGAATTGATAAACAAACAGGATTACTATAGAGCTTTACTCAATGCAAAATCTAAACTGGAAACCTGCAAGAAAAAAGCAATTGAAAATAATGCCAAAATTCAAAATACGACTATAGAAACCCGCAAAAATATACAATTAGCAACCGAATATAACAAATATCTAAATCAGCTAATCTCTAAAATTGCTCCAAATATGAATAACGAAGAAATTCACGGAGTAATAAAAGATTTACGCTCTCTTGAAATCCAAAATTCAAATAAAGCATTAGAAATTAATGACTACAGAAAAGATTTTATATATCTTCCGAATGAAACCCAGGAAGCAAAATTAGAAAAAATTAAAGCCTTTCTGACAATTGCAATGCCTCAAGGTTATAATACAAAACTTTTAAATAAATATGCTCCTGAAATTTTAGATTTGACAAACTCTCTGAAAAAAATCTCAAATAAAAACAGCCATTCCTCAGGACAGGATACCGAACTTATAAAAGCAAAAAGACTATATTCTGCAGCCGCAGCTTATAGAACACAATATTTATTCCAGTTGGACATACCTGAATATCTTGCTGAAATGATGGACAATTTAAATATTTCAGATGACGAAACAAGAATCACTGAAAATATTGATTTACTTATTAAAAAATTAAAAAAAGATTCTCTTAATCCAGAACTAAGAAAACGTCTGGCCATCAACTTTGAATCCTCTGACAACAACGATGCATTAATTGCTTCACTTGAAGAAAATAAAAATACCATCAATTATATCTTGACAGACCTGATGGACAATTTATACCAGTGCTCGTTATGTGTAAGCCGAAAAAATGTTTTACTCAATGAACTAAAAATGCTGCAAGAAGGTATAGAACTTGAACAAGATAAAACAAACATAATAAATTTAGCTTCCCGTCTCGGGGTTAAAGATAATACCCGCGCAATTCAAGAAAAATTAGATAGATACATTTCAGAACTACAATCAGAAAATTGTCCGGAATCAACATACATATCTATCTATAGAAAATTCGGACACACCTCTCAATTAGAAGATTTTAAAAACAATTTTGAACAACTGGGTAAAATGCTGTTCGAAGAACCAAATGAAAATATTATTAAAGGCTTTAACGCTCTTAATGGCATAAATCCTGATTCTCCAATAGAAGAAACTCTCAAAATATACAACCGCATAGCTGAAAATTTCAATAATATTTCAAGTCTCATTAATCAATTCCAACAAGCATTGAAAATAACAGATGACAATGGAAATATTCTAAATACCACAGATTCAAAAGAAATTATCTTGAAAAAACTTGAAAATATGGGAGAACTTCCATCAGCTAAAGAATTACAAACTTTTAATGACAGATTTACAAAAATTGCAAAGATAAAATCTGAATTAGAAATGAAAAATAATAAACCGGTAAAAAATAAAGATTTACCGCAAGAACTGGTAAAACTAACACATTCAGAAAAAGAAGTTCTAAAAAGATACGAAAATAATATCAATATCTGGTATTCAATGGTAACAAGAAAATTCAACAATGAATACAGAGATATGAAAGAACCTCTGGAAGAATTGCATAGACAAATTGGCGTTAAAACAGGAAGCAGATGGATTGGACCTGAAGGTCAAAGCGGTTTAAATTCCCGCCAGCAGGTAAAAATTATTGAACACATGACAGATAGACCGTATTACATTGAGTACGACGGCAAACTAGCACTTGCAAAAATAAAAGAGTCTCCATATTCAGGAATTTCTTCAACTTCTGTATCTTCACATGAAGCCGCAGGTCATGCTCAATATGTAGTTGATGTCAAACCAATTCAAATCAAAACCGGTGATAAATATGAAACAAAAGATGTGATTGTCCATGATAATACCTGGGGTGCCTCAGAACACGAAAATACATGGATTGACGAAAATGGTTTGCTAAGAACAGATTATCAAAACGGATACGGCGGAGCCTTAGGTTTTATCACAGATGAAAATTACAGAAACGGAAATATCGCAGAAAACCTGCTTGAAAAAAGTGGTGAATACATACCAGGTAACGCAATTCAATCTAAAATATATAAAAAATTAAACAAAAGTAATTCTGAAAGTTATAAATTCCCGATGTTTTTTGATATGATAACACCGGGCAAATATCCTAACCCTATGACATATGTTCAAATGATTCGTCAAAATACACTACTTGCCCCTGCAGAATTTTTAGATGAACTGGAAAATCTTGCTAAAGGTATGACACGCAAACAACTGAAAGCTGCAATGCAAAAAGTTCAGGTCAGCAGCAATTCTACTAATGAAAAATATAACAAAATGCTGGAAAGAATAAATGGGGATAACATTTTAAGCAAAGGCATTTTAACCCGCGAAGATTATAATAAACTGTCAAAAGATGACAATCTAAGAATTTTGCTGGAGAAAACAGCTATTATTAAATCATATTCATCTATTCCTGATTTAAAATTATTTTATAAAGCCAACCGTGCAAATGAAATCAAACAAATAAAAGAAAGAGTCCAAAAAGAAGCCCGCAAAAACTTTAACTATACATTTGCCAAAGATATTGATATTACAAAATATGCCGTAGAAAGTTCCAGAAATGAAATTATAAATTTACTGGAAGAAACATCTGCAAAAAATAATATAAAATTAACTCAAGGAGAAATTCGATATATTATCAATTCAATGAAACATATTTCGCCAAAAGATTTTGACGGAAACCTGAACCATACAATAGAATTAATGGTTAATGAGTTAAAACAAGCATTAATTACCAAAACACCAAACTTTGCAAATAAACAAGATAAAATTGAAGCTTTAGCTAACAGTATACGAAACATTTTAAAAACAAATACAGGATTCACGTTAGCTGATTTGAACAATTCTTCATTCTCAACAGGGAATCTCAAAAGTATTGTGCAATGGATAGACAATACATTTGACCCTGCAACAGATGAAGAATTTGTTCAAATTTTTAATAACCTTCAAAATATGACAACTGCAGAATTCAATCGTCAATTTAACTCAAAAATTAAAGACACAGATTTAGGAATAAAAAATATAACAGGATATGATATCCTTACCCAAATTCGAGCAGAAAACGAAAAAACATTAGATTCAATATTTAATATTATTTATAGTCAGGAATCATCTAAAGACAGCGAGTTGAGCAAAACAACCCCGTCTTATGATTACCACAAATTTGAAAGAAAATACAATGGCGGTAAATATATAAGAAACAAAAGATCTTTTGACGATATTTATTCTGATTATTATTACTCATTATTGAGCCTGAATCTTGATAAAAGTTATAATAAAATTCGTCAGCAAGCTTTCGAAAAATACGGAATGTTCCCTGCTTTTCCAAAAGTTAACCACGAATCAGATGAAGAACTTGATAATTTAATTAACAATCTCTACTCAAATCTCAATAGTGATATTGATGCAATTATGGCATTTAAAGCTCAAATAAAATCTTTTGAAATTATTAATCATTTACAAAACAGATTATCAAAATTAAATCAAAATCAAGAATTAACTAAACGTCAAAAATCAATAATTACAAAAGAATTAAATGAATTTGCAACGATAAATGATGGTGATGAAACAATTGCAGAAGTTCTTAATAGAATAAATACAACAATTGAAACCGGAAAAACTGCAGCAGATTTTTCTGAACTTGTTAATTATATGCAAAAAGAACTCAATCCTTATCAAAAAACAGCTGACGGCACAACAATGGATGAAGCTGTAAAACTAACACTTGAGTCACTTAATCAAACAAAAAAAGATTTCATAAAAAATACAATTGAACCAAAATATCAGAAAAAAGCCTTTGAACTACTAAATAAATGGATTAGCATAAAATCAAAAGCTTCCTATAATCACACACAAGATGATGAAGACAAATTATCACAAGAGGCACAAATCATTTATGCTCAATTCCTTGATTTATTTGAAAAACACAGAATATTTAAATCACCGGAAAAAGTACTGAATGAATTTCTGCTGATGAATGCAAAAGATGCTCGTCCTGAAAATATTGAAGCAACAGGCGACAAAGCTGCAAAAGCCTTTAAAGATTTTGAAGACTTGAAACAATCTTATAAAATCAATCTTCAAAGCTTGTTATTCAATGCAAATCTTGTAGAAATACAAGACATATTAATGCGCTGCGCCAAAAATGGCAGTTTGAATATTGTCAGTGATTCATTAAAAAATTCAGAATTAACACTAAAAAATGGAACAACAATACCACTTGATTCAGATATTGCAATAAGTTATATGCTGTCTCCAATGCTTGCAGATTCAGATTTAGATACAGCTGTTATGTTTGTTGAACAACTTAATCTGGCTGAAAAAGTAATCGAAATGGCTACAAAAAATCAAAATTTCCAATCTGCTTATAAAAATATCAAAAGAATTCACAGTATCCTTGAAAGTATATCAAAACAATCAAAAATAATTGATAAAGAACTTCAAGCTCTGCAAGATATAGATAACGATAAAGATTATATAAATAGACTTAAAAATTCACAAAAAGAAATTCTTAGAAAATTTATGAATACAAATTATCGCATAACTGCAGATATCTACAGCAAGTCAATTGATAATGCATTAGAGCAAATGAAAAACAATCCGGAACACTCAAAATGTGCAATTCTTAATGCAAATATGGATACCGCAAAAACCGCTGCAGGATATGTTGCAAAACAAAATATTGAAACTTTGAATAATGATTTGTTAAAAATACAAATTATACAGAATTTGATAAGCCGCGTAAAATTACCTGAAAATTCTCCGGCAGAAGCTACAAGACAAAAGTATCTGGAAGAATTCAAAAAAATTGAAGAATATAAAGATTCTTTTCCACATTCATATTCCGGGTTGAACCTAACAGTAGAATAATACGATATAAAAAGAGTAAGTTTAAAACTTACTCTTTTTATTCTTGTTTATAAAATTTTACTATATTTCATATTCTAATTTTTTTTCAAAAAATCAGGAACATCTAAGTGTAATGGAGCCATTTGCGGGAATCCAAAACCTGAAGATGATGAACTTTGAGAGACAGAATTAGTGCCGGCTTGTATTGATTTACCCTGAAAATATTCTGCCGCAGATAACTTTGGAGTCGCATCTTTAGCCTTTTCACTGAAACCTGTTGCAATAACAGTAATTTGAATTTCATTTTGGAAAGCTTCATTAATCGCAGTACCAATAATTACATCCGCATCATCTTTCACTACATTGTTAATTACAGAAGTTGCATCATTAATTTCATAAAGAGTCATATTAGAACTTCCTGTGATATTAACAATAATTCCGCTGGCACCGTCAATAGAAGATTCAAGAAGTTGAGAATTAATAGCCATTTCTGCAGCCTTAATCGCCCTTCCTTCTCCTTGCGCTCTACCAATACCCATCAATGCAGTACCGGAATCCTTAACAACTTTTCTAACATCTGCAAAATCGATATTTATCATACCAGGGATAGTAATAATATCAGACAGCCCTTGAATACCTCTGTATAGCACTTCATCAGTTACGCAAAAAGCTTCGCGTAAACCTATTTGGCGTTCTACAACTTGCAATAGCTTATCATTAGGCACGACAAGGATTGCATCAACATACTTTTTAAGTTTTTCAATACCGGCTTCTGCTTGACTCATTCTTTTTTTACCTTCCCAACAGAAAGGTTTTGTAACGAATGCAATAGTCAAAATTCCCAAATCTTTAGCAATTTGAGCAATAACAGGAGCTGCCCCTGTACCGGTGCCGCCACCCATTCCAGCAGTAATAAATACCATATCAGCACCATCTAAAGCCTTTGTGATTTCGTCTTTAACTTCGATTGCAGCTCGTTCTCCAGTTAAAGGATCACCACCTGAACCTAATCCTTTTGTGGTAGAAACTCCCAATTGTAATTTATTAGGAACATTACTATATGTCAACACCTGCAAGTCAGTGTTCATTATCCAGAATTCAACACCTGCAAGTTTTGCCTTAATCATCCTGTTTACGGCATTTCCGCCGCCGCCGCCGGCACCAATAACTTTAATACGGGTTGGATTTATATGTGACCTTTGATTATTATCATAACTTGATATTATATTTTCCATTGTACCTCCTACGTAATAATTATATTATATACTAAAAAATCAACATTTCACTTATTTGAATATTTTGTAATAAATGTTAAATAGAGTGTACATTTGAAAATTTTATTTACGTCAAGTTAGGCTTGCAAATCTAATTTATTTCCCTGATTTTTGGACTTTAAAGCTTGCGCCTGCATCTTTATTTGAGAAGCCTGGTTGGCAACTTTATAATCCTGACCTGACGGGTCAGATGGCGCAAGTGCAGCTCTTATAACTGTATTAGCATGATCAATTGTCTCCTGAGGATTTTTTTTATTCAAGACCGGCATTTTTATCGGAACATGTCCTGATACCGGAACTCCTTCAGAATTTCTTTCTATAGAAATTGCACCTGCAAACTGCCCTCCTGCAGCTTTGTGAGCCATTTCATGAGCATATATGTGATTATAATTTCTGTTAATTAAATCCTGTTTTGCTAAATTTGATAAACAATTTGTAACCATAAACACACTCCTGCTATAAATGTAGCAAAACATTTTTATTTTGTCAATCTTATATTAAAATTTTATTGTTAAATTATTGTATTTTAATATGGTCACAAATATCCGAAAAACTATCTGATTCTTCTATCCAGTTAATCAGAGGTTTTGTCTCACCAAACCTGAACCCGTAGCCATCTCCAAATTCCTGATGTGTTAAAAATTCGTATTGAATATTAAACGCTACAGGTTCTTCTTTTATATTTAATTTCTTAAACATTTCTGTTGAGATTCTCTTATTTTCAACATCGTAAACATTTGAATAATTAAGCCCTTCTAACGCGCAGAAAGGAACATCAGAACCATTTACCCCGACAGCATTAAGCAGTCCAAAAGTTCGGCACATTATTCCTCTATAGTCATACAAAGAACAAACATTTTCTATCAGAAATGGACATTTATATATAAATTTATCTTCTCCGCTTGCAAGTTTTTCACTAAGAACCTGAATAACATTTGAACAAATTTGATTCTTTGTATCATCAGACAGTTGTTGATAACCAAGAATTAAATATTCAAACTCAATTTGAGTATATGGAAATTGAGCATTTTTACAACATTTAGCGCATCCTTTTTTACAAAAAATGTAAGGTTTTTGCTTTTGAAAAAATTTTTCCAACTTGCCATCAAGCATATTTAAATATTTTACATAATTATCAAGCATAATTTCTCTTTATTCAAATTCAGAAACTTCAACATTTAATAAGTTACATCTAAACTTCACACCAGAAGTATAACAGAAAATACATCATAAAAAAACAATGGAGCGGGCAACGAGACTCGAACTCGCGATCTTCTCCTTGGGAAGGAGACATTCTACCACTGAACTATGCCCGCAGAAGTCATACATAATTTTAATATAGCACAAAATTAATTATAATAATAACATCTTAATAAATAGCATAATCAATATTTAAATTAATAGATACATATTTATTTAAATTATTTCTTTATTTCTAAAATGTTCTTGCTGAACAATTGAAATTAATTTATTTAAAAATGCTTTATATCTAGCCCTAACAGCTTCTCCTGACAATACAATATCTGCTTCATTTTTACAAGGTCTTATATAAATTTCAGCTTTTTGAGAAGCATTTTTATATATACCATCTGCAGATGCTCCTAAATCTCTTTCTGCAGCTCTAATATAAAATCTATCTTTTTGAACTTCACGTCTTACATCAACATAAATTTTAAAATCAAATGCATCTTTTATTTTATCTGTAAGCGTAAATAATCCTTCCGAAATAACAATTTTGGAAGGATTAGCCAATGTATAATTATCATATCTTTTTGCAGTTCCTGACATGTCATATTTTGGAAGATAAACAGAATTACCTGATAATAATTCCTTAATATGTTTGCTCATAAGTTCTAGTTCTAGAGCTTGAGGAACATCTAAATCATAGTTTTTAGCAAATTCTGCAAAACTACCTGCTGCTTTTACCATTTCTGAACGATCATAATAATAATCATCAGTATTAACACGAGTAATTGCATCTTCAATTTCAAATTCAGTAGCAAATGATTTAATAGTATCAATGATATCTAGAGTTATTGTAGATTTACCACTTGCTGTTTCTCCTGCAATACCAATTGATGCGGAACGTGTAACATGTCCAGATAAAAATTTTGCTAATTTTGATATTATTTCTGGTTTATAACTAACTAAAATCGACCCTTCTGCGTTTAATTCATCTTTAAAAATCTTATTTAATTGATCTTCAATTACCTGAACCTTGTTTACTGGAACTGAAACATACATTTTTTGAGATTTAAATGCTATTTCACGGGATTTTTGTATAATATCTACCATCTTTTTCCTTCAAAAATTATTACTACGTTCATAGCTTTTTTATAAACTATAACAGAAGTAAGTCAAAAAAAAAATATTTTTTGTCAAAATATTAATTTTATTAAATATTACTTAACATTTATATATAAATCCGAAAAATAACTTCGTGCTATAATTTATTTGTAAAACAGTTCTAAATAGGGAGTACGGAGAATGAACATTAACACAAATTATCAAAATATTGCCGACAGTTACTTATTTTCAACTATTGCAAAAAAAGTAAACGAATTTGCTGCAAAAAATCCTGATAAAAAAATTATCAGATTAGGAATCGGAGATGTAACTTTACCTCTATGCAAAGTTGTTGTAAATGCTCTAAAAAAAGCATCTGAAGAAATGGGAGTAAAAGAAACTTTCCACGGTTATGGACCGGAGCAAGGATATGATTTTTTAAAGACAAAAATTCAGACTTATTATGCTTCACACAATGTATCTTTAGAAAATGATGAAATATTTATTTCTGATGGCGCTAAATCTGATTTAGGTAATATTTTAGATTTATTTGCTGTTGATAATACAGTTCTAGTTCCAGATCCTGTTTACCCTGTATATGTTGATACTAATACTATGGCTGGAAGAAAAATTATTTATATTGATGCAAATGCTGAAAATAATTTCTTACCACTTCCTGACAAATCAGTAAAAGCTGATATTATTTACTTATGTTCACCAAACAATCCAACAGGTGCTGTTTACAATAAAGAACAACTAAAAGCATGGATAGATTATGCAAATGAAAATAAATCTGTAATCCTTTTTGATTCAGCTTATGAATGTTTTATTACTGACAAAAACTTACCAAGAAGTATTTATGAAATTGAAGGTGCTAAAACTTGTGCTATAGAATTCTGTTCTCTATCTAAAATGGCAGGATTTACAGGTACAAGATGCGGATACACAGTTGTACCAAAAGCAATTGAAAATGGATTATTAAATAAAATGTGGTTAAGACGCCAAACTACAAAATTTAATGGTGTTCCATATATTATCCAAAGAGGTGCTGAAGCTGTATTTACAGAAGACGGACAAAAAGAAATTCAAGAAAATCTAAATTACTACAAAGAAAATGCAAAACTTATTTCTGATGTTTTAACTAAACATAATATTTGGCATATTGGCGGGAAACACTCGCCTTACATCTGGTTAAAATGCCCTGATAATATGACTTCTTGGGAATTCTTTGATTATTTATTAACAAATGTTCAGATAGTGGGAACCCCTGGTTCAGGATTTGGAAAAAACGGAGAGGGTTATTTCCGTTTAACTTCATTTGGCAGCAGAGAAAATACTCTTGAAGCTGTTAAAAGACTTGACGAATTCTTAAAATAACCTTATAGTTATATAGAAACAAAACATAAGAGCCCCAATATAAAATTAGGGCTCTTTTATGTTATTAAAAAAAGAAAGAGTTAAGGTGAACTATGATTACAAAAGAAGTTAATGAATGGATTAGAAAAGTTGAACAGGGAAACTATTCATCCTGGGAAATTATGGAAGAATTTACAAAATTTCATAAATATTTAACTAAAGAAGAAGTTGTGCAGATAAAAAACCGTTTGGAAAAATCTTTAAAACACTAATACACAGCTGGCAGAATCAGAGAAAATATGCTATAATAAATTTATAGTCTGCGAGGTTTTGTAATGTCTTATTATGATGATTTGCTGGAAAAAATTCCAAAAATAAAAAAAATTTTAGACAATGATACTAATTATACAATCTATCATTACACAAAACCTGAAAAACTCTTAAATATTCTTGCCGGAGGAACTTTAAGATTTTCAAATGCACTATATTTGAATGACAAAGAAGAAATTGCATATTCTTACAGATTGATTGTCCAGCTTGTTGATGAAACCGCGGGTTTAAATCCTGATTTATTTGCAAAAATCAAAAACCACTTTACCAATAAATACAAACATATTGTTGACGGCTACAGTGATTTAGTCAACAAATTGGAATACTTCACAACATCATTTTCTACAGAAAGTGACAACTTGACTCTGTGGAATAATTATGCAAAAGGAAAAAACTACACAGGCTACAACATTGGTTTTAATAAGAAAAAGCTTGTATGCGAAATGACAGAATCCGGATACTTACCGGTATACGGTAGTGTAATATACGATCAACAAAAACAAATAAAAATTATTCATGCTATTTTTAAAAAATGGAACATGCTTTTTGAACGAGCCTTAAAATGCAAAAAACAAAATGAGGTTAAATTGTTTGATATTTTATTTGAACTTATTGATGTTTTAAGTATAGTCAGCATATTCTTTAAAAACCCGCAATTCAAAAACGAACACGAATATCGAATTGTTATGGTTAATGCTTTTGGTGCAGAAAATTCTAAACCAACAGGAATAGTTGAAAAAAACGGATTGTTTGTCCCTTATATGGAATATAAATTTTCAAAAGACTCAGTAACTTCAATAAATATTGGGCCAACATTTGACGAAAACATTTTCTACACAAGTACAAACCGTATGTTGTTAAATTTTGGCTATGATAACAAAGAAGTTTACCGTTCAAAAATCCCTCTAAGATACTAAAAACTCTTATTACCTGTATGTTTGATTGCAATATTCATACTCATAATATATAATATCCAGAGTTAATAATTAGAGGTAAATTATGTTAGTAGAATTAAATCAAGAAAATTTTGAACAAGAAACAAAACAAGGGTTAAAACTTGTAGAATTTTATACTACCTGGTGTACATATTGCAGAAACCAGCGTATTGAATTAGAAGAATTAAAAGACGATGCAAACATGTGGATCGGGCTTGTTGACGGGGAAGAATCACCGGAACTTGCTATGAAATATCATATAAAAGGTTTCCCAACATTTGTTTTACTAAAAGATGGAGAAAAAATTGCAGAATTTGTCGGATTCCATCAAAAAGGACAACTATTAAACAAACTTATGGCTTATGTCAATATTAAATAATTTAAAAAGCCGGAATTAATTTCCGGCTTTTAGTTATGCTAAATTCTATTTACATCCCTGTCTATCAAGTAAACTTCACCTGTATGATGGTCAAAATGGCATTTTGCAATATACAATTCTCCATTTTTTACAGCGCTGCTAATTATTTCAGAATGTTCAAGAATATAATCTTCAACCCAGACCGTATGTTTTCTGGCAAAATTATTATTACAGTACATTTTACCACCATTATCAATAACAGGATAAACACATTTTAATATTGATTGAAAATTTTCTGTAATTTCCGGATAGTGTTCGTTAGCATATGTCATCACACCGCAATCATCATGACCCAATAAAATCAATAATGGAACATGTAATTTTTTTACAGCATACTCCAAACTTTCCAACACGTTAGGTCCAACAGTAATACCTGCAACTCTAACAACAAAAAGTTCACCAATACCACAATCAAAAATAATTTCTGGCACAACCCTCGAATCTGAACAGCTTAAAACGCATGCATAAGGTTCTTGATAGAGTGCAAGTTTCTGCAATGTAGAAAGACACATATTTTTTGCAGTCGGGGTTCCATTAATAAAATTTATATTTCCATTTAACAATTTTTCAAGTTCTTGTTTTGCTTTTGCAGGAATATTATCTGGTAATTTCATTTATACTCTCCTTATTCAATATTTATCTAATATTATATTATGAAATTTCAAATGTCAAAATTATCCAAATACAATTATTATTATTAAAATCAATTAATTGAATGACACAAAAAAAAATAAAATACTATATACTGAATTAGGAACCAACATTATGGATAACTTTTTATTACTAAAATTAAACAGATCTGTCTGGGTTTCTTTACTGGCTCAGGAAAAAATTATAGAAGCTGTAAGCTATTATGAAACTTACATAAACAACCTTGCAACATTCCAAAATGACAAAAAATTAAAAGAACAAGTGTTAGAAGAAATAGGATTTTCGCAAGGATTATTTATAAGTAAAATGACTTCAATAGCTGAAAAGTTTATTGGCGAAAATGATTACCCCAATGCATTATTATGTTACACTGCAATCTTTAAATACACACAATCAAATACCCATGACTTAAAAAATTACATAACCTGCTTAGAAAAAATGGAACAATTTGACCTTGCAGCAGAAGTTGTAGAATATTTAGAAACCATCACTCCTGAAGATATCTCTATCTATAAGCTTTTAAGTGAAATTTACAACAAAAATAATAATAACTATAAATCAGTACATTATCTTGAAAAATATATCACAGCTAAAAAAAGTGAACAAATAACCGCAAACGAATATAACCTTTTAGGCTGTTACTATAACAAACTCTACTCCGATAATTCTCACAAATTTGAAGATATACTAAAATCACTCGAAAACTTCAAAAAAGCATCCGAAAAAGAACCCTACAATAAATTATTTATGAAAAATGCTACAATAATGGCTGCAAAAGCAAATGACTACTACACCGGAAAAATTTTCTGGAACAAAATACTGGAACTTGACAGTATGACAAATGATGATAAATATGATTACGCAGCATTCTGCCTAAGAAACCAAGACTTTGAAGGTTGGTATAAATATTTTGGAGCAAGGTTTTTGAAAGAAAATAATCCAACGCAATTCCCCCAAATATCAAAACCCGAATGGAACGGAAAAAAAGATTTATCAAACTCTACACTATTAGTTTATTATGAACAGGGTTTCGGAGATACATTTTTAACCTGGGGTTATATGCCAAGATTAACAAAATTAGCAAAAAATGTTATTTTTGTCTGCCAGGATAATATTTATGAACTTTTGAAAGATAATGAATTCAATGTCGAAGTTCTGCCAAAAAGTTTGGCAGATTTGTCCAAAATACAATTTGACTACTATATTCCATCAATGTCAATTCCAATAGCGCTAAAATTAAACAAAGAAACCATTTCTGTAGGACAAGGATACATAAAAGCAAATTCAGAACTGGTAAAAGAATATAAAGAAAAATATTTTAACAACAACAAATTCAAAATAGGAATTTCATTCGCCGGAAGTATAAATGGAAACCGCTCCAGAGATATCCTTATAGAGAATTTTCTACCTCTTGATAAATTAAAAAACGTAGAAATCTACTCTTTAACCAAAGATATTTCTGACCAAAAATTTGACTGTTTCAAAAATAATAAAATTATAAATATCGCTAAAGATTTTAAAAATTTTGCAGATACAGCAGCAGCCATAGAAAATCTGGATATTGTATTAACAAGTGATAATTGCATACTGAACCTTGCAGGAGCACTTGGCAAAAAAACTTTAGCCTTATTTAACTGGCATTATGAATTCAGATGGTTTGACCTTAGTAAAGAAAATGTCATCTGGCTGACAAGTGTTGAACCTATTGTAAATGACAAAATAGATAACTGGTCTTACTCAATAAATAAAGCCGTAGAAAAAATTGAAAAAATACGGGAAACAAAATCCGGGAATTTTGAATAGAATTACTGCTGAATTTCAACAGAACTACCCATTATTCCTTTTTTGACCACAATTTTTTTATCAATCCGGTTTCTTAACTCTCCAACGTGAGAAATGATTCCAACAATTCTGTTCCCCTCAGTCAAATTATACAAAATATTTATCGCCTGATCTAAAGATTCTTCATCCAGAGAACCAAATCCCTCATCCACAAACATTGCATCAATTTTTATTCCTCCGGAATAATTTTGAACAACATCAGACAACCCCAAAGCCAGCGCTAATGAAGCTTTAAAAGATTCACCGCCGGATAACGTACTTACACTACGGTGTTTGCCAGTATGATAATCAAAAACATTTAAATCCAGCCCCACTTTTGAGGTTCTGTTTTTCTCTTCCTTTCTAACAAGCTTATACTGAGAATTTGTCATTGGGAAAAATCTTTTATTCGCCTCATTTATTACCATATCAAAATAAGCTGCCTGAATATACTGCTCAAAAGTAATTTTCAACGCTCCGGTTAATCTTCCATTTGCAGTATCAGATAAAATTTTTAAAGTTTGAAGTTTTTCTTCTGTAATTTTTAAATCTTTTTCTGTTCTGCTAATATTAGATTTTATATCATTATTTTGTGAAAACCTTTTTATAATATTTTCAATTTGATTTTGAAGCAACAATTCATTTTGCTTCAAGCTTTCAATATTACTGCGAAGCTCTGTCAAATCAACTTTTGGTGAATCTTGAACTTGAATAACTAATGCTTTTAAAGATTCTTCTTTCGCAGCTATATCTATTTGCAGATTATTTCTTTTTTCCTGAATCTGCTTAAATGTATCTTGAAAAGTTTGATAAGATAGCTGTTTTTCCTCATAAACCTGCGAGGCTTTCTTACTGTCTGTATATTCTAACTCGGCAGTCATGGTCTTAATTGCCGAACTATTTTCAGCAATCAATTTATCCAGCTCAGATTTTGTTTTTATAAGTTGTTTGCTAACATTTTCCCATTCCAGTATCTGTTCCTGTAAGTGTTTAATAATCTCTTCTGCCTGTTTTTTTTCATCACATTGCTTTGTTAATATATCTATTTTATCAACATTTTTTTTCAAAGCATTTTCAGTTTCTGCAATTTTATTCCTCAAAATCGTTTCAATATTATCATCAGGAATTTCACCGGTAAGTTTTGCAAAATCATTCTTAAAACTCGCTTCAATAACAGAAATCTGACTGGATAATTTAGAAGACTCATTTGTTTTATCATCCAAATTTTTCTTTAAATTATCACATTTTTCCTGAGCTTTTTTTACAAATTCTTTAGTAACATTCTCATCTTGTAATTTTGCAGGATTTGGATGAGTTAACGAACCACAAACCGGACACGGTCTATTTTTTTCCAAATCAACAGCCAAAATGCCTGCCTGCTGCTCCAGAAAAAGACGATAAACATTCAAATAATCTTCATTAGCATCATGCCAGCAGGTGTATAATTCAGAAAGTTCCTTTTTCAAATTCTGATACTTTACCTTATCTTTAACTAATGTTTCGTTAGTAATTTTTAGTTCGGTCAAATTTTGAAATACTTGTTCTATATTTTGTTTTTCAAGCTTTGTTTTTTCCAAATCAATGTCTGAATTTTTTAATTCTTCCAATTTTTTATTCAAATCATCAATCTGAACTTTGCCGGACTGAAAATTATTTTCAAGATTTGAGATTTTATCATCATTTCTTATATTTTCCTGCTGCAAATCTTTCAAATTTTCTTCAATAGTTTGAAGTTTTTGATACTTTGGCAAATCATTTTTCAATCTGGAAAGTTCCTCAAATAACTTTTCCTGAGCAGATTGTTGAGCTAAATATTCAGAATAAACTTTTTCTATATTATTAAAATTATCTTTTAATTCCGGAATAATTTTTTGCTGCAGATTATCAATTTCGTTCTTTACTTTTTCAATATTTTCAGCACTCCCAAGCTCTTGATTAAACTTGTCCAGCTTATCTTTTAATAGATTTTTTTGATATTCCAACTCTTTTTTTGTTTTATCATCTTTTTTTATTTGCTCATCTAATTCAAATTTAAAAGCATCAAGATTATACACATTTTTTGAATTTACTAAAACATTTATTTCATCCAACAGAGCACCGTTATCTTCAACAACAACCTGCTCAATATACTGAATAAGTCTATCTTTCAATTTTTGGAATTCTACATTTACAACTGCAAAGTTATCATGCAATTTTGCCTGAAAAATTTGCAAATTTTGGGTAGAAAAAATATTTCTAAAAATTTCACCTCTATCCTCAGTTTTAGCATTTAATAATTTTTGAAACTCGCCCTGCGCAATCATCACAATCTGAGAAAACTGTTTTTTATTCAAGCCGGTAAGTTGTTCAATTTCTTCAGCAACCTCTTTTTCCTTTGTAAATGTGCGCCCGTCAGGATACATCAATTCAACTTCTGCCCCGTGGTCTAAAGTTTTTGGAGAACGCTTAATTGTATAAATTTCACCGCGGCATAAAAATTTCAAAATAACATATGTTTTATCTTTTTTATCTGCAAAATCACTGCGCAATGCAGCTTTTTCTTTTCTATATTCCCCGCTGGCTTCCCCGTAAAGAGCGAAAGTTATAGCGTCAAAAATAGTTGTTTTACCGGCGCCGGTATCCCCTGTTATCAGATATAATCCGTTCTCTCCGAGGCTGTCTAAAGGAACTTCAACTTTTTGTGCATACGGTCCAAAAGCATTCATAATTAAATTTAAAGGTTTCATTCATTTGCCTCCGCTGAATTTTCCAGCAAATTCAGAATTACTTCAGTTTCCTGCTCATTCAATTTATTCGCGGTCTGCTTTTCAAAAAATTCTGAAAAATGTTCCACAAGACTTTTTTCCTTTATCTCTTTCAAATTTTTACTTGAAAACGCACCAACATCTGATTCTTCAAAATCAAGCTGCATAATATTTGGAAATATATTTTCTAATTTACTTTTTGCATCAATTACATTACTATCTGTCAATGTTATATGCATATAAGAGTCATCTTTATCCATTTTTAAAAGAGAAATAATATCTCCTGTGACTTCTTTCATATCATGAAGAGGTTCTAATTCAACTGTTTCAACAGTTATATTTTTATTATTAACTTCAATTATAGAAACAGATTTTTTATGATTAACTTCTGAAAATGAATATTTTAACGGCGAACCGCAATATCTTACTTGTTTTCGCCCCATAGACTGAGGTTTGTGAATATGCCCGAGCGCAACATAATCAAAATCATTAAACAGAGAATAATCAACACTGTCTAAAGTTCCCAGAGAACAAACTTCAGAATCACTAGTCTCCGGAGCTTTTCCATTAGCAATAACAAACTGATGCGCTACAAGGATATTAGTTTTTGTATTATCAATTTCTATATTATCCAAGACTTTTTGCACAGCATCGTTGTAGCTCCCTATTTCAACATCAGGATGAAATCTTCTCACATCAGCAGGACGAATAAAAGGAAGAAGCCAGATATTAATATCTTCACCACACTCAACAGGCAACAGTTTTCCGCTGTAACTTTTTGCAATATATATACCACTGTTTGAAATCAGATTAGAAAATGCAGATAAACGCTCAGCACTATCATGATTCCCACTAACTATAAAGGCTTTTATTTTTGCATTTACCAGCTGTTCTATAAAATTCTCAAACAGTGCAATCGCTTCTGTTGACGGAACAGATTTGTCATAAATATCCCCTGCTATTATTACGCCTGAGATATTTTCTCTAAGTGCAATCTCCAAAATTTGTTGTAAGATTACCCTCTGGTCTTCTATCATTGGAAATTCATTTACACGCTTTCCGATATGAAGATCACCTAAGTGTAGAAATTTCATAATACATATCCTTTGCTATGTAAATATATTACCATTAAATTAACTATTTAAAAATTTTAAAAATAAAAATCTATACAATTTTTTCAGCATTTTCAGAGTGCTTAGATTTTACAAAATCACTTATTTTAAAATCTGAATTGCTAAAACGCTGCATTTGCGGTTCAACACATTTTTTTATAATTATATTTTCCGTAAATGCATCAATAGGCTTAACGGTCAACAATAGTGCGACAAAAGAACCTAATGACTTCCATGATTTTAGTTTAAAAATCTTGTTATCCAAATTTTTATTCAGTAATGTAGTATCAGAACTATTTTCCAAAACATTTTTAAATTCACGTTTCGCAAAATCTTTCAAACGTTCAGCGTTTGAATTTGCAATAGCACCATGTTTACAATTTCCTAGAATTTTGTCATACATTTTGGCAAAAATATTTTTCTGTTCATAATGTTTTTTCTGTTTTTCAAAATATATATCAAAATTCTTTGAAAATTTATCAAACACTACATCGTTATCTGAATTTTTAAAAATTTCATGTTCTGCAGCATGATTTTTTATAAATCTATAAGTCTGTTCTTTAGCATTTGTTGAAATTTTTTCGCCTCTGTATTTATCCAACTGAGAAAAAACACTCTGTCCGGCATGCCCGAACACTGTAGGAAGAATTATACTGGCAAAAGCTTGAAAAACAGCTTGTGAAAATGCACGCTGGGCATTCGGGTCATACTGATTGCCCTTATTTTTATATTTATCATAAACATCGGCACCAAAATACATCAACGCAGGAACCCAGAATAAACGGGCTGCGGTCGGGGCAATCTCATTAATAGCAACACCTATATCATTTGTGTAGCCAAGACCTCTCATTGGCCAATTTGCCAGAGGATCTACATATTTTTTTTCTTTTTTCTTTTTAGAGGCATCAAAATTCACATTCTGCTCTTGACCTGTGAATCCTTTAGCCATAGTTATAGAATTAATTTTCATTTATTCTCCCAAGCCAAATTATAGGTATATGTATGTATATTTCAATTTAAAAACAAGCCTTCCAGTTTTTATATGGAACTACATATTATATTAAACAATATAAAAAAACAACAAATTTTTTTTTGCTGTAACAAAATGTTATAATACCATATTAAACATTAATTTAGATATTTTTTCATTAGCAATTTCTTTAAAGCACGGGCATTCACGCTATCCGGCGTAATTTCTAAAAGTTTATCCAGAGTTTTCACGGCTTCTTTATACTCGCCAAGTTTTTTCTGAATAACTGCAATTGAATAATATGCATCAATAAAATTACTGTCCAGCTCTACTGCTTTTTGCAAATCCTGTAAAGCTGACCTCAATTCATCTTCATTAATTTCTTTTTCTTTTGCCAATATTAGCTGAGCTCTGTTAAAATATGCATCAATCGAATTTTCATCAAGCTCTATTGCTTTTGTATAATCCAGGGAAGCTTTCTCAAAATTTCCGCGTGAATGCTCCAGAATTCCCCTGAATATATAACATGGAACATAATCCGGATTCAATTCCAAGGATTTGTCATAAGCTTTTTCAGCTTCATCATATTTACCTAGCCTTGCTTCTGCCACACCAAGATTAAAATAGAATTTAAAACTACCTGCCTGCTCTTGACTGTTTTTCACAACTTGAGCATACTCAACATTTCCCTCAAGCTCTGCCAGCAGTTTTGTCCTATTATCCTGAGCAATTTGAAGTTTCGGGTTCAGTAAAAGAGCCCTGTCATAATCTTGCAAAGCGTTTTCATAATTTTTCATTTTATAATATGTATACCCTCTATTATTGTATACAAGTGCGCAGATTGAATCTATTTCAAGAGCTTTATTATAACATTCCAAAGCTCTATCATAATCTCCAAGCTCATCCAAAGCATTACCTAGATTTATAAGTGTATCTAAATTGTTTGGATTAGCATTTACAGCTTTTTCATAATTTTTCACACGATCTGCCGGCTCTATTGACGCCAACCCGAGATACATGTAATACTCATCCTTAGTTCCAAAACGTTTTAAGTCATTTCTTATAAGTTTTCGAGCTTTCACATAATCTTTGCACGATAAGTATTCATCAATCTTTTTTATTACAGTATATTTATTCAACTTTTATTCTCCTTAAACGTCATTACTATTTGCCGCGCAACCCGTATCATCTAAAAGATTATCGCCGTTTGCAGAAGCAACAGCCATTTGATCGCATCTTTCATTAAATTCATGACCGGCATGCCCTTTTACCCAGATAAATTTAACATTGTGAGGTTCTTTAGCCTTTAACAAACGTTTCCACAAATCCTGATTCTTTACAGGCTGCTTGTTAGCCCCTTTCCAGCCTTTTTTAATCCAGCCATCAACCCATTTTTGATTAAACGCATCAACCAGATATTTTGAATCCGAAGTTAATTCAACATCACAAGGTTTTTTCAGAGCTTCCAGCCCGACAATAGCAGCCAAAAGTTCCATTCGATTATTCGTAGTCACCTTGAATCCCTGTGAAATTTCTTTTTTATGCACAGTTCCGTTATCGTCTTCAGCTATAAGAATTGTGCCATATCCGCCTTTACCAGGATTACCGCTGCATGCACCATCCGTGTATATTTTTATTAGCATTTTGTCTCCTTTTTGTAAATCTGAATACTAGTGATTATTTTTGACTTACTATTCACCGCTGCAATCTTCAGTAATATCCCATCGTTCTAAAATCTCATCAGGAATTCCATCTAAAAACCTTGATGGTTTAGACAAAACCATGTTCATTGCATAATCATACATATCAACAGGATATGTTATATATAAATTATTTTTAGCTCGTGTAGCTGCAACATACATCAACCTAAGCTCTTCATCCATTTCTTCTTCTGAATTGAATGAATATGCGCTAGGGAATTTTCCGTCAACAGCTCCAATAATAAATACACTATCCCATTCCAGCCCTTTTGCAGAATGAATTGTTGAAATTGTAAGTGCTTCATCATCCGAATTATTCTTATACATTCCCTCAACACTCGAATCTGGAGGTTCAAGAGCCAAATCACTTATGAAATCTTCAAGATTGCTATATTGCGTTGACAAATATTCAAAATGTTCTAAATCTTTTTCTCTTTTTGCATAATCATCATATTTATCTTTTAAAATCGGTCTGTAGTATGCGACAATTTCTTCCACGATTTCTTGAGGCTTCATTTTTGACAAAGAATCTCTGACTTTTCCAATAGTTAATAACAAAGGTTGAATACTACTCATTTTATTTGATGGTAAAAGCTTCACATCCGGATTAAGCTGTCCTTTCAATACAGGCATAATATTATTCACAGTCGAAGCTCCAACCCCTTTTAATAGCAGAAGAATTCTTGTAAGACTTATCACATCATCAGGATTTAAAAGAACACGCAAGTGTGCAACGACATCTTTTATATGCGCGGTTTCCATAAATTTTGGCCCGCCGAATTTTTGGAACGGAATCGCACGTTTAGATAATTCGATTTCTAAATTAAATGACATTCTTGCATTACGTGCCAGCACACAAATATCTGAAAGATTTACATCTTCATCCAACAATTCTAAAATTCGCTGACAAATAAAATCAGCTTCCATCTGTGTGTCTTTTGCACAAATTAATGCAGGAATCTGGGGTGAAACAATATTTGAAAAAAGTTTTTTTGTATATTTTTCTTTTGCTTTTTCTATAATTGTATTTGTAAAGCTTAAAATATTTTGAGTACTTCTGTAATTTTGCTCTAACTTTATAATTTTCGTATTTTCAAAAAGTTTCGGGAAATCAAGGATATTTCTATAATTAGCTCCGCGAAAAGAATAAATACTCTGAGCATCATCCCCAACAGCCATAATATTATGATGTTCTGAGGCTAAAAGTTTTATGACATCTGCTTGAAGAGTATTTGTATCTTGATACTCATCTACCATAATATATTTATATTCGTTTGAAAGCCGTTTGCGTAAAGTTTCATTATTTTCAAGCAATAGTTTAACATAGAGTAATAAGTCATCATAATCTAAAACTGAATTTTCTCTTTTATATCCGACGTAAGCTTTATGAACCTCAATAATCTTTTCTTCGCAATGTGCAAACTGTGGAAATTCTTCCTCAATAATTTTTTTTGTCGGAGTTACTTTGTTGATACTTTTTGAATAAATATCAAGAAGTGTTGATTTCTTAGGAAATCTTTTTTCTTTTTTCGGAAAAAGTTTACCGGTAATATGATTAATTACATCTTCACAATCAGCCCTGTCCATAATTGTAAAATTATTTTTCAACCCGAGAAGTTTTGAATATTTTCTTAAAATTATATTTGCAAAAGAATGAAATGTACCGCCTGCAACCTTTTCACATCTGTTATCCAGAACAATAGCCGCCCTTGATAACATTTCAGCCGCAGCTTTTTTAGTAAAAGTTAAAAGCAGAATATTTTCAGGTTTTATACCATCTTCAATAAGTCTTGCAACACGGTATGTCAAAGTTTTAGTTTTTCCAGAACCAGCACCTGCAATAACCAGAATTGGACCATTAGTTGACTTTACAGCCGCCAGTTGTGCTTCATTCAAATCCAGCTCATAGTTAACCTTATAATCTGTTTTGACAGACGAGCGCTTTTTAAGCACATATTTTTTATGTGACGGTTTTTCTTCCTTAAATGTTATAATTTCATCAGTCATTTGCAAATACTTTCCTGTGGCTATTATAGTTCAGTTTTAGAGAGATTTTCAATGTTTTGATTGTAAAGTTTTAATAAGGAGAAAACAAAATAACTAAATAAAAAAAAAATTATGCCGAAAATAATCCTGTGTGTAATAAAAGAAAGAGCTATATTCAATGAAAAAAATATTGACATTATTATGTTTAATCATTATGTGTTTATTCACTTTTGCAGAATCCAGTAATGCAGCATCAGAAAACCTTCAAGGGTTTGTAAATCCTGATAGAATTAAAGTCTATATTCCACCTAATAAAAATGCAACAATGATGAAACACGCATTTGAAGAATGGCAAAGAGTAACAAACAACCGGATACGTTTTTATTTTGTAAGCGACCCAAAAATTTCAAAAATGGACGTCTATTTTGTTGACAAAATAAATACAAGAAATATGGCTCATTTAAGCCGAGCATTAGGTGTTGCCGAAAGTCGTAAGGCAAAGAGAATACACCATGTAAATATTGAAATCGCAACTTATACACAAAACGGAAGACCTCTAAGTAAAGATGAAATATACACAGTAATGCTGCATGAAATCGGACACGGACTGGGATTAGGACACTCTAAGAACAGAAATAGTATTATGTACCCGCAAGCATATACCCATTTAGAAATAATTCAAGAAGATTTGAATAATCTTAAACGAATATATAACTGGAATTAATCTTAGATTACTCAGGAGACACCACAATGAAAAAACTATTAATTTTATTTTGTTTAATACTCATAAATATATGTGTACCTCTCAACAATGCATCTGCAGAAAATGTAAGATGGCAAAATCCACAAATGATATATACTTATGTACCATCAGGTTATAGACATTCTGCATTAATGAAAGAAGCTTTTGCATACTGGTCACGTATTACAAAAAATAAAATAATATTCAAATATGTAAATAATAAAGATAAAGCACAAATTAAAGTTCGTTTTGTAAAAGACACTTCAAGCATAGCTCAACTTGAAAATGCTCTGGGCATAACACATTACAAAGCACAAAGAATTTGCAAATCAGACAGCTGCAAAACATATCTTATACAAGCAAATATAGATATTGCCAACAATACACCAGGCGGAGGGGTACTAGTAAAAGATAGAGTTTATGGAATTATGATTCACGAAATCGGACATGCAATAGGTTTAGTCGAACATTCGCAGGATAAAAAAAGTCTAATGTATCCATACAAAATCAGCAGAAATCAAACAATAACACAAGAGGATTTAAACGAATTAGCAAAACTATACGGATGGAAATAGAAGATAATAATTATCTTCTATCCATACGTGACCAATCATACACGGCAAATAAATTTTTAATATCTAATTTCTTTATATCTTGATCTGATGTCAAAGGCATATGCATAATTGTTGTCGGTTTATCTGCTCTATCAGGAAGTCCCAAAGCATGCCCGACCTCATGCAGCATTGTTGTATATATATAATCATTAGAATATTTTTTTATTGCTGGACTTTTTGTTGCAATTCTTATTTCTGCTTTTGTAATATATCCACCTTTTATTTCTCTTTTATATTCTCCTAAAGGTCCGTCATTACCACTAACTTGTTCAACAAATACAACATCTATATTTGCCGGCCCTGACTGAACAAATTTAAAATTCAAGTGTCCTGCACTTACAGCCTGCCACTGTTGAAAAGCTCTGCGCATACTTGCAGCTCTTTGATTTTTTGGAATATACACGGTTATAGTCGAAGTTTTCCAATGTGGCACATTAGATACTTTTGCATCTTTTCTTTCTTGTAACGATGGAATTGATAATGCGCTTGGAATATTAAAAAATGCAACAGTAGATAATGCAATGAATAAACCTAGTAAAATTCTTTTTAACATAATCTTCTCCTTTTGCTAAATTATATTTTATTTCACATCAAAATGCAAATGCTTTTATGATAGTATAAAAGCATTCAAATACAATAGGGGCAAACTATGAACGAAAAAGAAAAAATGATTAGCGGTCAAATATATCAGCCGTTTTGTGAACTGCTGGAACAAGACAGGTTACGTGCAAAAAATCTATGCATGCAATATAATACCCTGCTACCAACCCAAAAAGATGAAAAGCAAAAAATACTAAAAGAACTTCTCAAAAATGCAGGTAATAACAGCGTTATAGAACCAAATTTTTTCTGTGACTATGGTTATAACATTGAATTTAACGGATTTGTTTATATAAATCATAATAGTGTTTTTTTAGACTGCGCACCAATTAAAATAGGAAATAATACATTTATTGGGCCTAATTGCGGATTATACACAGCCATACATCCTCTAAATGCAAAAGAAAGAATTGAAGGCTTAGAAAGCGCAAAACCTATTACTATAGGACACAGTGTATGGATTGGAGGAAATGTAACAATTTTACCCGGAGTAAATATTGGAGATAGAGCAGTTATTGGTGCAGGTTCAGTTGTAGTAAAAGATATTCCGTCTGATGTTGTAGCGGTAGGGAATCCTTGTAAAATTATAAAAAAAATTGAACAATCATAGTAATATATTTTAATATATATGTGTTGTTACGCAAAAAATTATCTTTATGTGATTTTTTGATTTTGTAATGCTAATAAATAATATCTTTTTTAATAACAACCAATACAAAAATAATAAACTTCCCGTCAGAAGTACCCATCAAAACCAACAAGTTTTTACAGGCAAAGCTGAGCAGATATCAAAAGAAATTCAGCTAACACAGGAAGACTTACAAAAAGTTTCTTTTATTGCTGATACCTATGAACAAATTTTAAAAATATTTTCATCATTCAATGGTATTTATCAAAAAAAATTCAAATCATTATATCCTAATATTGTCAGCGGAGAAAAAATAAAAGGTTTCGTATTCGATTCTATTGAGGGCCTAAAAAATAAACATTTACAAATTGTACGTTTTAATACAAAGGCAAACAGTGATGAACTTCTAACATTAAGTTTGTTAGATTCTCAAAATAAAAATCTGCTTCGCTACAGAATAAATAAAAATGGAAGAGTATGTATAAGTTCAGAAAAAGAAAATCTGAACCAATTATCAATAAATCCGTTCAATAATGAAGTTCAGTATTCGAATTATTTAAACTCCTTTATCGAAGAAATAAAAAACTTCTCTTTTTATTCTAAAAATTTTAAAACTATAAATAAAAACTCTTCAAATACCTCTCCGCAAAAAGTTATTGAAAATATTGATAAACTCAAAAATGTTCAAAGCAGTACAGGCATTAAACCTGAAATAGATAAAATTGTACAAAACTATTCTGATTTAACAAATGTTTTAAACTTAAACAGAGGCAAAGATGCTCTTGAACTTAAACAGGCATATTTTAAAAATGTAAATCCAAAAACTAAAGGATTAGTAATAAAGGATTCCAAAAATACTCAATCAATAACCTACTGCCCGTTAATTAGTAAAGAAGATAACAGAGTATCAAAAATCGTTATTCATAACAATAATAACGATTTAGAAAACATTTTTGTTTTATTTGCAGATGGACGCATTGCAAAACAAAAAAAATTATCAGAAGAAACAAACGCATTCCGTCCAAATAACCTTGAATACATTTCAGATAATGATATCCAGAATTTCAAAATAAAAAATATTTTTGAATCTCTAAATAAAGAATTTGAAGAATTTAAAAAATTTATAATAGAAACTCGAAATTCAAAAACAGACGCAAAAAACAAAATCATTCAAGACAAGAAACTCCAGCAGGAAAAATTGCAGGAAGAAAAATTATTGAAAAAATTAGAAAAAGAACAAATAAAACAGGAAAAGCTTGCACTTAAAGCTCAAAAAGAATTGATTGCTAAAGAATCTGCACGCAAAAAACAAGAAGAAAAAATCAAAAAACTTGCAGAAAAAGATGCAAAAATTGCCGCAGAAAAATTGATAAAAGAACAAAAACAAATTCAAAAAGCAGAAATTAAAAAAACTCAAATAAAAGAAGTAAAAACAAAAAAAGCCACGCCAAACAATACCGCTCAAACTCAAGAAAAAAACAAACAGCAAAAAGTTCAGCATGAAATTAAATTTCCGAGTTATAATGCAATGCGTTTAAATAAAATTACAGAGGAATTAAATCAAATTTTCAATTTACCTGTAGAAAAACGCAGCCCGCATCTTACACATGAAAAGCTCTCAAACGGAACTATTTTTGCAGGAAGATTTTCTCTCACTACTTTAGATAATGCAAATATCACGGTTTCCCGTATCAAATCCCCTAAATATGTTGATTTTACATACTATTCTATTAAAGTAAAAAAAGATGGAAAAGAATTTATATTTAATATTGATCCTGATACCTCAAAAATTTTAAAATCAAAAGATGGAAAACCTGAAATAAATAAAAGAAATATAGTTACCTATATATCAAAAGAAGATTATCTTAACCACAACCCCGAAGCAAATCACCTGCCGGAATACCTAAATGAAATTTGTGAATATAAAGCTTCAGCATCAAGAAAAATAATTAAGCATAACACAAAACCCCAAAAACAAATTTTTCTTGAACAGCAAGAACAAGAAGTACTTAAAGCATTGATGGATTCTGAAAATTTACTTGATTAATTTTCTGTATAGAAGGAATAGACAATCTCTCTATTATATTCCTCTCCGGATTTTAAAATTCCTTTTTCTTTAAACTCATTGGTGTTTATTGCATTTGGATAAAACTGAGGCTCTACACATAAAGAAGACCGTTTTTCATATCTAGCTCCGCTTTTACCGTTTGGCTGAACAGATTTTCCAAGATGATTTGCTGTATAAAATTGAAAACCCGGCAGATTTGTAGAAACTTTTAAATTAATACCAGTTTTAGAAGATTTTATATTTGCAACATCAATTAATGATTTACCATCATAGTTATCAACACAGTAATTCTGGTCAAATCCTGAACCTATTTTAATTTGTTCATTATCAGATTCAATAACATCACCTATTTTTTTAGGAGAACTAAAATCAAAAGGAGTATTTTTAACACTTGCAATTTCACCTGTTGGAATAGCAATATCACTATTTACCGTATAGGATGAAGAATTAGGCAATGCAACTATGTGCTCATATACAGAGTTTTCCTGAGTATTCTCAGCTCCGTCAAGATTAAAATATGTATGATTTGTCATATTAATAATAGTATCTTTATCAGATTTTGCAGAATATTTTATATGCAAATTATTATCATTATCAAATTTATAAACAACAGAAACCTTTACATTTCCCGGATAACCGCTTTCCATATCTTTTTTTTCATAAGTGAATTCTATACCATCTTTAAGAATATTCGCTTTCCAATTTTTTGTATCAAACCCCTGAGTACCGCCATGGGAATGGGATTTACCATTATCTTTGTTACACTCAAGACTATAATCTTTACCATCCAATACAAACTTGCCATCACTTATTTTATTAGCATACGGCCCTATAGTTCCACCAGCATGCCCGACTGGAGCTCCCTCATATGGAGCAACATTATCATATCCTTGTGTAACATCTTTCAACTTACCATTTTTATCAGGAACTTTTATTGAAACAATTGTAGCTCCATACGTAGATAAATCAACACTTGCGCCATTTTTATTAGTAATAGTATATAAAACAGCTTCTTCTCCAGTTCTTTTTAATACACCAAAAGATTTTTGTTCAATTTTTATACCCGCATAATTTGTATCTAAATTATTACTGCCAACTTTTACACTTTTAGTAAACGTATCTTGAGCCGGATAATTTGCAAGATAATATTGCTGATTTACAATTTTCTGTGATACGTTATTGTGCAAGTTAAACATTATATGAGGATTAAAATCAATTGGCATAATTAACTCCTTTTTATTTGATTATAAATAAAAAAAACAAAAAATTCGATTAAATTGCCACATTTTATCTATAAAGAATTTTGAGCGTTGTAATAATTTCTTTTTAACTCATCTAAACTATCACCACCATATTTCAAAAGTAATTCATCCGCAAGAACCCAGGCAACACGAGCTTCAGCCACAACTGCACAAGCCTCAACAGCACATACATCTGACCTTTCAAAATGCGCTTGAGTTTGCTCCAGAGTTTTAGAATCTACAGTTTTTAACGGCTTTTTCATCGTTGGAATAGGTTTCATTACCGCAGAAATAACTAAATCTTGTCCATTAGTCATCCCACCCTCAATACCACCGGCATTGTTTGTCGTTCTTTCTATTTCACCATCTTTAATAACAATTTCATCATGATAATTACTACCATAATACCCAAGAGGATTTGTCCCAATTTCCACAACTTTAACGGCAGGAATACTCATAACAGCTTGAGCCAGCTTTCCATCAATACCTCTATCCCAATGCACATGAGAACCTAAGCCTACAGGGAGGTTTTTATAAAGTACAACAAACTTGCCACCTATAGTATCTCCCTTTTCTCTTGTTAAATCAATCTCTTCATGAAACTTTTCAGGACAGCAGGCTGCACCTATTTGAGTAACTTCTGAACTTCCAATTATGTCAAATTGTTTTAAAATAATCTTTGCAACAGCACCAACAGCAACTTCAATTGCAGTTTTTCTGGCACTCGAGCGTTCCAAAATATTTCTAAGATTGTGCTGTGCATATTTTATACTTCCTGCAAAATCAGCATGTCCCGGGCGAAATGTTGAAAATTCTTTTTCGTCTGTCACATCTTCAGGAGCAATACTCATAATTTTTTTCCAGCTTTCGAAATCTCTATTTTGAACAACCATAGTAAGCGGAGAACCAAGTGTTTTACCAAATCTAACACCTGAAGTTATTTCAACTGTATCGCACTCTATCTTCATTCTGCCGCCGCGCCCGTAACCCTGCTGGCGTCTTTTTAACTCTTCATTTATAAAATCTATGTCAATTTCAATACCCGCAGGCAGCCCCTCAATAATTGCGGTTAAACATTTGCCGTGACTTTCTCCTGCTGTTAAAAATCTGAATTTTTCCATTTTATTCTGCACCTTTATTTTTTAATCTTAAAAATGATTGAACCTTTGTTTGCATCATTTCTTCTGTTATTTTCAAACCTGAATCTGTAGGTTGAACAATTTGATACATTTTCAGCCAGTAAGTTTCTCTTGACGGTTGTCTTTCTGCGCTTATTTTTATACCGTTAGGAACTTCCTGAGCTATAATATTTCTGTATGAATTTTTATACTTTCTAAGTTTAGCAGTTTTTTGTCCTAATTTCAATTCATGAAAAAACTTTTTTGTCGGAACTTTTACAGCCACAGTTTCTCCTGTCGGTTTTACAACTTCTCTTATAATTTTTGCATCTGGAGAATACATATCTAAAAGTTTTGAATCATATGTATTTGCATACGTTTTATACTGATTAAAAAACTCCATACCCTCTTTTGGAGTTTCTGCATACACATCAGAAAAAGTCAGAATCATTCCGATAATTGGTAATAAATATTTTATTTTCATATATAAATCCTCTCTGATTGAGGGTAAAATTTTTTATAAAAATTTTCACTACCCTACAAGGTAGAAAAATTTTACAATTTTGTATACAATATGTATGTTATGAAAAAGATATTGATAGTAGATGATGTTCCAGGGTGGGTAAGGTTCCACAAAACTAATATAGAATACTTGAACATAGATAACATTGAAATAGACTATGCGTATTGCGCAAATGAAGCTTTATCAAAAATAGAGGCATCTATTGATAACCCTTACAACATAATTTTCACTGACCTGCAGATGGAAAGTAATTATTTGCCAAAACTAGCAGGAGAGTGGCTTGTTCAACAGATTCAAACATTCAAAGAATACAAAAATTCCAAAATTATTATAGTTTCCGCATCTCCATCAATTGAACAAATTGCAAAACGAAATAATGTACTATATTTACCCAAAACAACCGCAAGAAACTCTGAGGCAGAAATATACAGACAATTTATTATTTAACAGACAGGGTTCTGTAAAATTCTGATGGTCGCTTAAGTGCCTCTAGCAGCACCGAAGCATCCAGATTTCCACCGCTTCTGCCAATACCGTTTAATGTTACATCAACACTATATGCACCGCATTCAATTGCCTTTAGAGTATTATTTAACGCCATTTGCGTCTTATTATGCCCATGAAAACTTATTTTTTCATATCCAATAGATTTTAACCTTGAAAAATATTTTTCAACATCTTCCGGAGTAATTACACCATAACTATCTGCAATATATAAAGATTCAAGAATATTTTTATCTTTCCATTGTTCTAAAATTGAATAGCCTGAATTATCAACATTTGAAATCTCCATTAACTGTACAAAAACTCCGTACCCTCTATTATAAAGTTCTTTTGCAAAACTCAAAGTTCGTTCAATCATATCCGGATGACAAGCGATTCTAACAAAATCCACATAATCTTCATCTCTTGCAGGAAAATCTTTAATAGAAAAACGCTTTGCATCTGTCATTATCACCAATTTTATATTCTGTTTTATGCTATAAAAATATTTTAAAAACTCGGGATTACATTTATAAAACCTGCCTTTGTTTTCATTATCAATGTGATTTCTGTAGCCAATTTCAAAAAAGTCTATATTCGATTTGTTCTGACAAGTTATCAAATCTGCCGCAAAATCATCACTGAAATCCCAGTTTGTAGTATGGCCGCCATCTCTGGTTGTACAATCTAAAATCTTAATCATGTAAGTTATTTTAACATAAATAATAACAATACAAATTTTTACTATCTGCCATGGTGGATAATTTATTTTCAATTTTGGAAGATTAACATGTGAATAAGTTGAGAGGAGTTTTTATGAAAAGCAGTATTTATCAATCAGAAGTTATTCAAATGACAGCGTTAAATAATCTATTTATAGAATTAACAGCAAAACACTGTAATCAGCATTGCAAGCATTGTTACATCGACTTTCCGCAATATAAAAAAGTTGAAGATTTTATTGATATAGATATTATCAAAGATGCTCTTAATGACACAATGCCGGAAAAAATTCAATGCATATACCTTACCGGAGCAGAACCAATGACCCATCCTGATTTTAACGCAATATTAAGAATGTGTCTAAAACGTTCAAATGTCTGCATTTGTACTAACGGTTCTTTTATTAATGAAAAAAAAGCACGTTTTCTAAAAAAAGTTGAAGACGAATCGACTAACGAAATCATTTTTAAAATAAGTATTGATCACTACAATGAAATCAAAAATGATGATATTAGATATCGAGGCGCTTTCAGACAGGCAATATTTGCAATCAAGCACCTTGTAAAATACGACTTCAACCCTATTATTTCCGTTACAAATTATTATAAAGAAGACAAAAAATCACTAGCCGAAGGCTTTCAAACCATTTTTGAAAAAAACAATTTTGATTTGGATAATTCTAATTTACAAATTGTAGAATGGCATGATAAAAATGCAAAATTTGAGGGCGAAATACAAAATAATCGGACAAAACTTGACTGCGAATACGGTAGAATACTGACAGCGCAAGGAGTATACACCTGCCCGTTTTTAGCAAATGACTATAGAGGCAGATGCGGAAGCAGTTTCAAAGATTACACTAAAAAAAATTCGCTTGAAACAAGTTTTTGTAACACCTGCACAAAATCCCAAATACAAATGTTCGGAATTGATTTTTCGCGATTTGAATAAATTTATCAATAAAAAAGAGATTCTAGTGTCGAAAATTTCAAACAACGCAGAATCTCTTTTTTAGTTTCAACATAAATTCTTTACTATTTTTGAGCGTATAATTTAACTTTAAAATTAATCAACAATACTCTCTTATTCTTTTTATATGGAACAATTTCAACTGATTGAAGATCAAGGAAATGTTCATGCTTGTACATTTCTTTCAAGAAATTATCATAATTAGAATAGTTAGCTATCATTTCCATATTCAAACGCGCAACATTATATTTGGCACCTGCACCACTAACAAAATTATCATCAGAAGGGTCATAGTCGTATTTTATTGAACGAACTTTAATTTGATTCGCTCTAATAAGCTGAAGAATTTCGTTAAATTCACCAGCAATTACAGCTTCTGTATCCATTCCAGACTCAATAGGCTTGTAAAACGGCTTATCACTATTTTTGCTTTCCTGTTCTTTTGCCTTTTCTTCTGCTTCTTTTTTCTTATACCCGTCTAATTTAGTTTGTTTTTCCTGTAATGTAGCTTTTTTAGTTTCAATTTCTTGTTTAGTAGCCATATAGGATTGAACATTAGTAACCACCTGCGGTCCTAAATACCCAACACCACCTAATGTTGCAAGTAACAATACTATAGGTACTAAAAACGGTTTTAACTTTTCACTATCCATTTATATTTTTTCCTTTATAAGTTTCTTATTTAATTTTGAGCAGGTTCTGGAGCTGTTGCAGATGCTGCCCCGCCGGTAGAAGAATCTGATTCTGAATTAGAAGCATCACCAGATGCATCAGAATTGCTGCCGTTATTATTAGCAGAACCTGAAGTTTCAGATGAATTTTTATTTCCCTCAACAAGTTTTTTCATAAACATTGTTAATTGAGTGTCAGTCATATTAGTAATTTCAAAAATATACGGTGCATTATCAATAGTAGATACCGTACTATTTACAATCTTATCTAATGATCCTGATTTCAAATCAAGTTTGCTTAAACGCAATTTAGAATCAACAAGAGAATCTTTTAAGTTTTTGAAAAATACATAAACATCCTCTACAGAATCAGCACATCCCTTAATATCAATCATTCCATCTTCACCGGTCATAAAATATGTAAGATAAAGATTTTTTGGTATAGATTCACCCAGTGCTGCGTATGCCATAATTTTAGTTCTGTTATTTTTCAAAACTTTTTCAATTTCAGCAAGAGGATCAAACTGAACTTCCCCACCCTTATTCTCATACTGTTTTAACTGTTCATCAAGAGCAGTAATTTGAGAGTCCAAACCTGAACTTTCTTCCTGAACTTTAGCACTCATTTGAGCTGTTATCATCTTACCTGCAAAAACAGGACCAACAAGAGCTGCTAGCAATATCCCTGCACCAATAGTCGCCTTTATTGGTGTAATCTTAATAACCTTACCGTTTCCAATAGGAATATCCACCACATCATTTTTAGATGCTTTTTGCCCACCGGCAGCCAAAAAGTCAACAGCTACAGGATAAATTCCATCTGGAGCTGTTGCACCTATAGAATGTAAAGAAACCTTAATCTGATCTTCCGGAATGATATTTAAACTCATTTGCATCAGAGGTTCTTTTCTAAACTGGTTATCCTCAACAGGAATTATTGCTCCTCCAAACTGTAATCTTTTTCCTAATATTTCAGCAGAAACAAGATCAGTTTCAGATATAACAACAAGAGAATTTGATGGAGAACTCATTAATGCAATCTGAGCAGCATTCTCAATTGCAGCATAAATCTCTTCGCCTTCACAAGATTTCATTGGAAGCGGTTCTTCATAAAACTCAAGGATTCTTTTCCCTTGCATACCAAGCATTTGGAATCCACTGTTATTAACAATCATTAAACTCCAGGAATTGCCATCATTATCCATTTGTTCAGAAGCAATACCTGTTAAATATAAAGCTTTTAAATCAGCAAACAAAGAGCATTCAACACTTACAAGTGTTGCACCCATACCGGTTAAAATACTTTTAATAGTCTCAATCACTTCAACCTGCACTGCGGTATAAAACACACTTCTTGAATCTGAATTTGTAGAAGCTAATGCATCAAACCAATATGGAATAGGTTCTTTACGTTTAAATACATAAGTCTGCTCTAATTCACCAATGACAATATTGGTAATTGCATTATCATCCAAAAGTAATGGCAGTCCCTCTTTCAAGCCAAACCATACTGTTGGAAGACTTAAATGGACATTTGCTTTTTTGGGATTGATATTACGCATTTGGAATAATTGTTCCAAACCGGCTTTAAAATCATCATAATTTGCAATTTCTCTTTGAGCTTCATTATAGTCCAACGGAACTTGAGCATACGACTTAACATTTCCACGGTTGTCAACCATTGTCATTTCCAAACCGCATGCAGGAGATACTGAAACATGAACGTCAATTCCTCCACCCATTCCCAAGCTGTCTAATATATTACTCACAATATCTACCTTTTTACTCTTCTTACTATAATCTTATTTTTATTATACAATATATTTTATAAATAGAAAAATCT
>ERZ824600.779-NODE-779-length-45438-cov-9.867021_pt1 | contig 45438 bp, 50 predicted proteins | sample MGYA00519933_ERZ824600 | MGnify/ENA primary metagenome ERZ824600 (study PRJEB31778, sample SAMEA3449178) | human gut metagenome | biome: human gut; feature: human-associated habitat; material: faeces | place: United Kingdom | collected 2010/2012 ... | reverse complement strand
AGCCTTATATCGTGCCGGAGCGGGCAGATCGTGCGGTAGCCTATGCCAACCGTGAGGATCTGGAACACAACCTTCCGAAGTCAAACAAGGCGGAAGATGTGGATGTGAGCGGAGCCTATGCCGTTTCCGGGCGCGGCGGCATGGCCCATGAGCCTGCTGTAGATAAGCCCCGGCGCAGAGGCGGAAAGCAGATGAAAACCTATGGTGAGGAGGATCTATGAGTTACTTTGGAACAATTTATGCCGACACCGAACTGCCCTCCAGAGCGAGGGCAGTTTATATGTATCTGCGTGACCGCGCAGACAGCGAGGGAAAATGCTGGCCAGGAATCAAGACGATTGCGTCCGACATGCGATTGTCACGCTCCACGGTCAAACGGGCTTTGACGGATCTGGAGCAGCATGGATACCTGCAAAAGATCCCACGCTACCGTGACAATGGGAGCAGCACATCCAACCTGTATTCCGTGCAGTAAGGCCGCAGAAAAGCGCAGTCCTCCGCCAAGGGAGGACTGCGCCCATTTGCTGGACCCAGGGGAGGTTCATGATGGACCTCCCAGAAGGACTCACTCTATCGGAGATTTAATACAGAGAAAGGAACAATGTACTTCTCAAATTGTGCCGGTAGACATTATTTCCGACCTCTCTTTTGAGCGAAGATTTTCTGCAATTAATTCTCCTGCATCTGGATTCAATTGAAAAATATATGCTAAAGTTCTTTTGCCTGGGTTACTGTTGTAAACCATGACAGCTACATTAGCATCTTCTTTGATGCGACTAATTATGCCATCAGACTCAATCTTTTTCATCTTTTTCATCCAAACTCGGAACTGCTTTTTTCGTTGATTTTAGCACCCCCAGAACGCTAAGCCTGCGCCTATTAGCGCAACTATTATTCCCCCAATTACGCTTTCACTACTTCTGCTTATAGATGAAGGAAATGAAGAAGCAATAGAAGTTCACCCTTAATACCGAGTCCGCCAAAGATAGAAGCCAGGAGAGAGCTATGTATATTAAATAGCTTTTTCATCACGAACCCTATGAGTGCAAAAATGATCAAGAACACAAAGCTAAGTGCAAAAATGATTTGCAAAAGCACCGCCAAGCATCCCCACGCAACCCCCGCGAGACGAATATCATTGTATATGGTGAGGAGTGCTAAGATAGCTGCAATAACAAGCATGACATACACTGTTTGCTGCGTGGTCTCATCTGCTGAGGAAATTAAAAGCAACGCAAGTGCGACAACAAGTAACAAAACACCCGACCAGATGCTGAACTGAAATCTTTGTTTATAGAACGCAGAAATTTTCTTAATTACTACGATAAGGCCAATGATTACAGCGATTATTCCCGCAATAATTGCTGCAAGTGTTAGTAGTTCCATGTGCCCACCACATTTCTTTCGTTTATCCTACATATCTGCCAGATTTTTAATTATGCCACACACTTTGTAGTTGCCGAGATCCACGGAACTTAATTCCACAGGGACCCCTTTGTCGTGAGCAAGCTGAATTATGTGTTGCAGCTCATCTGTACCGTTGTGCTTTGGATTAACCAAGACCTTCCATGGTATTCTACGAAGAAGGACACGAGTAGTTTCTCCAATTCCCGGTTTAATGAAATTGATATCATCAATGGCGTAGGTGTTCGCAATCTTCTTTACAACTTCAACGCCAGATAGTCCTTTGGCCCAAACATGATTTGTCGCACTGTAGTCAAATTCACGCTCAATAGCGGTCAGGTACTCTTCGGTCAAGTCGCTATCTGTAAGCTCTCCCAAAAAAGCTGCTCCATGAAAATCGGTTTTGCCTATAATATCATGTCTGAGAAAAGTGCGGCTAATTAGTCCTGTAACCGTAGCATTAAGACAAGAACTTGGAATCAAAAAGTCTTCATGCGTTCCACATAAATCAGTTAGATTGGCCGGGTCAGACACAACCGCCAGGTCTGAGCTCAGCTGCGGATAGTCTCGAAGCTCTTTAACGAGTTCTCCTAAAATAGCTCCTTTCCCAATCCAGCCGTCCACAAATTGAACCGATTCTGCATTGTGGCGAGCAAGGATATAATCTAAAGCATTTTTATCAATGCCTCTGCCGCGTATGATTGAAATGGAATAGTGTGTTAGCTGAACGCAATACTTCTTTTCAAGATAACGCTTAATTAAAACGCCTATTGGAGTACCAGCACGGGCAAGCGAGACAATAACAAGCGAATCTCCTTTAAGAGAATAAATCTTCTCCGCCAAAGAAGCTATCGCAGCAGCAGTAGTTTTCGCATAATTCTTTAATGCTGATTGATAGGCCACCATGTATTTTACAGACGGTTCATACTCCAACGGGAGCATTTCGCAATAGTGAATTCCGTTCTGGATGTGACGCTCTCTTACCTCTGCAGGCAGTGGTTCTACAAGGCCAGAGATATCTTTAAGTAAAAGAACAACGTCCGATTGTCGAAATGTACTTCTCATAAAATCTCCTGAGCAGAAACTGGAAAGTCTACTGCTTCATACACCACACATTTTTACCACCTTGAATGTAGAAGAGCTGTACAGCTTTCTTGTTCGGCAAGGCTCCGACTAAGCTTTCAAGAGCGGTGAATTCTTTTACAAAGGTATCTGTAACAACAACAACCGTATCATATTCACAGAGATTATAGATGTAAGTCGGTCTGTTGATGTCGTAAAAGCTGTTCAGCTTGTATCCAGAAGTAATCGGGTAATTCTCATCTGTGCACACACCGATAGGGCTTCTGGTTGTTGCGTGACAACGCACATGATAATTCTGTCCCATATCTTCCAGGACTGCGCCAAGCCTTAACGCGGGATACATACATTCTTCCGTTCCTAAAACCAGTATGGAGGAACCATTTTTTATTTTGTGAACAAACTGCGCCAAGAAAGTTTCCGCCATTTCCTCGCAGCCATGTTTATAGCGACCGATCTGTACACCCTTTCTGGGATTATCGAAATTCTTACAGAACAACGCCTGATAGTTTGTCTCAATTTTTGCAGGAACAGCGACGGGGGCTTCACAGATAGCAATATCCTTTACCGCGGAGGAATAATCTGTCTGCGGGAGTTTCAACAGATATTCGCAAACAATGCCTGCCGTTATTAACTTCCGCTCATCTTCCTCAGAAACTCGATTAAGCAGAGAAGCCGCAACAATTTTTTTGCTTTTCAGTTGGGGATACTTATACTTGAGCTGTTCGATCATGTTGGTCAAAGTTTTTCCTGTAGAGATTTCATCATCAACAAATACGACACTATCTGTTGCAGAAATCCACGCAGAAAGGTTGTCGCCAACCAAACTTTGCTCCGTGGCGTGACTGTGTTCCTCCATGAACTGTACCCACTGGACAACACCAGATACATTCTCTCGTGTAGTATGTATATAAACGCATTTGGAGGAGAAGCTCTCTGCAACTACCGCGCCAATGGCTGTTGCTGTTTCTGCAAATCCAATCACCAATTTGGTGTCAGGGTATTTATTTGCAAGAATGTCTCCAAGGGCTTTCATCATACCTAATGAAGCTTTGGGACTTACGGGGATATGCTTTGCTTGTAGCGGATTCACCAGTAGATATGTCCGCTTTTGATTATTAAACCTTTTGGCGATTCTGAGAATATTATCTGCGGTGTATGTATTCATCTTTTTTATCCTCTGCTAATTCTTCTAATCGTTTTGGACTCCATAGACTGCGGCTAAAGAAGCAACTCTTTTTGCCCAACGCAAATGAGTGTTTACCTCATTCATGCGCTCTTTTTGTGCACTGCCTCCAACGAGCAACGCACTGTCATCACGCCATGACAGGATTTCCATAGCATCGTCGTAGTCCTGTTTTTTTACTTTCAGAGAGTCAACGACTACAGGAATTTGATTTGGGTGTATCACTGTTTTGCCTACAAATCCGTTAAGCACATCATATTTGAGTTCGCGTTTGAGACCGATGGCCCACTCATCATTATTGCTTGAATAGTATTCCCATACCGGACCTGACACCACGTAATCTCTGGAAAAGACTGTTAAGATGTCACACAGCAGCTGTGAAACAGGAAGAATGTCATAGATGGTTTCATCAATATGTCTCCGCACACCAAATGCATTACTGAAATCATTACCGCCAACACGAACGTTCAGAACATGGTCTTTCATATCATCGATCTTCTGCTTAAGTTGGATAAGCACGGAAGGCCGAGTAGCATAATCAACAATGTCTTCACTTTCGAGAATGGGCATCATATAAAACTGCTTTGATGACTGGCTAAGAAGCTTGAGAAATTCGCTGTTATATTCATCTGCGTTTGCAAGCGAATACTTCGGAAAGATAAATCCCGAAAAGAGTTCATCAAAACAACTGATCTTCTGATAGACCACGCTTATTTGTTCAGGATTTCTAACTCTGACAAAAATCTTCGGCAAAGTCACATCATGCGTAGCAAATGCCAGATGAAGCGTCTTAAATGTATTTCCGAGTTGTTCCAATGCTTGTCCAACTGCTGAGTCAGCAATCGTATCTTCAAGACATAGCGCAACAGAGTATGTCTTTCCAAACTGACCGTTAATGATAGAAGATGCTATCTTATCATTCAATGCTGGTGAGTAAAGAAGCGCGCCAACGCTATATCTCACATCTATGTTATTCATGCTTGTGGGTTCCTCTTTTCGCTATTGTACTAAGGTAGTTGCAGATTCCGTCCGAGAAAACTGAAGTTGAAATTGTTATTGTATTTTCAGTAGGAAGATATTGTTCCAAGACAGGAGGAATAATTCGAGTATCTGCACGGGCAAGCATTGGGATATCAAACTCACTGTCACCTGCCGCAATAGAGATTGCTTCTCCAAATTTCTTTGCAAACCGTTCAATGGCGTTTCCTTTGTTGAGCATTGATGGCAAACAATACACCTTATGTCGATCATGAAGTATGCAGATATTCTTTGGGTGAGCAACCTTCCTTAACTGTTCAGCAAATAATGCTGGGTTGTCATGCTTGATGTAAAAAAACAATCCGCAAACATCATGGAGCACAGATGTAAGCAAAACCTGTTGAACCAGTTCTTTTATGGCCTGGAGTTCGGACGATTCTGGAGAAATCAGAGACAAGGTTTCACTGTACCATTCGGGATCTTCAATTCCATCAACAAGGAGAATCCCACCATTGCAGATTAGAGCGTATTTACAGCATAATTCTTTATGGAATACACTGATTCGCTCGTACTGCTTTTTACTTCTTGTTGTTACAGGTATTAAGTGAACACAATTCTGCTTGCAAAGGAAATCATAAGTTCCCTGAGTCATAAAGCTCTGCTCTTTTCCGTTCAAATACTCCACCGCGATTTTGTTCAAGCCGATGGGGACTCTATGGGAATATATTAGAGTGTGGTCGAGATCGCAAAACAAGCGTATCTCCGAATGCGTTTCGATGCTTTGCATAGTAGCTCCTTCGTTATGGTAAACAGCTATACGATAAAAACAAACCCTGCCAAAATCATGAACCCAATTATGAGCCAAACATAATGCTTTGCCCACTTCTCCGTTGCGACAGAAAGAGCAGTAAAGGTTATAACGGTGAGAATGAGAAATCGAATTACAAAATCCATGAGCGAACCTCCGCATTTTTTAATAGTATATGCAGAGGCCCGCTCGGAGTTTATCAACTTATCTTCGCCTTGCAATATTCAACAGTCTCATCAACTGCAGGATAGAGTTCAGCGCAGAAGCAAGATAAGTCATAGCAGCTGCGGACAAAACCTTTTTAACTGCCTCGGTTTCCGTAGGGGAGAATCTGTTAGACCCCTCAAGAATCGCACAGGCTCGTTTCGAGGCATCAAATTCTACAGGAAGAGTCACCAGTTGAAAAACAACAACGGCGGAAAATAGTATAATTCCGATATTAAGTAAGCCGGTCGCTCCAAAGATTATTCCCAAGAGAATTACCGGATAAGAGATTGTAGAGCCGATATTAGCAATCGGGACCAGCTTTCTGCGTGTCACCAAAGGCTGATAAGCAATATTATCCTGAATAGCGTGACCACATTCATGTGCAGCAACACCGATTGCGGCCATCGACACAGAACCATAAACCGAATCAGAAAGTCTTAAAACTTTTTGGGTCGGATCGTAGTGATCTGTCAGACTGCCAGGAATACGTTCAATCCGAACATTTGTGATTCCGTTCTGCTTAAGAATCCAGTTTGCAACTACTTCTGCAGTTGCATTTTTGCTGTATCTTAGCTGAGAGTATTTTTTGAAAGTAGCTTTGATGTTATAGGATGCCCACAATGTAATTGCGACACCAATCAAAAGTAAAATCACAAAATCACCTTCCAGTCTGCTTTGTTATATAACAACAGGGATCTCAATATGGGAAACCTGCTTCTCTTCATAGTTATTTGTCCAGTGCTTATCAATGCCGAGCAGCTTGTTCACTGCTATATTGGGGATATTTATTCCACTACCCAAACAGGCCATTTGAACGCCGCCGGACATTCTGGTATTAACCTCTAACATATAGGGAATGCCCTCTAAGTATTTGAATTGGATATTGCAGGGCATTTCTAACGGAATGCGTTCAAAAAACCGCTGACAGGTAGCAAGAATATCTGGATTGTATCTTATTGCTTCGACTCTCGTTGCTCCCTTGACACGAGGGATCATGATGATGCCACTATTTGTTTTTAAACAATCAACGCTAATCTCCTCATTGGGGAGATACGGCATGAGCATAATGGGAGGAAAAGTCTCCTTCTCAGACAGTGCAGCTACTGCAGCATCGTATGTCATTCGTGTTGTTTGTTTTTTGAACAAGGTAGCATAGCCGGTTCTGCTATTATCAATTAAACGAAAACTCTTCCCGCCTTCGTCTTTTACGAACTTAAAACAAACCTGCTTATATTGTTCTTTTAGTTCTGAATAGCCGCGGCAAAACTGTTCTGTGGTCGTAACCATTCGATACTCTGGAACGATACCTATTCCTTCTTTTTTGAACAATTCATAAGCTTCGTTCTTATGATTCAACACAGAAATCAGGCTATAGTCATCTGCCATAACCTTTGTTCCAATGGAGGCAAAACGCTGAATATGTTTGCTGATATCCAGCATACCTCTTCGGGGGAGGAATACATCTACATGGTGCTCTCTGCAGAACTCAACGCAGTAGTCCACATACGTATCGTCCTTCAGTGTTGGCTCGTGATACCATTCATCACAGACCGTCCGTATTGGAGAACCGACATTCTCATTACTACCAATTACAAAAAACTCAGGATCATCTTGTTTTATTAAATTTACGATATTGTAAGCTGTGCTGAACCAGTGGTTCATCCAAATACGTACCATATTAGGCTTCCTCCTGGGGGAACAGAATTTTACCAATCCATTGCGACTCATTAAAGAGCACAGCGGTTTTCTTGTTTGTGCCCTTCGTCAGCATTGTATAAGACAGAGCTAAGTAGGTCTTGGCCTTAACCTCATCCAACGTTTTGAACTCGGGACTTTCGGGCCTTATCTTGAACATAATGGCTCGGGCATTAAAGCGCTGCGTGATGAGTGTTACTAATTCCTCATATGTTCCCACGAAACTCTTTGTACAGTGGAAGTAGTTGAGACCTGTATCAGTGCATATCGGTAACTGTCCCATCGGCTGATGATCTTTTAGAATGTCCTCGGTGGTAACATTGAAATAGTCATAGCTTATATGCTCAATCTCGCGTTCAAACATATTATCCCAAGTCACATCGACATGATATGAACCGTTACCGACCTTGACAAGATTCCATGCATGATAGGTATCTCCGTCAAATTTCCCCTCCGGATCAGCTTTCCCCAGTACAACAATACACTTCATAGAATACTCGTTACAAAGGAGCTTAAATGCTTTGGCAATTCCTTCGCATACCGCTTTCTTGTCAAGAAACGCGCCTACTATAGAGTGCGCATTATAACAATCATTCTTTTGAAGCGAATCGTAGTCATAGGCAACACTCTTTACCACGCTATCATGGAGATACTTTTCTAAGCGAAACTCATTTGATAGCATCGTTCTTGCCTTTACATCAATCCTCCGTAACACATTCTGAATGTCCTGATTTATTTTCTCGATTTCATTGTTTGTATAGAGATACTCAGGAAGAAGAATATAATACCCGGCTTCACCGGTCATCCTAATTACAGTTTGATTGATATAGTAGAAGATCGGGTTGTCATAAAGAACCTTAAGGTACACATCTTGAATTTGCTTGGGGGGCAGATATACAGGAACAACAATGTTTAGTGCCCGCATCTTTATCCCGTTGTAGATCATACGGTATGCGGCTTTCTCTTCCTTAGAGAGTATGCCGTAATAGTATCTTTCGTTTTTCAAGGGTAAACCCTCCGTATGAGGGGAGGCTTAATAACCGTCACCTTTCAGGTCGAAGCTCTCAGCCGCACTACACTCACCAGACATATTACACCAACTACAGGTGACATGAGTTTCACCGGAATTACAAGTGAGTTTTCCGCAAGAGCCGCAGCTAAACCAACCCATTGCACCACAGTAGGGACATCCTGGATATTCTGCATCCAAATCGACTCTACCGGAGACAAGCGTACCGCCGTATCCCTCATTTGCTGCAGCACGCTCACTCAGCTTAAATGCCCAAGTACAATACCATACTCCGTCTCGCTTTTTTTCCATGCGAATCCCGTAGGGCTGGTTTGAACGTCTACATTTCGCCATCACAACCGTGGCTTGATTCATTGTTTCTTTCATATTTTGTATGCCTCATTTCTGATTCCGGGTTAAGTGTTGTTAATCAAGGAGACCAAGGTGCTTACAATCCCGCCATCTGGAACCAATACCGTGTATGTCTTGCCCGAAAACTGAAGCTGTACAGCATTTGAATATGGAGTAATTGCTGTCAAACTTTTGAGCTTTTTATCAAAGGCATTTTTGTCGGATACGAATATGATCCTCTTGTTAGTGACATACAACAGACCTTTGTTTTTTTCCGTATAGGTTTCTTCGATTGGCCTTCCTCTACGTTGACCAGTTCGATAGGTAACACCCTTACACACCCGGAAACTAAAACCACTCGAATTACCAACATATCTTTTTTGCGTTTTTTCTGTCATCAGAATTGCTCGTTCCGAGAAATGACAGACTTCGCCCTGTGTGAGCATAATACGATCCGTGCGCATAGTCGGAATGATTCCTTGGCGAATCTGATCCAAGGCTCCAGGAGGCATTATTGCCGGTATGTGCTCATCTGCGGAGTTGTTCTGAGAAAAAAGATCCGAAAACAAACCCACAAAATCACCGCCTTTGCTATTACATGATATCTCTCGCGGGAACAAAGTTTTTATTCGCGCCCTTGAAATGAAGCGTTACTTGTGCGTCATTATGATTCAAAGAAATATTGATGGAGTTGGGCGGGTAGATACTCTTCATCTTGTTAATTACGAGTTTGGCCAATGCCTGTGCCAGACCCTCGCATTCGGCAGGCGAATTCAAATCTCGATAGCGTTCTTTATTGAAATCATAGTCATCTTGCGGATTTGTATATCGACTTTGATAACTATACTTGATGCCGCTGTTAATAACCTGATATGTAAAATCCGCTTCGATAAACTTCATATGCGCCCCAGCATCTGCATGGGAGATCATGCGCTGAAACATCCCCACAACATGCTCTACCATGGGGGCGATGCTTTCCGACTTTGCTATAACTTTTTGGGCATACATCTTTACATCACGCTCATACGCTGTAATCTCTTGCTGCGTGCGCTGATCTGCACGCATATATTCTTGACGAATCTCGTTGTTTGCTGCGTCCTGTAAGCGTTGCTTTTCACTGTCAATACCAGCATTGGACGTTTTTACACTTTGGTTCATAGCAATCCATACGCCGGTGCCAACAGCGAGGCCAACTAAAATGCCGGAAAAGCCAACTCCAGAAACAGCTAAAACTATGCCTAAAATGCCTCCTCCGATTCCGAAAGGAGAGAAGTTGTGCTTACTCTTATAAGACAGACTATTCAGATTAGCCGTAAGCTGACTTCTGATTTGGGCTTCACGGCTTTGAGCCATGCTTTCATTTCGCTGCCGCATTTGTTCTTTGATTACGCTATTTGTAATTGGATTCATTCTTCCTCTCCTTTCTTTAATTATCAGGCAAGGCCGGCGCTGACCATGGCCTCAACATCAGCCGCCATTTTCTTGACTTTGTTTGTCAGCAGCTCTACAGATTCACGACCCTTTTCCTGTGTCTGGTTGACACCGGCAACGAGTTCAAGAATTTGTTCCTCATAAATGCCCAAGCCTTCGCCAAGACCGCTGATTTTTGTTGTCAGCTTCTTGCCACACTCCTGAATGTCGTTATTCAGAGTACTCATGTCAGTAGCCAACTGCTTGAGGGCATCTGCGCCCTCTTTACTAATGCCATAAACCGCCATGCTGCAACCTCCTTAAAATCCCCTGACAGAGTCTTCAATCTGCTTTTTCTTTGCGAGAATCTTTTTGCGAAGCTCTTCGGCTCCTGCGATGGTCTTAGACAGCTCCTTTGCGCAAGTCTGCAGATTTGTAATTGCTTTATTGCTGTAAACATCGCTGCCCATGTTGTCGCTGCAGTCCTGTGCAGCATCATTCATTTTCTGAATGTTGCTCCTAACATCAGCAATGTAGGTTCCGAGAGCGGCAGCGGCCTGTCCCAAAGATTCGGTGTCAACAGTTTTACCAGCCATTTTATTTTCCTCCTAAAATTATTCTAATTCAGTTACGAACCAGTCTTCTTTCAATTCATCAAAATGCAGACATTTCACTATTTCTTCTGGCGTGAAAGACTGCATAACAGCAGTTTTGTTTCCTAAGCTTGTGATGTACATTTCTCTATCTTGTTCATTGCCTGCAAAATACACATATTTTTGACAGTGCTTCTGATAGAATTGGTTTTGCTGCAGTTTTCTGACACTATAGGAGATATCGTCAGTAGGATTGGATTTTATTAGATAGAAAACAATCGGTTGAAAGTCCGGCCATCTCTCATACTTCAAAAAGGCGGGGAGGCTGATTATCGAATTAAGCCGTGCACATGCCTCGCCAAAATTATTAAGGCCAAATGGCTCTATAGTGTGAGGAGTATAGTCAGTCACTAAAATGGGCGTTTGATCCAAACAGTGTACGCCTACATTATAGGTAATCATCTGAATCCTGATATCTGTATTGAGGGACTCAGAAATATCTCTTAATTTAGGAATTAGCTCTTCCATTGTGTTCTGGAAGATTTGTAGCGTAACAGGAGACATCCTATTTGATGACTCGACAACAAAATAGATATTCAAAAATTCACGAGGCACATTGGGAATATCTTCGTATAGCGATGCATTTGGTTCAATAGGTGTTTCGTAAGATTCCGCCGCCTCAAGTTCATCGATTAAAGCAGATAGTTTGTCCATGCAGGCCGGAAACCGTGGGTCTAATTTCAACCCATCTCCATAATCATTAATAATTACAGAGCGCCCCAGGTCATTTCGCTGGATGCTATGACATATCTCTTCTGATAAACTCGCAATCTTATGCGCCGTATCCGAAAAAGAAGTCAGACACGCACGATGAGCCGCAAGTAATTCAAGAATATTATCCCTATATATGCCGATGGAATCTCCATACTCTTCTATGCTGTCCTCCAGTTTCCAACCAGCTCGTTCGATGCCCATGCTTCTAAGCAGAATATTGTCAGAAAAAATCCTTAAACTGCATGCGCCTTGTTGAGAAAGTGCATACTTTGACATTTACTATTCACCCTCTTAATCAACGGCGACGAAGCACCAACTTTTTCTGAGGTGGTTGATCTTCATCGTCGCTGGATGTTCCATCAACCATAGCCATAATTTCTTCGATAATTGCTTTTTGCCGAGGGATTGCAGTAGTTACAAGATGTGCGACCCCATCTTTCCCTTGTTTGTTCGCTGCAATAACCTCACGGAGACAAAGCAAAATGTCTTTTTCGTAGACCCCGAGGCCCGATTCCAGCCCCTCAACTTTGGTATAAAGTGTTTTGCAGGCATCATCAATTCCGGTCACAACCTGCATCAGCTCGCCGGAGAGTTTGTCCAGGCTGTCGAGTCCTTCCTGCGATATTGCGTATTTCGCCATGGCATATTCCTCCTTAAATCGCCTTGGCAACAAGCAAGACTGCGATAAAAAATACAATTTGTCCCACCATTAACGCCACGGAGGTTTGTGTCATATGCTGAGAAAGTGCAACTGAAAACTCCTGTAAAGAAGCATCCGGATGCTGAGCCATCCACTTTTTCTGCCATTTTTCCATTGCATTCAATCCTTTTGGTTGTTCATTACTGGTGATTAACAGATGTAAGTGCTAAAAACATCCGTTATTTCCGAAAACCATCGTTCGACAAAGTTTTTGGAAATCCGATACTGGTCAGTTTCAATCGCAAATAGATTTGCAAATATTTCGCTTCCTCTCGTATTGCGTGATTCTCCTTTGTCGTCCAACTCAAACCAATACCTGTTATCATGCTTGTAATTGGCGATATACCCGCTTTGTGATTCAGAAAAGAATCGGCTTTCCACGGTCGGATCGTTGATCAGCAGCGCAGAAATGATATCGGTGACATTTCTATCATTGCACGCCCCTGTGTTAAATGCATCATCCAGCATATCGCTTAGGCGCTGCCGACCTTCCGGCGTATTAGAATCAAATTTTGACGATGCGCTGCCCATGGCTGAAATAAACTCGGGAGAGCTTGAAACCCTGCCCATGATGTCATCAGCGAAATGCCCCACTTCATGTTTGAAGACATCTGCGTATTCAGCATCGTTTAATTCCTCATTCATCGCAATGTACTTTCCATCCGGCGAATAAAAACAACCATTTTTTACAAGGCGTCCCAATTCATCGCGGCCATAACCCGATTCGCAAATGTTAGCTAAACTCAGCGAGTAACGATTGATGATGCTTGTGATTTTTTCTGGGGCTTTGGAGTAGGATGTGTGTATGGCTTCTCGTCGTCCCTCTGGGAACATGTTGATCAAATCTTCTGATAAGGCAGACCGAGTTGGGACGGCCAGTTCACCAAATCCCATGGCTCTGTCGAAGCTGTTGGTGGCAGAGCCTGAATTTCCAACTCTGATACCCACATACGGCGAACACATCTGTTCAATTTCTCCCGCTAATGCGGTTATCCTGTTTGACATCTCGCTGATCAAGGCTCTATTTTGCATTATGGTATTTTTGTTTTTCAATGTAAGGCTTAGAATCTCATCTGCATAGATTCCCAAGCTATCGCTGTATCCTATGATCTTGTTTTCCAACACAGCCGATAGTGTAATTATATTTTCAGCGGTAATATTAAGATCAAAAGCGAGTTTTTTTAGTGCTGCGGCACCCTCAGCGCTAATTGCGTATTTTGCCATAAGTTCACCCTCTCTGAACTATGTTGCCATTGTCATCAATCGTCCAGCCATTGCAAGGAACACCACGATAAATATGAGGCCGGAGAGTGAAGGCGTCCTTACCATTGCTGTAAATGCATGTCCCGTCACCAATCTCATTTGCCTTACGGCTACCCATGATGGAAATAGATTCATCTTTGGACATAGGGAAAAGGATTTTGTGGCGAAAAGCATTTTCATCCAAGCGAAGGTTGATAAAATCTCGCCCCTGATCGAAACAGAATAGAAAGTGCAATCCATAGTTAGATGCGCGCTTGATAATCCATTCCACATCGTTGCGGGCATCATAAATGCTATTACTTTCTTCATCCTCGCTTGTACCTTGAACGGAATCAGTCTCAACTTCCGACCTGCGGCGATTATATTCTTCTACAATGCGCTTTTTTTCTTCTGGGTCATCGCATTCACGGACACGCTGCAGAATTTCGCTCATATCGGGAAGAGAGGAGTCTCGCTGCGAATGTGGTCTTTCCTGTATAACTGGCTCCGTAGCTCCGTCCCCCAAAATATCAAAATCGGAGGCAAGGTTTTCATAGCCAAAGCAGACGATCAGCTTTTCAGAAACTGTACGCTTCTGTATGGCCTTTTTGATATCAGAAATCTGGCTGCAAATTTCTCCAAGATCCGTTCGCTGTGTGCGTTTTCCAAACACAGTGTTTTTATATCTCTTGAAGATGGGCGAGCGTTCGTGCGCCCAAATTTCTATATCATGACCTTTCCGGCTATAGCTGTTCAAAATCGAGAGGATGACATTTACCTTGCTGTCGCGATCACCACCCGCAATCAAAATGTTCTCTGCTGTTGCGTTGCAAAGCGTAAAGGGTTTTGCAAGGCTGAAACTACACGGAACACCCGCATAGACCAGAATATCGCTGTCATCCAGATCATCAAGATCTTGCGCAGCTTCGTATTCTTTGTAATATGGAACTTGACTCTTAAAAGTCTTCGGCTGACTTCCATCAATCAGAACAGGCTTTTTGTCAATGAAGGTGGTATCCGTAGTACGGCCAACACGTATTGGCTTGATTACAGCGTTGATTTGGTCAACCAATGCTTCGACCTCATTGCCCACTGTGTACATATTCCTGTATTGGCCAATATGGACATTATTATCCTCGTCTGCCCATTTGAAGATAGTCTGATATGCAGGCATGGAAGCAATCGTCCGACTTAACTCTGGCGTTATCTGATCAGAAGAAAGGTTCAAAGTCTGCTTGATTTCGTCAGGCGTGTTTTTCAATGCAAATCTCATTTGGATTTGTTTGCAAGCAGTTTCGGTTAAGCCTGAAATACCAGTCGTATATGTTTGGCTGGCAAAAATGAACTTCAGACCTAACGCACGGCCTTTAGCCAACAGGTTTTCAAGCTTAATCGTATAGTCCAATCCATAGCCTGCACCCTTTGTTTCTTTCAGGATTTGCGACATTTGCGCGAATTCATCGATGATAACAAATACTGCGGGCATATTCTCTTCAGGAGGCACCTCTGTAAGCTTTGACCATCCGTTTTGTGAAAACCTATACTGACGCCTATCCAACAGCTCAGTAAGGTGGTCGATAATATCGAAAACCAAATCCTCAGACTTTTCCAACAATATGTACTTTACATGGGGCGGCATATGATTCACATAGCGTTTGAACTCCAGCATCTTGAAGTCCATTAGCCAAAGTTCCACCTCGTCCGGATGGTAATTCATAATCAAGCCACTGATAATTGTGTGGAGAAGAGTAGATTTACCGGAGCCTGCAGCGCCCATAATATATGCGGCAAACAGGTCATTTTCGAAGCTGCAGCTAATAACATTGTCATCTTCGTCGATGGCAAAGGGAATAGAAATAGGTTTTCTCTTTCCTATAGATTTTGTTGGAACTTTCATGCTGTAACGAGAGAAGTATTTATTGCCTAATTCTTTAGGCTTGGTAGCTTCGGTCACCTTTGAAATAAACTCTGCGGGCAATGTAGAAGGAGCATCGAGCCACTTAAACGCAAGCCACTCGATATTGTTCTCGACAAAGAAATTTCCATTCGAATCGCTAATGATACGAATGCAGTCTTTTGACTGCTGCAGATATTTTTTCTCGCGGTCTTTTCCCTTACTTCCACCGTCAGAACTTTTAGACATATGGATTATAGTAATGCCGAACTTTTCAGCGTTATTTACGATATAAGACATCTCCGGATCATCGGATGCTCGAAACACCTCTTCGGACCGGTTAATGATTAGAATCCGGAAAGGGATTCTGTACTCAGGCTTTTGCTGTTTGTTATACTGAAAGAGAGTAAGCGTGCCAAGTTTTGACTCTACCTTACGGTAGTAATCTGCAAGGATTGCTATATTCTGCTTTAAACTTTTGGAGTCCGACGCGGTTTTTTCTATGATGCTGTTCTTGCCGTTTGCAAGAGCGGAAAGCGGACCCAAAATGTCCGCATTATAGTGGATATAGTCAAACACAGAAACTTTATATTCGCTTGGCCTGAAATAGCGAAGGAAATTAAGAATTAGTGCTTGAATGCCCTTTTTCAAATATGCTTCGTTTCTATCAACATATTCGATAAACAGTTCTTCGGAACTATCAGTTGTAAAGCCGCAGGGACAATTCACCATTTTGGTCGTTTCGTTAAAGTGGTGTCCCAAACTATTTTTTAGTGTGCCACAGAGCAGTTGGGGAACATCAAGCGCAAATTGCTGAAAACCGAAAAGCATCATGCGCTTACGTTTTACAGGCTGTCCCCATGTTTTGAAATATGACTCCGTGATTTCATAGTCTTTATGTATAGCTTCAAAAAGGCGGACGAGATCTGCAATGTCATCTCCTTGCAGATATTTTTCACAGGCTATAAGGACTTGCTTCTTCTGCTCGGTTAATTGCTCATCCTCCTGAGTTTTTTTCAGGTCTACATTGCGCATTTCAAGTTGTTCCTTGGACCTGATCTGAGAAAGTTCGTTATCCAAATACACAATGTACTGACTTGCCAAATCGATAATCTGCCCTGCGACTGGATCATTTCTGCTATAGGAATTGATTTGCTCAATCATTCGATTAAGACGAGCTATATCTGGACGCTGGCCACCAACGCCAGAAGAAACCAATTCTTTTGAGGAGTTGTCTTTGGCAATCCGGTAATACTTCAGGACATCTTCTTTGACAGCAGAAACTCGGCTACGCTCCTGATCCCATTTTTGCTGGACGCGAGAATACTCCAAAGAGAACCTGCTGGCAAGAGATTTCTTTTCAGCTTCAAAGCGAACGAAATCTTTATGCAGTTTTACAAAAGTCGCGTTTATGGCATTAAGCTGTTCCTGAATAGTCATAGTCTATCTACTCCTGAAAATCAGAGGACGCTCCATTTTATCTTGTGAGCGCTGCAATATCGTTCTACATAACTGTTATTCTTAATGGCAATTTCAATGTTGTCGGCGCAACCGATAAAAACGCCATCGCCAATAAACTCAATGTTATCTTGCATTGTTATTTTCCGTAAAGATGCGCAATCCTTAAAAGCTGCATGCCCAATTCGTTTTACGCTTTTCGGAATGCTTATCGCTTGGATAGCGGTACATCCGCAGAAAGCATAATCACCTATCTCTTGTATGCCGCGGGGGAGCATTATACTAAAAAGATGGTTGCAATACTGAAATGCGCGCTCTCCAATTGTTTCTACACTGCTTGGTAAGACGAGTGATGAGAGCTTTTCGCAGTATTCGAAGGCTTTGGCCCCAATGGATTTCAGATTGCTGGTAAATGTTATCGTCTCAAGGTTAGCTGTTCCGCAAAAAGCTCCATCTGCGATGTGTTCAACGGAATCTTCAACAATATAATTCACACCTTGATATCCTGAAGGAAACCGAATTAACTGTTTTCGATCTTTGGAGTGCAATACTCCTTCAATTGTTGAATAGAGCGCATTGTGACGGTCAATTTCAAAGCTCTCAAGCTTTTCACAAAAGACAAATGCGTTTCCTGATAGAACAGATAAGTTTCTTGGTAAAATAATAGAGCAAATGTCGATTCGTTCGAACGCCCGTGGCTGAATAGTGGTGATTTCACAGGGGATATTGCATTTGCTCGAAGCGCTTTTGGTCACTCGCATAAGCGTTTTGTTCTTCTTATCAATTAACATCCCACCAACAACCGTATAATTAGAATTCGGCTGTATTTGAATTGTTTCTAAAGAATCACACCCGGAGAATGCGCCTGCCCCAATTGCTTCAATCGCTGCAGGTAAAGATACCTGCTTTAAGTGTATACAATCCAAAAAGGCTTGGGGCTTAATTTCTCTGATAGCCTGTGGAAGAATCAAGTTCTCAAGCGTCGGATTTGCGGCAAAAGCCTTATATCCTATTACCTGATACTGATTCAAAAGAGCTGGCAGATCTGCATTGTTCGAAAGAATAGTCCCCTTTATAAGTTCCAATGAGTGGTCTTGTTTAGGTGCAGAAGCGTTGATTTTTTTCTGCGGCAGTTCAGTAATCCTGATACCAAGCGCATACGAGATAGAATCAACTGCAAACTGAGCTGCTTCTTCTGTAACCCAAGTAGCATCCACCAGGCAACGAATACAGCGATTGACGCACAACTTTAGCTCACTGGAGTCCCGATCCCGAGCCTTTAATAGATCACCACCGATTCCTTCTTCCAACGCTGAGACAATGAGCTTGCGCTCTCTGGTCTGCCCAGGGGCATAATCCATCAAAAGGGCGTTTATACGTCGAGAATCATTAAGGATTTCTGTACCATATGTCTCAATTACAGCATACAATGCTTGTTTGAAGTTTTCCTTTGCATTTCCCATAGAATACACATCCCTAACACAAACCAGGTCACATCTTTTACATGTGGGTTATTTATCGAATACTGGATCATAGCCAAGCAACTTAGCTGTTTTTTCAATGCGTACTTTTTTGACGGCAATCGATTCTTTGATCCCAAATGGAATAGCAAGAATAATCAGCACGCAAGAAAGAATTAAAAGAGTCTCCATTTTGATTCTCCTTCTTTGAGAGAAGTGCAGATATACCTGTGAATTCACCACAGATATATCTGCACCATCAACTCATATATCTGTTTGCAATTGCGTGTCACTGGCATCAGTTGGTGCCTCTGTGGCATTATTTCCTTCGGCACCTTCCTGCTCGGCACATGGTGTAACTTCTTCCGTGGCTTCGCTATTCTCGGATGCCTCCTCTGCAACCAATTCCTGCTCTGCAACGGCAGACTCAACTGGTGCACTGGGAACGGAATCTTGCATTTCGACCGAAGCAACACTTAAATCTTGGGCTTCTGTATTGTCGGTATTATCAGATTCAACTTTTTCTTCGGCAGCCTGTTCAGCGTCGGCTGGCGCAGTTGAAGGATCGTTGCCGAACGGAACAATTTTAATGATTTTCAACTCTTCCGAGGCCAGTCCGGTATTTTGCTGTGTCGCAGTTGGAGCGTTTCCAGCATTATCGAGAATAATACGAGTACCACATTCCCCGCAAAACTTCATTCCCGATACAAGTTTAGCTCCGCAGTGACTGCAGTATTTAGGAGATACAGCTCTCTGTGCCTGCTGTCGCCGGAGCTGTTCTGCTCGTTCAGCTTCGACGCGCTTGCGTTCCTCCTCCAATTTCTCAGCAGCCATGCGGGCATTTTCTTCAACTCTCGCTTTTTCCTTGTCTTTATCGAACTCTCTGACTGCATCAATTTCTCCGATTTTATCCAGATCAAGGACTGCAGCAATAGAAACATCATCGCCGCTACCCTTTGCAGAAAGGCGAGGCAGGTAGTCACTGAGGTCAGTCACTGCACTATCAAAGTCAGATGAGGCGAAAGAGTATAGAACCGTTTTATAAAGGTTATTAAGCTGCTCCTCGGTACTGAAGCAATCATCTATACCATCCGATCCGACAAATACTGCAACAGGCAGTTTCTCAGAGAAAAAGGATCGAAAACGATTCAGCGCATCAGAATCGCAAATGGAAGTTGTGGCATTCAGAAAGCATTTTTCGTCCCACGGAATCGGCTGGACAAATTTACCCTCGGGGTTTACAGCAACGCACTTTCCATCTCCAATATGGATTCCAAACCAATAGTTTTCCGTGCAGGCCACTGCAATCAGGGTTGTTCCGTACGCACTTTCGATACGCTTTTCCTGGAGGTATTTACGCTTAGCGCGCTCAGATAAAACAGCAATTTCGCTTTCTGTAAAAGGATGGGATTCATAATGCGCATACACCGCTTCATTCCAGGCGCTGATGATACTTGCCTCCAAATTGTGAATCAGCTTTTGGTGGTGCCGTACAAGTTCATCTTTGTCTATATTTTCAATAAAATTGAGGATGTTTGCTTTGGCAACTGCACAAGCAAAAGCAGAGCCGCTTGCACTGCGAACATAATCATCTCCGCCATGTCCGTCGCAAACAATTGCTATGGCACAATTCTCGTTATAAAAACTTTCAGAAGCGTCCTGGCACTCTTTGTTCTTTTTAATGTGGCTTGCCCCTTGTGAGGACAAATGAAAGGCTTGCATCCGCATAAGAAACCTCCCTTATTACCACTGAATGCCGTCGTCATCAAAAGAATCCCACTCTGCAGCATCTGCGGCCTGTGCCTGAATTTCCTTTACGAACTCATCCTGCTTACTTGCGACATCAGTTCCCTCGCCACTCGTAGTGGAATCGTTCGCATTAGAATCGGAACCAGCGTTGGAACTCTTGCTTCCGATTTCGGAAGCTCGAACACTGACAAACTGAATCCACTTCTTTAGGGCTTCGGGAGTATGAACGGTAATAACTGATTCTACATTTCCAGTAAAGTCTGCAAGGACAGTTTTGTTGGCATCCTCTCCGATTGCAACTGCTACCTTGATGGCCTTTTTGAACCAGTTGTTTTGCTTTAGCTTTTCCAAGCCATGCTTGTAGTTGTCAGTAGGCTCGCCATCAGAAAGAAGGAAAATTGCCGGGGCAAAAGATCCTGTTGCATCGCTCATAAATGCGCTTCGTGAAAGCTTTTCATTCAGTTGCATACAAGCGGCACCGAGATCAGTAACGCCGGATGCATCGAGATAATTCCAGCGGAAATTTTCTGCAGCTACAGGTGCACTATCGATCCATCTGGCACCAGTAGAGAAGGAAAGTGTAGCTACTTTGATCTGCGCGTCAGCATTGCTCTCAGAAATATCTTTCAATTCGGGAACGACCTCTTCAATTGCGGAGTTAACCGTACCGATTTTGGCACCGCTCATACTGCCGGAAGTGTCAACGACAAAGAAAAGTACCATTGTTCTTCTCGGCACTTCAACGACTTCATCATAGAGTCCCATAATTAGTCTCCTTTTCAGATTACTTCTGCAACGTTTCCATTGCCAAAGTTGATTTTTATTCCTTTACCGAGTTTAATAACCTGGCCGTTGGGGTAACCCTTGCTGGAGCCATTCGGGAGAATGGCTTCCCAAGTATTATTGGAATCGTTTCTCAAGCCTAACAGAGAGGGATTATTTCGGCTGGAAATAACTTCTCCCTTTGCCTCTTTAAAATCATCACTGTCATACTGAACATGGCAAGCATATAGTTTTTTGCCTGGTGCCAAAGCTGCATGATACTTTTTCACCTTGAGAATAGGCGGACGCTCGATACTCTTGCCGCAGTTGATGCACCTGCAACTCTGCTGGGAAGGATCAATAAAGGTCTCGCTTCCGCAGCTGCATTTAATCGTCAGGTCACGGAGTGTAGTGAAGACCTCCTGCCATTCTTTTTCGATGACACGGTGAGTTGTATCATTTCCAACCATTACTTCATGGCTGAAAGCTTTTTCAAATGTCTTTCTAACGAATGCGGGATATAGCGGCCAAAGTTTAATCTCGTTTGTATGGACACCACGCACAGGGCGATTAGCGTCGTTTGCTGGATCCCAAACAAACACAGGATCGCTTCCATAGAACTTGCGCTCCAGCTCTTCTGTCAGGCACGGGCACATGGTTCTTTTGCCTTCAAGGGGATGGTTCAGGAAAAGCAGCATATACAAAACAACAGCCAAAGAAAATCGGTCCGTGTGACTATCAGGACGCTTTTGCCCCATGACAACTTCTGGCGCCATATAGCGGCACTTTCCGGCAATTCCGAGATTCTCACCATAGGGTGCCACATTATCGTTATCGCAAATCAGTACATCGCCAGTTTTCGGGTTAACAAAGAAGTTTCCGTCGTTCAAATCCTGATAGCTGTAGCCTCTATTGTGAAGTTCACGGAAGCCGTTTGTAATGCAGAGGGCAGTATTGATAAGAGCCTCAATATTGGCAAAATGGACTTTCGCAAGCAGGAACAAAGAGAAATCCTTGTATTCTGGGGGGCGTAATTCCATTAAGTAACCAAAGCTTCCCTCAAAATATTCGGTGATTTCCAAAGGCCACAAAAACGCACCTGTTGGAGTTCCTTGCTTAATATTGTTTTGAATGTTCCGATAGAACTTATCTGCATTATTTAATTTGTTGCCGAAATACCATTTCAGCGCCAGGGGCTTTCCGTTATAGTTGACTTTGTAAACAACACCCTGACCGCCTTCGCCCAGCTTCTGAATGACTTCCAGTTCACCGCCAGAGACTGTTTTGATTCTTTGCCCCTTTTGGAATTCTTTCATTGAATGTCTCCTCTTTCAACACAACCAGCCCAAATCAGTATTTGATTTGGGCTGGTTGCTAATTTTTATACGTTTGCGCCGAAAGAGCGGCAAATAGCTTCGAGGCCACCCTGATATCCAGCAGCAACGGCGTTGAACTTCCACTCACCATTCTTGAAATAAATCTCAGCAACGACAAGAGCGGTCTCAATAGAGAACTCTTCCTCGAGATCAAACTTCAAAACGGGCTCACCAACGGTGTCAAATTCATCAGCAAGCTTTGCAATTCTAATATATGCGTTGGAAACCTGGCCGAAGTTCTGGTGGCGTGCCTCTGCATCATGGATCGTGACGCAAATGGCGATTTTCTTGATTTCACTGGGGATCTTGCTAAAGTCGATCATGATGACTTCGTCATCACCGTCGCCATCGCCGGTCAAATTATCGCCAGTATGTACAACGGCACCATCGCGGCCGTTGAGGTTATTATAGAATACGAAATCTTCGTCGCGCAGCAGTTTCCCGTTCTCACCCAGCAGGAAAGCGGAGGCATCCAGGTCGAAATCTGAACCACCGTCGTAGCGATTCGTATCCCAGCCAAGTCCAACAAGGGCCAGCTTCATGGAATTGTCGAGAGAAACTCTCTGTCCCTTTTGCAGATTGATTGCCATAATATTTTCCTCCTAATAGTTTTTTGTTCCTTAAATATAGAGACGAATCAGAGAATCCAAGCGACTGGCTTCCTGAACGGGCTGGCCAATGGCATTAAACTTCCAGTCGCCATTTCTCTTATAGATTTCACCGACAACAAGGCCGGTCATGCCATTATAATTTTCGGACAGATTAAAACGGCAGATCTCAGTCCCTGTGTCCACATCTACCAAGCGAATGAACGCATTGCGAATCATTCCGAAGTGCTGGTTGCGTGCACGTGCATCGTAGATGTTGACTACGAACACCATCTTTTCGATGTTGGAAGGAACCATAGGCAAGTTTACCATAATCTGTTCGTCGTCACCATCTCCAGCACCCGTAAGATTATCACCCTGATGAACGATAGCCCCACTGTAATGCCGCAGATTGCCAAAATACACACAGCATTGATTGATGTCCGTGCTGACAATCTTGCCATTTGCTCCGCAAAGAATGACGGATGCATCACAGTCAATAGGCTGCGGCTGGCGGAGACCAAAGAGTCCGCCACCACTGCGCGGAGCTTCATCCCAGCCTAAGCCGACCATCACACGGCGAAGCCCGGTTCCGCCGGCACCGCCTTTGGACAAATCAATTTTTTGCCCCTTTTGAAGATTGATACTCATTTTCAAAGCCTCCTCTTGTTAATCAGCGAATGCAGCAACAACATTTACTAAGCTTTCGACTCTGGCTGCATTTCCATCTGTGATGAACTCCCATCCGTTGTCAGTCCGCATCAATGCCCCCGCTACCAAAGCGGTCATGTTATAATAGTTTTCGCTCAACTCGAAGCGGCACAGCTCGACATTGTGCTCATAATCGACAACGCGAATAAACGCATTGCGAATCATTCCGAAGTGCTGATTACGCTTGAATGCATCGTAAATATTAACAGCAAACACAATCGTACCAACTTCCAGAGGGACATTCTGCAGATCAACAAAAATCTGCTCATCATCGCCTTCACCGGCACCGGTCAGATTGTCGCCCATATGGCGAATCGATCCGCCGGGCCAAACGAGGTTGTTGAAGAACACGGTACACTGCTTAATATCATTTGTGTGATTCAAGAGTTTCCCATCATAGCCGAGCAAAATAGCAAATGCATCACAGTCAATGTCTTGAGGTTTCGGAGCAAAAAGCCCTCGTTTTTGAGGAACTTCGTCCCAGCCCAGGCCGACCATAACCTTGTTCAAACCACTGCGGCTTTCTTTTGACAGATTAATCTTCTGTCCTTTTTGCAAATTGATAGACATGGCTTTTCCTCTCTTTCTTGAATTGAAATCTATTGATTAATGAAGATTTTTGCGCATAATCAGTTTCCTGACCATATCAATAGGAATGACCATAAATGCCATTACTACGCAGATTAGCCAGCTGCGAACATCAAGGCTTTCTACACTAAGCACTTCGCCGCCGAAGGTAACAAAAACGAACTGCAAAGCGAAGATAGACAGCATTACACCAATGAAGGTTTTATTTCGCCCCAAATGTTCAAACACATTCACATGGCTGGTTCGTGCATTGAAGCCATTGAACGTAATTGCCATCATAAAGACTGCAAATACAGCAGACTTCAGATAAGTAATGTCGACATCGCCAAAGAGGTTTCTGATTGCAGGTACAAAGAGAATGGAGAGGCAAATACCGGTAATATACAGTGCTCCAACTAAAATCTCGGTCATCATTTCTTTGCTGATAATGCTTTCAGAACGAGGCACAGGCTTGTCCTTCATATACTCTTTCAGTGCCGGTTCGCTGCCAAACGCAATAGCTGCCAGCGTATCCATTGCAAGATTGATCAGCAGCAATTGAATAACAGTGAGAATCACGTTTTCGCCCATGAGCGGCCCGAGGAAACAGGTTAGGACCGCCGCAACATTAACAGTCAGCTGGAAAATCAAGAACTTTCGAATGCTCTTAAACATGGTTCGACCATAAAGAATGGCTTTTTCGATAGAGGAGAAATTGTCATCCAAAATGGTAATATCTCCAGCTTCTTTTGCAACTTCTGTACCACTGCCCATTGCGAAGCCAACATCGGCTTTCTTAAGTGCAGGGGAATCGTTTACGCCGTCGCCAGTCATACCGACTACCATATTAAGCTCCTGCGCGATGCGAACCAGGCGACTTTTATCTGTCGGAAGCGCTCGAGAAACAACTCGCAAATGAGGGAGAATTGCCTTGAGTTCTTCGTCACTCTTTTCTGCCATTTCTGCAGAGGTAAGTGCGACATCTTCGGGGGCAGACAGCAACCCAGCTTCCTTGGCAATAGCGACCGCCGTTTCTTTGCGATCTCCAGTAACCATGACAACTTGGATGCCTGCGTTTTGCACCTCTTTAATTGCGTCGGCAGCTTCTTTTCGAACATTATCGCGAATGCTGATTACGCAAATAAGAGTCAGGTTAGCGGAATCATTATCACCGTCAGCCTTGGCAACAGCCAACAGCCGCATAGACCGTCCTGCCTGTGCATCAATGTATGTAGTTAGATAGTTCTTCTCGACAAGCTCTTTAACATTGCCGTTCTCATCTATATAGTGAGAACATTTTTCGATGATTTTTTCAGGGGCACCTTTGGTATATGTGACACTCTTGCCATCATGGACAAGTGTGACGCTGGAATACTTCTTGGCAGAATCAAAAGCATTGAAGTTTCGGACATCTTCTTTACTCATTCCATTGTCAGCCTTTGCATCAACGAGAAAAGCCATCAACGCTCTGTCCGTACTATTGCCGCCAATAATTTGTCCATTACTCGCTACCGCACTGTTGTTAACGCCAATACCAGTGACAACATCTGCGGCAAGTGCAGGAGTCATCTTTGCCAGCGAATCAAATACTCGGACATTTCCAGTGGCCATTTCAACAACGGAAAGACGTCCTTCCGTAATTGTGCCAGTTTTATCGCTGAAAAGAATACTTAAGCTGCCTGCAGTTTCAAGGCCGTTGATCTTTCGGACAAGAACATTGTCTTTTGCCATCTTCAAGCTCTGGAATGAGAGCAAGATGGATGTCAGCATTGGCAAACCTTCGGGGACTGCACAGACAATAATGGTTACGGCAATCGTAATTGCATCCATGATGAGACGAATCCACTCAAAAACCCCATTTGGCATGTTGCCAGTGAGAAGGGTTTTAGACATGACTCCAATAACGATAGCAATTGCACCTACATAGCCGAATGTAGAGATTTGCTTCGCCAGCTTGCCAAGTTTGACTTGAAGCGGGGTTTCGCGAGTGTCTTCTTGAACCTCCAAAGCAAGTTCACCAAACAGCGTCTTGTCTCCGACGACTCTGATTTCCATGTAGGCTTCACCGCCACAGACAACCGTTCCGCGATAGGCGTAATACTTGTTTAACAGATCCTTGATATCATAGTCGGTATCGGCAGGAAGCGTGATTTTGTCAGCTTCCTCTGTCTCACCATTCAAAGCAGCTTGATCAACTTTGATGGCACCCTCTATGACAATACCATCAGCCGGAATTTTGTCACCCGCTTGCAGATACACAATGTCTCCGACAACAACTTCGCTGACATGGATTTCTTGCAGTTTACCGTCACGAAGGACTTTGGCCATTTCTTTGGCCTCTTCCTCTTCTTTGAGTGCTGATGCCTTTCCTTCTTGCTTGTTCTCACTGATCGATGCAACACCGTTAGCAATTAAAATTGCCACAAGAATGCCGACGGGTTCAAACCACTCAGACTGCCCCAGAAAGAAGAGCACAACTTGCACGACAAGTGCAACAAGGAGAATCATGATCATGGGGTCCTTGAAGCCTTCAAGGATTTTCTTCCATAGCGGATCTGGCGGAATTTGTGTCAGAGTATTTGCGCCGTGTTGCTGTCGGCTTTCTTCGACTTGTTTTGCTGTCAAGCCAGGATGTTTCATTTCCAGTTTTCCTTTCTGTCTTTTTAGTATGATGGACTATTTAGCTGTTGATAAAAAAACGGTAATGATTTCAGCCAGGTCAATTTGGCTTGTCAAACGGTATAGGAGGCACATCAAGGCGCCAACAATTGTCCAAAAAGTTATAACGAAAAGGACGGATTTAACAATGGTCCGCTTGGACAGCTGCATTGCATCCTCATCTCCTTTCCCGAATAGTTTGTTTTGGTTGAAATCTAAGCCCATTTATCGAATACTTTATATGCCGCACATTTTGCTCATTAATTCCTTCGGATATATGCTCAGAGCTCGCAGCATACTACGGGTTGAGTTATTGGTATCGAAGAACAATAGGAGCGACAAATAGGTATTCCAAGACATTGTGCGTTGGCCAGTTTCTATCGCGTAGTAAGTTTGACGAGATATCCCAATCAAATTTGAGATTTCCCCTTGCGTGATGTCTGCTTTGGCGCGGAGAGACGCCAAGTTTTCAGTCATCATCTCAATACAAATGTTCTTATAGCTACGATCAATCTTCCATTTTCCTTCGATCATTACTATCCTCATTCCATCTCTGAATTATTTCGTGAAGTATCTAACTTGAGGACACAAAATCCGGCAAGATTCGATTAATATTATTCTACAAAATGTTGTCGGATTTGTCAATATGCCGCGCTCTGATTGCCAGAAAAACTCCCATCATTTTGGCAGAAGGAGGTCAGACGTTCCTGAATCCGTGTATTCGTTGCGATGTCTACTCTTAAAGCCGTCATAGTAGCCGTCAGCAAGGATCAATGAGAGGAGTGTTTTTCTGTGTCCAAAAGAGGCGAGAATATTTACAAGCGAAAAGATGGTCGTTGGGAAGGTCGGTACATCAAGGAGCGTTCTGCTGACGGGAATGCGAGATACGCATATGTTTATGGGAAAAGCTATGCCGATGCGAAGCAAAAGCTGCTGGACAGGCAGATTGCCCAAGCGCAAAACATCGACTGCTCTCCCAGCCATACAAAGTACGGGGATATTCTTCGCAACTGGATTGCCATGTCCCGCGTTCATATAAAAGAGTCGACTTATTCCCGATACATCCATCTTGCAAATGCCCACATTCTACCTTACTTAGGAGAGCTGCCGACGGGCAAGCTGACTACCCAGACGGTCGAAAAACACATCTCTTTTCTTTTGAACAAGGGGCGTGTCGATAAAAAAGGTGGTTTGGCCCCCAAGACTGTTTCGGATATTTTAACTCTTATCAAGGGGTCGATTGATTATGCAAATTGTTCTGGGTACTCAGTTAATTGCTATCTCGACCGGTTGACTGTTAAAAAAACGCAGCTTGATATGCGCGTCCTAAGTGTCGACGAGCAACACAGACTCTGTGATATCCTTATGCGGGATATGAATCTGACTAAATTCGGTGTGCTACTCTGCATGTATACTGGGATCCGTATCGGAGAAGTCTGCGCTTTGAAATGGGAGAGAATAGATTTTTCGGAAGGCATTTTGTCCATTCGGGAAACTCTGCAACGCATTCAAGCCACGGATGTAGGGGCCTGTAAGAAAACGAAGATTGTTATAACTGAGCCCAAAAGCAAAAAAGCCGTTCGGGATATTCCGCTGCCTGGTTTTGTCCTTGAATACGCTGCGTCGCTGAAACATAATCCTAAAGCATATATACTGACTGGATGCAGCGACAGATATATCGAGCCGCGTTCATTGCAGTACACTTTCAAGAAGTACACTCAAGAATGTGGCCTGACCGATGTAAATTATCATGCCTTACGGCACACCTTTGCAACTCGCTGCATTGAACTGGGATTTGATGTTAAGACCCTCAGTGAGCTTTTGGGCCACTCCAGCGTAAACATCACCCTGAACAGATACGTTCATTCTTCAATGGACACCAAGAAAACCAATATGCAGCGGCTCACATTATAGCCGTCAAGAAAACCGTCAAAAAGCCGCCGGATGCTTGCATAGCAGGCATCCGGCGGCTTTTGTCATGAAGTTAGATACTTCACGAAAGATAGTATTGTTTAATTGGAAAAAATATTAGGAGGCATGTGCTTGATAAATCGAGGCAAAAAGTGTTGGGAGCTCTCACAATCGCAAAAAGATAAATATATTGAGATACTCACTTCGAAGCTCGCTGCACTACGAGCGCATACAGACATATCCCAAGAAGACCTTGCAAATATTATCGGCATATCAAGGCAGACATATTATGCAATAGAAAATGGGAAAAGAGCAATGTCTTGGAATACTTATCTGTCGCTAATCTTTTTCTTTGACTCAGTAGTAGAAACCTCACAAATGATAAGAGAACTTGGTGTATATCCGACTCAGTTGGTAGAGCAATTTAACAGTATTGCCACCACATAAATAAAGGAGAAAATAGTATGGCTATCGCAGAGGTAATCAAATTTGAAGGCCCGCAAGATGCGCTGGTTTGGAAATTTCCCATAGAAGATTTTAACGCAACATCTCAATTAATTGTAGACGAAACTCATGAGGCATTGCTCGTTGTAAACGGTAATGCTGCAGATTTGTTTACTGCAGGTCGTAGGACTCTGTCTGTTCCCAACATTCCCATCGCCAGAACACTTATTGAAATTCCTACCGGAGGGAATTCCCCATTCCCCTGTAAGGTTTTTTTCATCAACAAAGTTCACGCAATGGATCTCCTTTGGGGCACGCAGGGTCCTATTGCTTTAGAAGATCCTCTATATGACATTTTCATGCATGTCATGGCCAACGGAAGTATGTCTGTTTCTGTGGAAAATTCCCGCAAGTTTATGCTGAAAATCGTTGGTTTCAGGGATCGTTTTACTCCCGATGATTTAATTGCAAAATTCAGAGGGATTATTTCCAGCCACGTCAAGGATTGCATCTCTAAAATCATGATTAACGGCATGCTGAGCTATTTCATGATGAATGCACACCTATTCGAACTGAGTGGCGTTATTAAAGAACGTTTAGATAAAGTATTCGAGGAATATGGTGTCCGAATCGAGTTCTTCAACATTGAAACGATTGAGGTTCCAGAGGCCGATTACAAAAAGGTCAGCGAAGCGAAAGAACGAAGAACGAGCAGATTGATCGAAGGCTATACATGGCAAGAAGAGCGGCAGATGGTGATTGCCGAAAAGTTTGCCAGCAATCAAGGTACTATGGGAAATATTGGCGGAGCTGTTGGCGGCTTTATGATGGGTGGTGCCATGGGAGGCTCCATCGTTGACATTGCGAGAAGCGCACTTGATCCCGAAAAAATTCCCACAGAGAAACCGCCCAAGAATGCGGCTGGGACGAGTTCCCATGTTGGGCAAGCTCCATCCTCCATTGATGTAAATGACTTCTTTAAACCCAAGTCCGAAACCTTGCATGAAAGCGAAAATAGCAAGTGCCCCAAGTGCGGCGCAGATCTTCCGGAAAATGCAAAATTCTGCCTGAACTGCGGAGAGCGCATACCTGTAGAGGCTGGGATGGTTATCTGCCCCAATTGCGGTAAGAGTGTCCCTAAAGCAAAATTCTGCCCTGAGTGTGGGCACAAGTTCGGCAATTCCTGTCCCAACTGCGGCGCATCTCTTGCCGATGGAGCAAAATTCTGCATGGAATGCGGCACTAAATTATAAGGAGAAAAAACATGAAAAAAGGAAAAGCAACAGTAAGCATTGGACTCATATATGTAATTCTTCTCGGTGTGTTCAATCTGCTCGTGTTCACTATCTTTAAAACCCACACCAAGGTGTTCTGGCTCAGTTATGCATTTATGACTGTAGCTTTTATCGTCCAAATTCTAAGTATGTTCCTGTCTTTTAAGACCGCTGATGTTGAGACCGCTTTCTTTGGAATCCCTCTTGCATCTTTCTCAATCTACTATCTTTGTGCATCTCTGATAGTTGGTGCAGTTTTTATGGTTTTCCAGAATGCCGGGTTTACGCTGGCGTTGGTGATTCAGACTTTGATTTTGGCTGCATTCCTCATCATTGCAATCATTTCGTTGCTTGCCAGAGATACCGTTCAGGCAATCGGTGAGAATGTGAAGCAGAATGTAACCAGCCTCAAATCTATTTTGGTAGATGTCGAGATGTTGTCATCTTCCTGCACTGATCCCGAACTCAAGCAGGCACTGAACAAGCTTGCCGATACCGTCAAGTATTCAGATCCGATGTCCACCGCTGCTGTCGAACTTGTTGAGCAGCGTATTATGCGCAAGATTTCCGAGCTGAGAGTTTCTATCGATAACAATCAAATTCCTGATGCACTTCAGGTGTGCAAGGAACTTGAATTGCTCTATACTCCGCTGTGGTCCTGACAATCTCATACACCTTGTCCTTGGCAGCGATCCGTTCTGGCTCGTCAATATCCTCATTGCGGTAGGCAACACCACCGCTCCCAGTTACTTCACAAAGCGGCGAACCGTCAAGCAGGATACACAGCCTGTCAGTGTGAACTTCGTCCAACTGGAAACCCTCCTTGGCAAGGACGATTGCTGCTTCTCTGAAGTAGCGAGTCTGCGAATCTTTACTGTGGTCGTTCATATCTGTTTTCCTCCGTCGTTGATAAAATAAAAAAGCGCCCATCTTCGTATTGAAAATGGACGCCAAATGTGTACTTGATTTAATTGTTGTGGGAAGCGGGGAGGTGCATCTGAACCGTAGATAGAACAAGACCGTAAGGCGTTGGCCTTACGGTCTGTTGTTGGTGGAGATAAGCGGGATCGAACCGCTGACCTCTTGAATGCCATTCAAGCGCTCTCCCAGCTGAGCTATACCCCCATGGAACCGGAACCCTTTGATTTTACTGGACTTCCGGGATATTAACTTTTTAGATGCCGCGTTGCGATTGCGGGTTGCTTTACTGGTGACTTGCTCTCCCAGCTGAGCTATACCCCCACATCGGGTGGTCGGCGCTGCCGACTTGTATAATATAGCAGGGATTTTCGAAAATGTCAACCCCTAATTTTTGTTTTTTTCGCGTTTTGCAAAAGGGGAAAACGGGGAGAGGCCTACGCCTCTCCCCTGCTTATTCAGACCTTCAGCTGCTTACCCTTGTTGACCTCGTTGAGGCTGGCCATGACCATGCCGGTGAGGGCGAAGAGAGCAATAACGTTGGGCAGGACGATGAAGTTGTTGAACATATCGGTGACTTCCCAGACGAAGTCACTGCCTGAGACGGTGCCCAGGAAGATGAATACCAAGGCGATAACGGTGTAGATCACGTTGCAGAGCTTGCTGTTCTTGCGGCCGAAAAGGTAGTTGGCGTTGATCTTACCGAACAGGTTCCAGCTGAGGATGGTAGAGAAGGCAAAGAACAGCAGGCAGATGGCCACGAACTTGGCGCCCAGGCTGGCGCCGAATACGGAGCCGAAAGCCGTCTGGGCCAGGTTGGTCTTGCCCAGGGTGGCGGTGATGTCGCCGAAGTAGCCGTTGGCCAGAGGGCCGTCAGCGGTGTACAGGGTGCAGATGATGACCAGGGCATTCAGGGTCAGGACGATGAAGGTGTCGATGAACACACCGATCATGGCCACGACACCCTGATCGTGGGCGTGGGCCACATTGGCTTGGGCGTGGGCGTGGGGCGTAGAGCCCATACCGGCCTCATTGGAGAAGAGACCGCGCTTGGCACCCTGGGAGATCGCGGTCTTGAGGGCGTAGCCGATACCGCCGCCGATGATGGCCTGGGGCTGGAAGGCATACTTGAAGATCATGCCGAAGGTGGAAGGGACGTACTTGATGCGGGCGCAGAGGATCACCAGACCGCCCAGCAGGAAGATACCGGCCATAATGGGGACCAGCTTCTCGGTGACGGCGGCAAGACGCTGCACACCGCCCAGGAAGATGATGGCGCAGATGATGACCAGGACGATACCCACGATCCAGGAGGGGATGCCGAAAGCCGTCTGCATGGTGGAGCCGATGGAGTTGGATTGGACCATGCAGCCCATGAATCCAAGAGCCAGGATGATAGAGACGGCGAAGAAGCCCGCCAGGAACTTTCCGAAGCCTCCCTTGAACGCCGTGGTGATGTAGTAGACCGGGCCGCCCTTGATATTGCCGTCAGGCTCAACGATACGGGTCTTCTGGGCCAGGGTAGCCTCGGCATAGATGGTGGCCATGCCGAAGAAGGCGATGATCCACATCCAGAAGATGGCGCCGGGGCCGCCGGTGAGGATGGCGCCGGAGGCACCCACGATATTGCCGGTGCCCACCTGGGCGGCGATGGCGGTGGCCAGCGCCTGGAAGGAGGTCATGCCGCTTTTCTGGGCGCCGCCGCGGAGGTTCATCTCACCGAAAAACTTTTTCATGCCCTCGCCGAAGCAACGGACCTGGACAAAGCGGGTCTTGATAGAGTACCACAGGCCCACACCCACCAGCAGGAAGATGAGGATATAGTTGCTGAGGTACTCGTTGATCTTGGATACGATGGGGAACAATACACTTTCTAACATACAATTTCTCTCCTTGCATAAAAAATAGAGCTGCCGGAAAACGGCAACTCTGGAGAAGTCTGGTCAAGCGAAAAACTCGTCTGCTCCGTCCTTTTGCCTGAGAGATTCGGCGCTCGCGCGCCTTGCACCTTCGGCACCCAACTGAATGGGATTCTCCAGAGTTCCCTCCCCGTCCGGTCTTTCCATTCCGGGCGGTTCATCGGGCTGTATCTAATTGATGGACGTATGTTACCACATAACGGACATCTTTGCAACCCCCTTTTCGAAATTTTTATGAATAGACGCGCACCTTCCTGCTTTACGGTAAAAAAAAGCACCCCGTGACGGGGTGCTTTTGCTTACTTTTGCAGAGTAAACGTCATCTGTACCGGGTTGTGATCGGAGTAGGCAAAGCCTGTATCCAAAACAGCGGCACTGTCCACAGCAACATTGGGGGTGACCAGGAAGCCATCCACGGTGAGGACATACTGGCCGTCGTGGTATGGACCGTCGGCGTTGCGGCAGGATGGCACCGGATCGTTCTCGTCCAGTGGCGCCACCAGCTGCACGTCATAGCTGTCGAACACGCCCTCCGGTATGGGCTGCGCCCAGGAATATTCCTGCTCCGCCGCGCCGAAATAGACGGAGGAGTCCCCCAGCAGGTCCTTGTTGAAGTCGCCGCCGGCCACGCACCAGCTGCCCTTTTCGTACTCCGCCTGCATATCCGCCAGCAACAGCGCCAGCTGCTCCGTGGCGATGGTACCGTCACTGGTGTAGGCAGAGAGGTGCAGGTCGTAGAGCACCAGCTCACCGCCGCCGGAGACAGGGACACGGCTGACGGAGTAGCAGCGGTCCAGGTCCAGAAGCTTCATAAAGCCGGACTCCACCGGCAGCTCCACGCGGTCGGCTGCGGTGATATTCGCCGGAGAGAAGGTCAGCAGGCCGGACCGGGAGGCTCCGTGGGGAGCGGTCAGGGGATACAGAAGATAGGGCGAGTCGTAATTCTGGCAGAAAACGCTGCTCTTGTTGAAGAGGGCGGCATACAGCGGCTCGCGCTCGTCCACATGGTAGGTACGGGTGGAGCCGATATCCACCTCCTGCAGCAGGCAGAAGTCGGCGTTCTGCTGCTTCAGGTACCCGGCGATAGCGTCCATATTGGCCGTCAGGCGCTCTTTTGACCAGGCGCGGGATTCCGTGCCGCCGTCCATGAAAAAGCCGTAGTCGTCCTCGTAAGCGCCGAAACCGATGTTCCAGGAAACGACCGTATAGGCCGTATTCGTATCGACGGACCGGGCGGCATCGGTGGACTGCACCGGCGTCAGCATCTGGTCGCCGATACGGTGATAGTCGATAAACACATAGGCCACATAGCCGCCCGCCAACAGCAACAACGCCAGCAGGACGCAGAGAACGATCTTTACCCATTTTTTCACGGCACAGGCCCTCCTCGGTTTACTTTTTTCTGAATATATAGTATACTCTTTTCAAACGTATTTGAAAAGAGGTATCCTGCTTGAAAAAGATCATTATTCGCTTCAACGCGCCGGTGATATTATCCTTCGCCCTGCTGAGCCTGATCGCCCTGCTGCTGGGCAACTGGACCAACGGTGCCGCCACGACGCAGTATTTCTCCGTGTACCGGTCCTCTCTGGCCGACCCTCTGACATACGTACGCTTTTTCGGCCATGTGCTGGGGCACTCCGGCTATGACCACTACATGGGCAATATGCTGCTCCTGCTGCTGGTGGGCCCCGGTCTGGAGGAGAAATACGGCAGCGGCACCATGGTGTGGATGATCGCGCTGACGGCGCTGGTCACCGGCCTGGTGAATTTTATCTTCTTTCCCCACACGGCGCTGCTGGGCGCCAGCGGCGTAGTGTTCATGATGATCGTGCTGTCCTCCTTTACGGCGGCGCGGAAGGGCGAGATCCCCGTGACGCTGATCCTGGTGGTCATCTTCTACCTGGGCGGCGAGATCATGGACGGACTGTTCAAGCAGGACAACGTCTCCCAGATCGCCCACATCGTAGGCGGCCTGTGCGGCCTGGTGTTCGGCTTTACCGTGCGGCGGGGACGGAGGTAACGGATGTACATAGCCATCGGCATTGCGGCGGCGCTGTTTGCCGCCGACCGGATATTGAAATATCTGTCCCGGACGGGGAAGCTGAAATGGGAGCGTCGATATGTGCGCCTGACCCATCTGGAGAACCGGGGGTTCTTTCTGGGGCTGGGACAGAAGCACGAGAAGCTGCTGCGCTGGCTGCCGCTGGGCGTATGGCTGGCGGCGGCAGCGTGTCTGCTGCCGGAGCTGGGCAAGCGGGCCTTCGCGGCACAGCTGGGCATTCTGTCGGTGCTGCTGGGCGGCATCAGCAACCAATGGGACCGGCTGCGGCGGGGCAGCGTGACGGACTATCTGCAATTCCCCCACCGAAAGGCCAAAAAACGGGCGCTGGTGTGGAACCTGGCGGACTTCATGCTTATCGGCGGCGTGGTGCTGACCGTGGCCGGACTGGTGAAGGAGCTTATCAAGAAATAAAAAACCGGGCCATCGGCCCGGTTTTTTATTTCTCCTTGTAGTACAAACGGCAGTGGCAGTAGCCCTCGAAGTTCGGGTCGGCGATCTGGTCCTTGAACTCCTTGCACATACACCTGTTCTCCTCGGTGCGGGCCAGACGGCAGGGACAGTAGCCGCCGGTGCGTTTCAGGCCCTCGCGGATGGTTTTCACGATCTCGGGATCGTCATTGAGACGGACTTTCACAGAACAGCCTCCTTCCTCTCTGCGGTAAAAGGCCCGCAGCGCGGGCCTTTTATGTATTAACCGTGGGAATTGAACCAGTCCTCGCAGAACTTGGCGATGGACGGAACGATATCCTTGACAAAGCGCTTGGTGGTGTTGATGCACAGGTCGTAGGAGCCCTTGTCGCCCCACTTGCTGTCGCTGTACATCTGGTGGTGCTGGGCACGGTTGCGGTCGATCTGCTTCATATGGGACTCGATCTCCCGGGGCGTCAGATGCTCACCCTGCGGGGCACGGCGCTGGCAGCGCTCGATCTTGGAGTCCTTATCCGCATAGACAAAGATGTTCAGCGGGTCGTAGTCCTTGAGGATAACATCGGCGGCCCGGCCCACGATGACGCAGTCGCCTTGCTTGGCGAAGTTCTCGATGATCTGGCGCTGGGCCACTGCCACGCGGATGGGCTGCTCCATGATCTGGAAGGGCTGCATACCAAAGCGGTGCCCGATGGTCAGCGGATAGGCGGCTTCGATGCTCTTTTCGCCCACGTTGGCCACATAGTCCTCGTTGAAGCCGTTTTCCTTGGCGATCATCTCGATGATCTCGTGGTCGTAGCACGGAATGCCCAGGGCCTTGGCCAGACGCTTGCCCAGCTCACGGCCGCCGGAGCCAAACTCACGGCTGATGGTAATGATCCTGCTCATAATGGAATACCTCCTCTTAATACTGATAGCAGCTGCCGCCCACGAACTCGCGGACGATGGAATTCAGCGGCACATAAGGCGTGTGCAAAGGCGGAACGCTCTCCACCACCTCTACCAGGTCGGTGAGGTCGTGCTCCTGCATATACTCCGGCGTCAGTTCCTGCCGGAAATTGGGGATGTTGGCCAGGCACTTGGCCAGGATACAGGGCTCATAGTCGTGGAAGGAGTCGATGTGAATGGCGGCGTTGCTCTTAAAGGGCCGGATATAGTTGACCTCGCCGGCGTTGACGCTCTCGGCACGCTCGACCGTCTCCCGCAGGGAGTGGCCCCGGGTGTTGTAGTCCCGGATGAGCCGGCGGGCCACGCGCAGCTGCTCGGGACGAACCACGCGGTCCTTATTGGTGAGGATACGGGTGCGGGGCGCCACATAGATGCCGGTGGCCGCGCCGCGGATCTTATCGAAAATCAGGGGGTTAAGCATATGGATCCCCTCGGCAATGACAATGCAGTCCTTGTCGCCCTGCATGGGCTTATAGCCGCCGGTAGTGCCAGTCTTGAAATCGTACCAGGGAATATCCACCTGCTCGCCGTCCAGCAGGCGGCCGATGCAGCTGACCAGCAGATCCACGTTGACGCAGTAAGGGGACTCCCAGTCGGTGGCCTCCGGCGGGCGCTGGTCCAGGGGCAGGAAAAAGTTGTCCATACTCAGCAGGCAGACCTTGACGCCCAGATTTTCCAGGTAGTCGCGCAGGCGCATGGCGGTGGTGGTCTTGCCGCTGCCGGAGGGGCCGGTCAGCGCCACGATGCGGCGCTCACGCCCGGCGGACAGGACAGCCGCCGCGGCGGAGGACACCTTGTCGTGGAATACCTCCTCGCAGCGCAGGACGAACTGCGTCTCGTTGTTCATGGCCTGGTTAATGGTCTCCAGATCGATGATACGCATAAAGCCTCTCCTTTCAAGAGGGGGTAATACTTTATCCCGTATTATAGCACGGTATGGCCGCCGCGTCAAAGGGGCAAAGGCGTAAAAACGCCGCAAAATATACACACCCCTTTCCCCCGGCCAGTGGCGCAATACTACCAAAAAATGCAACAAAATGCCGAAACTTTCATTGCAATTTGCCCGTATTTATGGTAGTATGATGTTAGGAATTTAACAATACTGCACAAACCCGCGTACTTCTGTGGCATAGCCGCCATTTCGGTCAGAAATGACGGCGGCGGGTAACACGAAAGGACGTGAGACTTGTTGGAGCACTCCCCCAAGATCATCGCCGTCGCCGGTAAGGGCGGCGTGGGCAAGACCTCCATCTCCGCCGCCTTTGTGCGGCTGCTGACTGAAGCGTACCCCGACAAGCGTATTCTGGCCATCGACGCCGACCCGGCGGTGGGACTGTCCACCGCGCTGGGCGTTGAGGTGAAAGAGACGCTGGACGACATCCGCAAGAGCATCGTGGCCTCGGTGGAGGACGGTGCGCCCCGGGAGGCCATCGAGCTGCTGAGCGAGGCACGATACCGCATTTTCGACACCATGGTGGAGCAGCAGCGGTTCTCGTTTCTCGCCATCGGCCGGCCGGAGACGGCGGGCTGCTACTGCAAGGTGAACGCCTATCTGAAGGAGGTCATCAACCTGCTGGCCAACGACTTTGACTACGTGGTCATCGACGGTGAGGCCGGCATCGAGCAGATCAACCGCCGGGTGATGGAGAAGGTGACGCATCTGGTGCTCATCACCGATCCCAGCCGCAAGGGTACACAGGTCATCGACACCATCAAGCGGGTGGCCGACGAGCTGGTGATGTACGACCGCTGCGGCGCTATCGTCAATCGGGTCACGGACCCGGCGCTGATTCCCTACATTCATATCAACGGCACGGAGATACTGGCCACCATCGGCAGCGACCCACAGCACGCCGCCAATGATATCCAGGGTCTTAGTGTTTTTGATCTGCCGGAGGATGCCCCTGTCATCCGCGGCGCACGCGAAGCCCTGACCAAGCTGGAGATCTTATAATTGAAATACATTAGGAGAGAGGTGTAATTCTTGAGAGACCTGAAGCATCTGATCTACTTCGAGAGCCTGCTGGAGAATGCCGACAATGATCTGGTAAAGCAGGCACAGGCGGAGGGGAAGTTGGCCATCGGCTATACCTGCTACCATATGCCTGAGCCGCTGCTGAACCTGCCCGGCTGCTTCTCCGTCCGGCTCCGCGCCCCCCGCACCGGTTCACTGGACATCGCTACCTACTATATGTCCAACTACACCTGTGAATATGCGCGCGCCCTGGTGGAGCGCGGCATGGAGGGCGGCTACCAGTTCCTGGACGCGCTGGCCGGCGTGGACGCCTGTTCCATGATGAACCGCGCCATGGAGCACTTTGAAATTCTGCAGATGAATGACAAGCCCAACTTCTTTGTCACCCACTGCGACATCCCCTACAAGGTCACCGACTACACGCTGGACTCTTACGTCAAGCAGATGCGCCGCCGGGTGCTGGATCCCCTGACGGAAAAGTACGGCGTGGATACCTCAGATGCCGCTATCCGTCAGGCGGTGAAGGAGCACAACGAGGTCTGTTCCATCATCAGCGAGATCGGCGAGCTGCGCAAGGAGGAAAACCCGGTCATCACCGGCTATGAGTTCCACGTGCTGAACCTGGTGAGCTTTACCTGTCCCAAGTACCTGATCCTGCCTTACCTGCGAGAGACGCTGACGGAGCTGAAAAAGCGCAAGCCGGATCCCAAGCCCGCCTTCCGTGCCCGCGTGGCCATCGTGGGCAGCGAGATCGACGACCCTCAACTGACGAAGCTCATCGAGGGCTGCGGCGCACTGGTGGTGTCCGACCGATACTGCTTCGGCTCCACTCCCGGGCGGGAGATCATCGAGCTGAGGGATGGGGAGGAGGCCCTGCCTCAGATCTGTATGCACATCATGCAGCACTCCGAATGCGCCCGCTACATCGCCGATGAGAAGGTGCAGCAGCGCCGCGAGACGGCGGACCGTCTGGCACGGGAGTATCACGCTGACGGAATCATCTATGAGCAGATGAAATACTGCGACTACTGGGGCTTTGAGCGCGCGCTGGTGAGCCACATCATGCATGAGGAGTATGACTGGCCGGTGCTGAGCATCGACCGTCTGTACAACAACGGCAACTCCGGCCAGCTGCGGACCCGCGTGCAGGCCTTTGTGGAGTCGCTGGAGATCAAGAAGCTCCACAAGCAGAACGGAGGTGCCAACTGATGGCTGACAAGAAGAAATTTCCCAATCCCGAATTCTTCCGCGCCAAGACTGAGATGGACTGGAAGGCGCAGGCCGCCAACCTGAAGGAGTTTGGCTCCATCGCTCTCGATCTCATCAAGGAGACGGACTGGAAAGCCTTTGGCAGGAAACAGAAGGAGCATTTCCTTGACAATATGAACCGTGTAGCACGGGAGGCCAAGACCGTTGCCGCCATGACCTGCGCGGAGCGCAAGGACCTGCTGCTCAACGGCGAAAAGCATCTGGGTGCCCTGTACCGTAAGGGTGACATGGCCACTGTCCGCCGGGAGTGGCGTGGCGTGGAGAGCACCCTCGTCGACTTCTCCGGCTGGCTGAAGGTCTGGGGCATGCTGCTGGCCACCTTCTCCAAGGATCTGATACCCGCCCTGAACACCACGTTCTGGTATCGCTGGATGATCTCCTATATGTGCTGCGTGAGCTTCATGGATAAGAACACCATGGGTCAGCGGGGCAACGCCCTGAAAATGAGCCACCTGATGACCTACGACATTTTCCGCTATGTGGCGGAAAATCTGGTGTTCCTGGCCAAGTGCGATAAGAAGAACGGCAACAGCTCCGAGCTGAACAAGAAGGTCGTTCTGTTCGATGAGATGACCATGGGCCAGATCATGGCCGGCTTTCCCGACCTGCTGGGTATCCCCTATCAGCTGATGCCGGTGTTCCTGGTGTCCGAGATCGACCAGCTCACCTGCGTGCCCTACATCGACGCCGTGGAGTCCTTCGGCCTGCCGGCGGACTGCTGCCCGGTGCCGTCCTCCGAGTGCGGCGCGCTGGTCATCGATGCCCTGCCCCACATGGGCAAGTGCTTTATCTCCTCCTCCATGCCCTGCGACGGCTCCACTATGGCCTCCAGCTATATGTCCCGCCGCTTCCCCGACCTACCCGTGTTCCACCTGTGCTTCCCGGTTCGGTATGAGGACGAGGAGACGGTGCAGATGGGCGCCGAGGATATCCGGGCGTGCATCAAGTTCATTGAGGAGCAGACCGGCGCCAAGTGGAGCTGGGACGCCTATTTCTCCGCCATGAAGCGCTTTAACGAGGAGACGCGGTATGAGCTGGAGAAATGGGAGGTCAACAAGACCGCCTATCCCCAGATCATCGGCCCCAGCTACGAGCTGTTCCGCAAGTGGAACTACGAGATGGACGGCGGTATCGACCCGCGCGTCATGAAGACCTGCCGCAAGGTCAACGACCTGCTGATGCAGTCCTACCAGCGCCGCGACGAGGCGTGGGTGGGCAAGATGCGCTACCGCGGCATCGTGTGGAGCTGCCCCGCCCACTACTACGCCAACTTCTCCAACTGGCTGGCCAACTGCTGGGGCATCAACATCCTGGTGGAGATGGAATCCCTGAACTTCACCAAGCCCCTGGAGACAGAGGACAAGGAGGAGGCACTGCGCGATCTGGCGCGTCTGTACGAGCGTATGGTCATGCGCCGTCACACCAACGGCGGCTATCAGAACGTGGTGGACGAGCTGTGGCGCCAGTGCGAGGCGTGGAACACCAACATCATCATCATGTACCAGAACGTGGCCTGCAAGAACATGGCCACCGTACAGGGCATCCTGGACGAGCAGGGCCGCGAGCGCGGCTATCACATGATCTGGATCGAGCATGACCTGATGGATCCCCGCACCGTCTCCCGCAAGACCATGCGCGATAAGGTCAACGAGTACATGCGCACGGTCATGCGCGCCGAGCCGATCGATCCCTCCCTCTGCGATTTCGACGACGAAAACTGCATGTAATATTCTCAACTACTACATATATAAAGGAGTTTACGACTATGAAATACTACGGCGGCTGTGATGTGGGTTCCACTTATACCAAGGCGGTCATTCTGGATGAGAACGGCAAGATCTGCGCCGACACCACCATCCGCAGCAAGATCAATTCCGAAGTCTCCGCAAAGCTGGCGATGGAGGAGGTTCTGAACAAGGTGGGCTTGAACTCCTCCGAGGAGCTGGGCTATCTGATCGGCACCGGCTACGGGCGCAACAAGGTCCCCTTCGCCGACGAGAATATCTCCGAGATCTCCTGTCACGCCATGGGCGTGCACGTCACCGATCCCAGTGTCAAGGCCATCATCGATATCGGCGGCCAGGACGTAAAGGGCATCTCCATCGACACCGACGGCACCGTGAAGAACTTTGCCATGAACGACAAGTGCGCCGCCGGCACCGGCCGGTTCTATGAGGCCATGGCCCGCAGCTTCGAGATGACGCTGCCCGAATTCTCCAACCTGTCCCTGACGGCCAAGAACGTCATCCCCATCACCGCGCAGTGCACCGTGTTCGCCGAGAGCGAGGTCATCACCCTGGTGGGCGAAGGCAAGCCCATGGACGAGATCGCCGCCGGCATCCAGATGGCCGTGGCCAAGCGCTGCTTCGTCATGAGCAAGAAGGCCGGCGCCACCGACGCCATCACACTGACCGGCGGCTGCGCCAAAAATGCCGGTTTGAAGCAGGCCATCGAGCACGTGCTGAAGCTGAAGGTCATCGACCTGAAGACCGACCCCCAGCTGATGGGCGCGCTGGGCGCCGCCGAGTACGCGCGGCAGAAGGGCATGGCCCGCGTCTGAACACCTCTTGCCATTTAAGGAGGCTACGATATGTGTAAGGTTTTCAAATTTCTCTTTAAGCTCATCCGTATTCTGGCGGTGGCCGTGGGCGCACTGTTCGTCGTGTACTTCTGGAACCTGGACCAGAAGCTGCTGGGCTGGGCCTATGTGCAGGTCAACAAGATCTTTGACCGCAAGAAAGTGGACATCAAATTCTAATGGAACTCTATAATCCCATCATCCGCGGTGTGGAGGAGCTGGTCGGCTCCTCCACGCCCCAGAAATACCCCTACGACCCGGCCGACGCCTGGGAGGACACCGGCGCTTTCGAGCTGGTCATGCTGCGGGACGCCGCCTATGAGCTGGGCGGCAGCGGCAAAAGCGCGGTGAATTTCACCTGTGTGACCTCCTCTTCCAATCTGGTACCCGGGGACGAGATCGTGGTCTGCGGCCCGGACCTGAACGAGCTGAACGGCGACAGCCACTATGCCCGCATCGCTCTGCTGCGGGTGGGCGATATCGAGTCCGATGACGAGGACGACACGGAGCAGGCCTTCCGGGCCATCCAGGACATGGACTTTGTGAAGTACCATGTGTTCCCCAAGGGCTATATGATCCGCACAAGCTCGGAATCCAGCCGGGAACAGGTGCGTATCAGCCGGGAGGCGGTGCAGAAGGGCATGACGTTCCGCCGCATCGGCGCGGACTTTATCCGGCAGTATAAGCAGAACCGCAACATTCTGGCGGTGAAGCTGCTGTTTATCACCGCGCCGGAGGCGGACTACGCGGCGCTGACCAGGGACGCCAAGACGGTCAAGGACATCACCATGAGCCTGACGAAGATCCTGGAGGGAATGCCTACCGACTGCGGTTCCTGCAACCTGAAGGCCATCTGCGACGAGGTGGAGGGTATGCGCGAGCTGCACTTCGGCAAGGAGCATCACACCACGGAGTGAGCCCTCTCCCCTATCCACAGGCAAAAGAACGGCCCCCAGGGCCGTTCTTTTTTGTTCGTGTGCCGAAAGGCCGTCCATCGAAGGACGGCCTTTCGCGCAAAAGGATACCCGCCGGAGGGCGGGTATCCTTTTCTTCTTTTCAAATGCGGCGGTCACGCTGCTGGCTGTTGTAGTGCTTTTGCAGGAGAGGATAAATGACCTTGTAGATCAGCTTGTTCTCCAGATTGAGATAGTAGATGGTGAACGTGCCCGCAAACAGCAGTGCTGCGGTGATGAGCAGGCTTTTCAGCAATTTAGCTGCGAATTTCATATGGTTCCCTCCTTACCAGGCCAGACTGTCATCGAAGTCCACCAGCGTGGGGTCCAGCGGTACCTCGTTCAGTACGACGGTCATGTATTTGTTGACGGTGTTCCGCATATCCCGCCGGGAGATGGTACGGCAGTCCTCCAGGTCGTGCTCCAGGAATATGAAGTGGAAGCCCAGGTCGCGGGCCTGCTCCTCCATGAGAGCGTGGACGCCGTTCATGCCCTTACAGGCCACATTGTCATTGAAGATGACCATGTCGCAGTTGAACTTGCTGGCCCACTCCCACACAGCGTTGACGTTGTCCCAGCCGCCCACGGCATGGTGGCGCATGACGCCCTTTTCGGAGAAGAGGGCCAGGTCCTGAATGGCCTGTTCCGGGTCGGTGGTGGAGATCATATTGTGGCCCATGGTGGAGTCCATATTCAGCACGATATTGATGCCCCAGCAGTTCTGGACCCAGGTGGGGAAATCTGTGTAATACACCGCGGAGGGCCCCCACAGGAATGCCCGGTGGCGGGTAGTACCGCCGAAAGGCTCATGCTTCCGTTCGTAGGCCTCCAGCATGAGCTTCAGCACCTTGCGGTCGTTTTTAGTGAACTGGTCCTCCTGGCCGTTGACAGAGGCCCAGGAATATAGCCGATACAGACTCTCGGCAATGCCGCAGAGGGCGGAATAGGGCGTCTTGAACAGCTCCCATTTCTCCAGCTCGATGCGGTTCTGTTCGTTCATGTGCTCAGCGCGGGCGAACAGGGCCTCCCAGTCGTACTTGACGCCGTAGTTCTCCTGGATAAAGGCGATGGCATCCCGCAGGACCTGGGTGGAATAGGGGTGCGCGCCGGGCTCGTTGTGGATCATGGCCATGGTAACGGGGAAATCCGGCAGACCAAAGCGGCGGCGCTGGAACATGGAGGTGGCCTCGCTGGCGTTGCAGGGCATATTGGTGGTCAGAACAGCGCGGCCCACAATGGGGAAATCGTCGTCGATGGCAACGCCGGTCTCCGCCGAGCAGCGGGAGCAGACGTCGGCGGCCAGGCCGAAGGACTCGGCCACATCGATGTAGTAGGGCTCCAGGTGTTGGTCGATGTCACAGATGATGAACTCCGGCAGTGTTTGGATGGGGATGGGAATCAAGCCGGGGAAGCCGGTCATAAACAGGGGCGGCATGACCTCGTCCATGGGAACGATGTTGTCGCTGTCCCTTCCGCCGCCCAGACGCTTGTCGTTGGCCAGGACCAGGGCGATCTTTTTCGTGAGGCTGCCGACGATACAGTGCATATTCATGTGGGCGATCTTCAGCTCGTCCTCCCGGTAGCCCTCAAACAGCCGGTCAATAAAGGCGAAGGTTCCCAGATAGGAGCCCATCCAACGGTACTCCCAGAAGCCCTTGAGGATCGGCACCGGGGCGGAGGCCACCATTTTGCCCATGGCCAGCAGGTTGTTCAGCCAGGCGGTGTAGTCCACAAAGGTATCCTTCACACCGCGCCACTCCCGGTGGCGGGCGATACCGGTCTTATCCTCATAGCGGCTGCGAAGACCGCCCTTGCCGTTAGCTGCCTGCCACTTGGGGTCAAAGCGTTCCAGCTTTTTATCGATCACGCCGATGACGGCATTTGTCCACTGCTTCAGTACCATGGTCACACCTCCTTATGGCCCAGCTTTTTGATCTCCAGACTCTCGACAAAGGCCTGGAAGCGGGTACGCAACTGACCGACGCTGCCCAGGGTGTACTCCTTCTCGATGGTGCAGCAGGGGATGCCCATCTCCTGCTGAAGCACGTGGCTGGCCAGCACCTTTTCATAGCTCCAGAACTCGCAGAACTTCATGCTCT
>ERZ824600.776-NODE-776-length-45463-cov-3.933184_pt1 | contig 45463 bp, 43 predicted proteins | sample MGYA00519933_ERZ824600 | MGnify/ENA primary metagenome ERZ824600 (study PRJEB31778, sample SAMEA3449178) | human gut metagenome | biome: human gut; feature: human-associated habitat; material: faeces | place: United Kingdom | collected 2010/2012 ... | reverse complement strand
TAAAAATCCTGAGATTAATAAATCTCAGGAAATTCAATTAGCTAAAAAATATTTTTTGAAATCTATTTAATTCCAAAACTTTCTTGTATTTTTTTAAGGTTGCCGTTTCGTGTTTCTAAATCAATAACATTATTTACAGCTTTTATTAAATCTTTTGATTCTGATCCTTTTCTGAAAGCAACGGCATAAGGTTCTCGAGAATAACGTTTTGGCAAAAGTTCAACACTATCATCTTTCAATGCCAAGCCTAACAAAATTGTATCATCAGAAACTATAGCATCAGCCTTACCATTTTTTAATGCCGTAAAAGCCTCTGTATATGTTTTATATCCTCTTATACCAACATTAGGAACTGCGGCTCTCAAACTTCTTTCACTTGTTGAACCAAAAACAATAATTGCACGCTTGCCATTCAAATCTCTCAGAGTTTTTATTTTACTTCCTTTTTTAACAAGAACAGCCTGACCTGCGGTGTAATACGGATTCGAGAAATCCAAAATTTCCTGACGTTTTGGAGTAATAGACATTGTTGCAACTATCATATCTATATCTCCGGAATACAGCTTCATCATCCTATCTGAAGCCGTAACAGGCACAAATTCAACTTTTTTATCACTACCAAGAATACCACGCGCAATAAGTCTGGATAAGGCAGCATCATAACCTGCAAAGTGACCTTTTTTATCCATATACCCAAACGGGTAAGTATCAGTTTTTACACCGACAATAAGTTTATCTCTTTTTATTATATTATTCAAATCATTCGTTAACGGCTCATCCTGTTTATTCACGCAACCGCAGCAAACAAACATAACCAGCATTAATAACGATATTATTTTTTTATACATAAATTCAAACCTCTTTTTTAATTCATCATACCCTATCAAAAAAACAAGTCAAAAAAGTTAAATATATTTATTTTTTTTAATTTTAAGATATTATTACATTATGAAGACAATAACAATCATAGGCATGATGGGCTCGGGCAAAACTACACTTGGAAAACTTTTGGGCAAAAAACTGGGTTTAGAATCTGTTGATATTGATTCTGCTATCGAAGAACAGACAGGTGAGAGCATTTCTGAAATCTTTTCAAAATACGGAGAAGAACATTTCAGAACCCTTGAAAAAAATACAATTAAAAACATTTTCAACTCTGAAAACAAAATAATCTCAACCGGCGGCGGAGCTTTTGAAAATAAAGAAATAAGAGATTTATTATTAGAAAATTCAACCGTTGTATATTTAAAAACAACACCTGATGTGATTTTTGAACGAATAAAAAACAACTCACAAAGGCCATTACTAAAAAATAATATGAATATTGAAACAATAACAGAAATTCTAAACAACAGACAAAAAAATTACGAACTGGCACATCACACTATTGTTACAGACAACAAAAATCCGAATGAAATAATGGAAGAAATTTTAGGAGTTCTATAATGGAAAAATTAGAAGTTAATATAAAAGAAAAAAATCTATCTTATCCGATAATTATAAATAATGATGATATAGAAAATCTAAAATTTACAATCCTGAATCAAATTGGGAATAAAAATTATATTGTAATTTTCAGCAAAAAAGTTTTTAAATTATATTCAAAAACATTAGACTTTCCAAAAGATAAAATATTTATATTAAAAGATGGAGAAAACGAAAAAAACTTTAAAAACTATGTAAAAATCTTAAATTTTGCATTAGCAAAAAAATTAACCAGAGAAGATGCAATTATCGCAATTGGTGGAGGTGTTGTCGGAGATATTGCAGGTTTTGCAGCATCAACTTATATGCGGGGAATAAACTTTATTCAGGTGCCAACCACTCTTTTAGCCTGCACAGACAGCTCGGTTGGCGGAAAAGTTGCAGTAAATTCAAAACACGGTAAAAATTTAATTGGAGCATTTTACCAGCCAAAAGCTGTTTTTATCAATGTAAATTTCTTAAAAACTCTTGATGAACGCCAGTTTAAAAGCGGACTTGGTGAAGTTGTAAAATACGGATTTATCGAAAACAGCTGTCTGCAAAATAATGAATACTCTCTAATAAACTTTTTAACAGAAAATTATAAAAAAATTCTATCTAAAGATATTCTTACAATGATTGAACTTATAAAAATCTGTATAAGTTTAAAAATCGCAGTAGTGGAGCAAGATGAAAAAGAAAGCGGATTGCGCAAAATTTTGAATTTTGGTCATACATACGGACACGCAGTTGAAACTATCACAAACTACAAAAAATATACCCATGGCGAATGCGTTGCAGAAGGAATATACTTTGCGCTGAATATGGCGATAAAACTAAATTTAATTGATAAAGAATACAAATTTTTATGTGAAGATTTATTGAAAAAATTTGATTTCAATTCTATGCCGCATTTTGATAAAAATAAAATTATACAAATAATATCATCAGATAAAAAAGCTACAGATAAATACATTTCATTTATTCTGCCTTATGAATATGCAAAAGTTAAAGAACAACACTTTACCAGAGAAGAATTGTCTTCATTGCTATAACTATAAGGATTTAGAACACTTAACAAACTTGTTAAGAAATAAAAGACATGTTAGTATAATAAAAGACTATAGTAACAAAAATATACTAATGGAGATTTTATGAACTTTAAAGACCTGCCTAAAAACCCTACTGAAGCTACATTAAAAATGATAGGATGCAGATGGAAAATTCTAATTATAAAAGAGCTTCTAAATGGAACAAAAAGGTTTGGCGAATTAAAAAAGTCAGTCACTGGAATCACACAAAAAGTTTTAACCTCAAAACTCCGCAATCTCGAAGAAGCAGGGCTTGTTGAAAGAACTGTATACCCGCAGATTCCGCCAAAAGTAGAATACACACTGACAGACGTCGGGTACAGTCTCCGTCCTGTAATCGAATCAATGCATAATTGGGGAAAAGATTACAAAAAATATACCAAACTTCTGGAGAAAATGAAAATGAGCTAGGTTATATCTCCCAGCTCATTTTTAATTATAAAACTATTTACTACTAATCACTCTCAGCAACAACGGTAGCAATCAAATCGCCATAGCTGTTTACACAGCCGTTAGTTTCTTCAACGATATATCTTAGTCCTTCTTTACCCTCAATAGATTTTTCCGCAAAATCCATTGCTTCATCATAATCTTTAAATTCACCTACTAAATTTTTTGATAATTCCGACTTATCTTTTGCTGTATATACTTGAAACATAACACATCTCCTTTTCTTGTTACAATATTAACACAAAAAATCTTACACAAACAAACGTGTAATAAACCATCCAAAAATTACTAACCAAATAAACATAATCAACGCCAGTAAAATTGGTTTCAAACCAAGCCCCTTAATTTTTTCAAAATTTGTTTCTACTCCAAGCGCAAACATTGCAATGGTAAGCAATAATACGTCAAACTCAACAATACTTGAAGTAATTACAGGTGGTATAATATTCATAGAATTAATGCCACACATAACAACAAATAAAATTGCAAACCAAGGAACCGGAACTTTTGTTCTTTCAGTATTTGATTTTTTAGCAAGATAGCATCCAAGCATAAATAAATACGGAACAAGCATCATTACTCTCGTTAATTTTACAATCACAGCGGTATCAGTAACAATAGGAGAAATTGCACTCCCTGCAGCCACAACCTGAGCCACTTCATGCACCGTAGAACCAATATATATACCAAACACATTTCCCGGTAAAAGCCCCAAACGGAACAATAATGGATATAAAAACATAGAAATTGTTCCAAACAATACGACCGTAGAAACAGCTAAAGAAACCTTATGAGATTTAGCTTTTAACATAGAATCAGTCCCTAAAACTGCTGCAGCTCCACAAACTGAAGAACCAATAGCCGTTAACATGCACAAATCTTTATCTAATTTAAATACTCTTGTTCCAAGATAATATCCCAGTAAATAGGTTGTAGTCAACATACAAATATCTGCAATTAACCCCTGTCCACCAACTGCAAAAATTTGCTGAAAAGTAATTCTAAACCCATACAAAATTATTGCCAATCTTAATAACTTTTTACCGGAATAAGTTATACCATATCTTAAACTCCTCGGGATAAAACGTAAAAATAAATTTCCAATCAACATACCTACGATAATTGCAAAAGTTAATGAATTTAGATTAATAGCCTTAAAAAAATCATATTTACATACAAAATAAGCAATTAGCGCAAAAACAAAACAGAAAATCACTCCCGGTAAATTTTTTTTCATAAAACCTCCATAGTCTTCAGATTTTTCTTATAACATAAAAAAAATATTTGAAAAACTATCCTTTAGAATTTTCAAAATTTAAATTTGACAAAGCCGTAGTAATTGCTTCATTTTCATCTGTAAAAATTGCGTCTTCACCAAGCTGCGAAATAACTTCAAGTGATTTTATCTGTTCATGCACCTTTTCACCAGGAATAACAAGAAGTAATTTTATTTTCTGGTCTCTCAGCCTTACAATAATATCCTCCAGTGCAAAAATGGCTGACATATCAAGCTCCGTATTAGAACTGTAGTTCAAAATAATATATTCTGTCTCAAGCATTTCATCAAAATGAGAAACAATTTGTGTTATTGAACCAAAGAAAAACTGTCCGTCAATATGCAGAATTCTTATTTTGTAGTGAGAATCCTTTTCAATTTTTGCCTCGTATGGAGTATAATCCAAATGATTATAATGAGTAATTTTTACATTCGTATCATCTGCAATTCTTTTTGCATATAAAAGTGCTGCCAGAATTATACCAATTCCAAGGGCAAAAATAAGATTATAAAATACAGTAAGAAATAATACTGCAATTAAGACATATAAATCATCTTTTGGAGCATATTTTAAAACTTTCAAAACTTTTAAATCCAAAATATCATACCCTATTTTTATTAAAATAGCTGCAAGCACGCATATTGGAATTTGAGAAATAAATGAAGTAAATTTAAACAATACCAGCGCAAGAATACCCGAAGCTAAAATAGCAGCCCACCTTGTTTTAGCTCCGGATTTAACAGCAGCAACACTTCTCATTGTTGCAGCAGCACCCATCATTGAACCGGTTATTGCACAAAACAAATTTCCAAACCCCTGAGCCATAACAAGCCTCTTTGAATTATGTTTAACTTTTGTCAAAGAATCCATAATAATTCCGGTCAACAAACTTTCACTTGTAGCAATAAAAGCCAGAGTTAAAGCAGTTGGAATGTCTCTCATAATTAAATCTATAGTAAAATGAGGCATCTGAAACTGAGGCAGAGAAAAAACAATTGAAGATATTTTATCAACATTCAATCCAAAACAATAAGCAATACCTGTCATTAAAATCAAAGCCAACAGTTGAACCGGAACAAATTTTGAAATAATTTTAGGAGTAAAAAATAAAATCAATAAAGTTACACCGCCTAATCCTAAAGCATGCAAATTAATATTTGCAAAAACCAGAGGATAATTCATCAGAGCTTTTATCGTAGAAGATTGAGCAACTCCGCCAAGCAACGGCGCAAACTGAAGTATTATAATAATAAGCCCTATACCTGTTAAAAAGCCTGAAATAACAGGATAAGGAACATATTTTATCATTCTTGGAATCGAGGTTAATGAAATTATCATCTGAAAAATTGCAGCCATAACCAGAATAGTAATAACAGAAGTCATATTTCCTGATGCCATACCAACAATTGTCGCAATAATAATAGCTGTAGGGCCTGTAGGTCCGGAGACTAATGGTAAATTACAGCCCAAAACACCGGCCATTAAAGATAAAATTATAGCCCCCCATATCCCGGCAGCAGCCCCCATGCCAGAAGCCACCCCAAAAGCTAAAGCCTGCGGGAATGCTATAATTGCAGCAATAATACCGCCAAATAAATCTCCTTTAAACGTTAATAATTTCTCTTTAATTTCTGCCAAAATATCTAACCTCATTATCTTATAATTTAACCTGATACTAATATAGCAAAAAAATGAGGACACAAAAGCATCCTCATTTTTCACATCCAACTTATACAAGAATTATAAATTTGCCAATTTTAAACTTAATGATTTGAAAAACGGTAACTTTTCATTCAATTCAATATTTGGAACTAAAGGAAACTGCACAACAACTTCATCTGGATTTTCTACAATATATTCAGAAACTTCATCACAAAAAGTTTCATCGGAATCAACAACTTCTATCTCATCTTCCTTTTTAATATATTGTGCCAAATTAGTCTGCGCCAAAATTTCTTCAATTGGAGCTTCTTCTATAGTTATTGTAGGGTCAGATTGAAACAAGCTGCTAAATTTTCTTGTTTTCGTTTTCATTTCCAAATTCTGAATTGATTTTAAATTATTTCTTACAGTTTGTGCTAACATAGAAATTCCTCACTCTCCGTATTTAGTATATAAAGCTTTTAAACTTTTCACATACTCTATTTAGTTGAGATTTTTAGAATATTTTTTCACTTTGAATATTCTAAAATGGGAACAAACTCGTTTTATTTTATAACCGCTACTTAAATTCTCTTATTAGTTTTTTAAAATATTCAGAATCAGATTTAGCTAATTGAGCACACGCCATACCATTTACCCTCTCATTTGAATTCTTATCACAAAACCTATTCATATTAGTATATTTAGTATCCTTATCCCCCATGGTTTTTAAAACACCATCATTGAATTGAAAAACAAATAAATCATACCCTAATCTATTAGGCTGATTTTTAGCGCCATTTAAATCTACAAAAACCCATGTCAATGAAGAATTTGGACTTTCAAATAAAAGTAAAGTTCCATCAAGAAGAGCAATTTGTCCATCATCAAACAAAGTATTAGCGATTTTAAGCTTTCCTGTAAGATTTTTATACACACCCGAAGCATCAATCGAATAATTATAACAAGGCAACCCTAAATTACTTCGAAAACATAATTTAGCAGGTTTAACATATCTTGCAAATACCTCATAAAATTTTATACCGTCATTTGAACCATAATCAGATTGGTTAAGAGAAACATCATCAGCCTCCATCTGCTTAAATGCCTGTTGAACAGTTGAATAAGATTTCAAAAATTGTGTACGTAATTGATGAGCTTTATAAGCTGTCATCAAACCGGGGATAGTTAGTGCTGCGACTACGCCTATAATTCCTAATGTTATTAGGACTTCTGCAAGGGTAAATGCGGCTTTGTTATACATACGGTCATTCTGAGGGAGCTGGCGACCGAAGAATCTTTTGGTATGACTCTTTATTTTAGATTCTGAAACAAGTTCAGAATGACAGTGAGAGGTTGGATTTAAAAAACAATTTAAAACAAATAACTTTAAAGACCTTAGAATACTGTAGGAGTAAAGCTTTAAAAGGTTACCCCCCCCCCGATTTTCTTATTATTGTTGTGTTTTAGCATTTTCATTACTCCTTTTTATTTATTCTACAACAATTTTAGTATAATTTATTTTAGTTATTTTGGCAAGATATTTAAAATTATTATTCATAGGGTTTAAAAAATAAAAAAAAAGTTTATAATATGAATAGAGAGTTAAGAAAGGGTTTATATGAAATATTTATGGTTGTATGTTGTAGCAATTATTGCATCACTGGGCGGACTATTATCAGGATATGATACCGGAGTAATTTCAGGAGCATTACTATTCATCAATGAATCGTGGAATCTGGCTGACACCACTCAAGGGTTACTTGTCAGCTCTGTTCTTATCGGGGCTGTAATAGGCGCAGCTACTAACGGAGTTCTTGCAGATGTATTTGGAAGAAAAAAAATAATAATGGCTACTGCTGTCATATTTATTGTTGGCTCTGTTTTATGTGCCTTTGCTCCAAATATTTATATTCTGATTGCTTCCAGAATATTTGTAGGATTTGCTGTAGGGATAGTCAATTTTGTTGTTCCTTTGTATTTATCTGAAATTGCACCAAAACAATTAAGAGGAACCTTAGTATCTTTATATCAATGGGCAATAACTGCAGGAATATTATTCTCTTACTTTATTAACGCGGCATTTGCAGGAGCTGTGTATAACTGGAGATGGATGCTATTTGCAGGAGTGGTGCCGGGACTTATTTTATTTATTGGAATGTGCTTTATGCACGATACTCCGCGCTGGTTAATCAGCAAAAAACGTGAAGATGAAGCTCGTATAGTTTTTAAAAAAATCGAACCGGAACTTGACACTGAAAAAGAAATCAAAGATATTCAAAAAACAATAAGACTGGAAGAACACACTACTAACAAGAAATTCCAGTTTAAAAAATGGATGCTTATGCCATTTGTTGTTGGTATTGGTATCATGTTTGCACAAATTTGCACTGGTATAAATACTATAATATATTATGCCCCAACAATATTTAAAAACGCAGGCTTTGAAAGCAACATAACAGCGATTTACGCAACCACCGGAATAGGAGTGATTAACTTCCTGATGACCATCGTCGCATTGTACTTTACAGATAGACTGGGAAGAAAACCACTATTATATTTTGGTTTAACCGGTGTGATGTTAAGCTTACTGGCACTTGGCTGTGCATTCCAATTTGCAGAATTCTTCGGAGACAATTTAAAATGGGTTACAGTCGGCAGTCTGGTCACATATATAATATGCTTTGCAATGAGTTTAGGTCCAATTGGCTGGATTTTAGTTTCAGAAGTATTTCCACTAAAAATACGAGGAATCGCAATGAGCATCTGTACAGTCTCTAACTTTGCTTTTAACTTCTTTGTTGTAAGCAGTTTTCCAATACTTTTACATCGCATTGGCGGAGCCTGGACTTTCTGGGGATTCGGAACAATTTCAATATTATGTATAATTTTTGTTTACTTCTTTGTTCCGGAAACCAAAGGGCTTTCCCTTGAAAAAATAGAATCAAACTGGATACATGGAGTAAAACCACGAGACTTTTAGAAATTCTAAATAAATAGCTTCATGCGTGGCACGGCGAAAAGCCGTGCCACGCTTTTATTATAAGTAACTTCGAAAAATAATATTAAGATTTGTAACTAAAAGTATATACTTTTGAAATACTCAAAGTCAATTCTAAAAAACAAAAATACTTTATAAAAGCATAGGGGATATTTAAAAATTAAATTGGAGGAAATTAAGAATGACAAAAGTATCAGGCTTTGTATTAGCTAATCAAATTGCACAAGAAAAAATTAACAACAACGGAAAATTGACATCAGAAACACAAAAAGCTTTAGATGCAAATAAAGCAGAATCTCAAAAAAATCAAAGCATTTGGAACAAACAACAACAAGCAAGAAAAGAATTTGGCAGAGGATTCCAAATCGAATTAGAAAAAGAAAACAGAGTAAAAGCAGGCTTACCTGAATATGATATTCAGCAATCAAACAATGCACCTGCAAGAAGCAAAAAAGGTACAACTGCGGCAGAAATAAAACAAAAACAACAAGGCTCTGATGCATTAGGTGAATTAAGAAAGAAAAGCCGAGCAAAAGCATTAGTTGCTAAAGCTGAACATCAAGCAGAAACTCAATCAGCATCGGGCAAACATATTCATAAGGAATTAAAAGAAGCTAAAAAATTAGATCCGACAAGCGTAAAAGATGTTAATGAAAAAGAACTTATCAAAAAGGCAGGAGAAGATTTTAAGCCTGTAGAAAACACTACAAAAGAAGCAGGAAAACTATCTAATACTGTCAAAAAAGAAAGTGGCTTCTTTAGTAAAGTTGGTAAATTCTTCAAAGGCAAAGGCGGTAAATTAGCAATTGGAGCAGGCATTGTCGCACTTATTGGAGCTGGAGCAGCATGGATTTACAACAAAGTTACCGGCAAAGATGATGAAACCGCAACCAAGGCAAGTCAAACTCCACCAGCAGCCGACAAAAAAACAGAACAACCTAAGGAACAAACTCCTGTAACTCCTCCGGTTACTGATGACAAAGATAAAAAAGCTGAAAATAAAGATAAAACTGAGCCAACAAAACCAGCTGAAGAAAATCCTGGCAACAAACCGGTTCCAAAAGACTATGTAGTTAAAAAAGGTGACTGCGTATGGAATATTGCAAAACAACATTTGAAAGATTTAAGCAACGATCCTAATTACAAACCAACAGATGCTGAAATCTTAAAACACACAAAAGAGTTAATGGCATTAAATAAATTAGAATTTGAACCTGATGGTTATCACGTAATGATTAAACCTGAAGATAAATTACAATTAGCAGCATAAACAAATAAAATAAGAAAGCCTCTGGAGTTAAACTCCAGGGGCTTAAATTTTTGCTTGACAAAGTGTTAGGTTTGCCTTACAATTACACAGGTAAATATTTTAGAAAGGTATACCATGCCTGCAAAAAACAAAACTTTATCTTCAGGTTTAGAAGATTATCTGGAAACAATATATATAGCACACCTTCAAAATAAATCATTAAAAGGTGCAGAATTAGCCAGACAGATGAATATTTCACGCGCATCTGTATCGGAAGCTTTATCTAAACTCGTTTCAAAAGAATTAATAAAATATAACAGCTATGAAGCTATCACTCTAACAAAAAATGGATTAGAAGAAGCTAAAACTGTTTATCAAAAACACCACACCATTAAAGAATTTTTTGAAAAAGTTCTCGGAATAGAACAGGCTGAAGCTGGAGAAAATGCTTGCAAAATAGAACACATAATTACTCAAAATATTCTGGAAGAAATGACTAATTTCACTAATTTCTGTAATAATCACAGTGAAATTTTAGAATTATACAAAAAGGAAAAATTAAAATAATGATAAAGATATCATCTGTTGGAAAATATTTAGACCAGCCGCTATTAACTGCAAAATTTGAAAAAAAAATGCCTGCAGCACTCACATTAGCAAGTTCAGCATTTATTTTAAATCAATTAAAAAACACTCCGCCGGAGGACAGAAAAAAAACAGGGCTAAAATCAACTATTATACTTGCGGCAACTATGTTATCAGCTGTTCAGGCTCCCAAGATTGCCAGTTATATAACCAATCGTCCTGCAGGAAAAACTTTTAACGAATTAAAAATCCAAAACTCTGAAATTATAAATAATTTTCTGGCTAAAAATAAAGTTGGAGAAAAATTAACAAACATTCTCCAAAAAGCCAAAGAACATATATTATCTATAAAAGAAGTTGATATTTTAAATAAAAATCTTGATAAAAAAACTCTGGACAAATTGATTCCACCACCTGAAAACATTACATCAAAAGATATTTTTAGAGAAATCGGCTGGCTGTCTATTTACGGAGCAATTCCTGTTGTTGGCGGAATTGCAGGAGGAATTGCAGCAGATAAAGTTACTGAAAAAAATTGGAAATCCGGAGTTTCAAACAAGATTAAAGAAGGAGTTTATCAGTATCTGGCAAATATATTTATGTGTAACATCGGAGCAGGAGCTGCACTGGGAATCTTAGAAAAATTTAACATACAATCAAAAGCCGCAAGATGCATTGGTATGGTTAGCGGGATAATATTAACCGGTGTAATCGGCGGAAGTGCAATTGCAAATTATATAAGTAATAAACTTATAAATCCTATGATTTCAAAAGATTGCAAAAAAGAAAACCGAACTCCTGAACTTCTAGACGTTGGACTACATACAGATGATATTGCAACAGTATCATTATTATCAGGATTAAAATGGATAGAACCGTCATTGCCATTATTATATGCAATATCTGGATACCGCGCCGGAATAGGTTACAGAAACTGTGACGAACAAAACAAGCAATCTGCCAACAATGACAGGAGTCATTGTTCACGACATAAACGTTAAGCTTAATTTACAATAAACAAAACACCTTATTATACAACCCACAACTGTACACAAAAAGAGGCGGAACTACCACCTCTTTTCTTTTAACTACCATAAATCAAAATTTAGCCAATAAATTCAGAAAAATCATTTTTATCGATAGAATATTTTTGAGGTAATTCCTCACCTGTTTGTTTAAAACCTACTCTATCCCAAAATTTAATACCTGATGGTTCTGCATGTGTAACCACACTATCCACATTTTTATTTTTACTTAAAAGCCTTACAAATTCTTGTACCATACTTTTAGCTACATGCTTAATAGGACGCTGTCTGTGATTCTGTTCATAAGCAATAGAAGGATCTGAACCAATCTTAAAAATTTCAATATTACCTTTAGCTTTACGAGTCTTATCTGTACTCATAATACCAAGAATATCCTTTGGATTAACACGCTCAAAATTATCTGTTTGAGTAGTTAAAGCAAAAACTTCTGCCTTATTTCCAAGAATTTTCACCTCTTCTGCCACTCCACCTGATAAATTTTGACCATCCCAGTGATATTTTACATCTTCAATGGCTTTAACATCCGCTTTTCTTCCGGTATTTAATTTAATAAAACTTACAGTATCATCTACCCATTTACCCTTATCATTTTTTATTTTTATTGTCGCAGGACTAATAAATCTAGCCCCGAAATTTTGAGTATTTGCTTGTTGTATTTGCATAATTTTCCCTTTCGTAAATGTATATAATTATATAAAACTCAAAATTATATTTTTTGCCATTATACAGTTTATATTAAATCTAAACGACACAAATGCCTATAAACACAACATTTACACCCACCTTGCTTATCTTCTTTTATTGGGTTAAACTTCAAAGCCTTTATATTCTTATATGTTTCTTCAATAAGATTTTCTATATACTGCATATCCGAATCACACAAAGTTTTATAGACACTTTTTGAGTGTTCTTCTACATATATAATCCCAACCTGAGAAACTTTATTACCTGTTAATTTTTCATATGCATATTTATAAAAACACAACTGATTGTAATAAGTTTCCTTAGTTCCGCCAACAGATATTTGTTTTTCACTAACAGCCGTTCCGGTTTTATAATCATACAAACTATATGTTCCATCAGAATTTTTCTCAATTCGGTCAATCTTACCCGTAATCAAGTCGTCATTGACATCTACACCATAAAAATTAAATTCAACATCTGCAATTCTTGAAACCGGAATTTGAGAAAAATACGGATAATAACTTAAAAATAAATTCTGCCCTTGCTTCAAATATTTTTCCTTTCGGGCTTCACAGGTAAATCTTTGATTATCTATCGATGAATTAAAATCTCGCAGAATATCTTCCAATTTTGGATATTCCCCGTTTTCTCTTGCAAACTTCACAGCTCTCTCTAATAAAGAATGAACTACAGAACCAAAGTTAGCGCCATCCCAATCAGCTTCTTCCACATCAATTCCCAGAACTTTTACATAGAAAAATTTTCGAGGACAAGACAGGTAATCATTCAACCTTGATGGAGATAAAACAACATTTTTCACCCGTTCTTCAATCTCTTGTTGAAAAGCCCGTTTATTATCAAAAACTTCCGTTGATACACTCCTGAAAAATTCAGTAGTTAAATTCTGCGCATCACAGTCAAATTGTAAGGCTTCAAAAGCATAATTTGCAAACTCAGATAAATATTTTGTAATCTGCTGTGCTTTACCGTTATTATTATCCGAAAAAGAAAGTGTTAAAGAATGTTTTGCACGGGTAATTCCAACAAACAAGAGTTTCAACAACTCAGAATCTTTTTTGAGCTGAGCTTCATCTTTATCCAGAACTTCATCGGTAATCAATTTGTACTCACCTGGCATTTTGAAATCTTCCCAGCTTGAAGAAACCAAATTAGGAAGATAAACATACTCAAATTCCCGCCCTTTTGAACCATGATAAGTCATCAATTGAACAGCATTTTGAACAGAGGAATCCTTATCAAGATTAATATCAATTTCATTTTGGAGACAATCATCCAAATATTTTACAAAATCACCAAGATTTTTAGTTATATCAGAATTTTGAAAATCTGAAGCTTCTGTTATTAGTTTCTTTATGCCCTGTATATTTTCCGTTCTATTATTCCCGCATTTATAGAAATAAGTCAAAATACCTGTACGATTAACGATTTCAACCACAGTATTACGTAAAGTATTTGAAGACGCATAAACTTTCAGATATTCAAAAGTTTGTAAAAACTCTTCAATTTTTTGTGGATTTTTCCAACCCGAAAGATTTCGCATCAAAGAAATAAAATCAGATGGCTGTTCTTTCTTCAACAGCTGCTGTTCGTGCAAAATTTTATTATAATCTTCCAAATCCAATTTAAACGGTTCTGAAAGCATCAAACCAAAAAGTTTATCACTTGAAAGTAAATGATTATTCATTGCTTTTAAATAAAAATACAAAAGAATTGAAGAACGAATTGCAAAAATACTTTTCCCCTCATCAATTTGATATGGAATATTTTTACCTTTCAAAAGTTCTGCAAAAGTCTGCAATTCAGCTCTTTTTTTAGCAATAATTGCAATCTGTGAATAATCTTTTTTACCATCATCTTTTGTCGGGTAAGAACCAGATTCTACAAGAGTTTTAATATCATCAACTATATAATTAAATTCCTGCAACATTTCTCCAAACTGGATTCGTTTTATTTTTTTATCTTTTACAGTTATTTTAGGATTTTTTGCAGTAAGTTTTTTTGAAATATTATACTTCTCTTTAAAAAATTGATTATTTTCAAGGCGGTTAGAATCCTGGCTAACAACAAGGTTACTAAAATCAAGAATTGTCTGAGTTGAACGGTTATTTTCTTCCAGACAAATAACTTTTGTCTGCGGATATTTTGTTAGAAAGTTTTCAATATTATCACTTTTTGCTCCCTGAAACCCGTAAATAATCTGATCATCATCACCAACTACAAATATATTATTTTCAACATTACCATCAACCAGATTAAAAATAATACTATTTTGTAAATCATTAGTATCCTGATATTCATCAACAAGAAAATATTTATACTTATTGGAAACTTCTTTTAAAAAACTTTCATCTTCTTCAAATGCTGTAAGCACAAAATTTATCATATCTGAAAAATCAATCAGATTTTTATTTATCATTTTGTTTGAATAAAGTTCAAACAAAGTCCATAATTCTTTTGCTTTTTCAATATTAGTTTTGATTTTTTCTAATTCAGCATATCTACCCTTATTTTGAGTTTTACCTGCCTGTTCGCGTTCATAAATCTCACTTTCCAATTCTTTATACCTTGGAAGCAGTGACCGATTTGTATCAATAAAACTCAAATACTCTTCTTTAGTTAATCTTTTAGTTTTCAACTTTTCAATATAGGATATAAAATTCTTTGTGAAAAAATATTTATCAGCACGGGCAGGCACAAAAAATTCTAAACCTGCCTCATCAATACACTCTTTCATTATTTCAATTTTTTCAGTATCTGAAATCAATTTTACATCTGTAGAAAGTTCAAATTGCATAGGATATTCTTTGATAATATCATTACAAAAAGAGTGATATGTATAAATATCAACACAAGAAGCTGTTACACCCATTTTTTTAATAAGGCGCTGACGCATCTCTGAAGCCGCAGCATCTGAAAAAGTTAAACACAGAATAGAAGATGGATTAATTCCCTCAGCCAGCATTTTTTCGATACGATTAATTACAGTAAAAGTTTTTCCGGTTCCGGGACCTGCCAGAAGCATAACTGAACCTTTAATGATATCAATTGCTTCCTGCTGGCGTTTATTTGGTTTAATCTTTGGTGTAAAAATTGATTCAGCCATATCATCAATTTAGCATAAAAACTAATTCGAGTGAACAATAACTTTTCCTGGAATATTCCCTGCTATTCTATTTATATCATCCGCAAATTTTTGATACTGAGCTTTTGAACAAACAATTCTTCCGGTTACTGTTTCCAAATTTGGAGGGAATTCAGTAATTCTAGAACTAAACAACGGATTTTTATTATCTAAAATAAGATTTCCATTAATAACTTTAACATCCTTTAGCAGGTCATTTTCATCAAGTCCAAACATTGAGTATGGAATAGAAATTCCACTATTATGATTAATTGTATAAGTTGGTTTGTAACTATCAATACTCAACAAACCATCGTCAAGAACTTGAACTTTTTGTCCAAGAAATCTAAACATAGATTCTGAATCTTTTTCTTTTATAGCTTTAGCAAATGATTTTTTACTAACATCACTTACTTCATTTAATTTTTCGCTAATCATAATTGCCTGTGATGCTTTTGGACCTTCATCTTCAATACCAGAACGACACTTCAAATTATTTTTAGAAATATAAGATTTAATTTTATCTACCAAACCTAAAGGTACAATATTATTATTTTCAATTCCTTGAATTTGGTCAATCTGCCCTTTTGACGTTGTCATTCCAACCAGCGGCTCCCACAGATTAAATTTTCCTCTTTCCAGATAAATATAAAAATCGCCATCTAATAATGCATCTTTTGCTTTATCAACACTTGAACGTGTACACCAGTTTTTGCAGCTAAGAGTTTCAAGTTTTGCAATATTTAAATCTTTATTTCCCGGTTCATGTTTTATTGATGGAATTTTTACCCAAACCGAGTCTTTATCAGAAAGGTTCAAATCCATAAGCAAATTATCTCTAAGTCTGTGAGTATAAATTTCTAAAAATGACGGCGCCGCACAACGAACAGCTCTATCTTTAGGATTAATAATTTCAAAACCGTTAATTGTTTCTAAGAGAGCTTTTTCATTAAATGGCACAGGAATATGACGATTATTATCTTTAATTTCTCCAGTCACAGAATTCCATATAACAAATTTCAAAGAATCATCAGATTTAATTTTAGAAATAAGTTGAGTATTCCTTACTTTTCCTGGCTCTGAAATAATTTCCGGATTTCTTAAAAAATCACGCCATTGTGCTAATCTAACTTCTCTTGCCTGATTAATTTTATCAATTGAAAACTCTCTTATATCTTGAGGAATATAACTTTTCCATTTAATTTTATCAACTTGAGATTTTTTATAATCATCCCAAAATTTATCAGAAGCTACCAATTTTTTTACTGCTGCCCCGATATTTGTTGCAGAAAGCATACTGCCGTCTACTCGATATTTTTTTTGAGAAGCTAATACTTCTGCTGACAAATACTCAAATACAGATGAATACATTGATGGCATAGACTTTCCTGTAAAATGAACACTATCACAAGGATAACTTAAATCAACAAAGTCTGCTTGTCGTTGATTATTAAAATTTCTATTATTAACTAAGCTTCTATTATATATATTAGGATAATAATTATTTGTCACATTTAAAAGCATATAAAAAATCCTTTTTGTTCTAAACTTTTCGTTTGAAAACACGTAAAATATATTTTTGCCAGCATAAGGAATAAAAACAACAACTGTTTTTACATTTTTTAATATTCACCAGATATAATATAAACGGCATATTGAAAAAATTATATAAAACTTTATAATATAAAATAATAATTATATTTAGGGTGAATTTATATGGATAACAAAGTTTTACAAAATTTGTCATACGGTGTTTATGTAGTTACCTCAATTCACGGGGATACACCTGCTGGGTGTATTGCAAACAGCTTAATTCAAGTTTCATATGACACAATCGCAGTTAGCATTAACCACAGCAACTTCACAAACTGTTCAATACACGAATCTAAAAAATTTGCAGTATCTATACTTGGAGTCGATTCCAGCAACGAAATAATCAGTAATTTTGGATTTCACTCAGGAAAAAATTTCGACAAATTTAAAAATATAAAAACAAAAACCATAAATGGGCTTAAAATTATTGAAGAATCTATAGGCTACATAATATGTGATGTAATTAACGAACTGGAAACAGAAACTCACACAATATTTCTAGGTAAAATTATTGATGGCGAAATGCTGCACGATGATACACCTATGACCTATGCCTATTACCATGCAGAAAGAAAAGGTACCAGCCCGAAAAATGCTCCTACTTATATAGAACAAACGAACGAAGAATCTTATGATGGCCCAGCTTACAAATGCACTATATGCAACTATGTATATAAAGGAGATTTAACCAAAGAACCTGACACCTATCTTTGCCCTATATGTAAACAACCTAAAAACAAATTTATAAAAATCAACTAAGAAAGCGTTGGAAATATGAAATTAATTGAAAAAACAAATATTGATATTGATACACTATATTCAGAATTAGAAAAACAATTTCCTAAATGTGAAATGAAACCAAAAGAGATTTTTGCTCAAATTATTCAAAATCCAAGTTATAAAGTATATTTTATAACAAATGATGACAATAACACTTGTGGATATTTTACCTTTTTAGAATTGGAAGATAACACTATTTTAATTGATTATTTTGCAATAAATAAAGAATGTCACTCTCAAGGTATTGGCACAAAAACATTTAACGAAATGAAAAAATATTTTTCTTACAACGGCTGCTATTTGGAAGTTGAACAAAAGAGTAAACAAGATATAAATACAATTCGAAGAGCAAATTTTTACGAAAAACTTGGAGCAAAACTCATTGATATACAATATACTTACCCTAACAATGATGGCGGATTACCAATGGATTTATACTTTATGCCATTTAGTAAAGACTACTTTCCTGACAGAAAAAATACACTTAAGAACATAAAAACCGTATTTGAAAAATTACATTTTGACATAACATTTGCAGAAAATATTTATGCAGAACTTAAATAAAATTTAATTATTTTTCAAATTTGGAAAATTTCAATTTTAAATATATAATAATGCCAGAGGGAAATTTATGGATAAGAAAATAATATTATCAAATCTTGCATTATTATTAACTGCACTAATCTGGGGGCTTTCATTTGTAGCTCAAAAAGCAGGTATGAATTTTGTAGGGCCTTTTAGTTTTAATTTTGCAAGAAGTATGCTTGGAGGCTTGAGCCTGATTCCAGTTATATATATTGTCAAACTTATACATAAAGATAACCGAAAACCAAAAGTAAGACATCTGCAGCATATATTACTTGCCAAAGCCGGTGTCAGCTGTGGAATTGCACTATTTACAGCAATGACAATTCAACAGTACTGCATGCAATTTGCACCTGCAGGTAAAGCCGGATTTATAACAGCTTTATACATAATATACGTGCCTTTGATTATGATATTTTTCGGACAAAAACTCTCCCGAAATATAAAATTAAGTGTTGTTATTGCAGTTATAGGCTTATATTTATTATGTTTTAAAAATGATGGTTCCGGATTTAACAAATATGATTTAACCCTTTTAATCAGTGCTTTTTTCTATGGAGCACACATACTTATTGTTAATTATTTTTCAAAAAGAGTTAACCCGACAAAAGTTTCGTGCATACAATTTTTTGTTGTAGGGATACTATCAATGCCGCTGATGCTGTTATTTGAAACACCACATTTACAAGGTTTTATAAACTGTAAAATTCCTATTTTATACGCAGGAATTTTAACATGCGGCGTAGCTTATACTCTCCAGATATTTGGACAAAAATACACAGCGCCGGTAATTGCATCTTTGATTTTATGCTTAGAATCAGTTTTTGCTGTGGTCGGAGGAGGACTCATCTTACATGAATCAATGACTCTAAAAGAAATATCGGGCTGTGTATTTATGATAACTGCAGTTGTACTTTCGCAGCTTCCGGAAAAACAGCTTAAGAAAGGGCTTCTACAATCTTCTCCGCAAGAAGAAGAGAAGACTGAGGATTTTGTCCGGTTATAATATTTCCATCTACACAAACATGCTCAGACCAAGGCTTCCCATCTTCAAAATAAGCCCCCAGAGCCTTTAATCTGGTTTCCAATAAAAAAGGCACATCTGAACTTAATTTAACAATATTTTCTTCTTTGTTTGTAAATGATGTTATTTTTCTATCTTTTAATACAGATTCCCCATTTCTATCCTGAGCAAGTATCAAACCTGCAGGACCGTGGCATATTGCACTTATAATTTTGCAGTGTTCATAAAAATATTCTACAATTTCTTTCAGAAGTAAGTCGTTTGCAAGGTCAAACATAGGGCCGTGACCTCCCGGTAAAAATAATACATCATACTCTTTATAATTAACCTCTGAAAGTCTTATTGTATCACGCAAAATTTTTATACACTCATCCCACTCCTGCGGATTTGAACAGGACATACTACTTTCATCAACAGGCGAAAGTCCGCCTGCAGGACTGGCAACAGTTATATCATATCCTGTCTCTTTAAAAACAAGATAAGGAACTGCAAATTCTTCCAGATAAACGCCGGTTTCTTTGATATTTGAATTTTCGTCCCCTCTATAATTTGTTGTTACTATTAAAATTTTCTTATTTTTATCAGACATAAATAAACTCCTTATCATAAAGGAGTTTATTTTAAATCATATAATTTTTTATCCGCTAATCAGGCAAAGATTTTATTCTACAGATAACACTTACGTTCCTGACCTTCAACCCCTGCATACAATTCAACAAATTGTTTAGCCGGACTTACATCAATTTTTTGCAATAAAACTTCTTCTATTTGGAAAAATCCAACATCACCTGACATTTCAATATCAATTTTAATAGGCTTGCGTTCACCTCTATGTATCCTGATTCGGTTTATGGCATTAGCTGAATACTTATGAATATCACCGACTTTAGGTGTTGTATTTATTGCCATAGGAATCCTAGCTCTGCCTTTAGTCATGTCACAGCCATCAGCAATCAAGATAATTCCGGCTTCTATTGAATGAATTTTTCGTGAAGACATATGACCGATAATTGCTTCTGTTGCAACAGAGCGAATAACAACACGTTTGTGCAAATCATCAGGAAACATATGCATAAGTGTTCTTTCTATAATAGGCTGAGCCAGAAGCGATGACATTTCTTCATGTCCCTGACGCCCGATTGACATTCCCAAATCGTGCATCAAACCAGCAAGAATAACTGCACACATACTATCTTCAAAAGTTCCTATTTCTTCTTGCTCCAAAGATGTTTGGATACCAAATTCATGAAGGATATTAAGCATTTTTATAGCATTTGCAGCTACCTGACGCATATGCACAGGTCCATGATCATTGTAGCCTAATCTTCTTATAGATACATTATTTGCATACTCTTGCATTTCTTGCAATTCTTCATCTGCAAACAAATATTTTACAAGGTCAAGACATACTGGATAATTTTTTAATCTTCCCAGTATTTTTGATTCTGTTGATATTTCTTTAACTGATTTCATATTCTTACTCTCCGGTAAATGCTCTATTATTAATATAATAACCTATATTATGAAAAAAGTTAAGCCTTAAATTTATAATTTTATTTTTTATCCTGAATATAACTTAATATCCCATTAATGAAAGTCAAAGGATGAACAGGACAACCCGGAATATATAAATCTATAGGATATTTATTAAGAAATTCTCTATTCAGCACAGAACTTTCCTGAAAAACTCCGCCTGAAATTGCACATGCACCGCAAAGAATAACAATTTTAGGATTTGGCACGGATTTGTAACAATCTTCCAGAGCAAAAGCCATATTCTCAGAAATCGGACCTGTGATAACAATACCATCAGCGTGTCTTGGTGATGCCACAAAATCAATCCCGAATCTGCCCATATCAAAGTTTACATTAGAACAAGCGTTTAATTCCATTTCACAACCATTACATCCAGCCGCAGAAACCTGTCTTAACTTTAATGATTTTGAAAACACAGAAGTAATTTCTTTTTTTACTTCTACTGCAATTTTTTCATAAGCAGAAGCCGGCATATCTTCTGTAATTATTAACTTTTCTCTATCTGTAGATGTTAATTTATAAAAATTAGAAAAATCAATTGCGTGAGTTTCACAAATATTTTTACACGCACCACAGAAAGTACATTTACCCATATCAATTGAAATAGGATTCAACTTTAATGCACCGGTCGGACAAACATTTAGACATTTCTGACAACTAGAACATTTTGCATTCTCAATAATCGGAAAACCTCTAAATTGTTCTCTCATTGGAGCATTTTGAATATCTTTTATAAATTGTTCACCTTGATAAATTCTAGATTTTAATGTATCAAACATAGTATATATTCCTTATAAATCATTTCCTGAATATGACAAATTGAAACTTTTATTACATAGAGGGAAGTCTGAAACTCCATTGTTACGAACAGCAAGAGCAAGACCGTACCAGTTATTAAATGATGGATCTTTTATCTTGTATTTAGACAATTTTCCAAAACAATCGGTCATTGCAATATGGACAACTTCACCTCTCCAGCCTTCTGTTATTGATATTGCAAAGGAATCTTTTGACAATTCATTATCAACACCACCAACAATAACAGGTTCATTTTTATACTCTTTAAGTTTTTCAAAAATTATTTTAACAATATCAAGAGACTGCATAACCTCTTTGTATCGTAATTTAAATCTGGCATTAACATCACCTGTAGGTTTAAAAGATTTTGTTTCAACTTTCAATTCTTCCATCCATTTATCAGGGAAATTAAAACGAGAATCTAAATTAACTCCTGATGCTTTCGCAGCCATACCTACAAGTCCAATTTCTCTAGCTCTTTCTTCACTTACGGTACCTGTTTTTTCCAGTCTTGACATAACTGTTGAATTTTTCAGCATAGTATTAACCATTCGTTCAACATCTTTAGTAACTTTATCAAATGTTTTGATAGCTCTATCAATTATTTCATCAGACGGGTCAAAATTAACTCCGCCAACAGTTACAAAACCTCTGCCAAAACGGCTTCCGCATAGTTCAAGCATTGTATTTATCACTAAAGTTCTTGTAGCACCAAAAACTGAAGCACCCATCAAATATGCAATATCACCAGCTATTGCACCCAAATCACCAATATGAATTGCGGCTCTCTCCATTTCTAATGCAGCTTTTCTAATTAATTGTGCTTTATCTGATACGGTAATACCCTTTAGGATTTCCATAACTTGTGAATATGCTGTATTGTAGGCAATAACACTATCTCCGCAAATAGATTCTGCTAATTGATTTGATGGAGATTTCAACATCAATTCTTCCACACCGCGATGCTGGTATCCAAGCATAATTTCAAGGTGGTAAACAGTTTCGCCGTTACACATAAATCTAAAATGCCCCGGTTCAATAACTCCGGCGTGAATTGGCCCAACTGCTACCTGATGAACTTCTTCACCTTTCATTTCGAAAAACGGATATTTATCCTGATTTAATCTTACAGGTTTAAGCCAAGGATGATTCAAAGGTTCAATACCGAATTGTTCATAAAATTCACGTTCGAAAATATGAAACGATGGAACAAATTGTGTAATTGATTCATAAGATTTTTGATTAGAATTAAAAACAGCTGACGATACATATAATTGCGAATTTTCGTCATCTGCCAGAACAACAAACAATCTTGTATTGCCAAATCCCCAATCCTTACCGAAAAAAGCAATCGGGCGTTTGTTTAAATCAATAATTTCCTGTCTTAATTCATCAATTTGAACAACCGGAATTTTTCCTAAATCTAATTTTGTATTATTTTTTGTTGTAATCCATTTTGCCATAATTTTATCCTTGTATATTAAAATCCTGCAACCGCTAATGTTATAATGTCATTCAAATGTGTCGGAACATAAACACCTAACACAAATACAATAATCAACATTACAATTTGCGGAATGTACATAAACATTGAAATTTTATTTTTATTTTCTTCAATAACTTTTGCCTTATCTTCGCTAACATTACCAAATGCAGTTTTAACAACTACACTGCCTATGCCATATAAAACAACTGTTAACAACAGTGCAAATAATACGCATAAAATATAGTGTTTTTCTAAAAGCATAACTTTTATCATCAAAAATTCACTAATAAACAACACTGATGTTGGGAATGCGCAAATTGCAAGAAATGAAATAACCCATAACCAGCCGGTTTTACCATCAGCTTGCATCAAACCACTCACAGATTTCACTCTTTTAGTATCATAAAGTTCTAAAACATTACCTGAAGTCAAGAAAAATGACGCTTTAGCCAGAGAATGACCAATCAGATGTAAAATAACTGCATAATATGCTATTCCACCTAAAGCTAAACCTATTGCCAGAATCCCCATATTTTCAATTGACGAATACGCAAGCATTCTTTTATAATTTTTAATATGATAAACAAAAACTGCTGTTACAAATAAAGATAAGAAACCCATAACTAAAAGCATTATTTTTGCATAATCCATACAATTTGCAAGCGCCATTATTTTATAAACCCTAACAATAACAAGAAAAGCAGAGTTTAATAATGTTGCTGATAATAATGCTGAAATTGGTGACGGAGCCTCAGAGTGAGCATCCGGAAGCCAGAAATGAATCGGAGCCAATCCCATTTTTGCCCCAAATCCAAATAACATGAATATAAATGCTATCTTTAACCAATTAGCATCAAAATTTGCAGCATATTTGTATAATTGCGCAAAATTCAAAGTATTTACTGAACCTGTTGAGATATTTAACAAAATAATTCCAACAAAAGCTAATGCAATACCAATTGAACAAATGAATACATATTTCCATGCAGCTTCAATTGAGTGTTTTGTTCTATTAAAATAAATTAAATACGCACTTGATAGTGTTGTTGCCTCAACCAGAATCCACGCAATTCCTAAATCAGTACTTAAAATTGTTCCGGTCATTGACAAAACAAATATCAAAATCATTGCAGAATAATTTCTGATTCTTCTATCTGAAAATTCTAAATTTTTGACATAACCTGTGTTATAAACTGCAACCATCAAAAATACCAGTGACAACACAATTAGAAATATCAGATTTGTATTATCCACTGCAAAATACGGAATTCCGGTACGAGACCCGATTCCTGCTGCCAGTAATGCAGTAATTACAAAATGAACAAGTGCATATGCATTCACCATAAATGTGTTAAATGTTTTATTTTTTATAAATAACATTAACAAACAGGCAATTATTGGAAATATCAAAAGTGTATTAATCATCATAATTATTCATAGTCCTTTAAATCTGATAAATGTGAAACTTCTAAATCTTTAAATTCTTTGTTAATTACATTTACAAACAATCCCAAAATGTAAACCGCAATAAATACATCTAACAAAACACCTATATTAACCAGCATAGGCATTTCTTTTGCAACAGAAAGAGATAACAAAAATATACCGTTTTCCATTGTAATAAACTCGATTACATTTGAAATAATTTTATGTTTTATAGTAATTAACCATAAACTTATAATTATTGTAGAAACTGAAACTCCAAAAAACATTGGGGATATAAGTTTTACAGAAGATACATAATAATTTGAAACCAGAAATCCTGCCATAAGAATTATGCTCGCAATCACCAAACAATAAAAATGCGGAATATTTGCAGCTACATCTCTGTTTGAATGAGTTTTTTTCAAAACTCTATACAAAAACCAAGGAATAACAATTGATTTTACAATCAAAGTTTCAACTGTCAAAAACGCAAAGTTTAACCAGTTCATATGCTTCATACCGCAGCAACAAATCAAAAATAACAGAATACCTTGAACAATTAATAATCTAATGTGTGCAATAATTCTACTTGTTGCCGCCAAATACAACATTGTTAATCCAAAAAGTATTATAAATCCGTTTATCATTTAACTAACCTCCAAACATCCTTGCAATAACAAGAGAGAACACAACAAGAGCTAATGAACTCATTACAAAAATAAATTCAAAAACGTGAGACATTCTTAATCTTGCCATTCCAGATTCCACAGTTCCGATAAGTACAGAAATTATAAACATTATCAATAAATACAACACAATTGATAACCAATCACTGATACCTGACGGGATTATCATATTTGCAATTAAAGATGATATTAGAAGCATTTTAATTCCATTAGCCCATGTAAACAAAGCTAAATCACTTCCAGAATTATCAAGAATCATAACTTCATGTATCATAGTTAATTCAAGGTGAGTTGCAGGATCGTCTACCGGAACCCTTGAACCTTCAATTAAAACCATAATAAACAATACAACAACCGCAAAAATTGTAATCAAAACGCCATAACTGCCTGCATTTGCGAGTATGGTTTTCAAGCTGTCAAATGTATAATTTCCGCTCAATAACATAATTGAAGCTATTATCATAAAAAATGCCGGTTCCACGATGGATGTAAAACAAGCTTCACGTGAAGCTCCCATACCTTCAAAACTGCTGCCCGTATCCATTGCTGCAATTAATGAAACAAATTTGCCTAAACTTAAAGTATATGCAAAAATAATTATTCCTGCTGCAATATTAACAACAGCACTACCTGCCGCAAGCGGAACAAACAATCCTGCAAATAATACTGATGCCAATGAAATAACAGGGGCAATTTTAAATATAACTGATGTAGTATTGCTGATAACAAAATCTTTTTTCAACAATTTTACAAAATCATAAAACGGCTGCATTACAGATGGGCCTTTTCTCCCCCCCCAGAAAGATTTCGTTTTCTTTATTACACCTGCCATCAAAAACGGCACAAATAAAAGTATTATTAAATTCAACAATTTCATTATCATTTTTAACTTATCCTATAAATAAACTTCCAATTATAACTAATACTAAGAATATCAATCCGTATTTAATATATGATTGAATATTTCCGTTTTGAATTGATTCAAATTTTGACAAGAACCATTCATCAGATTTTAACAACGGTTCAATAACATATGCTTCTTCAATATCCTCGATATGCAGGCTGAAATGAGCACTCTTAGGGAACAACTTTTTAGGTTTTTCAATATCAAAAACTTTCTTAAATAAAGGTTTTAACATTGATAAAAACGGACTTGCATAAGACGATGCAGTATATTGCATATGATTATTAGCTCTGTTATAGCCGCATCCCCAGGTTTCGTGCATTACAATCTTGCCTTTTGTTAATTTTAATTTTAGTAAAACTAAAACAGTGATAAAGGCAACAAGCGCAATAGCAAAAATTGCAATTGTCTGCATTAACCTCATAGGTTCATAACATACGGAGAAAATATTAAGAGATGTCATCGGAATTATTGAAACAATTGTACGTTTTATATACCAGAACACATATTGAGGATAAACACCTATCAATAACGTTAATACTGCTAAAAATCCCATCGGTAAAATCATTGATAAAGAATTATCATTTTGAACTTTTTCTGCAGCCTCACTTCTTGGCATACCCAGGAAAATTATACTGAAAGCCTTTGTGAAACATAAAATTGCCATTGTTCCAACAAGAGCCAAACCTGCAATTGCAAATATCATTGCAACAACTGCAAAGAAATTGTGAATAGATAACCCTTTAAACATACCAAAGTATATTAAAAATTCACTAATAAATCCATTAAACGGAGGTAAACCACAAATTGCAATTGAACCAATTAAAAATAAAATTGCAGTATAAGGCATTGATTTAATCAAACCTCCAAGCACTTCAACATTTCTTGTATGAGTTTTTATATAAACGCTGCCTGCTGACAGGAATAATAATTCTTTAAATATAGAGTGGTTAAGAATATGTAAAATACCGCCTGCAAAACCTGCAAGAACCAAAATTGGAGCATTATATGCAAGACCTAACATTCCAACACCTAAACCAATACCAATAATTCCTATATTTTCAATACTGTGGTAAGCAAGTAATCTTTTTAAATCGTGCTGGGTAATAGCATATAAAACCCCGTATAAAGCTGAAATTACAGAAATTATTAACACTCCATAAGCAATAGCTTTAGACGGAATTCCTATAATAGAAAGAACCCTTAAAATTCCATAAATACCTGTTTTAATCATTACGCCCGACATGATTGCACTGACATGAGTTGGTGCTGCAGGGTGAGCATCAGGCAGCCAGTTATGAAATGGAACAAAACCTGCTTTTGTTCCAAAACCTATAAATGATAATATAAATATTACATCTGCTAGATGTCCGTTAGCTGATAATACGGATTTGAACGCATTAAAATCAAAACTTCCTGATTTAATAGAAAGAAATGCAAAAGCTATCATAATAAATAGCACTGAAAAATGCATAAACACAAGATATTTAATACCCGCTTTTAAAACATCTTTCTTTTCATTTTCAAAAATAACAAGGAAAAATGAACTTAATGACATAATTTCCCAGCATATTAAAAACATCAAAGCATTCTGGCAAGTAACAACAGATAACATTGAACCAACCAGTACCGGTAAAAATACCAAATGCCCATTTATATTTTTACCCTTTTCAATATAAGGTTTTAAATAACCTTTAGAATAAATAATTGATACTAAACTCATTACAGAAATTACAATAATAAAAAATGCTGCAAGAGGATCAATTACAAAATTAACAGCACAAAATATGCTGTTAAAATTAAAAGTTTTTAAGAAATTTTCACCACAAAATAAAACTTTGCATGCCGGTATCAAACACAATATTGAAGCAATAAACGACAATATTGAAAGTACCGTAACTTTGTATTTATTTGCAAACAACATTGCAACAAATCCACTTAAAAATAAAATAATTATACCTGCTAAAAAAGTTTCCATAACAAAATCTTCCATATTTTCATAACATCTAAAACGGGAAATTTATTGACAAATTTAAGGCTCAAAATAAATAATAACAATAGTTACAGCTATTAAAATTAATTATAAAATTCGGGTCAAAAATATAATCAACAAAACTGTTTTAAATCTAACAAAAAGGAAAGTCAAGTGTATATTTTACAATTATTAAATTTATGCGAAAACACTTGTATAACAATAGTTACAGAATTTCAACAAATTTTTTTCACATTTTCCTCTTGAATTTAAAATTTTACGATATACAATAACTCACGAATCTAATCGAGATTCTTTATTTTAGGACAATTAAAGATTATTGTACCGAGCACACTATATGCCCAGTATGAAACCCAATAAAAATTGGGAAGTCTTTTTGTTGTGAAGTCAAAAATGAAAAGGAGATAATAAAAAACAATGACAGAAACACAAAATTTAGACACAAAAGATTGTATTACCCCGGGTAATGTTGCACACGAATTAGCAGAAAGCGTTATGCCTACAAAGGCAAATTTTAGAAAATCAAAAACATTTGTTCTTGCAATCGCAGCAGGTGCACTAATTGCATTTGGTGCACAAGTTTCCCTAACAGTAATGACCGGTACTGAAAATATAAGCTGGGGATTTGCAAAACTTATAGGAGCAATGACATTTGCTACAGGTTTGATGATGGTTGTATTAACAGGGGCCGAATTATTTACAGGTAATGTTATGATGACTTTCGCTGTAATTGAAAAAAGAACAAGTTTTCTTAAACTTTTAAGAAACTGGTCAATAGTCTATGTTGGGAACTTTGTTGGTTCAATAATTTTAGCATTATTAATATATCTTTCTGGCTGTTCTCATAATTCTCATGAAGCACTAGGAGCTATGGGACTTACTACAGCATGTACTAAAGCCAGCTTACCTTTTATTGAAGCTTTTACAAGAGGTATACTATGTAACTGGTTAGTATGTCTTGCAATTTGGATGGCTTCATCTTCAAGACACGTAATTGGTAAAATATTTGCTATATTCTTCCCAATTATGACATTCGTTGCTTCCGGCTATGAACACAGTATTGCTAATATGTACTTCTTAACTAACGGTTTATTCTTAAAACATACTCCTGCAGTTGTTGCAGCTTCAGGTTTAACCACAGAACAACTTTCTCACCTGACATTAAAATCTTGTTTATTAAGTAATTTATTACCTGTAACTTTAGGTAACATTGTAGGTGCTTTAGTATTTGTAGTACTATTATTCTGGACAGCATATTTAAGAGATGACCACAAAAAACAAAACTAATATTTTTATAAAATAAAAGGCAGAATTTATATTTTCTGCCTTTTATTTTTCAAAACTTTTAAAATTCATAAATTAAGATTAGGATTACACCGGCCGTGAAAAAGATTTTATTTATTTTTATTTTAGTATTTTTAAATACGCACACAGTTCTTGCCAATGAATTAGCACAGCAGGAAGAAGAAGTGCGTTTAAAATTTGACAATACCTTTTCTAAACAAGTCATCAACGATGCCAAACACATTGATGAAAACAAAATAGTATTAAATGAAAAACTTCCTGAAATTCCACCAATACAACCACAGCAAATTCTGGAAGATTCAAATTCATTATCAACCCATTCAAGATTTTATAATGGATTATCTCAAACAGCTCATAATTTATATAATCTTCAAATAGAACAGACCAATTCTCCATCCAGCCTGTTTAAAGAACCTCTAACTAAACATTTCGAATCAGGCCCCTTGGAAAGCTTACATACATGGGCTGTTGTTCAAACAAATTTTGATACAACAATTCCTGATGGGGATGATACAGATACAAAATTCAATGTAGGGCTTATAAACGTTTTATTTGACGGACAATTTAGAGGCGGAAAAGAAAATTTTAGATTAATGCTTGACCCAACACATAATCACAATCACCCATTTTTACAACAATTTGTTCAAGACGCATATATTGAATCACATAGGATACCACACCACACAATTCTAGTTGGTAATTCCCGTCCGGGAGTAGGTTATGAGGGGGCACAATCTCCATACACACTCCCATTTGTAAACCGTTCCCAAATATCAAGAAATCTTGCAAATGTAAGAAAAGTCGGTCTTAGGGTCAAAGGAGATTATTCACTTGTGGATTATGATTTTGGCGGATACAGTTCAGATACCTTTTTCTCAGAATTCATGCCAGGTGTAGAATTTGATGGATGGATAAATTTAAAACCTCTTGGAAAAACTGACGGCAGATACGGAAAACTTGTAACCGGCGGCGGTATTGTCTCCGGAGTAAGAAATTCAATAGATTACTTTGTCGGTGGCGCCTACATCGGTTATGAATACAAAAAGTTCTGGACACGAATGGAATATGCAACTTCAGACGGTTCAAACGGAGGTTCAGGTTTAACTACCAAACGTCGTCAGGGCTGGTATGTTACACTTGGTTACCACATAACAAAAAAATTAGAAATCCTTGCCAGATACGATGAATTTGACCCGGATAAAACAATCAGTGATAATAATCAAAGAGAGTACACTGCGGGCATAAATTATTATATAAAAGGGCAGGCACTAAAACTTATATTAAATTATATTTATTGCCAGAATGACAGCAAGCCTGACAGCCACAGAATTTTAGTAGGTGCGCAGCTCGCACTATAAATTACTTACTCACTTAAAAACTTTTATAGTAAAATATTAGAGTAATATTTATAACTTAAGAAAGGGGTTATCATGTTGACAAAAAATTCAAATGTAATTGCAAAATTTACAGGTGTTGATTTTGGCAAATATTCAGCAAAAGTTTCTGAATTTGTAAAAGAATTTTCTTCTCGTGCAAATCAAAAAGGTCAATTCTTAAACTGGGTAAATTTACCATCAGAACAAGCAAAAAGAGTTGATGAAATCTATGATTTAGCTGCGAAATTAAAAGCACAAACAGGAGCTAAAAAACTTAGCGTAATGGGTATTGGCGGTTCAAAACATACTGTTGAACACATGTTATCTATTAATGGTCTAAATATTAAAGGCGACAAAATCGAATTCTATTCAGATGTTGATTCTGCAAGTTTAGAAAGATTTTTATACAGATTAGATAATAATGTTTTAGAATCTAACTTTTTAATCGCATCTAAATCAGGTTCAACTTTTGAAACTAAAGACGGATTCCTAAGAGTATTAGATATGCTTATCGACGCATACAAAGCTCAGGGAAAATCTCAAGAAGAAGCTGAAAAAGCTGCGCACAAACACTTTATCGCAGTAACCGACGGTAACGCTGAAAAATCAGAATTAAGAAGAACTTCAAACGAAAAAGGCTGGTTAGGCGACTTATTTATTCATGACGATGTTGGCGGAAGATTCTCAGCATTCGACGATCATGCATTATTCACCCTAGCCTATGCTGGAATGAAAAAAGAAGATATGGTTACAATGCTTAACGCAGCTCAAGAAGTATCAACTGAATCTTTAACTGCTGATTTAGATATTAACACAGCATTAAAAGAAGGTATTTTCTGGGCTGATGCAAAAATGAATGGAATCTCAGCTTCAGTTCATCAATACATGGGTGCAATTTTTGAAAACACTGTTTACTGGCACGCTCAAATGCAAAATGAATCTGTAAAAGATACATTAAAACAAGTAGCAAAAGTTCCGGATGCAATGCACCACTCAGCAGAAGCACACTTCAATCCTGCGAACAAACTTGTATTCGCTCTAACAGTTCCTCAAGATAACGGCGTTTGCAGAGAAAACGCAGAAAGCTATATTGATGCATTAACAAAATCTTATGAAGTTACAGGTGCTTTCTTCTTAGAAATCGCTCAAACTGAAAAAATGGGCTTAACTCCAGCTGCAGCAGGTGCTCTAACTCAATTAAGAGCATTTGCTACTGTTTATCAAGAAATCGTTGAAAAAATCATGTCTGGAACTTCTTTCCCTGAAGTTTTGGATAGCGTACTTCAACCACACGTTGAATTCTACAAAAAGAATTTAAAAGGCGGAGTTGTTGTTCCAGGAAGAATTTCTAAATAACAAACCGAAAATATAAATAAATTTATTTGGACACGGCGGATTTTTCTTTCAGAAAAATCCGCCGCTTATTATCTTATATCCAGAAATAGACTTTTTAATTGATGACACAAAAAAGTCTTCAAGTTAGCATTATAACTATGGCTACAAATTTTGATTTTTTAAAACCGGTTGATAAAAATTTATTCGATATAATTTCCGAAGCCGAAAAACTATATAGAGACGAATACTTTGAACAATGCATGGGACAAACACGTAGATTTGGCGAACATGTCTGCAAAAAAGTTCTCGGGAAAAATAGAACATCAGAAAACACCTTTGATGAAATGCTTGCAACATTAAAAGATAAAGGTAATAATTCAGAACAAGAAAAAGAATTTATAAATGATTTATACTTTTTAAAAAAACATGGCAATGAATCTGTTCACAGTGCTAAAGTGAAAAAAGACGGGATGGAAGCCTTAGAATGTTTACAAAGAGCTTTCGAAGTTGCTATAAATTATTCTGTTTATAATAAAAAAGCAAAAACAACTATTCTAAAACTAAGATATGATACAGAACTGCTCGTCACCGGAGAAAAATCAAAAAAATCTCTAACCGAACGTTATATTGAAGAAAAAGAAAAATCAAAAACATTTACAAAACGCAAATCAACTACCAAAAACAAAAAATCCACAGCTCTAAAAAAACAATCTTATTCAATTAAATCTAAAAATAATCATAATAATCAATATCCTATTTATTGGATTATTGTTGGGTTTTCATTTATTGCAGCCTGTATAGTTATGCTTGTTGCTATACTATAAAAATTTATAGATAACCTATTGACTGATAGCAACTATCAAGTTGTAAAATATATTTGTAGAAAAAATTTGAGGTAGAAAAATGAGTAAAAAAGTTTTAATTTTATCATCTTCACCTAGAAAAGGTGGAAACTCTGACACACTTTGCGACAAGTTTAAAGAAGGAGCTGAAGCTGCAGGTAATACTGTTGAAAAAATATTTTTAAAAGATAAAAAAATAAATTATTGCACAGGCTGCGGCTACTGTAATACAAACAATTACACCGCCTGCTCTCAAAAAGATGACATGACAGAAATTTTAGAAAAAATGATAGAAGCTGACGTAATCGTATTTGGAACACCTGTATATTTTTACACAATGAGCGGACAATTAAAAACATTAATTGACAGATGCTGCGCGCGCTATACCCATATTTCAGGTAAAGACTTTTACTATATTATGACCGCAGCTGACGCAAACCCACATGCTATGGATAGAGTTTTAAATGAATTTGAAGGTTTAATGGACTGCTTATCAGGTGCAAATCCCAAAGGAGCAATTATAGCAACCGGCGTTTGGCAAAAAGATGAAGTAACAAAAACAATCTATCCACAACAAGCATTTGATATGGGTAAAGCTGTTTAAACTTTTCAATATTTTCAAATACTAAATAAGAAGCTTAAAATTTAAGCTTCTTATTTTTTTGATTAACTACATACAAAAACTAACCTATAAGCTACCATCCAAGCGTAAAATAAGCTCTGAAAGTGCATTTTTGCCTTATACCACCTGCCCATAATATGCATTTTCCCCATGCTTGCGAGTGTAATGCTTATTTAAAATATATTTAGGAATATCATTTGCATTAGTATTGATTAATGCGGTTTTGAATGCCATCTCTGCAATAGTTTCCAAAACTACAGCATTATGTATAGCTTCAAAACAATCCTTACCCCAGGTAAATGGCCCGTGTGATTTAACTAAAATGCCAGGAACTTCTAAAGGATTTTCTAACTGTTTTATAGATTCTTCAATAACTTTTCCAGTATTGTATTCATAGTGTTCCTTAACTTCTTGTTCTGACAATTCACGGGTACACAAAATTTCACCATAAAAATAATCAGCATGAGTTGTACCTAAAGGTGAAATATTTACTCCAGCCTGAGCAAAAGCAGTAGCATTAATAGAATGAGTATGAGTAATTCCACCAATTTGTGAGAAATTGTTATACAAATACAAATGAGTAGGCAAATCAGAAGATGGATTCAAATCGCCCTCTACAATATTCCCATCCAAATCAACAACAACCATATCACTCGGAGTCATCTTGTCATAAGAAACCCCGCTGGGCTTTATTACGACAAGATGACTATCTGAATCTATCTCACTTACATTTCCCCAGGTATAAATTACAATTCCGCTTCTTTTTAATTCAATATTTGCCTGACAAACTTTTTCTTTTAATTCTTTTAACATATACAGGCGTTCTCCTTTTGATTAGTTAAAAAATCTGTTAGAGCTTTTACATTATTAAAGAACTGATTACCTTGTACCTCTTCCGGCTTTTTAAAACCAAACCCGTAAGTTACTCCAAGAAAATCAATACCGGCCTGATTGGCTCCAACTAAATCAAATTCGCTATCCCCGATTAAAACTGTTTGCTCTTTATCAGCACCCAACACCTCAATACATTTTTCAACAATATCAGCTTTAGTTAGTTTTCCAGTTAAATCAGAGCCCATATAAAAATCACAATATTTATCTAGACCAAAATGTTTGATAATACCTTCAGCATTTTCATGACTTTTATTTGTTGCTATTGCAATTTTAAATCCTCTATTGCAAAGCTCCTCAAACATCTCAATAATATTTGGATATAATTCAGCTTTATATAAAGAATATTTTTTATAATTTGCACGGAAATCATTTGCAACCTGCAATGCTGTTTCTTTATCCAGATTAAAAGTTTCAGCCATTGATTTTTGCATAGGAGGCCCGACAAAACTTTTCAAAATCTCATCTGACGGCATTGAAAAACCATACTGAGTTATTGTAATTTTTACTGCATCAATAACTCCTTGTGTAGTATCCAGAAGCGTACCGTCTAAATCAAATAATATGTATTTATACAACCGCATCCTCCTTTTTAAATATATGCGCATACTGACTTTCTGTAATAAAATTAATATCAATCGAATCTTTTAAATCTAAAAGCATTTCTTTAGTTTCATTTGTTAAAAGTAATAAATCTTCTTTATTTGTAGTTGTTACTAAACTATTATCATAATAATTAAACTCGCTGTTTTGTGAAAAGCCATCAAATCCTGCAATTGAAACATTATTAATTCCAAGTTTTACAAGTAATCGTAAAATTAAAATCGCAGAAGTATCGACATTTATCCAACCGAATTTTACTAAAGATAGATAATTAAAAATCATTTCATTGAGTTTTGCTTCTGTTTTTATATTTGAAGTCAGTAAAATTTTTGCATCAGATTTATTTATATTTTCACTATTAATAAAATCTTGATACCTGTTTACTCCGCTAAAGAATATGTAATCAGATTTGAATTTACTAATAAAATTATTCACTGAAATAACAATAGGATTTTTCTTCTTGATAAAAGTTTCTACACTATCTTTTTGAGTAGTTAAAGTTTGCCCGGGAACAAGAAGCAGGATATCTCTATTTTTTAACACAATAGATAATTCTTCTATAGATTTACTATCATCAATCTTTCTATCAAAATGCTCGACATATATTTTTTCTAAAAGTTTATAATCGTAAGCTTTCTTTTGTTTTTCATCAAGCTTGTCTATAATAGCTCTTAAATCTTTTGATTTTATATTATGGCGACGCAATAAATGGTTAACGTTAAAGACATGAGAACTGTGAACTCCGGACAGGAAGTACGGAATACTATATCCCCATTCACATTCTTGAATAAATTTAGGCATTAAGTAATCAATAATATCTAATATACAATCCAAATCTTTATGTTGGTCGAATTTTTTATTTAAAAATTCGACCAAACACTCAGTATGAGAGTTTCCTGCGCCACGCCCGCAACCTAAAATTGAAGAATCAATATTAATTTCTCTTTCGTTGCAGGCAAGATTAACAAACTCTTGAGTGTTCGCATTCGCAAGCATTAAATTATTGTGGGCATGAAAACCTAAAATAATATCTTTATCCAAATTATGATTTACTATTGAATAAATATGTCTTAAATCTTCAGCATACATAGCTCCAAAAGTATCAACTATTGAATAAGCGTATGGTTTAAGTTCGTTTACTCTTTCTATAACTTCTAATAACTCAATATCAGAATAACTCATTGTATCAACATTTTGAAAAAAGACTTTATAACCTTTATCTTTAATAGCTTTTGCATACTCAAAAACATCAAAACGTTCTTCTTTTTTAAAACAAATTCTAATACCATCAATAGATTTGCCATTATAATCAGACAAATATTTTAAATCATATCTGCCATAATCCACTAATGCTACATATAGAGTTCCTTCTTTTTTATTCTGCAAATAAGGTTCAATTTCTTCAACATACTGAAAAATTGTACTATCAGGATTATGCGGCATATTTTTCAAAAAACCGCATTCAATAATATCAATATGGGAATCTTCTAATGCATTTATAAATTTTTTAATATAATTACGCCCTAAGACCAAACCCTTAATTGGAGCTTCTCTTAAAGTACAATCTAACAAATTGATTTTTCTCATATTAGTAATCCTTTTTATAAATTATTTGTTTAATAAATCTAAAAACTCTCTTGGAAGTTCATGACTTTCAATCTTTTGCTTAGCTATGTTTGTTACAACTTCTAAATCCTTAGGTGTATCCACAGAAAGGCTAACAACATTTTCAGCTTCTTTCAACATAAGTGGTTTATTATAATCCGTAAATCTTAAAGTCGCAATTCCTTCAATAAGTTCAAATCTTCCAGGTGGATTTGCTGCGTAAAAATCCAACATTTTTTTGTTATACCCAATTATTCCAATGTGTTTGTAGTAATCAAAATTAAGAGACTTATACGGATACGGAATAGGTGTTCTTGATGTGTATGTCATTCTCATATTTTCATCAAATACGACCTTAATATTTGAGGAATCAATTACTTCTACAGGATTATGCATTTTTGTTATAATATTGGTTCCAAATTCTGTATCCTGTGGCACAAATTCCGGTATTACCATAGATATTAATTCTGGATTAATTAGTGGTTCATCTCCATTTATCTGAATATAAAAATCTGCATTAATTTTTTCAGAGACTTCTTGTAATCGATTCGCAGCTTCACGATGAGTTGATTTTGTCATAATTGATGGAATATTATATTCATTACAAACCTGAACAATTCTATCATCGTCTGTTGCAACATAAACTTCATCTATATTTTTAGCCAGTTTTGTTTGCTGATAAGCCCACCAGACCATTGGTTTGCCAAGGATATCTGCAAGAGCTTTTGCTGGAAACCTTGTTGACCCATATCTTGAAGCGACTATAGCTACTACTTTCATACTTCATTCTCCATTCTGCTTTTAAAGTCTTCAATAATTTTATTTTTAAGAGTTTCATAATCTAATACAGATTTATCATACTCAAATATATCTTTATTATTCACCATTGGATAAGTTGTTAATCTTGAAAAATCGAGCATTCTACTACTTGAAACATTATTAAATCTATGAGACGTATATATAACATGCATTACCGAATCAAAACGGGTCATAGGTTCACATAAACCAGACCTTAAGGCTACTATACCTTTTGATACACTTGCAAGATACAAAACTTCTTCGATATCAAAAAATATATTTGGAGTAAATATTGATAAATTTTCATTATTTGCAAGAGAAAATACAACACTGTATCCCATATATTGCAACTCACCTGCAAGTGATAACCAAAACGAATGAGGAAGACTACCAATAGTAAAAGCTTCTGGCACAAGTACAACCAAGTTTTCTATATCTAATCCCATACTTTGCATTTTTCTTCCTACACTACTTTTTATCTGGATATCAAATTTAAAATCACATTCATCAAATTTTTCTAAATCTAAAGTCTTTTTTAACGCAACTGGATATGTCATCCCCTCTTCAAATTCAGAAAATAAACGCATTGACTCTTTTAACGTATTTGGATAAATATGAAATATATGCCTTTTATAACTATAAAGTCTTTGTTTGAGAGCTTGATTTTTTTTATTTATATCAAATTCAATAAATTCAGCGTCAATACCAAAGACTTTTAATAAACTTTGCTGAGCAAAGTTCGATACCACTACGCAGGGATTTTTTGCATTATATTTTTTTACCAAAGCCCTATAAAAATAACAAAACATATAAGCTTCACCTAAAGCCTTTGGTCTTACTATAAATATATGGTCATATTCTGGAATTTTCTCAAGAATTTCGTCAAAAATATTAAATTTAATAAATTTCTCACGAGGAAATATTTCAAAACAGTTTTCACTGAAACCTTCACCAAAAGCCTTTCCCCACTTGGCAACAAAAACACCAAATATCGACAAAAAACATTCCTGATTATACTTAACTAAATTAACTAAGCACATATTATCTCCCAACCATAAGTTCTTGATTGTCTGTATAATAATCTTTAAACAACCCTTTTAACCCAACTGGATTCACTGATATAATTTCTATTTTAGGATATATTGTCTCAGCAAAAGTTTTAAAAGACTCCCAGCTTGCATATTGCGTACTATAATTATGATTTGATTGAGAACTTTCTGAATAACTAACATTACAATCGCATCCAACTAGAAATATTCTACGAGGATTTGTATATAAAATAAATTGTAAAGCTGAGTATGCAGTACCTCCAATATCTCCCAATGGTTCACATTCTAAATTAATAGCCCAACGCTTATCTCTAGAATCTAATAAAAGATACGGATAAGTATTTTCTTCATAAAATCTATACTGAGGAATCCTAGATATTGCCATTTTATTAAAATTTTGGTTATAAGCCAAACGATGGGGCGAAGGTATTCCATAAAATTTTTTACAATTATTGCCTATATATTTTTCTATATCTTCATTTAGTTGTTCTGAATTAGTAAAAAAATCATTTACAAAAAGATAATCAAATTTAATATTATCCAGATAAACTCCAGCATTCATACCGACATGAATAGCTCCTTTTATTGGTTTATAAATTTTACTTGTTGGACCACAAGCCACTAATACAACATCCTGCCCTTCATATTTTCTCTTAAAATTTATAAAATAAGAATGTTGCGATTGAACTTGACTAAGAACTCGCATATCCCAGTATATCTTTTCTAAACGATTGCTAATATTCTTATCTAAATATTTTTTAAAATTGGTAAAAATACTATATTTTTTATAAAACTGAATACCTAAAATATAGTATTTCTTTAAATATGAATTTGATTTAATTTTAAACAGACCAAACAAATAGGACCTGACTTTAAAGCCGAATCGATATTTTTGCTTGTATAATGTAACTCCAAAAACTTTTAAAACCTTTTCATTTTTTAAATTTTTATATAAAAATATTTTCACATTCTCTCCATTATTCTTTTAAATCAACCTGTATATCAAGAGCTTTCTAAATAGTATCAATATTATTTATTTAGATAATAAAGAAAACAAAGGTATTAAGATATTAGCCATACGGGTAGTAGTTTACAGCGTATTTTAATGTATATAAGCAGATTTATAATTACGTGGTATAATAAAAATCCCCCACATAAAATTTTATTTATTTTAAATATTATTTATCAAAAAATTTATTGACAGTTTATATAGCTAGACAAAGGAAAAATTATGAATATACAAAGTGTTACACTTCCCCTGCTAAAAAATTATTCACAACAAAATAAATTAAAAAAAGAAAATTCAAAAACAGATTTACTGCAAGAAAACAGATACGACAATATTAATTATTCACAAATAGCTTTTGGGGCTATTTACAATGTTAAGCAAGCAAAAATAATAAATATAGATTCTGAAAAAAATAAATTATTAAAAACAATTTCTGAAATGTTAAGTTCTCAAACAGATAATTGTGCATTTGAAGATTTATTAATAAATACTCTAAAAACAAACCTTAACACAATTAGAGCTAAACTACAAAGACAAAAAGTTATACTGGAAGAACTGGCTATTCTCTCGTCAAATGTAAAAACAATGAACAGCCAACAACAATTAAATAAGCTGAATCAATTAAAAAAAGAATTTAAATTACTTAATAACAATAAACTTTCTTTTGCTCCAAAAAATGAAAAAACTAAAGATGAAAATTTGGACTATCAGCTATTAAACAAATTTAAAAATGCAATTTTGGAAGAAAATTTCAACTTAAAACAAGTATTCTTAAATCATTTCAACAAGCTAAACAATACAACATCAATTAAAGATTTAAACAAAAATTTCCCGCAAATTAAAGTTCCCCAAAATCCTGCTTATGTTATTGCAAAAAAGATAGAAGCCGTTCTTACCAGAGATTTTTACGAAAAAATAGACAATTTATATGAAAGGCAAGATGACAAACAACTTGCAAAATTAACCAGCAATACAATTCAGGATTTTATAAACCAAATTAGCGAAAAATTTAAAGTTGATCCAGAAAATATAAAAAATAAAATAGTACCATATATAAAGGACTTAATAACTACAAGATACGCTCACTCAAAAGTAAATAATTGTTTTTCTTCAATTCCTGAAGTTCGAAAGATTAAAACTCCGCAAATTACAGAAAATGATATCAAACTTTTATCGGTAGATTTTGATGATTTTGTACTGTCTGTTCTGAAAAAACAATATTTAGAATCTCAAAAATTAAATGAAATAATTTATGAAAATGGAAACACATCTATTGCTCTGAATTCCATAAAAGAACCTGAATACAAATTTGAAAAAATATCTGAAAAAATAAAAAAAATAATAAAAACAGCAGATACTCTTCATAATGCTCAAAGAGATTACGATAATTTTGATATAAAACAACTAAAAAACAGACTAAATTTCTATGCAAACAGCAGCTTGGGCGATAATGAAAAACTTCTTGAATTAATTATTGATTTTGACACATCAAGTCTTGAAAAAGAAGATAAAAAATATGCAATAAAATTTTTACAAGAATTAGATAAAATTTCAGACAGCAATAAAACAATTGAAGAGAGTTTAAACACAATAACAACAGAAAAAATTACCCCACGGGAAACTGAAAAATTAAACGAAGTTGAACGACAGCAAACTGCAGAAAAAATAAAACTTGAACAACAAAATAAGTTTAAATTAAGAAAATTAAAAAAGGATTTTGATGAATCCATTAATATTTTATATTCAAATAATCTGAATAATATTGCGAATAATTGTTCTAAATACCGCCCTGAAAACCTTGATAATAAAACAATTGACGCGGCTAATTATATAATAAAAGTTGTTAAGGACAATATAAATACACACACTAATACCATCGATAAAAAACGTATTGAAACAAATCTTATAAGATGGGAATCATATAATTTTTATAAAAATAATGATAACTCATCACCTATCTATAAACAAGCAATTAAATTTGCAAAAGAAGCGGATGGCTCAATCAATATTGATAAAGCCGGAAAGTATATTATAAATACAGAAATTGTAAAAAATTATCCACAGAGTTTAGAACTGGTAAACACTCCGGAAATATTCACCAGAATCATAGAAAAATCCGGTTATGATACAGAAAATGCAGTTAAATATTTATGCAAATATGATGACTATCAAGATTTAAATACAAACGAAAAAACATATCTTTCCGAACTGATTAAAATATTTGATGCAAAAGATAATATCGATAAAATATTGCTAAGATATATTATAGAAAATGACTACATTAAAACTGATACCACAGTTGAATCAATTATTAATAACAAAGGCAGTGAATCAATTAATGCGACTATAAGCTCTAAGGCAAAACAACAAATTTATAACAAATATAAATATCCTATATGTCTTGAATATTTAAAAGGATTTGAAGATGCTCTTTCTTCATTTGCAGGAGCAACAGGCGAATCCGGCATAAAACAGATGGGACGCAATAACAAATCGTTAGAATACCGAATAGAATTAAAAATCAAAGGACATGATGACAGGTTATTTTCCAGCCGTAATGATTATTATTTCGATATTTTTTCAGATAAAGGATTACATTAAAAAATATTGCACCGCGTGGCTCAAAATTTGAGCCCGCGGTGCTTATTAAAATTCAAAATTTATACAGCTTTTTCTGAAATAGAATCCACATTATTCATAGGATTCCAGCAATCTTTTAAATTATTTTTAATCAAGTTCTGATAAAAATTTTCTTTAAAATCCAACAACTCCAATTGTTTTTGAAGCTCAATCATCTGCTGTTTTGCTCTTTCTTTTGTCGCTAAAATAATTTGATAACGTTCAGGAATAGTGGAATCGCCAATTATACACAAATCAATGTATCGCTTTATAGCTTTATTTTCAGTTCCGACAGAACGAAGACATTTTACAATCTTTACCCAATCTAAATCACTATCTGAAAATAGCCTTGTATTATTTTCATTTCTTTTAATAAAAGGAAAAAATCCGCTTTTTGCCCAGAACCTCAAAGTATGTTCTGAAACATCCATTTTTTCCGCAACCTCTTTTATAGTGTACACGATTCACCTCCATTGAAAAATATTTTTATCAATAATATATCACAGACTTTGTAATAGAAAAAACTCAAATTTTGAACGGCAAAGTCGGAAATAAATATTCCGACTTTGCCCATTTTCAAAAATTTAATTTTAATAAAAAAATTTACAAAATTTTTGAAATATCATCAACAATAAGTTCTTTTGTCAGGTGATATCTCTCATAAAGTTCTTCTAACGGAACTCTGTCTGTGAACTCTTTTTTGCTGCCAAAATTCAGAACTTTCATATCTGAATTTCCGTAGAAACGTGCAATTTTTTCTCCAAATCCGCCGTTTAACAATCCATCTTCAAGAGTTACTACAACTTTATGATTTTGTTTTAAATCTTTCAATAACTCCTCATCAATACCAGTAATAAATTTTGGATTAATCAAAGTTGCCTCAATACCTAATTTATTTTTAAGTTCTTCTTTTACATCTTTTGCAAGATTAAAGAAATTACCTAAACCAAGCAGTGCAACGTTTTCACCTTTTGCATCGACTTTGAATTTATTTAACTGTGAATAATCTGTATTATCTGGAACACCTGATGATACAAAATTACCAAAAGGAACTCTAATAGCAACAGGAAATTCTTTTTGTTCCACAGACCAGTCAAGCATTTTTAAATATTCTTCTTTTGTTGTCGGAGCAAGGTACACAAGGTTTGGAATATTTGATAAAAACGGAATATCAAAAGAACCAAGATGAGTTGAATCAGCTGCTGAAATTCCTCCCCAGTAAACAAGCATAGTTATTGGAGAATTGTTTAAACATAAATCTTGAGAAATCTGGTCATAAGTTCTTTGAACAAAAGAACTCATAATAGCTAAAACAGGTTTAGCACCGCAAGAGGCAAGGGCAGAAGCATATGCAACTGCGTGTTCTTCTGCAATTCCGACATCAGTAAACTGCTTACCCATTTTTTCTCTAAAATCCTTACTGAACCCATGAACCCCGGGAGTTGCAGGATTTATAACAACAAATGACGGGTCTTTTTTAGCTTTTTCAAGCATATAACTTGTAGTTATAGAATTATAGTCCTCCACTTGAGGGGCCGGATTATTAAATGTATCTACAGTGCCGGGCATAATCCAGTGAAAAGCTTCTTTATTTTGTTCAGCTAAAGCAAGACCATGTCCTTTGATTGTGCAGATATGAACAACAACAGGATGATTCGTATCTTTAACTTTTTCAAAGACATCAATTAATTTTTGAATATTATTACCATCGCCAAGGTACAAGTATTCAAATCCCAGAGATTTAAAGAAATTGCATTCTGCTTCTCCATTTGTTTCTCTTAAAGTTTTCAAGTTCTGATAAAGTCCGCCCTGATTTTCTGCAATAGACATATCATTGTCATTCACAACAATAATCATATTAGAACCAAGCACAGCAGCATTGTTAAAACCCTCATAAGCTTCACCGCCGCTGAGCGAACCGTCACCGATTAAAGCTATAACATTTCCTTTTTCACCTTTCAAATCTCTTGCTTTAGCAACACCTGCAGCTAAACTTACAGAAGTAGAAGTATGCCCGACTTTAAAAATATCATGTTCACTTTCTTCAGGTGCCGTATAACCTGTATATTTTAAATATTTATCAGAATCCGTAAAACCTTCTTTTCTGCCTGTTAAAATTTTATGCGGATAACACTGGTGAGAAACATCATAAATAATTTTATCAACAGGAGAATTAAAAACATAATGCATAGCAATTGTTGTTTCAACAATACCGAGATTAGGCCCCATATGCCCGCCGATTGTATTAACTTTTTTTATAATTAATTGCCTCATCTCTTCAGCCAGAGTATTGAGTTCATCTATTGAAAGATGTTTTAAATCATTTGGATTATTTACTTTATCTAAAATCATAATGCCCCTTTCTTTATCGTAACTAATAGCTAATATAATTATATATTACACCTTGAGAGCAGCTATCAGTCAAGAGAAAATTTAATATTAGGATAAATTAAACTTTCAGGTAATATAAATCGCCAGTTAAATTTGTAAAATAATTAAAAATAAGGAGAAATTATTATGTTAACATTTATTTTACGTTGGATAGCTTTTGCTCTTATTATTATGCTGGTAGGCTGGCTAATACCCGGAATTTCTATTGAAAATTTCATTTCTGCAATGATTGTAACAGTTGTAATTGCACTTATTAATGCCTTTATCAAACCTATCATTATTCTTTTAACTCTTCCAATAAACATATTTACTCTTGGTATCTTTACATTAGTAATTAATGCTCTGCTTTTTATGTTTGCAGCATACCTTGTACCTGGAATCGAAGTAGACGGATTTTTAAGTGCTTTATTAGGTTCTGTGCTAATTTCTATTTTCACGGTAGGTCTATCAAATATATCAAAAGATTAATTCTTACAGACAATTCTTTCACTTTCTTTTCCATTCTGCCATTTAAAAGAACCGCGCGGTAACCATATGGTTACCGCGCGGTTTGTATATTATAAAATAGTAACTAAAAA
>ERZ824600.774-NODE-774-length-45541-cov-4.917337_pt1 | contig 45541 bp, 49 predicted proteins | sample MGYA00519933_ERZ824600 | MGnify/ENA primary metagenome ERZ824600 (study PRJEB31778, sample SAMEA3449178) | human gut metagenome | biome: human gut; feature: human-associated habitat; material: faeces | place: United Kingdom | collected 2010/2012 ... | reverse complement strand
TATAATTATTGCTATATTTCTTTTTATTTTGCTTTGTTTTTTTACTCTTTTAGATTTCATAATTAATCTCTCTCCTTCTCTCCTTAAGGCTCTAATCTTGTTCGAAAAAATTTAATTTATAATTATTTTTCTTTTTAAAAATAAGTTTATTAAGCATAATAAATAACCAAAAAATTAAAATATTTAAACCTAATAAAGCTATATTAAGTCCAATTAACCTAACACCATCTAAAAGCGCAAATAAACCAGCTAAAAATATTATATTAATCCATAAAAATATAAACAAAACAAACGCAAGTATAAAAAAACTAATAACATTAATAAATATTCTTTTTCTTCTAGACTTTTTACTCTCAAATATTTTCTTATCACTAACAGCATTAACAACATTAGGAATCTCTTCTCTAAAATCAGAAGAAACATCATCACTAATCTCAGTTATTTCCTCTTTTACTTCCTCAATATTATCTTTAATCTTATCAATTTTATTTTTCTTTTTAAATAATTTATTAAATTTAAAATTCTTTTTAACTTTAGTTACTTCTTTTTTAACATCACTTGACAATTCATTAACAGTTTCAACTACATTTTCTTTAATCTTATTATCTTTATTTTTATTCTTCTTATCCTTCTTCTTTTCTTTTTTATCTTTCTTCTTAAATTCAATCTTTCTATCTTTAATCAAAAACTCTTTAAATTTAGAAAAATTACTATTTTTAAACAAACTAAAAGAATTTGCCTTTTCTTTTTCAATTTCTTTTAAAGCAATATCTTCTGGATTACCTAACTCTTTTAAGATAATAGTAATCTTTTTACCACTTTCTTTTTCTTTTCTTATAATTTCTTGATATTTATCAATTATTTCTTTTTTCTTTTTATTACTTAAACCTTTTAAATTATTATTTAGTGTACCAAGAAACTTTTTATCCTTTTTCATATTTGCACCCCATAATTCGATTATATAATAATCTAAATATATGTTTTTGTCAAATAAAATATACAAATCAAAAAATATTACTACTTAAAGTAATATTTTTATAAATAAATTAACTTAATTCTTTAAGTTTATCAGAATATTTAGTATATGATTTAGTTATTTTAGTTTCTTCTTCAGGAGTTAGTGTATACCAACCTTTAGAAAACATTAGATTAAATATATCCCTAGCTATATCTTTTGTATCTTCAAAAATATCCATAACTTTTTTATATAAATATTTATTACTCATTTCATTAATAGCTACACTATAACTATTAGATATATTCTTTTCACATAACATTATATCATTTAATAAATCTTCATCATTTAAACATTCATCTTTACTGATTTCTTGTTTTTCATTTTTAATTTCTTTCATTTTTCCTCCTATTCTAAAATACTTAACAATTCTTTATAGTGTTTAGCATGCATTTTTTTAGCTTTAGTTAATATTTCTTTAACTTCACTATCGCTAACGCATTCTAAAAATGAATATATTTTTTTATTCATTATAAAATTCCAATTCATCATATCTTCTATATATAAAAGATCTTTAACTGAAATTATATTTGGTGTTTCTTTCATATTTTTATCCTCCTAGTTATATTATTTACAAACTTGAGTAAAATAATAATGTCAATAAATTCCAAAATTTTAAAAAAATTAGCACTTACTATTGACAAGTGCTAATTAATGAGTATAATTATAATTGTTAGGAGATGAAAATTATGAGTTTGTTACCAGAAAAGTTTTATTTAGATGATTTCTTTGATGATTTTGTACCAATGCCAAAAATGCCAAAAAATGATATGAAATGTGACATTTATGAAAAAGGTGGTAAAGTTCATATCGAAATGGATATCCCAGGTTTCAACAAAGATGATGTAAAGGTTGATTTAGATGATGGAATTCTTACTATAGCAGCTACAAAACATGAAGATAAAGAAGAAAAAGAAAAGAACTACTATAGAAAAGAAAGAACATTTGGAACATTCAAAAGACAATTTAACGTTGGAAACATTAATGAAAAAGCTATTGACGCTAAATTCTATAATGGAGTACTAAAAATTAGCTTCCCTAAAGAAGAACAAAAACAATCAAAGAAATTCATCGATATAAAATAATTAAAGATAATATACAAAGATACTTCAAAAAAGAAGTATCTTTTTTTTATAAAAAAACAGGTTATTTTGACCTGTTAATCCATTTAGTTAAATCATTTATATTTATTTTATATAAAATACCCCTCACATTTTCAAAACCAACATGTTTAAACACTAATTGAGATTTTTTATTTTTAGAACTTATAGTACCATAAATATCACTGTACAAGTCTTTATTACTATTATTTACTAATTGTTGAAGCATTTTTCTTAATATATTGTACTTACCTTGATATTCTTTTTTTATTTGTACTTCAGAAAGCATTAAACCATCATCCATATACATATAACATATAAATCCTATAAGTTCATGATTCATAAAGCACAAAAGCATATTATAGCCTTTTGTATTTTTAATCATATTAACCCAAATATCATATGAATTATCAACTGAATCATTAGTATTGTTTATTAAATTATAATTATCAACTAATATCTGACACATATCTAAAAGAATTTCAGTTTTTGGTAAATTATCATTATTAAAAAAATCATATCTAAATTCTTCTTTAAACTCTGAAATTAAAAGTTCACACAACTCACAATATTCTTTAGGCGCTGTTTCATAACTACCTGTTTCTAATTGAAACTTTCCAGGACAATATCTACATAATTTCTTTTTATAGCAGTTTTTACATTTAGAATTAGTACTAAAATGAAGTTTACATATACCATTTCTAAACATATTTAACGCATCTAAAATCTTATACTCTTTTATATTATATTTTTCATCAACAACAAGACATGGTTTTATATTACCATAACAATCTATAAATATACGATCTTTCCCAATTGAACATTGAAAAACATTATCACTCATTTCAATATTTTCATTTAAATTATTAACAGCATTTTTAAAATACTTTATGTCATTTTCGTCCTTTTTAATTATTTTTACTATATCCTTTGGTAACAATGCCTCTTCATTTCTTCTAAAAAGTCCACCAGATACTTTTGGAAAAATATTATAATCATATCTAAATTCTGAATCAAATTGTTGACAATACTTTCTTATTCTTTCAAAATTATCAAAATTTCTTTTTGTTAATACAGTTTTTAACTTTAAATTTATATTATTATTTATTAAAAGAACTATATTATCATTAATTACAGAAAAAGCATTTTTAAAATGAGTAAATTCTTCATAAGTACGATCATCATATCCATAAATACTAATTTCAATTTGAAATGGTTTATATTTATTAAATAATTTAATTATTTCTTCATTAATTAAAAACCCATTTGTATTTATTCCAACACGCATTCCTTTTTTCTTTGCATATAAATACATTTTTTTAAAATCTTTATTTAATAAAGGTTCTCCACCAGTCAGAATAACAGTATAACAGTTAATTTCAAGTAATTCATCAATAATTCGTTTATAAGATATAAAATCCATATCATTTTTCTTACTTTTATCAACATAACAATGATCGCACTTAAATTGGCATCGATTTGTTATTTCAATCATACAATTTGTTACTTCATTTGATTCAAGCAAAACATTCAAATCACTATAAGTCAATTCTTCTGTTAATATATTTGATTTATCAAGAATTTTCAATTCATTAATAAAATCATCATAATCATTCTCTAATATTTTTGTTTCAACTTTATAATGTTTCCTCAATATTTTAATTGTTTCAGTTTTACCATTATTAATATTATCAATAATTATTTTTCCAACACCATCAAATTTATAAATTATATCAGAATCAAATTTGTTTATTAACAAAGTATTATTTTTTGTTTTTTTAATTAAATATTTTTCATCTAAATTCATAGTTTCACCAAACATCATTATAAAAAAGAACATATTTAAAATATGTTCTTTTAGCATCCATCACCATCATTTTCTGTATAACTTTGTTGCCAACATCCCATATATATTTTCTTTGAAGGTTTTAGTATTTGAACTCTCTTAGTTGTTGGCTTTTCATATTGAGATTCTTCTTCAATATAATTAGGCTTAAGTGCCAAACTTCCTTGAACATATGCCAAAGTTTCTACAACATTTTTTTCTTTAAGTAATGCTTCTTTTTTTGACTTAAAATTATCTATGCTCATTATATAAATGTTTCCTTTCGAACATATACTATCATAATTTAATTTTAAAGTCAAATTAGATAAATTTCATTTAGTAACATTAAATCTAAATAAGCAAATATCTCCATCTTGCATTACATAATCTTTGCCTTCAAGTCTTGCTCTACCTGCTTCTTTAACTTTAACTTCACTTCCATATTGAATTAAATCATCATAACTCATAACTTCAGCTTTAATAAATCCTCTTTCAAAATCAGTATGAATCAATCCAGCACATTCAGGAGCTTTCATTCCATCTTTAAAAGTCCAAGCACGAACCTCATCTTTACCAACAGTAAAGAAAGTTTTAAGTCCAAGTAAATGATATGTATTATGAATAAGTTGATCTAATCCACTATTAGCAATACCTAAATCAGCTAAAAACTCTTTTTTACTTTCTTCATCTAATTCAGATAATTCACTTTCAATCTTAGCACACATTAGTACTACAGAAGACTTTTCACGAGCTGCATACTCACGAACACTATTAACATATTTATTATCATTTGAAAGTAAATCATCTTCACTTACATTAGCTAAATAAATAAAAGGTTTATTAGTAATTAAATTATATGTTTTAATTAATTTTGATTCTTTTTCATCAAATTCTTCTAATCTAAGCATTCTTCCTTCACTTAGAATATTTTGAAGTTTTTTAAGTAGTGCAACTTCATATAAACCTTCTTTATCATTAGATGTAGTAGCTTTCTTTTCTATTCTAGAAAGTCTACCTTCAACTATCTCTAAATCACTTAATATTAATTCATAATTAACAATTTCTATATCTCTAGTTGGATCAATGTTTCCTTCAACATGAATAATATCTTTATTTTCAAAACATCTAACAACTTGAACAATAGCATCAACTTCACGAATATTTGCTAAAAATTTATTTCCAAGACCTTCTCCAGTAGATGCACCTTTTACAAGACCTGCTATATCAATAAATTCATATTGAGTAGCAATAACTCTTTCAGGCTTATACATTTCATCTAATGTTTCAAGTCTTTTATCTGGAACAGTAACTACTCCTACATTTGGATCTATAGTTGCAAAAGGATAATTTGCAGCCAAAATATTCTTTTTAGTAATTGCATTAAACAATGTACTCTTACCTACATTAGGTAAACCTATAATTCCTGCCTTAAGCGCCATAAACAACACCAGGCATTGAACCTATTCCAATTGGAACTCCTAATAAATACCAACCAACAATTACTCCAACCCAAATAATAGTTATAAATGTTGAATATGGTACCATATATTTTATACTTCCGAACAAAGTAACCATCTCCCCTTTATTGTATTTCTCCATAAATGCAATATATATTACAAAATATGCAAATAATGGAGTCAATCCATTTGTAATTGAATCAGCAGCAGTATATATTACTTGTGAAAATTCAGGACTTATACTTGCATTCATAAGTAATGGTACTATACTACCTGATAAAATCAACCATTTTGTTTGTGAACCTGGACAAAATAAATTAGCTATAGCAATAAATAATATAACAGCTAATATAAGTCCAATTCCATTAAATCCTAATCCACCAATAATATTAGAAATAAATGCTGTAATTACTTCTCCAATCTTACTTTCTTCAAAAACATTAATAAATAATGATGCAAAGAAAATAAGAACAATTATACTACCTATTCCATCTAAAGAATAACCAAGTGACTCAGCAATATCTTTATTATTTCTAATTGATTTAGTCATAAAACCATAACCAAGTCCTATAATTACAAAAAATAATGTTGCTATAAATATAAATCCTTTATTAAATAAAGAATTTGCTCCAAATAACATATCTATATATCTTGTAGCACTAGAATCTAATAAACCACCACTAAGTGGTAAACCAGGTATAATCATATAGACTATAATTAATAAATAAACAATACCTGCTCCAAGTCCTATAATTAATCCTCTTAATTCTTTATTTGTTATTTTAATCTCTTCTTCTTCCAAAGCTTCATATCTTGGTAACTTAGGCATAATCTTTTTTTCAGTTAATTGTGTAAATACTAAAGAAACTAATATTAACGCAAAAATCATTATATATAAGAAAAAGAATATACCAATTTTATAATTAGAATCAATAGTTTTAGCAGCACTCAATGTAATAGATAATAAACTACTATCATTAGCACTTAAGAATAAATTAATTCCTGTACCAAATGACAATGATGCAAACGACGCAACTATTCCACCTAAAGGATTTCTTCTACCATATTTAAATAACAAAGCACCAATAGGTAACATAATAGCATAACCAATATTACCTAACAACGAAAACAATAAACACATAAATACTAATATAAATGTTATTGTATTTTTTTTAGAATTTCTAGTTAATAGTGTAAAGAACGATTTCATAAATCCACTCTTTTCAAGCACACCAATACCTATCAAAACTATAATCAATGTAGATAATGGATCAAAATTAACAAATCCACTTACAGCAGTACTTACAATATGTTTAATACCACTTATACTAAATAAATTTTTAACTTCAACAACATTATTTACCAAATCTCCAGTAACTTTACTTACTGTTGCATATTCAGCTTGAACATTCAATAAATGTAAAAATCCACTTAAAAGTATAGTAGCGAAAGTTAAAATAATAAATGTCATAATAGGACTTAATTTTATTTTCTTCTTAAACATTAGTATTCCTCTACTTTCTTAAGTTTCTTATCAAATTCTATTCTATCCATCATTATAGATCTACCACAATTAATACATTTAATCTTTATATCAACACCTACTCTAGTTATTTCCCAAAGATTTGTTCCACATGGATGTGGTTTCTTCATAATGACTTTACTTCCTATCTTATACTCTTTATTCATATTAATCTACTTTCACTTCTATTTTTAGAACATCAAGAATTCTTTCTAAATCTCTTTCGCTATTAAAAGGAATAACAATTTTTTTATTTTTAATTCTTACTCTATTTCCTATAGTATCAGTTAATGCATCTTCTACATAACCAAATGGATTAGGTTCTTTTATTCTAACAATAGCTTTTTTTCTTTTATAATCAGGATTATTAGCAATACTTTCTAATTCACGTACTGATATATGATCATTTTTAATCTTTTCTACTAATTCTTTTATTAATTCTTCATCTTGTAACTTACTTAAAACTTTAGCATGTCCCATGCTTATATAACCATGAAGAATTTCATACTTAACACTCTCTGGTAAAGTTAAAAGTCCCAACATATTAGTAACATAGCTTCTACTCTTACCAATCTTTTTAGCTAATTCTTCTTGAGTTATATTTAAAGCTTTAATTAAATTATTATAAGCTTCAGCTTCTTCAATAGCACTTAAATTCTCTCTTTGGATATTTTCAAGTAATGCTATTTGCATCATTTCTTCATCACTAAAATCTTTGATAATAGCTGGAATAGTTTCAATACCAACTAATTCACACGCTTTAGTTCTACGTTCTCCAGCAACTATTTCATACCCTTTAATGCTTTTAGTAACAATAATTGGTTCTAAAACACCAAACTCTTTAATAGAATTAGCAAGTTCAACAAGCTTTTCTTGATCAAATGTTTGTCTAGGTTGATAAGGATTACTTCTAAGTTCACTAACCTTTATTTCAACAATATCCTCTTTAGGAGTATTCTCAGCTATTTCATCTAATGTTTCAAGTGGATTTACATACAATGATTCATTACTAAATAGTTGTTCTAATCCTTTTCCTAAAGCTTTTCTTTTATTTGTTTCCATTTCTTTCAATCACCTCTTTGGCTAAATTCAAATAAGCTAAAGCACCTTTACTTTTTGGATCATATTCTATAATTGGTTTTCCATGTGATGGAGCTTCAACTAATTTAACAAGTCTAGGAATAATAGTACTAAACACTTTTTCATTAAAGAACTTTCTAACATCTTCTACAACTTCAAGCCCAAGTAATGTTCTACCATCTAACATTGTTAGTAAAACACCTTCTATATCTAAATTAGAATTAACTTTTTGTTGAACTCTCAAAATAGTATGTAATAATTGATTAACACCTTCTAAACTATAATATTCACATTGAATTGGAATTAAAACAGAATCTGATGCCGCTAAAGCATTAGTTGTTAAGATACCTAAGTTAGGAGGACAATCTATAATTATATAGTCATATCTATCCCTAATAGTTTCAAGCTGTTTCTTTAATTGTTCAGTAATAATAAATTCCTTATCTTGAACACTTATTTGAATAAGCTCAATATCTACACCAGCTAAATCTATCATAGCTGGAATAACACTTAAATTCTTAAATGGGGTTTTAATAATAGTTTCCTTAATATCACACTCCCCCATAATAACATTATAAACACTCTTCTTAATCTTTGATCTATTTATACCAAGACCAGTAGTGCTATTACTTTGTGGATCTAAGTCAATTAGTAAAACTTTCTTACCTAAATGTCCTAAAGAACTAGATAAATTTATACTAGTTGTTGTCTTGCCTACTCCACCTTTTTGATTTACTAATGATATAATCTTTCCCACTGCACATACCTTCCTTACCTATAAAATATTTTAACATATTATAAAGTGATTTAAAAGTTAAAAATATTATAATTATTATTTTATTTTTAACTAGACAAAAAAATAGACAACAAATTTGTCTATTTAATTTTCTTTGAAAATCCTAAGTCATTTATAATTGAAGAAATATCTTCACATATTTGTTCTGCATTATATTCTTCAATCCTATGTCCAAATAAGAATATCAATGATTCAAGATTATCATTAAACTCAAGTGCACTATTAAAATCTTTTATATTTTTAATATCTATCTTACCATCTAAATAATTTTTATATGCTATTAAGCTTATAACGCCTGCTAAAAAATAATCGACTTCATCAAGAATAGCTTCATATTCTGAAGAATCTTCTTTATCATATGGAACAGCTTCTTTAATATAATCAGGACATTTTCTCATATAAAATAATACACCAGCAATACCATTAACACTTTCGGCTAATTCCATTGAAGTATTTATTCTCATTTTCAAATTAACATCAGCTTCTTCTTTAGAATAACCATTATCAATCAAATATTTATGAAATAAACATTCAAATATAAATGAAGATGACTCAGTTAAAATATCTCTATCATCAGAATATTCCATTCCATTTGGAATATTAGTATAATGTATAAACTCATGTATTAATGAATAAGCATCATCCAAAGTATGTTGAAGAGGTACATTAATATCCCTTCTTTTTTCAAAGCCAATTATAGTACCATTTTCATCATGTCTAATGATATCATCTTCAATACAAAAAGCATCTTCACCATATATATCTACGTATTCTTCATCATCAATATGATACAAGTTTATAGTTCCATCATTTAATAATTCATCAAACTTAACGGGATACTCTGGATCAATAGTTCCAAGAAACTTTTTAACAAGTTCAATTGTATCTTCAAAAGTATAATATTCGTGATATTCAAGTTCTTCTTCATCAAATGGTTCAACTCTTTCACCAAATTGATATGAAAGTGTTTCTAAAAGTTCTAAATTATCAAGAATCTTTTGCATTTGGCTTTCTGAAGAATAGTCTATTAATACTTTAGCCATTTCTTTAACAGCATTCTTTTCTTTTTGAGTTAATTCATCAAACATTTTAAATATTCTCCAAAATATCTCTTGCAGAAACTAAACCAGTTGCTGCTGCTGCTACAATATTACCAGCTTTTCCAGCTCCATCACCTACAAAATATATATCATAATCTTCTAATTTAAATTTATTATTAGTTGTTATTTCATTACTAAAGAATTTAATTTCTGGTCCATAAAGCAAAGTCTCATCATTATTAACACCAGGAATTATTTGATCTAGTTTCTCAAGACCTTCTAAAATATTAGTAATTATTCTATGTGGTAATACTAAAGACAAATCACCTGCTACGCAATCTTTTAACGTAGGCTCAATAAATCCTTTATTAATTCTCTTCCATTCACTTCTTCTACCCTTTTTTAAATCTCTTAAAGATTGAATAATAGGTTTACCATCACCTAAAGTATTAGCTATTCTAGCTATAGATTCACCATATAATCTAGTATTAGTTACTGGTTCAGTTAAACCAATCTTACAAATAAATGCAAAATTAGAATTATCAGATTTAATATCTTTTAAAGAATGTCCATTTACACATATAAATCCATAATAATTTTCTTTAGCAACAAAACCACCAGGATTAGTACAAAAAGTTCTAATCTCATCAGTATAAGTATTAGTTTTAATAAATATAGTTGGGTCATATATAACATTAGTTATATCTTCAAGAATTTCTTTTCTTACCTCTACTCTTACTCCAATTTCTATACTTTGACTAGTATAAGGAATACTATATTTATCTGCTAATTCTTGAACCCATTTAGCACCTGTTCTTCCTGGTGCCACAACAACCTTTTTACAAATAATACTTTCTTTATCACCATCAAATATTATTTCATGTTCATTTTTTCTCTTACTATTTATATCTTTAACATCAGAATGTTCATATATATCAACACCCTTTTTTTCTAAATAATCAGTAAATCCTTTAATATATTCAGGTAACTTATCACTACCTAAATGCTTTTGTTTAATTAATAAAAGTCTTGCACCAGTTTTAGCAACATCTTTTTTTATTTTTAAAGCTTCATCCATGTTAGAAGGATATACATCACTATCCATCTTAAATTTAGTAAATATTTTTTCAGTATCATCTATTAAAGCATTAGCTTCACTCATACTCATATATTTAAATAAATCGCTTTTTCCAAGTTTTGGAATAAAATTTAACTTTCCATCAGAGAATGTTCCAGCTCCACCAAAACCAGATAGTATTTGACAAGTTTTACAATTCAAACACTTTCCTCCATTTACTTTCATTGGACACATTCTAGTTTCTACTCTATTTCCTTTATCAACTAAAGCAATTTTTAATTTTTTATTAGCCTCTACTAATTCATAAGCACAGAATAATCCTGCAGGCCCTGCTCCAATAATTACAACATCATACTTTTTCATATTTACTCCTTAATTTTACTTTTTTTCTAATTTTGTATATGCAACTTTACCAACTAAAGTTTTGGGTAATGAATCTAAAAATTCATACTCACTTGGAAGAGAATATTTAGCTAAATTTTCTTCACAATAGCTTTTTATACTATTCATAACTTCTTTAGAAGGTTTAACTCCATCATTAAGTACAATAAATACCTTCGCAACTTGCACTTTTTTAGGATGCGGTATACCAATGACTGTACATGTAAACACATCAGGATGAGAATTAATTACAGTTTCTATATAGCTCGGATATAAATTATATCCATTAGAAATTATCATTCTTTTAACTCTTTGTTTAAAATAAACAAATCCATCTTCATCAATACATCCAACATCTCCAGTATGAAGCCACACTTTTCCATCTTCGTGTTTTTGTAAAGCATGAATAGTTTCTTCTATATTATTTATATACCCAAGCATAACAGTAGGTCCATTAATACATATTTCTCCATCAACATTATACCCTACTTCTTCATGTGTTCCTATTTTCACAATTTTATATCTTGTATCTGGAAATGGAATTCCAATAGAATTATCTCTATATTCACCTGTAGGTGTTGCACAAGTAGCTGCAGAAGCCTCCGTTAAGCCATAACCAACTCTAACTTCAGCACTACTTCCATGTTCTTTAAAATATTTATCAACTTTATGTTTTAAATCTGAAGACATAAAATCACCACCAGAAATAGCACATTTCAAATAAGATAAATCTTTCTTACCCAATTTCATTTTTAATAAACTTTCAAACAATGATGGAACTGCACATACAATAGAAATTTTATGTTTACAAAGTAATTTACCAAATTCTTTAGGAGAAAAGTTTGGTACTAAAACAACTCTCATTCCACAACATAATGTAGTATGAATACAAACACCTAATCCAAAACCATGGAATATTGGAAGTATTGCCAAAATAGACTCTCCAGGTCCAGATTGTTCAATCATTTTATGCGAAGCAAGAGCAAGTGCATTAAAATTATAATTTGAAAGCATTATACCTTTTGGAGAACCACTAGTTCCACCACTATATAAAATAACAGCTGGATCTTGAGCTTTTCTTAAACAAACAAATTCTCCATCATAATCATATCCAAAATTCAAAAACTCTCTCCATGTCATAATATCATCAGTATGTTCAATTTTAGGAGTTTCTCCACGAGATCTAAATTTATATATAAACTTCTTAATATTTTTTAAATTATCTCCTACAGAACCAACAACTATTTTATTAACATTTGTATTATCAACAATCTTACGTACTTTTTCATATACTAAATCAAGCACAAATAAGAAATTACTCTCTGATTCATTTAAATATAACTCAATCTCATTTTCAGCAGATAATGGATGCACCATACAAGCAATAGCTCCAACCATATTAACCGCATAAAACATAATAACCGCACTAGGAGTATTAGGCATACAAATAGTTACTTTATCATTTTCTTTTACACCTTGTGCTTTTAAAGACCTAGCTGTTTCTCTTATTTGTTCATAAAATGTTCTATAAGTACAAGTACTACCATAAAACTCATATGCAACATCTTCAGGATATTTAGAAACCGCTTCTAATAAATATCCAACCATTGAAGATTCACTATATTTTAAATGCTTACTTACATCTTTATAATATTTCACCCATGGTGTACTATTCCTTAATTTCGACTTTTTCATCTGCTCTATCCTCCAATAATTTTGGATGTTCTATAATGTATTGTAAATATTTTAAAGATTTAGCAAAATAATATCCATCAGCAATTCTTTCATCCATATTAATACCAAAATCACAAACATCAATTATCTTTTCTTTTCCTTTATCATCAAGAACTTTTTCTTTATGTATTTTACCCATAGTTCCAATAATTGAACTAGTACCAAAGTTAACTATGTTATGATAAATTGACCCAATACCAAAATTACCTAAATTTGAAAGTATTGCAGTACTATAATATAAATTATCTTTTGTAAAACTTTCAGGTAACCATCCATGATTATCCATTATTTTTAATATTCCTATAATAAACACTCTCAAAAACTTAGGAAATTTACCAATAATATCAACAACATTATTAGTTCCATCTTTTTTCTTATCTTTTTTTCCATCACGAACTTTATGTATTCTTTTAGAAATTTTGTCTCTTAATGTAAAAATATTATCATCAGGATCAACAGTAATATTTATCATTACTTCTTCACTTTTATCTTCAAATGCAACTTTAGCTACAAAAGCAAGAATAACATCATTTCTATCATAAAAAGTTCTATTAGCTATAAATCTATTCATTAATGGCCTATTGTATATTGTTTTAGCAAATGCAGTCATAAATGCATGAAAAAAAGTAATCTTGTTTTCAGGATCTTCTTTTTTCTTTTGTTCAATATATTTAAATAAATTAGTAACATCAAATTTTTGATTAATATAGACATCCGCATCACATCTTTCAGATTTAATATCAATCATTATTTTATGAAAACCATCTATATCTCTAATTTTCTTTCCATCTTTTCTATCACCAAATCTTCTTTTCATATCTACCTCACATAAATATTATAGATAATTTGGTCTTTAAATGCAAGTTAATAGATTAAGCAAGAAAAACATAAGTATAATACATTAAGAATATAAGTATCATAATACTTCCTTCTAATTTAGAAAGTACTTTATCATTTCTTGCAAACAAATAAAATACAACTACAGCCACAACTACAGCAGCAATATCAATTAAGTTAAAACTTGATGAAGCAAACCCACCATATATTAATAATGGTAGGCCAAGAACAATTCCAATATTAAATATATTTGTTCCAATAATATTACCTAATGCTATATCAAATTCACCTTTTTTAGATGCAACTATTGTCATTGTCATTTCAGGCAATGATGTTCCAATTACAACAACAGTCATAGTAATCAATTTTTCACTTACACCTAATAATGCTGCCAATGTTTTAGCATTATCTACAACTAAATCACTTGAATAAACTATAACAACGCAACATACAATAGTAATCAATATAGATACCAATATATTATATTTGGGTTTAGTGTACTCAAATATGCCCTGTTTAGATTTAATAACAGAAATAATATAAAATATAAATGCTGAAAATAAAAATATAAAAATTAAACCATCTGTTCTATTCAATATAAAATTCATATTATTTTCAAATATATAATGAAACGCAATTGATAACGCAAACATAATAGTAGTCAACAATAGTATTGGCAACTCTTTCTTAATAACTTCATCTTTAACTTTAATTGGATTAACAAATGCAGCTAATCCAATAATTAATAATATATTAACTACATTACTACCAAGTACATTAGCAAGTGCTATATTTCCACTTCCACTAGATATACTATTAAAAGATATAGCTAACTCAGGAGCACAAGTTCCAAAAGCTGCTACTGTAAGAGCTATCATCATTTTAGACACTTTAAAATTATTGGCAAGAGAACTAACCGCATCAACAAATAAGTCAGAACATTTTACTAACAATACAAAACCAATTAATAGCAAAACAATAGTTTTAACATACTCCATAAACTCACCTATTCTAGAAACATTATAAAACAAAAATCATTCTTTTAAAACAATATTTTCACTTATTAGTGTAAACTAAAACCTTTAGATTATTCTAAAGGTCTTCCTCTTTATCATATTGTTCAAATAACTTATCAATATTTTTAGTTGGCAATAACATATAATTATCTTTATTTATTTTAATTTCAAATTTCTTATCATTATGTAATAATTCATCACCATCTATACACCATGATGGAGGAACTTCATCAAATTCAAATTTAATGTTATCTGTTTTATAATACTTAAACACAGGAATATTATTAAGTTCTCTTCTATTTAAATAATGAACAGCTCTTATAATATCCCATTTATTTTTAATATTACACAATAACACTTCAAACTTATTATCATCTAGTTTGACATCATTATAAATATTATTAACTCCACCAACTCTATTACTATTAGTTATAAACATAAATGAAAATTCATCTTCATGTGTTTCCCCATTTACAGTATACTTTACTTTATAAAATTGTAAATGTTGTTTTAATTGTTTAATTCCATATATAACATATGCAAGTTTTCCATATTTTTCCTTAAGTTTTCTAGGAGTTGCATAAGAAATATCCACCCACGCGCCTATACACGCAACATATACAAATGGGTTGTCATTTATTAGACACACATCAATATTTTTTCTTGTTCCATTTAAAAGCATTAAAGTATTTTTAATAGTATTATTAGTCATACCATACATATGTGCCACGTCATTAACACTACCGAGTGGTAAATGTCCTAATAAGATTGGTTTATGTCTTTCTATATTACCAGAAATAACTTCATTTAAAGTTCCATCTCCACCAGCACACAATAGTAAATCAACATCATCCATTTTCTTAACTAACTCTTTGGCATGACCTTTATACTCAGTATAAATAATTTGAGTATCATATCCATAATTCTCAAGTAATTTATAAAGTCTTTTTATTTCATTTCTATTTGTCAGTTTTCCACTATTTGGATTATAAATAACAACACATTTAAGCATAAAATCATTCCTTTTTATTAAATACATTATATCATTAAAAAATATATAAGTAAAATTCAAAATAGTATAATTATTTATTTTATTGTAAAGAATAATATTGTGATATACTTATATAGTTGGGGTCAATATGAAAAAGAAAAAAACAAGTTTTATAAATAAATTTTTTATAATAATTATATTTTTAATATTAGCTACATTTTTAATAGGATGTGGATTTTTATATTACATTTATTTATGTTCTCCAGAATTTGATCCAGAACTTTTATATACAAAAGAATCTACTAATATTTATGATTCTAAAGGTGATTTAATTACAACTATTGGTACAGAAAGAAGACAATTAGTAAATTATGAAGAGTTGCCTCAAGTACTAATAGATGCAATTATTGCAACAGAGGATTCAAGATTCTATGAACATCATGGATTTGATATATATAGATTTGCAAAAGCAGGAGCTGGTTTCATAAGTGGAAAAGATGCTGGTGGTGCTTCTACTTTAACAATGCAAGTATCAAAAAACTCTCTTACAAGCACAGAATCAAAAGGATTTGATGGAATAGTAAGAAAATTCAAAGATATTTATTTATCAATGTTCAAAATAGAAAAAAATTATTCTAAAAAAGAAATAATGGAATTTTATGTTAATGCCCCATATTTAGGTTCTGGAACATATGGTGTAGAAATGGCATCAAAAACATATTTTGGAAAAAGTGTTTCTAACTTAAATTTAGTTGAAGCAGCTACTATAGCTGGATTATTTCAAGCTCCAAATGAATATGATCCATATTTAAATTCAGAAAAAGCAAACAGTAGAAAAAATATAGTTATAGATTTAATGTTAAGACATGAATATATTAGTAAAGAACAAGCCCATGAAGCAAAAATAAAAGAAGTAAAAGATTTAATATTAGAACAAAATACAGAAGTAAATGAATATCAAGGTTTTATTGATACAGTAGTTCAAGAAGTAATTGATAGAACTGGAGATAATCCATATGAAACATCAATGGATATTTATACAACTATGGTTAGAAGTAAACAAGATGTAATAAATGACTTTTATAAAAATCATAAGTTCAAAGATAATAAAGTTCAAGTAGGAATAGGAATAATTGATAATGAAACAGGTTCAATAATAGCTGTAGGTGCTGGAAGAAATAAAAAGTCTGCTTTATCACTTAATTATGCTACTCAAATAAGCAGACACCCAGGAAGTACAGCAAAACCTTTATTCGATTATGGACCAGGTATAGAATATTTAAATTGGTCAACATATACACCATTCACAGACAAACCAGTTAGATACACAAATGGTGGAACTATGAGAAATGTCGATGGAAGATATCAAGGATTCTTAACATTAGAACAATGTTTAGTTAGATCAAGAAATACATGTGCTCTACAAGCATTCCAATCATTAAGTAATTCTAAAATTGACAAATTTGTAACTTCCCTTGGTATAAAACCAGAATATTTAAATAATACAAAATATATAAATGAAGCACACTCAATTGGTGGTTTCACAGGTGTTTCTCCAGTACAATTAGCTGCGGCTTATGCAGCATTTGGAAACGGAGGATATTATATTGAACCACATTCTATAAATAAAATCGTTTATAAAGATAGTAAGAAAAATCATGTAGAAGAATACAATTTTAAGAAAACAAAAGTCATGAAAGAAACAACAGCTTATATGATTTCTTATATGCTTAAAAAAGTAACATCATCAAAAGTAAAAGTTAGTGGTACAGATATATCTACTAAAACAGGTACAAGTAGTTATGATGAAAAAGCACTAAAAAGATTACACTTATCAACAAATGTTATTAGAGATGCATGGACAGTTACATTTAGTCCAGATTATAGTGTCGCAATATGGTATGGTTATGATGAATTAACTAAAAAAACATATAACACAGCAAATCATGCATGGAGTGAAAGAGTCAAAATTCAAAAAGAAATTGTTAATAATGTTATGGAAAAAGATTCAACATTCACTCGCCCATCAGGTCTAGTAGCGTCTAAAGTTGTTGTTGGTACAAAACCTCCAAAACTACCAAACTCAAGTACCCCTTCTTCAAAAATAAAAACTTATTTATTTATAAAAGGAACCGAACCAAAACAAACAGTCGCATATGAAAAACCAAAAGTAGAAAATAATGATGAAGAAGAAAATATTCCAGATGAACTAGCTCCATAAAAAAATATATAGTCACAAAACTATATATTTTTAATTGATATAATCTACAATCATACCTTCAAATAACTTATTATAATTTAATTCTTTTATTAAATCCTCAGGTTTAAATATATCATCATTTCTTTCTATCAATTTAACTTCATCATCAGACAAAACTTCATAAACAAATTCTGAACAATAATATTTATTTCTATGTAATTTAATTTTAAAATATGCAAGTAATAATCCTAAAATATTATATCCTCTATTATTCTCTTTTATATTTTTAACTTTCTTTTTAATTCTATTATATTTTTTTCTTGAAATTTTAACCTCATAAATAGCTATTAAAGAACCTTTATTAGTAAACAAACCCTTATCTAATTCTTCATGATTAAATACTCCATAAAAAGGAAAATATTTATACTTTCTTCCAAATGAATACATATGTTTACATTTTTTATCAAAAGAAATTGAAACATGAGAATACTTATCATGAGTAAATAATTTAATAGTTCTAGCAATACCACTATATGTTTGAGTTAATACTATATAAATACTCTCCATACTATCTTGCATTCTCCATAACACTTAAATATGTTTGAGGAACTCCAATATCAATATGAACTCTTTCACGAGTTACAGGATTAATAAAATCTAAAGAATTAGCAAGAAGCATCATATTTCTAAAACCATCTTTTTTACCATACTTTCTATCCCCAAGAATTGGAGTATTATTATCTTGCATATGAACTCTTATTTGATTTTTTCTACCTGTCAAAATATTAATCTTTAATAAAGAATATTGTTTATTATAATCTAATCTTTCATAATGAGTTTCAGCATATTTACCATTTACTTTATCATCAGAACTATAACTATATAATGTTTTAGTTTCTTTCAAATATGATTTAATAACTCCATTTTCACTAGTAATACCATGTACAATTGCAATATATTCTCTTTTAACATTATCCCAATTTAATTGTAAATTATCTCTCACCTTTTCACTTTTAGCAAATATTACAAGTCCACTAGTATCTTTATCTAATCTATGAACAACAAATATTTTTTGATTCTTTTTATGTAAATAATCAAATACCATAGAATATAAATTATCTCTATAATTATCACTTTTAATCGTAGGTATTCCACTCTTTTTATAAACAAGAATTAAATTTTTATCCTCATAATATATCTTTAATTTTTCTTTTTTCATACTACTCCTATTAATGTAAAAATTGACTAAAGATCAAAATAATAATTCCAATCAATAAACCAAGTTTTAATTCATTATCTTTAAAATGTTCTTTTATTTCACATAGCAATTCAAAAAATGCAATATATATAAGCATTCCCAAAGTAATAGATATAAGCACTCCAAGAACATTATCACTCATAGTAATATTAAATATATTTAAAAACATCACACCAAATACACTAGATAAAGCAAGAACACATAACAATATAATCTTCTCACGAGTATTTTTAATCAATGAAGATATTTGAATTCCAAGTGGAATATTATGAAAAGAAACGCCTAATGCCATAAATACTCCCATAGAAATATTATTTATAGAAGTAGCATATATTCCAGTACCTTCTACTAAATTATGCAAAAATAATGCTATAAAAGAAATAATACCAATATGTTCCATATGATTCTTTTTATTAGAATGATGATGATCAGGAACAAATAAATCAAGTGATTTAAGTCCAATTATTCCAATTAAAATATATAATAATATTAACCATTTATTTTGAATAGATTCAATACATTCAGGTAATAAATCAAATAATATTAAACCAATAATAATTACAAATGAAAAACCAACAGAAAAAATAGTCAACTTTTTTTCATCTTTAATAAATTTAGTAATTAAGTACCCTATAAAAAAAGATAAACCACTCAATATAGTAATAATAAATGGTAACATATTTATTCACCTCAAAATCATATAGATTATATCATTTTTTTATAAAAAATAGTATAATAACATTATGAAAAATATAGAATTATTACAAAAAATGATTGATGAGTCAAATAACATAGTGTTTTTTGGCGGAGCTGGAGTATCTACAGAAAGTGGAATAAAAGATTTCAGAAGTAAAGATGGACTTTACAATATGAAATATAAATATCCTCCAGAATTAATATTAAGCAGCGCTTTCTTTTATGAAAAAACTGATGAATTTTTTAAGTTTTACAAAGATAAACTAAATTGCTTAGATAAAAAACCAAATATAGTACACAACTATTTAAGTAATTTAGAAAAACGTGGTAAATTAAAAGCAATAGTTACACAAAATATAGATGGTTTACATACAAAAGCCGGAAACAAAACAATTTATGAATTACATGGAACAATTTATAGAAATTATTGTACCAAATGTAGTAAATCATATGATGCAGAATATGTGTTTAAATCAAAAGGAATTCCACTATGTGAATGTGGTGGCATAATTAAACCAGCAGTTGTATTATTTGGTGAAGCACTACCAAACTTTGAATTTAATAGTTCAATAGACGCTATCAAAAAAGCAGATATGTTAATAGTGGCTGGAACATCACTAACAGTATTCCCAGCAAATACATTAATAAATTATTTTAATGGAAAATATTTAGTTATTATAAATAAAAGTACAACTGATTTTGATAATAAAGCAAACTTAGTAATAAATGAAAACATGAAAAAAATATTTAGCGAACTTCACTAAATATTTTTATTTTATATAAATTTTTTATCTTCTCTTGATTTTTGATTTACCAATTTTATTGTAATTATATCAGCACATATAATAAATACTATAAAAGCTATAACGGCTTTAGTACTTTCTTGCATTACCAAATAATCATATATACCATGAATTAATACTGGGGTTAATAATGCTAAAAATTTATTTTTAAATGCACCAGGTAATTTATTTATTTCAAAATGTTTAGCAACAGATAAAAATGCTCCCATAAATATTCCACATGTAGCATGTAAAGGTATAGATGTTATGGCTCTAAATATTCCAAGACCAACTCCACCTTCATAAACATATAGAAGATTCTCAAACAACGCAAATCCTAAAGACACAAATGTAGCATAAACTATCATGTCAAACGAAGAATCAAATTCTTTATTATTATAACCATACTTATATAAGAACAAATATTTAAAACCTTCTTCAATAAATGCAATTCCTACAAATATATATATTATTCTTTCAAATACACTTAAAGTATTAATATCAGTCACTTTTAAAAATGGAATAAAGCCACTTAATATAAGAGAAAAGATTAAAGTACATACAGCAGCAGCTGCACCACATCCTAATAACTTTGCTAACAATTTAAGTGGTTCCTTTTCAGTATCTTTCTTATAAATGTATAATCCAATCAAAAAGACTGGTAATGAAGCTATATAAAATTCTATAGACATATTTATCACCCATTATTAAAATTATAACAAATAAAAAAGAAATAATCTATGAAATTATTCCTTTTAGCACACCATATGACAATATCATCATAATTATACTAGCCATTATTATTCCACCTAACGCAGCAAAAAATGATTTTTTTCTATCCATATTTAACAATGAAGCAATTAAACATCCAGTCCAAGCTCCTGTTCCAGGCAATGGAATACCAATAAACAATAACAATCCAAAATAACCAAACTTCTCAATTTGACCTTTATTTTTATCAGACTTTTTATGTAACCATTTAGCAAACTTATTCATCCATTTAATTTTACTATTTTCCATCCATTCTAATATTTTATTAATAAATAATAATATAAATGGAACTGGCAAAACATTACCAAGAATAGATATAATATATGCTCTAACTGGAGAAACATTCAAAAGCGAAGCAGCAAGCAATCCACCTCTTAATTCCAATATAGGCAATATTGATATAATAAAAACAAGTACTTCTTTTCCATACTTCATTGCAAGTAAACCACTAAATAAATCTATAATACTATTAATTAAACTTTCCATATTCATCCTTTACATAAAATACACATACAATTATACCATAATAAATAACAAAAATAACTATTTGTGATAAAATATGTAAAGAGGCGAATTATGAGAAACAAAATTGGAATATTTGATTCAGGTATAGGTGGTCTTACTACTTTAGAAGAAATAAGAAAACTTTTACCAAATGAAAGTTATATATATTATGCAGATTCAAAACACAACCCATATGGTGAAAAAAGTGATGAAGAATTATATAAAATAGTAAAAGACATTGTTAATAAATTGTTAGAAAAGAAAGTAAAAATAATTGTCATAGCATGCAATACAGCAACTACTAGATGTATTGAAAAATTAAGAAATGATTATCCTAAAGTACTATTTGTCGGAACAGAACCAGCAATAAAAGTAGCATGTGATAATGGATACAATAATACTATTGTTATGGCAACACCAGGTACAATAGCATCAGAAAGAATTCATGATTTAATATCAAAAAATCAAAGAGAAAATCAAAATATATATCTTCTTCCATGTGAAGGACTAGCTAATGCAATAGAAACAAATGATTTAAAAAGAGTAAGTAAATTATTACATGAATATTTAGATGAGTACAAAGACAAAAGTGTTGACTCTGTAGTACTTGGTTGTACACATTATCCACACATAAAAAAGAAAATTTTAAATATTCTTCCTAATGTTAAATTAATAGATGGAAACATTGGAGTAGCAAACAGAGTAAAATATTTATTAGAAAAAAATAAATTAATAAATAAAAGTAAAAAAACAGGTACACTAGAAATAATAAATAGTAATAATGAATAATTTAAAAAGTGGAACATCATCTTTTATGTTCCACTTTAATTTTATATTTAATTGAATTACATTTTGATACTACTTCTTGGTTCATCAGACTTTTGTAATAATTTTTTATATTGATCATAAGCATCAATTTTATAGTTAGTTGCAAAATTATAAATATCACCTATTGTCATACTAGAAAGTTTACCCACAAATTGTGTCATTTCTTCTTCAGATAATGCTTTCCATAAACATTCAAAAGAAATACATTCTGTATAAATATTTGTTCTACCACTTACATAAAATCCTGGATGAACACAATGAGGACTATTTTCTCTTTCACGTTTCAAAGCAGATTCAGGTATCAAATAAACTGTTGCATACAAATAACCGCCTGGTTCTTGTTTAAAATACACATCTAAAATACTACCATTTACCTCTTCTGTTACATGAATATAATAATAAGAATCTACAACATAAACATTTGTATATCTATTTGAAGTTACAACACTTACATCATTTGTCCTAGCATAACTACGTTGAAAGCATATAGGACTTTGTTTATCATCCTGTTTAAAGTCAAACAAGTAAGATTCCTCTGCTTGTTTATCATGTAAGAATATATCTCTTTGCTCAAAACTATCAACACATAAAAATCTTTTTAAAGCATCATAAAATGATTTATATGATTCCGTTTCTTTAAAATTAATTGCATCAGGATAGCTTGCAATTAAAGCATTACTTACTTCATTATTCATTATTAATTTCTCCTCTAATTAGTTACATATTATAACATGAATCGAATGATTTGCAAACAAATTAAAAAGAGTTAAATATTAACTCTTTTAGTTTTTAAGTCCTTTTAAACCTTTACATCCTTTAGAACCATTAAATCCTTCTAATATATTTGAATCGAATGATCTTACTTTTTTACTTTTATGTTTATATTCTTTAATAGCTATTTGAATCATTTCATCTAATAAATCACTATATTTCATGCCAGCTTCTTTCCATAAATAGAATGATAAACTTCCTGGTATTGTATTAGGTTCATTAACATAAAATTTTTGAGTTTTAGAATCTATTAAATAATCAATTCTACAAACGCCACTAAAATTCATAATTCTAAATACTTTTTTAGAACAATCTTGTATTTCATTAGTTAATTTATCACTAATTCTAGCTGGAATAATTCTACTTGTTGAAGCCATACCCTTACTAGCAGAACCAGTTTTTTTAGCATTTCCTAAATATTTATCAGCATAACTTAATATTTCATCTTCGCCCATTACTTCTTCAATTGGACTAACTTTTTGATATTCATAACTTCCAAGAACACTATCATTTACTTCAACTAAATTTTCAACAGCTTTTTCAACTACTACTTTAGTATCATAACTAATTGCTGTTTCAAGAGCTTCTTCAATATCCTTTTCACTTTTAACATAAGTTATACCTACACTACTTCCTAAAGTTGCAGGTTTAACAACTACTGGATATCCAACTTTTTTAATATTTTTTAATATTTTATCTTTATCTTCAGTATATTCGTTATCAAAAAACCAAGTATAATCAACTACTGGAATATCATTTGAAGCCATAATTTGTTTCATAGCAACTTTATCTTGACCCAAAGCAGCACCCAAAACATGAGAACCAACATATGGAACACCAACAGTATCTAAGTATCCAGCTAAAGTTCCATCTTCAACATTATTACCATGCACAACAGGAAGAATTACATCAATATCAGTAATATCTTTTCTAAATAACCCAGTAGTGCATTGTAATAAATAAGAATTTTCTTTCTTATATAAAGTTACCTTTTTAGCATATTTTTTAACATTATTAAAATCTTTAAAAGTTTCAATATCTAATAAAATATGTCCAGTATACCAAGTTCTATCTTTTGAAATATAAATTGGTATTATTTCATATTTACTTTCATCTAAATTTTTAATTGCTTGTAAAGCAGAAATTATACTAACCTCATGTTCTACAGTTTCTCCTCCAAATATAACTCCAACTTTTATTTTCATAAATTACTCCATCTCCTACTCATTAAATATATCTGGTAAATCATTTTCTAACAATACATATGTTTTATTATCACTTAATTTTCTCATTAAAGGAAAAGCTTCCTTTACATCATTTAATATATGTATTTTCTTTAAATCATATTTTTCTTTTTTTAATCCTTCTAATATAGGTCTAGTTTGCATTTCACCTACTAAAATAACTTCATCACAAACTTTAGCAATTTGACGTCCAAATTCCATATTCAAATTATGTTGTTCTTCTCCTAATTCGATCATACCAGGAGTAACAATAATTTTCTTTCCATCCATCATTCCAAGAACATCAAGTGCCATTTTAGAACCTACTGGATTAGAATTATAAGCATCATCTATTATATCAATATTTCCATATTTTCTTAATTGCAATCTATGTTCAACAGTTTCTATTCTTTTAACGCCTATTTGAATTTGTTCTAAATTCATTCCTAAATTATATGCCATAGCTATAGCTTGTAAAACATTATACACATTAGCACTTCCAAGTAACTTAGTTTCAAATTCACACTTTTTCTTTTTATCTTTAAAAGTACAAGTAAACTTAGTTCCTCTATTTGATAAACTTATATCACTAGCACATACATCAGCATTTTTATTACCTATTGACACCCAAACAACTTTACATTTACTTTTAATTTTATAATTTCTTTGGTATTCATCATCCATATTTAAAACAGCAATTCCTGTTTCAGGCAAAGAATCAATTAATTCAAATTTAGCTTTTTGAATATTTTCTCTACTTCCAAAACTTTCTAAATGTGCAGTTCCAATTGTAGTTAAAATACCATATTGAGGTCTAATAAAATCACATTTTTGTTTTATTTCTCCTCTTTTAAATGCTCCCATCTCAGCAATAAATACATCACTAAACTTATCTAATTTATTATTAATAGATATCATTAAACCATTCATAGTATTAAAACTCTTTTCAGTAGCAAAAGAATTAAATTTAACATTTAAAATATCATTTAAAGCATTCTTAGTACTAGTTTTACCATAACTACCAGTAATACCTATTCTTTTTAAATTAGTCATACTATTAAGTTTATTTTTAGCAAGTCTTTTATAATGATTAAATACTATTTTTTCAATAGGTCTATTAATCACATTAGCAATTAACACAACAAATACATTTAAAAACATTAAAAGTCCTGCATAAGTACAATATAAATATAAAGGATATTTATCAAAACATATAAACATAGGAACTATAGCTATAAGATATAATATTAGCATAGTTACATATAATCTTTTAATTCTAGCAGTAATAACCAAAGGTTTTTTAGATTGTTCCATTTTTACTTTTTTACTTCTGATAATATAAGCAATTATATAAAATAATGAAAATACAATTAACAATGCAGTATCATTATTCTTTATAGTTGCAAAACCAATAAATAAAGCATCAAATATCAAAAATGTTTTTAATAGATTATCCATTATCCATTTAAAATATCTATTTCCATCATTATACCAGTTTTGTTGTAGCATATGCATAGCTTTTCTTGACTTAAACATCAAATAATAAAAATATGGAATTAACGCAAGTAAGAAATACCATTTCATTTATCTTCACCACCTATAAAATTTTTAAGTACACTTTTAGTTTGCTCAAGCCTTTCTAAATAAGCATAATGAGTACAACCTTCATATGTAACTAATCCACAATTATCAATCATTTTTTCTAAATCTAATGCATCATTATAACTAACAGCTGCATCATTAGTTCCCCATATTAACAATGTAGGACACTTTATATATTTAAGTTTATCAGTCAAATCATAATTAACATGTTTAACTAATATTTTTCTCATCATTTCACTAGCATTTCTATAATCAGTAGAACCAACATATTTTTTAATAGTACTTTCCAGTTTATTCAAACCAGGAACTTTTTTTAATACTTTAAATATTTTTTGTTTAGTAGTTAATTTTTTATTTTCTACTCTATATGGACAAGCTAATAATACTAATTTTTTTGTTTTATATTTAGTAGCAAAACTCAATGAAATCTTTCCACCAAAAGAATGACCAATCAATATAGGATTATTCATCTTCAATTCTTTAGTTAATTCATAAACCATATCAGAATAATCTTCAATAGACCATACTTCATTAGGCTCAGCACTATCCCCAAAACCAGGTAAATCTATTATAAGCACATTATATTTCTTAATAAAAGGTTTAGCTATAGGCATCATCATTTGTATATTTTGACCCCATCCATGTAAATAAACTAAATTTGTTTTAGACTCATTATCATAAAATTCATAGTTAATATTAACTCCCTTAATATTTTTTCTCATAATAAAATCTCCCAATATAAGTATATCATAAAAAGAAACTCTTAGAACCATAAGTACACTTTATTGACAAGAAAAAAGTATACAAAACGTATACTAAATTCTAGCATTCATCAAATTACTTGAAGAATATCTTCTAAGTCCTCTATTAAATATTATATAAGAAGAGCTTATAAATAATATACAAACAACAACTAATATAATAAAGTACATCAAATTAAACTCTCTTAATACACTAACAGGTAAATAATTAACTATTCCAACTGGTAAAATACTATAAAGAATAATATTTATTCCACCTTTAAATATATCACCAGGATAAGTAGAAAACATTATCATAGAACTATTCATATTATCAGCAATCATATCAGCTCTTACAATCCAAAAACTAAGTGAAGAAAATATGACAGCTATACTTGTTAATATTAATCCACCAGTAATACAAAATAATGTATATAATGGTAAAACTCTAATATCATATAAAATAACCATAACAAGTGCAAATATTAAGTCACCTATCGCAGAAGTTTTAATATCAGATGTAATAACTGACAATAATACATTCTTAGGTTGGACTAAAAAAGTATCCAAAGATCCTTCAGTAATAGTTTCACTTAAACTATAAGCTTTTTCAAAAAAGAAATGAGATACACCATATGTTCCAGATGTAATTCCCCATAATAAGAATATTTCTTTCATAGTAAAACCACCAATACTATCTTTAATAGATAAAAGAACAACCCATTGTACCAAAAAACTAGCATTATTAAGTATCATAAAAAATACATTAGATAAAAATGATACTTTATTTAACATTTCTCTTTCTAAAGCATATTTAATACTAAGTAAACATACTCTAATTTGATTTTTAACCTCCATTAACATTTAATTTCTTCACCCCTTTCTTGTAAATGATTTTACATATTAAACTGCAAACAACAATGTAAATAATTTGTGCAATAAAAATTTTCAAAAACATACTATAACTAAAATCAACAAATAATTTAGCTGGACCATAAGAAACTACATAAATAGGACTATAAGACAACATTCCTCTTAATTTAATTGGAAAATATTCAATAGGAAATATAGTTCCAATCACAATTATAACTTTACTATATAACCAATAAAATGGCATAGCATCTTCAACTTTAAAACTAAAAAGTCCTATCATCAATATAAACAAAATGTTAATCAAAATAGCAAAAATACAACTAATTATTAAAAGTATAATATTAATAAAATTTAATGATGGAATATGTCCTACAAATAAAATACCAATCATTAATGATGAAATAACATATATAAGTGCTGATATAGTCACATTACCTAAATGATTAGATATAACATATCCAATATAACTATATGGTTTATTTATATTATAAGCAATATTGCCACTCTTAACATCAGTACATATTTTCTTACATAACTTTCTACCACTAAGTATATTCCATAAAGTTTCAGTAACTATAACATACCAAATCATTTGTTCTACAGAGTAACCATTAATAATCTCAGAAGGATCACTATAAATATATTTCCATAAAGATATTAAGATATAAACTATAATATATGAGCTTAAACATCTAACAAGTATATTAGTCATATATTGTAAATTACTTTGAAGTTCAGACTTAAATATATAAAAATATTTTTTCATCTTACTTACCTTTTTTATAAATAGAACTAATTATTTCCTCTAAAGGAACATTAGAAATATTTATATCTATAATATTATCTGGATTTAATAATTTAATAACATCAGTAACACTTCTTTTAGTAATATCTACTTCTACTTTTAAATTATATCCTTTATCCTTAAGTACATTTATTCCTTCTTCATCATTAATAGATACTTTTTCTTTCATCTTAACTTCAACTATTTTTTTATTTAAATAATGATATTTTAAATTCTCCATTGAATCATCAAGTACTACTTGTCCATTATTAATAATGATAACTCTTTTACATAATTTCTCTATATCAGAAACATCATGACTAGTTAAAAATATAGTAGTTTTATATTCTTTATTCATTCGTTTTATAAGAGAACGAATATTTTCTTTAACAACTGGATCTAATCCAATAGTTGGTTCATCTAAAAATAATACTTTTGGTTCATGTATTAAAGATGCAACTATTTCACATCTTATTCTTTGTCCTAAACTTAAATTTCTAACTGGAGTATTTATAAAATCATTTAATTCAAATAGCATAATTAATTCATTGATTTTCTTTTCAGCTACACTATTTGGTATATCATAAATTGCTGCAAAGAATTTAAAATTATCATATGGTGTTAAATGAGTCCATAATTGTTCCTTTTGTCCAAATACAGTACCTATTTCATAAGCAAGTTTTTTTCTTTCTTTAACAGGATCAATTCCCATTACTTTAATACTTCCAGAATCAGGATATAAAATACCAGTAAGCATTTTAATAGTTGTACTCTTTCCTGCTCCATTAGGTCCAATGAATGCTATAATCTCGCCTTTTTCAATATTCAAATTAATATTTTTAACAGCATGAACAATTTTATATTTAGGTTTAAACATAGATTTAATACTACCCTTAAAACCTTTTTCTTTAGTTTTTACTTTAAAATCTTTTGATAACTTTTTAATTTCTATTATTGACATATAAATTCCTCCTTTCTAATAAAAAAACGTATACTTAAAATCTGAATATAAGTATACGTAAAAGTAACAAATATTCATTCATATTTTAAGATTTCATAGCTGTTAATAACATGACAAGAACGCTTACGCATTCAACATATAAATCTTTTAACATAAACATTCTCCTTTCATATTTGTTGACTCTATTAAAAAGACGAAAAAAGCACAAAGTCAACTAATTAGTGACTCCGTGCTTAAATGACGTGTAGGTTTATCCCGAGATAGCTCGACTATTCTTATATCTCCTCACTTGCCTAAAATTATACACTATTTTTTTATTTTGTCAATCTATAAATTAAGTTTTGTAGAATCTGTTAATTTTCTTTCATGTTTTTTAGATGGTTCATTAGACAAACATGAATTATAATTTGTTACTCTAGATATTGTTTCAATAATACTTGGTTTAGAAGCAGCTAATCTTTTAAGTCTCAAAGCATACTCAATCATTTCAGCATTATCACCACAACGTTCTAATATTTCTTCACTATCTCTAAGAGCATTCTCACTAGATAATACTTGATTATCTAATATAACATTTATTTCTTCAATAAGCTTAGATATTTCTTCTCTATCATCACCAGAATCTAAAGCTTTCTTTAATGCATTTCTATCTCTAAATAATTTATAAGATGTTCTTCTCTTTCCATGACTATCATATATTAAACTTAAAAATGGAAATCTTTTTCTACTATTCTTAACATACTTTATTATTTCACTTATATTCTCATCAAACACAACATCAATATCAACTAATCTACCATTTGCTACTCTACCTCTAGAATTATGTCTATTAATATCATTCTCAGCATTATACTTATCAACCATATAATATGCACCTAAATAATCAATAAATTCTCTATTAATTCTATCAGCTTTAATTCTTGCATATAATTCAAAAAGTATATATGGATAATTACCATTATAATAATTCATATTAGTATATGAAAGTAAAAAATCTTTAAAAAACACTATCTCATCATAACTAGGATATACTTTAGTATGTAATCTTTCAGATTGAAATAAATGTTCAAATTCATGAAATATAGTATTAAATAACAAGCATGAACCACTATATGGATAATCACTAAAATCATCAACTAAAGATGTAGATATAGAAACAACATGTTCACGATAATAACCACATACATCATTTCTACTTCTAAACGCAACATTACATTTAGTATTATTTTGAATTGCATAATTACTAACAAAATCAATTACTATTTTTCTTGCTAAATTAGTTGACATATCTTTATGATAATAAATAACATTTCTTAAATATAAAAGTATATATTCTTGTGGAATAGTTGTTAAACTATAATTAATAATAAAACCTAAATCTTCAACATTTCTAATACTTAATACTCTATTATCAAACTTAGATAATTCATTTTTTAATTTATTTTCATAATCAATATCTTTAATATAAAAGTCTATTATCTTTATTAAAGAACTAATATAATTTCTAGTCCATTCATCATTTTTGCCATTTTGTAAAGCAACTTCAAGCATATTTTTATATTCTTTTATTAAACCATAAAAGTTAGTAAATAAATTATCTTTGAATCCACTTTTAGCTAGTTCAAAAATATGAGTTATTAAACCTTCTGGTATCATAGAATTAGAACTTAAATAATAATAAATTTGGTTTGATAAAATATTATCTAAATTTTTATTATTACTTTTTACTTCAAATATATTTTCCATTGCTCCCCCATTTTATTATTTTTACCCCTTTAAAAAGTGAACATATTATACCACAAAACACTAAAAAAGTCCACATTAATGTAGACTATCAAAAAACTCTTCTACACTTTCTGCAAGAATATATTCATCATTTAAGTCAATATTATCATTTAAAAAATTAATATAAACTACATAATTTTCATGTATACAATAGTAACCATTGTAAGAATCACATCCAAAGGGTATATAACCTTTAGGCATAAAATAATCAGCTACATCAAAAATACTATCATCATCATCCTCATTAAAAGACAATAATTTATTAAAGTCATTTTCTTCTTCATCATATAAAGTACATACGTATGGAGTTGGAAATCCACCATTATTCTCACTCATTATTTTCTTTAAATATGATGGAAACTCTATAGAATATTTCTTTTCAAATTTATCTATTGCACCTTTATCATTAAGTTTTTTACTATATTCCCATTTAATCATTTTCATAAATATCACAATAAATATTTTATCATAAACTAAGAATGTATAGAATATGTTGAATGCTTTTTATTTCACTAAAATTAATGTATAATAATTTTGGTGATGTATATGAAAAAAATAGTATTAGCTTCAAATAATAAACATAAAATAACAGAAATAAGTCAAATACTAAATAATCAAGAAATAATCACAATGGAACAAATTGGATTTGATAAAGAAATAATTGAAGATGGAACTACTTTTTTAGAAAATGCACTAATTAAAGCTAAAACGATAAGTGAATTTATAAAAGATAAAGGATTAGATTATGATGTTTTATCAGATGATAGTGGTCTTTGTTGTGAAGCATTAGATGGTAAACCTGGTATTTACAGTGCTAGATATAGTGAAAATCATAATGATAAAGCAAATAGAGATAAATTAATAAAAGATTTAGAAGGTAAAGATAAAACAGCTTATTTTAATTGTACTATGGTTCTTTATCACATAGATGGTACATATGAACATGTAGATGGTAAAACTTATGGTAAGATTATTGATCATGAAGTTGGTGATACATCTTTTGGCTACGATTGTATATTTTTATCTGAAGATTTAAATAAAACATTCGGAAGCGCAACTAGTGAAGAAAAAAATAGCGTATCACATAGATTTAGAGCTGCTAGTCAATTAAAAGAATATTTAAGAGAAAAAGATATGAAAATAATTGGAATAGTAGCTAGATCATATTGGAATAAAGATAATCAAAGTATATTACAATTTTATGAAAAAGTAAGAACTGCCTTTAGTAGATATGATAATGTCGCATTGATTGGAATTATGCCAACAGACGAAAGAACTTACACAGAAATAACTAGAGGTGATGATAAACTTGATAATGCTAAATTAAACTGTGTTTTAGATAAATGTGATGGTTTTATAGTTCCTGGAGGTACATATCATCAAAATTTAGACGAATATGTTATAAACCATGCTATCAAAAGTGACAAACCATTGTTAGGAATTTGCTTAGGTTTTCAAATAATGTGCAGTATGTTCTCAAAAGAAAGAGAAAGATATGATATGACTATTGCACTACCAAATAATGATCATTATAAGCCAAATATCAAAAATGCACATAAAATTAAAATAAAAGAAAATACACTATTAAAATCAATTCTAAAAGAAAAAGAAATCAATGTTAATAGTGTACATCATTCATACATAAATAACGAATTAAAAGATTTAGTTATTTCCTCTTATAGTGAAGATGGTGTAATAGAAAGTGTAGAATATCCAAATAAAAAATTTATAGTGGGATTACAATGGCATCCAGAAGTAATAATGAATAAAGATAGTATTAAAATATTAGATTATTTTGTTGATAAAATGTAAAGAAGTTAGGTGTCCTAACTTCTTTTTTAAAACTCTTTGTTTTTATAAATTTTAACAGATATAAAATATGAAATAATAATTATCAATAAAGAAATAATTATTGTAATAACAAAAAATAAATTACCAAGAGAATCAAAATAATTAATAATTTTATCAAAACTTATCATTCTTGATAATACACTACCAATCATACTTATTCCTATAACCAAACCAAATATTATTAGTCTTCCATTCATAGCTCCATATTTATACATCAAAGGATATAATAAAGATACAACAACTACACATGCAAATACAGAACCAACTAAAGTAGAAATTATATTACTCATATCTAAAGATTTATTACTATAACCAACACCTAAAGCTAATAAAAATGATATAACAAGTAAAAATAATATAACAATAAATGTAGAAATATATTTAGCTTTAACTGCCTCTTTTCTACCATTAGGCAAAGTAGAAACATAAGTATTAAATTTATTAAACTCGTCATAACTAAAAGTAGAAACAAACATCATAATACTAAATATAGGAATAATAACTAAAATATCAGAACTATTATCTTTAATAGCTAATAAACTCAATGCAACTAAAATAATAAATAAAATTTTAGCATTTGATCTTACAACTAATAAATCTTTTTTAATTAAACCTTTCATTTTTCTACCCCCTTTATTACAAGTAACATTAATTCATCTAAAGTAATATTATCAACAATAGAATTTTTATATTTCTTTTTAATAACATTCTTATCTTTAACTAATATTTCATAACTATATTTATTTTTTCTATATCTTAAAATATCTTTTTTATCTAATTTGTTAAATAATTTTTCATCACATTTTAAAATACCATAATCATCAATAATATCATCTTTATTTTCATTTAAAATAATATTCCCTCTATTAATAAATATAATTTTATCAGCTATTTGTTCTAAATCACTTGTTATATGAGTAGATAATAAAATAGTATGTTCTTCATCTTCAACAAATTTTAGGAATAGATCTAATATTTCACTTCTCACAACTGGATCAAGTCCACTAGTAGGTTCATCTAAAATTAATAGTTTAGGTTTATGAGATAATGCAGTAATAATCTCTAATTTCTTTTTCATACCTTTAGATAGTTCTTTAATTGGTTTATCTAATTGTAATTTAAATTCGTTAATATATTTATAGAACATATCACTATCCCAACTACTATAAATACCACACATTATTTTATCAATATCTTTAGCACTCAACACTTCAGGAAAAAATGATTCATCTAAAACAACACCAATATCATTTTTAATACTTTCATCAGTATAATTTTTATTAAATATTTTAATACTGCCTTCATCAATTTTAATAATATTTAAAATACTCTTTATAAAAGTAGTTTTTCCTACTCCATTCTCTCCAATTAGACCAACAATTAAGCCAGATGGTATTTTAAGTTCATCTAAATCAAGTTCAAAACCATTCTTATATTTTTTTCTTAGTTTTTTAACTTCTATAACATTTTTCATTTTTCTTCACCCCAAATATACTCAAATGTATCAATAATATCTTTTTTATCAATATTATATTTTTTAGATATATCTATTATTTTATTAATATAATCTTCTATCTCTTTTTGCTTTTTTTCAAGTGACAATTCTAAATTTCTAGGAGCAACAAAGCTACCCTTTCCTTGTTTAGTAATTATATAGCCTTCATTTTCTAACTCATCATATGCCTTTTTAACTGTCATAACACTTATTCTTAAATCTTGAGCTAAGCTTCTAATAGATGGAAGACTTTCATCTTCTTCTAATTCATTAGACATTATTTGTTCAATAATAGAATTTTTAATCTGTTCAAAAATTGGTGTATAACTATTATTACTTATAATTAAATTCATAACATACTCCTCATTACATATAACATTATATAACAGTGTATAACAGCTGTCAAACTATAAAAAAATTATTAAAGAATTCTTTAATAATTAATTATCTAAATCTTCTTTCAGAAACATCTTCTTCATTATATCTTCCATCATCAAGAACCCAATTAGATTCTAATTCTTCAAGACTAATTTCACGACTAATAGTTGGTTTAGTAGTTACATCTAAAACAAGTATAGCACTAACTCCATTTCTACGCACAACATATTTAAATATTTGATCAACATGTTTTTGATTATTTTCACGTTTAACTAGAAAAGTCCCAACTGGATAAGGAAAAGTCACAGTAAAAGGATTATTCATAATCACACCCCCTCAAAATTCAGACATATTATACCACAAAACATTAAAAATTGAAAGAAAAAATTGAAGGTAAGAATTGTAAAATATAAATAGACAAGATATAACAACATAAAACAGCAATTAATATCTTTCTATTTTCTTTAAATTTATTATTAAACCAATAAACTCCAGTTAATATCATGCCTAATATAAAAAGCAAAAAGCAAAAATAAACGAATAGTTTAATACTGCTTCCACTATCACTAACTATTGGATTATTCATTATTACATTAGCTCTTGCAAACCAGAAAATAAATATGCCAAACATTCCTAATTTAATTCCTAAACAAAAAGAACAAAAAAATCCAATATTAAAACTAACCAAACCTAAACAAATAAAAAGATTAGTAATATCATTTTTAACATAAATTACAGCACTTATAATAACAAGTAAAAAATAAACGATAAATTCAATTCCAATGCTTATCTCTTTACCATCTAATTTTAATCGTAAGGAATATGGTATGTTTTTTTAATCTCATTTTTTTCACTATCAACAACAATATTTAAATTTTCATCATTAAATTCATTCACATTTTTCATAATAAACACCCCTAAACTAAATTATAAATCAAAGGTACTAATTGTATTATAGAAATAGAAATCAAAAAACATCCCAATAAAACATAAAGATAATATCTATTATCTTTTAAATGTGAACAAATATTATAAATAATAGTTAAAATAAAACCAATCACCGCAAGTATAACTGCAATACCAATCAACACATAAACATTAAAACCCAAATCACTAACAATTGGATTACTCAAAATATAATTAATTTGACCTTCGAGCATAAAGCTTAGTCCACCTGCACCATGAGTAAAAAGAAAAAGTATTCCTAAACCTCTAACAAATAATCCTACACATAAACCAGCAATAAAAAATACTAATCCAAAATAATAAACTGGTAAATTCTTGGCATCATATTTTAAACCAATTAATCCAATTATAACTAATAAAACAGCGAACACTACGATACATGCAACTTTTTTATTGTTTTTAATTATATATATAATATCCTGTGAATTGTCTACATTATTCTTATCATCAATTTTATAATCCATAAATACCACCAACTAACAAAAGAAACTTATAAGTGAAGCAAGAAACACAGACACTACTATAAAAATATAACTAAAATATAAATAATCTTTGTTTTTTGAAGCTTCACTATTAAAGCCATACTCAATATAAACAACATATGCCATTATTGCAAAAATTATTGAAAAAAGTAACAACATACGCCCAATATCCGATGGATAACGACTATCAATTATAGGAGAATATTGTGAACCTAAAATCATACCGAAACCTATAAAAGAAAAGAAAGTTAGAAATAATTTTGTCTCACCTTTTTCAGATAAACCAGTAACAAACGAAAGTGTAAAGAAAAACAAACCAGCAAAGTACACCAAATATGTATCAGTAAAATAACTTATAAATCCAATTAACACTAATAATGCCATAAAAATTATTAATGGCCACCTAGATATTTCAGAATCATCTGTTGCATTAATTGAATTAATAGCTCTCCTCATTAAAATCATAGTTTCATTAGGTTTTTCATAATAAATCTCTTCAATTTTTTTCATAGCTATATCAAAATCATTTTCCATATTAAATCACCCCACAAAAAATTGGAAAGAATTTAATAATCGCAAAAGCAATTAAATAACACATTAAAAGTATTAACAAAACACATTTCTTTTTCTTTACTTTATCACTAAAGTTATATATAAAAGTTAATATCAATCCTATTAAAAATAAACTTGTTGAAACACCAAGCCATGTATATGCGACAGTATTGCCGGTGTCACTTAAAATAGGACTGTTTAAAATATTAATAACTTGATCTTTCAAGAAAAGATTTAATCCACAATATCCAAATATCAAGAATATAAACAAACAAGGAAACCAAGTACGTAAACATAAAAACAAACCAGAAATAAACAAACCCACACCAAAGTACAAACTAAATGGATTAGCCATATTATTATCATATTCAACTATTATTAACATTAACGCAAAACAAATATAATATGGTATGAAATAATATTTATCATATAATTCCTTTTTATGTTTTTTCTTACTTTCTGGATCAAGTTTAATTATAATTTTATTTAGCTTATCTACAGTCTTAACAGGATACTTTTCATAACATTCTTTTAGCATTTGTTTACATTCTTCAAATTCACTATTCATACGACACCTACTGTATAAATTATATAATATTTAATACAATATTCAAATAAAATAAAAACAACTTTACTTTAAAAGAATAAAATTGTCTTTATATTTAATTTATACTTTTAATAAAATACTCATAGCCAAAATATTTTTTAGCTACTTCAAAAGTAATATTATATTCTTTACCCTCCACTAAATTTAAATTACTTGGAGCATTTTCATAATTCATATTTAGTTTAGTTCCATTTTTATCAACAAATCCGTAATCGTCCCCAAAACTAATTTCTTCAAATGTTAATGTTTCAGTATGAATACCAGCAGTATATAATCCTAATTTAACTCTTAAATCATTTTCTGACTTTATTTCATTAGTTATATCTTCATTATTAGACTTTAAAAACAATTTATAACCAACAATAGTTTTAGTATCATCTTTCTGAGTGTAATATAAGTTTAAACTAACATATTCATCATAATCATTAAAAATATTAAGTATTTTAAAGCTATTAGAATTATAACTATATGACTCATTTCCTATAGAAAGAGTACATAAAGAGCCTAGGCATCCATACCCATTAACTTTAACATTTTCAAGTAATGTTCCATCAGTAGAATTTTCACTTAAATCGAAATTTGAATCATTTTCACTTAAACCTTTTAAAATTGTACTGAAAGTACTAACAACTCCTAAGAAAATCATTGCTACTAGAATAATCATATTAAACAAGAATCCTAAGAATACTCTTCCTACACTAGTACCACCTTTTTTAGCACACATTTTTTTCAATTCTTCTGGGCTTTCCTTAAAATTAGTGTATTTTATACTACGTACCTTCTTTTTAGCATACTCAACATATTTTTTATTGAAGAAAAATCCTAAAGCAACAGCTAATCCTAAAACAATATAATAATAATTATTAATATAATTTGTTATAAGAATATTTGCTACCATGAATAATAATCCAGCAAAAACTCTCTTTCTATAAAATAAATAGAAAGTTGTAAAAAAGAATGCAGCAAAATTAAATTTCTTAGTAGTAATCTTTTCATAATTATTACCTATAAAGCTTACAAGTAATTCTTCTTCACTGATTTTAGGTCTTTTATTTTCTTGCATATTAGGAATTGCATTAGGATTAGGTACTACACCAGGAGCAACATTTTGATTAGTATCTACTGGTTGATTAGTAATAACATTCGCATTATTAACTGATTGAGTTACAACTGAATTTTGACTGTTATCTACTTGTTGAACAGATATTTGATTTTGACTTGCTGATTGTGATATCTCATTTTGATTAACCACTACAGGGCCCTGCTCTCTTCAGTTAGAAAAGACCAAATTGTGTTAAACCCTTTAAATACGGGCCTTTTTATATTGGCATAAACCGTCATTTACCATGGCTTTTTAGTATTTTTGTACCTAAATTGTACCTGAAAAGTCCTAGATGTTACTCCAGGACTCTTGTACTACTTTCTTCTATTAGAAAGAGCACTACCGGCAACACTTTTAGTTGCCTTAGTTGTTTTCTTACTTCTAAGTTGACCACTAGCCTTCTTAGCTACGCCCTTAGAAGTACGAATTTTATTAGCCATTCTTACCACTCCTTTCTTCTGCCACTTCTACTTGACAATAAGAAAGGTTCCTACAATAAAGAACTCTTGATAATTCTTACATGATTGTATATAATAATTATATAATAAGTGTTCTGTTGTGCGTATGGTATGGCACTTGTTTAGCCTTTCTTTATTGTTCAAAAGAATGGCTTTTTTTGTGTTAAAAATTAACATGTATCGTTATATTTTTAGCACACTTTAATTATAGCATCATAAGCTTTAATTTTCTATATTTTTTCAACTAAAAATCAGAGTAAATTTACCCTGATTTTAATTATTTAAACTTCTTGTTTCTTTATGTAATCATCCATTTTTTCATAAACAGCATTATAGATGTCTTCTTCACTTATTACATCTATTAATCTAACGCTTCCGTATAAAGATAAATACGTTGCAACTTCAGTATAAACATTATGTGTACCTTTTTCTGCTTGTTTCATCTTTTTGCACATTACTGGATCATTAATATAGTTATCATAAATCGCTTTTTCTGCTTTTAAAGCACCAAGCACTATATGTTTTTCACTTGAATTAGATCTCCATGATAAGTTCCTAAATCTTTCGGGATTATCAATAATAAATCTTGTTAATTCATATTTATCGTCCAATCTTTCATCAACAGTTAGTGCTACTCTAAAGAAGCAACGTGACATAACTCCAAAGAAAATACCTCTACGAGTTCCTTGAGTAAATAGCCAGTGATCTAAAAATGTTGAATTTGATTTAATTGACATTGATTGCAAACTTGCCTGATATCCTACAGTAAAATTAATCCATGCCCAGAATCTCTCGTCTGTTAAAATATAACGCGGTAAGTCTTTTAAGGATTCATATAATGTAATTGAGTTTTCGAAATCAACCTTTGAATAATCTCCATCTTCACTAACTTTTAATCTAAATTCTGGAATCTTATATTTCTTTTCGTCATATAACTTTCCTGAATAAATTGATGATAGCCAATTTGAATCATTTGGAAATGATTTTAAATTATTTGTTACTAATAAAGCATTTTCTTTCAATGTTTCTACTGCTTCATCAGTCATAAAACAAATATTGATACTATTATTCATCTTCTTCCATACCTCCCATCATCATATTTTTAATAAATAAATTTGATATATCTTCAATTGAAGAAACTGTTGCATAATTTAATAATGTTTGTGCTATTTCTTCAACTGGCATGTCTGAAAAAATCTCATCTGTTAATTCTTCATTATAATTCTTTTTATATGCAACCATTATAGAATCAAACCAACAATGATTAAGTCTAATATAATCAATATCCACTCTTTCATTTTTAAATTCTTGTAAGCATTTTATTAATGAAGGAATTGCAATTATTGAGAAGAATATATTTTTGAAATAATCACGATTCTTTAAATTATCATAGTATCCAAATTCCTTTTCCGGTAGAACTATTTTTATAAATTTATCCCCTGAATCAACCTTCATAATTTTCAACTCAGGATCCGTGCTTTTTATAACTCTAAATATTGATGATAATTTTTTATCTTCTGACTCATTGTATTCAATTTTTGTAGTAAATCCATCATCAATAGCCAATATATCGTATTTTTCGATAGTAAATGAATAACCTTCATAATCATCCAAGAAATCATCATTACTATATTCAAATTCTTCTTTTGCATATATGAAACTTGATATTTCAACTTTTCCTCTAAGATTATGCAATGGAATTATTATGTCTTTAGGTTCAATAGAAATAGATTTTACTGTTCTATAAATCGTTGAAGAACATTCAATAATAATTACTGCTTCTGCTTTCTTATCTACAATTAATTTTATCAATTTATCATTATCAATTTGAATATGTGCATTTTTAAGTATTAAATTTTCATTGTCACTTTCATCATCATATTCCAATGAATAATTACTATTCTTAAAACAACTTGCTATTTTTGAATTATTAATTGTTGGATATGGAAATAATCTCTTACCTATTCGCATATATCTTCACCTCACAAGCATAGTAATCATCTAAATCTGTATCTACCTCTATTTTATATTTAACACCATTTTTTAGTTCAAAACCTTTTATAATTCCATTTTCAACATATCCTTCAGAACCATTTATTGAACAATTAGTTATTTGTGTTTTATATTTATTTCCACCATCGTCTAAGTGGCCCATTTCTAAATCGCAATTTTCTTCATCATATAAAGAAATAAATGATATTACATACTTTCCATTTTTCTTATCTGTAACAAAGTAACGATAACTCATTCCACTTAATTGAACAATTTTCATAATATCTTTATTTCCATCGCCATCAAGGCCTTCTTCTTGATCTGAATCGTGTGGCTCTCCAGTTCTTCCACTATTAGTTCCCTCTGGCACTGGTGAACCTTCTCCTTCCTCATGATCTCCAATATCAGGTTGTAATGCCATCCCCTCAGAATCCTCATAAACTCCTATTTTATCTTTAACTTTATTCTTTAATTTCTTAACAACTTTAGGTTGTTCTGTTATTGTGATTTCTTCATTTGAACCTAAACCCGATTCATTATCTACAGATGGCAAATAATCTCCAGCACCTTCAACATCTATTTCATCGTTCTCGCTTAATGCTAATTTACTTTGAACAAAGTCAACAATAGATGATTTAAGTTCTCTATATATAGAATTAACTTCTGCTCTTTTTGCTGAGTCATCTATACGCCTTAATTCCCAATCAGTATGTTGTGGATTTTCTATTTCTCTTAATATTTTGTTTAATTGGTTATTTGGAATAATACACATAGCCGAACATGGAATGCTTGAAATTCCTCTTAATGATGTTATTTTCATATATGGATATCTGATCATAACACATTCATTAGTTGCTAAATATGATTCATCTTTAGAAAAACTCTTAAGATATAATTCAACTTCTCCATATTCTGAAATTTGTATTTTTTCCTTATACACTGTTGGATCATTTAACAATATATATTGTGATTTAATACTACTTTGAAACTTTTTAGTTATTAATTCATCATTATATACAATTTCTGATAATGATTGTTTATTAATAACTTTATCATTTATTATTACTTCTAATTCATCGTAGTAAATAGCACTTAAGAAACTATCTAAAACTTTTGTAACGATTTCTTTTTCCCATGTTTCTTCATTTTTAAATCCTAAAATATAAATATCTGTACCAAATGATTCTCTTTTAAAATTAGGATCTATACTTATTTGTTCTAATATTGGATTGTTTTTTTCATCAATACCATAATATCCGATGCCTTGTGTTTTTTCATCACTACCTTCAATAGTTGTAGAACAAAGTTTACAAATACCAATATATCCTTGCTCTTGTTCTTTTGTATATGTTGAATAGAATACTGTATTAAATGAACTTGCAACAAACGATGCATATTTTCCTATACCTTTTGAACCACCACTTGTACCAACTTTATTTGATAATCCACTACCTTTAGTTAAAAGATAAAACGGTGTTTCTTCTCTTGATGCTACACCTAATAAACCTGTTGTATTATAATCACTAATTCTTAAACATTGAATTCTTTCTCTTCCAACTTCTTTTATCATTCTTTCAAGTTGTTCTTTATCTTTAGGATTGTTTCTTCTTTTTTGGTATTCCTCACAAGATATCATTTCTTTTTCTATTCTCTCTCTTCCAGGAATATCATCTTTCTTTATTTCAAAAGAGTGAAATTCAATAACTACTTTATCTTTTCCTGCTCTTGCATCTATAGAGTTTTGACATATTTCTCTTGCTAATGATGATATTGGATCCTTTTTAAAAGTTTCCATATCAGCTGTATCTAATCCTGTTTCTGTGGCATAATTATTACCTACAAATCTCCACATTTTATCACCCATGATTTAACCTCCTTATCACGAAATCAGTATTGTTATACATGTTATTTTTATTTTCTATTTCAAATTGTTCATCAAAATAGCTTCTAATAATTCCAATTAATAAATATTTATTCCATGGAACGGGCATTTTTGGTAACATTTGATATCCTTTAAATACAGATGTATCCAACTCATTATATTTATCAAATATTAAATCCAATAATTGATTTAATTGTGTTAATTGTTCTTGTGTAATACCAAGTTTTTCTTTCCTTACCATTGTATCTATATTGATTTGAACATACTCATCACTCATATCATCCATGAATTCTAAATAACTATATAGTCCACCAATATTCATTTTAGCTACATAATCTAAAATGGTATTATGATCAAATTTATCAAATTTCTGTGCATGATTTTTTATTAACGCATACGAACTTTTTTGTTCCATAACTTTTGTACTTACCAACGGCCTACTATAATATAAATCTGGGTATAAGTATTTCATTAGTGAAAATAAAGTAAACTGTCCATGCGTCAAATGTAATTTTTCAAGTAATTCTTTGTTTGTTAAACTCATTTTTGCATAAATCTTTCTCGAAGATATAACATCTGTCTTCATTGACTCAAATTGTTCATCTATAAATTTTCTTAATTCATCTACTGTATCATCTGAAATATTCAAATATTTATAATAAATGAATGTTTTAGAAGAAGTCCATATTAATCCATTGTTAGTTTCATTATATAAGTGATTGTAAAATACATAATCTTTAACTCCAGGAAATTTATCTTGTAAATCTCTTAATTCAAATTCTTTATCAAATGCTTGCATATAGCTAATTATTAATTCTGCTGGTGACATTTTTACATCACCAACCATTATATAATCTCTTTTTGTTGTAAATTCTTCTGGCAAATATTTATCTAAGCACCCTTTTAGAAAATAATGATTATCAATTCCTAATTTTTGTAATTTATATTTATATTTTTCAAATATTGAACGATAAAAAACTGTCGGTTCATTATCAACAATACAATTTATTATATCGTCAATTAATTCATTATCCATGCTTGGGCATAATTCTGATGGTAGATATTTACCTTTATCTATCAATACATAGTTGCTTCTTTCTAACATACCTTGAAGTGAATGCATTGACGGAAGATCTTCAATTATTCCATATTCCTCTATACATCTTTTCTTAAAGATATCATAATCTTCTTGGCTACCAGTTCTATATCCATCCTTAAAATTCTTTTCTATTATTTCAGAATATATTTCTCTTGGAGAAATTCTACGTTTTAAATATATTCCATTTTTAAATTCTCTATATTCAGAATTTAAAATTTTTAATTCAAAAGAATTCATTCTCCTTATTTCTTTTGAACTCAAGGTATTACCAAATCGTTCTACAACATGATTAATTATTTCATCCACATTAATCATATCTGAATTATATATTACTCTTAAGTTTCTATTATACTTTATATTTGTATTTCCCATTTCCATAAAGAATAATAATATTCCTGCAGTTTCTCTGACACTTATTTCCTCTACGTTATGATCATTTGAATTTTTCTTACTTAATTCTTTTAAATAAGTATATAATCTATCAACATCAATAAATTGTTCATCTTTATCTGCTAATTTTATATAAATACATTTTAATATATTTTTTATTGTTGGCATTTGAAGTAATAATTTATCTATCGTTTTCGCTTCTATTTGTCTTATTCTCTCCCTTGTTACTCCTAATTTGTTACCTATTTGTTCTAACGTTAATTGTGGTTCATTTGAATAATAATTAAATCTGTTTTTAAATACTAATAATGCATGTTCAGATAACTGTGAATAAAAAGTATATACAGCATCTTGGAATACTTTTTCATAGTTTTCTCCAATTGAACTTACTAAGTTAAACAATTCGCTAAGATCAATGCTAAATATACTAAGTAGCTTTTCAGGTGAATATTTAACCAAGTCATCAATGATAATAGTATTATTTAAAGATAGTATTTTTATTATGTTATTGTTGGATATAACTTCGCTCAATTCAAGTTCGTTATAAAAATTATCTATACTTTCAATGCTATCTTTTACTTTAGAGATAAGGTTTTGATAATTATTTTTTATATAATATATTAAACTTAAATAATAA
>ERZ824600.770-NODE-770-length-45648-cov-8.359770_pt1 | contig 45648 bp, 43 predicted proteins | sample MGYA00519933_ERZ824600 | MGnify/ENA primary metagenome ERZ824600 (study PRJEB31778, sample SAMEA3449178) | human gut metagenome | biome: human gut; feature: human-associated habitat; material: faeces | place: United Kingdom | collected 2010/2012 ... | reverse complement strand
TTTACGACGAAGGCGAAGCCGGCGAGGTAAGAGCGGAAGTCGGAACGGAAGGCACTCAACTGAGCTACGAGAGCTGGATTATGGTCCGGGGCATTACCCGCGCCAGCTTTGACAACAAAGTCTCGGTTACTCTCAACAACACTCTGAATAACAACGAAACTTTGAACAGTGAAGTATCCGGTTATGAAATGGGCAGCCCGAAAGTTTCCGTAAGTTATCAACTTGCAGAACAGAAAAAAGACGGTTTTGTAACTATATCCGATTCCGTTTTGGTATATTCCGTTGCCTATAAATATTTTACACTGGATTATCGTCTGGTTTATCAAGTTGCCGTTTATGATGATGGTATTACCAAGAAGGTAATGCCTTATCATCGCATTGACAATATCGTCGATAAAGGGTATACGATTGAGGATATGGATATTGCCCCCGATGAAAAGGGTAATATTTTTGCCCGTAAAAAGTATACTCATACAATCGGCGTTACTTGCAACGGCGAGAGCTATGATGTTACCTCTACCCGGATTTTGATGCGTTTTCTCAGTAGTGGCGGTCCGTACATTAAAAGCAGTAAAATTATTGATGAAGGGCTTGCCAGAAACGGAGAACAATATTCTTCCTGGTTGAAGGTGGAACAAAGCTGGTCTACGGGGGAGGTGAAAACCGAAACTTATTCGGTTGATCTGACTTCGTTTGCGAGAGGTAAAGAAGCGGTAAGCCGCGTAATTCCGGACACCAATTTGCAAAGGCTGTCGTCAGAAATGAATGAAATCAGTTCTGAAAATGTTTACAGTCCTTGTGATTACGTGGATGTTGTGCGTTACACAAAAGAATATATCGTGCATTATAACTACTTTGATGTTGGTTACGATATTATGCAGGATGTTCCCGTGTACGACGATGGAATTACGTATCATGTAATGCCGGCTCTTGATTTTGGTGAGGTTGAAGAAAAAATGTGGTTTGAAGGGGGAGAAGAAACCACTTATCAGGGAAAGCCCTGTTATCTTTGGGATTACTATCATCAGATTTCAATTGTTTTCGGTGATATTAAGCAGAGTGCGTATGTTAGTTTTTCCGCTTTTGTTATGAAGTAGAAGAACGATTTTTAAATAAAACGTCAAACTTAACAAGTTTGACGTTTTATTTTTTTTATGTTTTTTGTCAACGCGGTTTGAATTTGACAAAAACGCGTTTCCGGGTATAATGAAAAACAGGTAAAAAATTATTGTGTCCGAATTGTCTGTTTTATTATTGATCGTGCCGGATGCTTTTTTACTTTTGAATTAAGATTAATCATTTAAAAATTCACGGTATATGAAAGCAAAAATTTTTCGACGGCTGATTGCGCCGGTTATGTCGTTGTTCGCTTTAGCGGCCTGCGACCATGAGTTTGACGATTTTCACGGGCTTCCCGATTACAGTTATTTCCGCACCGGTTTTTACGAATCGAGTTTTGCCGCAGATTCTTCCTCTTCCGCCAAAACGGAGTTTGAATATCGCGTTTGGGCGGAGGCGGCAACCAAAATGCGGCGGGCGGAGATTACGCTTGAAGCTTCTTTGGAAAACGTGAATACCGAAGTCCGGGTCGAAAACTTCGTCTGTGGCGAAGGAAACGGCAGCATGGATTATCAGGCAGTCAACAGCCGGCAGGACCAGGATATTACGGTTACCGACTCGCTGATGCTTTATCGTATCCGCTATGATAATTTTACGCTTGAATACCGAATGCCGTTTCAATCCGCGTTTTACAACGACGGAAAAACGGCAGGACAGATGGCTTATCTGCGTTTTGCGCCGAAAGTTGTCGACAACGGTTACAAGCTGACTGATCTTGACAGCGAAACGATTGACGGCAAAGTGTTTACGCGCAAGTTGTTCCGTCATTCGATTTCGGTTCGTTTCAACGGCCGGGATTATCAGGCGACGGCAACAGTTGTGCTGAAACGGCAGGCCGGTGCCGACGGTGAGGATTTTGTCGTTAAAAGCACGCTGCTGGATTCCGGCATCAGGGATCTTAAAAACGAAGGTAATCACGCGTCTTATGTTTCGTGGCTCAAAATCCGGCAGGATTTTGACAGCGGTAAAAAAGACACCGTGACTTTCGAGGTTCTGATGTACGGCAAGCTGAGCATGCAGCCGCTGACGGAAATGAACATTACCGGAACCAAACTGGTTCGTGAAAGCGCAGGTTTTGACAAAAGCCGCGAACATGTGCAGGTCGTTTCCCGCGACAAGTTCGTGGAAGCTTCCTATTATGAACGTTATTTCGTCGTGCATTACAACTACGGTACGACGTCAACGCTTTTTCAGCATGTGGAGGCGGTTTACAATGACGGCTTTACGTCAATCGATTTTCCCTGCATAAAGTATACGGACATTAAGAACAACGGTGCACTGCGGCCGGTTTCTTCCGGAGAAGACGACCACGGCAGCTACGGCGAGTACGAGTTTGCCCAGTGGATCAGTGCAACGTTTAAATCGTATACTCACAGCGAAAGAAACACGATCCGCGTGTTTTTGACCGAATAGAAAATCCGGCTGAAAGAAAAACGTCTGTCCCTTTAGGGCAGACGTTTTTCTTTTGCATAATGACAAGTAAAAAAAACTCCCGAAAATTCCGGGAGTTTTTTGTTCTTTTTTGACCTTGTGTTTTTCAGGGATTCAGATCCTGCAATTCAGGCAAAACGAAAAGTCCGTCCTTGCGGATCAGCACATCGTCAAACCAGATTTCGCCGCCGCCGTATTCCGGCGTTTGTATTTGCACCAGATCCCAGTGAATACCGGAACGGTTGCCGTTACAGGCGTTGCCGCAGAAGTTGCCGAGCGCCAGATGAACGGAGCCGGAGATTTTTTCGTCAAACAACGTATCACCGACGGCGCGGTTGATAAACGGATTGAGACCGAAGGCAAATTCGCCGGTATAACGGGAGCCGGAATCGGTGTCGAGTATCTTTTGCAGATCGTCGGCATAGTTGTCGGCGCCGGCCTCAACGGCTTTTCCGTTGCGGAAAGTCAGAGAAATGCCGGTAAACATCCGTCCGTTTTGCGGGCAAACGGTGTTGAATTTGATTTTACCGTTTACCGAATCGATAACCGGTGCGCTGTAGACTTCGCCGTCGGGAATGTTCCGCAAACCGTGACAGGCCGTAACCGGAATGTTTTTGATTGAAAAACTTAAATCGGTTTCGGGCGCGACAATCCGAACCTTGTCGGTTTTTTCCATCAGCTTTACCAGCGGCTGCATGGCGGTATACATCCGGCGATAATCCGTCAGACAGGCCGAAAAGTAAAAGTCTTCAAACTCTTCGGTCGACATGTTCGACTGAAACGCCATAACCGGAGTCGGATAACGCAAAAGGCACCATTTGGTTTTCGGAATGCGGATGTCGAAATGAACGGGCTTGGCGTACTGCCGGTGAAACATCGTGTTTTGTTCCATGCCCGGCACGGCGGCGTCGATCGGGTTGTCAACGCAGCGGATGCCGACATAGGCGTCCATTTGTTCCATAATCCGGGCATGCAGTTTTGCGTGTTCGCGGATTTGCAGCTCTGAGGCATTGCAGAGAAGCGCATTTCTGAGCAGCGTGTCGTTGTAATAATAGAACGGAACGGCGCCGAGTCTGATCGTTTCTTCAATCAAAACGGTTAAAAAATCGGTTGTCAGCGTGCCGGAAGTTTCGATGTAAATCTTTTCGCCGGGCTGCAGACAAACGGAGTTTTGCAAAACGTTTTGCGCCAGTTTTCTTAAACGATGGTCTTTTTCCATATACGAATAATTTTTAGGGTTAATAATAGCTTTTGTTTTAAATATAGATTTTTTTAGACAAAAATCAAGTTTTTTGTGTCACAGGAAGAGAGCGGAAGAGGCGGAAAAGCGGCCGATGGAGGTGAGCGGAGAAGAGGGCTGATAACGGCGGGCGAAGGAGGGGCGGTAAAGAGGTGACAAGGGCAGGGAAAGGAAAAGAAAAGGGGGAAAGCGAATATGGTGCAAGCAGGAGGAATGCGGTGCGGCGGAGAAAAAGTGAGGCAAAAAATGAGCGGAGGAAAGGCAGAGCGGAGCGGTCGAAACGATGACGGACAAGAGAAAGCTTGCGATAAAGCAGGAAGAAACGCCTGTTGCCGGATAAAAGCGAAAGGAGCTGATCGGGGCAAAGAAAGAAGGAGATGACGGTATGAGGAGAAGAGGGAAAAAATGTGACAAGGGCAGAAGAGAAAAGGGGAGAAAGTCCGGCTGAGAGCGGGCAGGGAAAAAGATACCGCCCGGCGTAGCCGATGGTTCTTCTCATACGCCTGAGAAAACTTATCTTACCGGCCATATCCGGACGGCGCAATTAATTCCGTCCGTACAAATAATGTGGCTCATCATAAATTATCACCAGCTAACGCAAGTGGTATTAACCGTCCCGAAACTTAAACGCCCGGCCCGAAGTTACGCAAGCCTTACGGCCGGACCGGTATGTCTACATCTGCCTGCTTATGCAGACGTTCGAATCATAAACGGGGCAGAATCCGTAGTCGGCTGACTTGCCTTCTTGTCTTCTTTTAGGCGGTTCTATACTTTGTGATTTTTTGAAGGTTTTCCCTGTTGTATCAACATAGTTACCTATGACGCCAAATTTGTCTGCCTCTGTATTCATATCCTGCATTTTTATATTGTTTGCCTTTCGGACGGACAATGATTTGAGATGCCGAATACTTTGCCGGCGGCATATGAATATGGCCCGAATACTCCCCTGCTTTTATTCTGTCTTCCTCTTTTCCGGCACAATTCCCCGAATATATCTCCTGTTTCCGGACGACGTCCCCCATCAAATGACTTTCCGTGACAGGTGGCATTGGGAGGCGACTTGTTTGTCGTATCGTATTTATGTTTGTTTGTCTCCTTTGTTGTTTTCATTTTTGTAATTGCGAGGAATTATATTCAGACAAAGGCATTTTATTTTTTTGCGGCCATAAGCTCTCGGTTCCCGGGTTTTCGGTATGTGTAAAAAGAAACCCGCCGGCTCGGCCGGTCGTTTTCCTGTTGCAAAAAGAAAATCCGCCGTTTGGCGGATTTTCTCTTAAAAAAGCGTTTTTTGTTTATTTTTTCAAAACGACAACGCCCGGCAGTTCCTTTCCTTCCATCCATTCGAGGAAAGCGCCGCCGGCAGTCGAGATGTAGGAAAACTTGTCGGCAACGCCGGCATTTTCCAGCGCGGAAACGGTGTCGCCGCCGCCGGCCACGCTCATCAGCTTGCCGGCCGCCGTCAGTTCGGCCGCATGTTCGGCTACCTTGTTGGTGGCGTTGTCAAACGGTTTCATCTCAAACACGCCGAGAGGGCCGTTCCAGACCAGGGTTTTGCTTTCGTCCAGCTTGGCGTTGATTGCGGCAATTGTTTTTTCCCCGACGTCAAGCAGGCTCCAACCTTCGGCCGGGATGTGTTCGAGGTCGACGGTCTTGTGTTCGGCATGCGGTTTGAATTCGTTGGCGACAACAACGTCTGTCGGCAGTACGATTTCACAGTTGTTGGCTTTAGCCGTGGCCATGATTTCTTTGGCCGTTTCCAGCATGTCCGGCTGTACCAGCGAGTTGGCTTCGTTGACGGTATCAATGCCGCTTGCTTTCATGAAAGTGTGAGCCATGCCGCCGGAAATGACCAGCTTGTCGACTTTTTTGACCAGATTGTTTAAAAGGTCCAGCTTGGTCGAAACTTTGGAACCGCCGACGATAGCAATCAGCGGACGGGTGGGGTTGGACAGAGCTCCTTCCAGCGCTTTGACTTCTTCTTCCATCAAACGTCCCATTGCGGCCGGTTTTTCTTTGGCCGCGGCAACCATCGAAGCGTGGGCGCGGTGGGCGGTGGAGAAAGCGTCGGAAACATAAACGTCGGCCGGTGCAACCAGCTGTTTGGCGAAAGCTTCGTCGCCTTTTTTCTCTTCGCTGTAGAAGCGCAGGTTTTCCAAAAGCAGCACTTCGTCGTTGCTCATGGCTTTGACAGCGGTTTCCACTTTTTCGCCGATGCAGTCGTCAACGAAAACAACTTTTTTGCCGAGTGCCTTTTCCAAGTCGCCGACGATGTGCGAAAGCGAGTTTTTCATGTCGCCTTTGCCTTCCGGCCGGCCGAAGTGGCTGATAACCACAACCTTGGCGCCTTTTTCCATCAGTTCTTTGATGGTCGGAACCGTACGGTCGATGCGGGCGGTGTTGGTTACGTGAAAGTTTTCGTCCATCGGAACGTTCAAGTCGGCGCGCAGCATGACGACTTTGCCGTGCAGATCGCCTAAATCATCCATTGTCTTATATTCGGTCATTGTTTTTCCTGTCGTTTGGGATTTGATAAAAAAATCCCCGCGTTTGCCCCTGCCGGTAAAAAGCGGACGGGGGAACAAAACGCGGGGAGCATGGTTTTAGCCGTTGACTTTGGCCATGTGGGCAACCAGATCCAGAACTTTGTTGGAGTAGCCCCATTCGTTGTCATACCAGCTGACGACTTTGACGAAAGTCGGGGTCAGCTGAATGCCGGCCTTGGCGTCGAAGATGGAAGTGCGGGCGTCGCCGAGGAAGTCGGAAGATACGACCGCGTCTTCGGTATAACCCAGAATGCCCTTCAGTTCGCCTTCGGAAGCGTCTTTCATGGCTTTGCAGATTTCTTCGTAAGTGGCGGCTTTTTTCAGGTTGGCGGTCAGGTCAACAACCGAAACGTCCAAAGTCGGAACGCGGAAAGACATGCCGGTCAGTTTGCCGTTTAAAGACGGAATAACTTTGCCGACGGCCTTGGCGGCACCGGTCGACGACGGAATGATGTTGCCGGCGGCGGCACGTCCGCCTCTCCAGTCCTTAACCGACGGACCGTCAACCGTTTTCTGGGTGGCGGTGGTGGAGTGAACGGTGGTCATCAGGCCGTCTTCAATGCCGAAAACGTCATTTAAAACTTTGGCGATCGGAGCCAGGCAGTTGGTGGTGCAGGAAGCGTTCGATACGAACTGGGTTCCTTTGACGTAAGAATCGGTGTTAACGCCGCAGACAAACATCGGAGTGTCGTCTTTGGAAGGAGCGGACATAACCACATACTTCGCACCGGCGTCGATGTGACCCTGAGCTTTTTCCTTGGTCAGGAACAGGCCGGTCGATTCAACGACGTATTCGGCGCCGATTTCGCCCCATTTAAGATCGGCCGGGTTCTTTTCGGCCGTAACGCGGATGGCCTTGCCGTTGACGACCAGTTTGCCGTCTTTGACTTCGACGGTGCCGTCGAACTTGCCGTGCATGGTGTCGTAGCGCAGCATGTAAGCCATATATTCAACATCAATCAGGTCGTTGATGCCTACGATTTCGATATCGTCTCTTTTCTGGGCAGCACGGAAAACCAGGCGGCCGATGCGGCCGAATCCGTTAATACCGACGCGAATTGTCATGTTATTATCCTTCCTTGTTAAATAAACTGGTGTGCGGAACGCCCCGCACAGGCATGAATTTTTCGTGCTTAATGTATCACCGATTGAGTTTTTTTCAAGCAGTTTTTGCGGTGCGGCGCAAACTTCGGGAAAAACGAAAAAATCCGGCGCGGCCGGATTTTTCGTACGGATTTTTACCATTTGCCCCAGTGTATCTTTTCCGGGTGGTAGCGGTCTTCCGGCTGTTTCGGAGTTTCTGCCGGGTAGCCCATCGGCACGATGGCAAACGGACGGATATTGTCGGGGAGATGAAGACGCTCTTTTAAGGCGTCGACCACTTTCTGCATCGGCGCGGCGCCGCAGTAGCAGCTGCCGATCCCTCTTGCCCAGGCGGCCAGCATCAGGTTTTCGGTGGCGATGGCGCAGTCGACGTCAATGAAGGTCCATTTTTCGTCTTCTTTGCTGCGGCTGAAAGATTTTTCCGTGTCGCCGCAGACGATAACCACGCAGGCCGCGTCTTTGGCAAAAGACGTCCAGCGCTGGATATGGCGCAGTTCGGCCAGAAATTCCCTGTCGTCGATGACCAGAAATTCCCACGGCTGACGGTTGTGGGCGGTGGGCGAATACTGGGCAGCCTTGATGATTTCCATCATGGTTTCGCGTTCAATCGGCTTGTCCTGATATTTGCGGACCGAACGGCGGGTTAACAGCCCTTCCATTAATTCCATGTTATTGTTCTCCTTGTTAAGAAAAGTGTTTATTGCCGGTGCGGTTCCGTCATCCGCGGCAGAACCGTGTTTTCAATAATAAAGGAAATCGCCCGGTTGACCGTTTTGTCGGTATTTTTGACCGCGGCAATCAGATTTTCGATGTTTGTTTCCTTTTCCAGCCGGCCGGCAAGCGTGAGATAAAGCGCGGCAAGATCGGAAAGCGAATCGATCAGTTCGGCCAGCCCGGCGGAAATTTTCAAGTCGCTGCGTCCGCCCCAGAAGCCTTCGACATATCCCTGTTCCAGCTGTTCGGAGCGGCGTCGGCAAAGTTCGCGCCAATATTCACGGGAAGTTTCCGGCAGGTAGGGCGGCAGTCTGACTTCGTTGTGCCGGACCTGTTCGAAAATTTCGTCCCACAGCCCCATGAAAAACTTGAAAAAAAGTTCCGCTTCTTCCTTGGTTTGCAGCCTGGGTTCCCGGTTTTCGGGCCACAGTGAGGAAATGACGTCGGTCGGCCGCAGTTCCATGTTGGGGCTGCAAACGGCGCCGGCAAAACGCATTTTGACCGCCTCAAGCGGCATTTCGCAGTGATAGTGGTCAAGCATTTTCTGCATTTTGTCGTCGCCGATGTATTTATTTTGACTTTGCATTTTTAACTTCTTCATATATAAATTAAATTTCGGATGCTGTCCTTAATTTAATGGAGATTTAAAAATTGTCTAGGATAAAATTGCCGGGGTGCGCCCTGTTGCTGCTTGTGCTGGCCGGTTGTTCGTGGGTTCAGCCGTTTGTCGACCGCCGCCGCAACGCCGGCGCGGAAGAAGGAAAACTTTATGTCGGGCAGTCGCGGCCGGAAGCGCCGGTCGTCTGCTACAACGGCTGGGTAACAAAGTTTGACGAACTGCAGAAAATGGCCGATGCCGAATGCGTCAAACACCAGACCGGCGATTATGCCGAACCGGTGGAGCAGGACGTTTTTACCTGCCGTCTGCTGACGCCGGCGGCCTGGAAATTCAAATGTGTGAAAAAAGAAGAAGCGGAAAGAACTGATCAATGAGTTACGTACTGGATGAAATTATCAATCAAAAACTGAAAACGGCGTTTGCCGGCCTGGGCCTTGACACCAAATATGCGGCGGCCAAAACCTCCGACCGGCCGGATTTAAGCGACTTTCAATGCAACGGCGCGCTGGCGCTGGCCAAAAGCGAAAAGAAAAATCCCCGTCAGATCGGCGAAGAAATTGCCGCCCGTTTGCGCGAGGACGAAGATTTTGCCAGGGTTTCGGTTGACGGCCCGGGGTTCCTCAACCTGACCCTGACCGACGAATTTCTGGCCGGCGTGCTGGACAAGATGGCAGCCGACGAACGTTTCGGCTGCGCTTTGCAGGAAAATCCGAAAACCGTGGTAATGGATTACGGCGGGCCGAACGTTGCCAAGGAAATGCATGTCGGGCACCTGCGTTCGGGAGTGATCGGCGAATCGATGCGCCGGATTGAAGAATTCGTCGGCAACAAACCGATCGCCGATGTTCATTTCGGCGACTGGGGAACCCCGATCGGCATGATTCTGGCGGAAGTGATCGCCGCCGACGGCAGCCTGGACAAGATGGAAACTTACGACATTGCGGAGATTACCCGTTTTTACAAACAGGCCAATATCCGCTGCAAGGAGGATCCGGCAGCCAAGGAAACCGCGCGGGTGATTACCGCCAAATTTCAGGACGGCGATCCGGTTTACCGCAAAGCCTGGCAGCATATTCGCAAGGTTTCGGTCGAGGCGGTGAAAGAAAACTATCGCGAACTGGGCGTGCATTTTGACCTCTGGCTGGGTGAAAGCGATGCGCACGAAACCTGTTTTGCAATCAAGAAAATTGCCGAGGAAAAAGGTCTGCTGGAATATGACGACGGCGCCTATATCATCCGTCTGGACGAGGAAAACAAACCCAAACCGCCGGTTATCATCGAAAAATCTGACGGCGGGTTTACCTATCAGGCGACCGACATTGCCACCATCAAAATGCGGGTGGACGATCTGCATGCCGACGAGATTATCTATTTTGTCGACAAACGGCAGTCGCTGCATTTCGAACAGGTGTTTGAGGTTGTGGAAAAACTGGGCATCGCGCCGGGGGTTAAACTGCAGCATATCGGTTTCGGCACCGTTAACGGCGCCGACGGCAAGCCTTTTAAAACCCGTGACGGCGGTGTGATGAATCTTGCCGACATGATTAAAATGTCAAAAGACAAAGTTGCCGAATCGATGCCGGCGCCGGACGAAGCCAAAGGCATTACCCGGGAATATATCGACCGACTGGTTTCCCAGATTGCCGTCGGCGCGATCAAGTTTCAGGATCTGAAAAATAACATCGCCTCCGGTTATGTTTTTGAACTGGACGACTTCGCCAACTTTGACGGCAAAACCGGTCCCTATATTCAATACGCGGTGGCCAGAATCAATTCGATCATGCGCAAAAATCAGAATCTGGTGCCGGGCGCGGTTGTCATCACCAACCCCGAAGAACGCGCTCTCGGGTTGAAGCTGACGCAATTAAACAGCGTCGTTTTCCGGGCGGAAGCCGACAAGGAACCGAGCGTTATTTCCGACTATGCCTATACGCTGGCGCAGCTGTTCAGCAGCTTTTACAATGCCTCGCCGATCATGGGCGCCGAAACATCGGAGATTGCCGCTTCCCGTCTGGTGCTTGCCAGGCTCACCCGCGACGTGCTGGTCAAGCTGCTTTATTTGCTGGGGATTGAGGCGCCCGAAGCCATGCTCAAAGCTTAAAGTTCGTTCTATGGTCGTCTAATACGGATTTTACGGATATTTTTCCCGCTTATGTACGTCTTGAGTACACCGCGCGGGAAAAATTCCTTAAATCCTATTATCCGCCTTTTATGGGCATTGTTGTAGAGGAATATGGCCTTCTGATGCGGGGATTGCCGGTTCTTAATTGTCTGCCTTTGTTTTCCGGAAAGGCAAAAAAGCTGCGTGTCCGGCGTTTGCGCACGCCTATTTTTCAAAATAGGCCAAAACCTGTTTGACGTTTTGCGGCGGCGCGTCGATGTCGATTTCAAATTTGACGTTTGTTCCCGGCGCAATCATGCTTCTTTCCGGCGCCATGTCGGTTTCGCGCAAAAGATTTCCTTCGCGGTCGAGCAGGCGGATTTTCATGGTCGGAATATTCAGCAGCCATTCCGAAGGGTTGGCGACTTCGCCCCGCAGGCGGATGGACGGTGTGCCGTCTTTGTCGGCATAATTCCAGATCAGTCCGTTAATTTTCAGGTTCGGTCCCTGTTCGCGGAAGGCGTCTTCCAGTCGTTGGAGAAATGCGCCGGTCTTTTGCAGCAGCGGATCGGCTTTTTGCAGCAGCGGGGCAATGGTCTGTTCTGTCAGAGGCCGGGCTTTTTCCGGCAGTCGTTCGATTTGTGCGCGGAAATGCCAGCCGAGGGCGGCGACGGCGGCTGCCGCGAGCAGGGCAAGCAGAAGCGCCGGTGTTTTTTTCTGTTGCCGCGGACGGGAGAGGATGTCTTCGGGCATGCCGGCGGCCGTTGCCTCCTGTCGGTCGTCCGGCGGCGTGCGTTCTTCTTTTTCTTCGCGGCTGAAGGCAAAGCGGAAGGCGTCGGTGTCAAACGACGGAGCGTCGGCAGAGGTCTTTTCCTTTTCCTCTTCTTTGACGGCATCGTTGTAAGCGCGCCAGACGCAGCGGCATTTTGCACAACGCATTTTCAGTCCGTTTTCCGGCAGCTTTTCGCTTTCCAGGCGGTAAACGGTTTGGCATTGCGGGCATTTGATCAGCATGTTGTTTCCTTATAAAACTGACGGTTAGTGTAAAAAATCTTTTTATTGCCGAAAAAAAGATTTTATTAAAGATAATATTATTATAGTATGTAGTCAGCAAAAAACCAAGGAGTATTCGCCGGAAATGAGCAAAACGCCAATCATTGAGATGGAAAACGTCGGCATCCGCTACGGGCGCGGACCGGAAATCTTAAGCAATATCAATTTGTCGCTGGAAAGGGGCTCTTTCCATTACCTGACCGGCAAGAGCGGCGCCGGCAAAACTTCGCTTTTAAGCATGATGTATCTGGCGCAGAAACCGAGCCGGGGAAACGTCAGCGTGTTCGGCAACAACGTCAATTTCGCCAACCGCAATTCGCTGGCGATGTTCCGCCGCCGAATCGGGGTGGTGTTTCAGGACTTCCGCCTGCTTGAGCATTCTTCCGCCTTTGACAATGTGGCGTTGCCGCTCAGGGTTTGCGGGATGAACGAAAAGGAAATCCGCAAACGGGTCAACGAGCTTTTGAAATGGGTGGAAATCGACCGCAGCACCTCGGCGATCACGTCGACGCTTTCGGGCGGCGAAAAGCAGCGGGTGGCGATTGCCCGCGCGGTGATCAACCGGCCCGACGTCCTTTTGGCCGACGAACCGACCGGCAACGTTGACAACGACATTGCGCCGAAGCTGATGAAGCTGTTTGTTGAACTGAACAAGCTGGGAACCACCGTGGTGATTGCCACCCATAATGAAAATCTGATCAAGGAATTCCGCTATCCGACCATTCATCTTAAAAATCACGGATTGTCGATCATTAACCCGGAAGACGGAGACGAATATGCTGAGATATAACAACATGCGCCATCGGGAACTGCCGCTTTCCACCGATTCTTCAAACCTGTTTTTGAAGGTGATGATTTCAATCGCCGTGTTTTTGTTTGCGGTGACGCTGGCCGGCGTGCTTTCCATCAATTCGATGCTGGTTAACTGGAATTCCAGCATTCTCGGTTCGCTGACGGTGCAGATCATTCCGGTCAACGGCGTCGACAAGCTGAAAGCCAAAAACGAAACTCTGATTCAGGAACAGCGGGCGGCGGCGATGCTGGAGGCGATGCCCGAAGTGCAGAAGGTGACTCCGCTGAACGACGGCCAGCTGGAACGGCTGCTGAAACCCTGGCTCGGCGACGACGTTGACCTCAGCAATCTGCCGATGCCGCGGCTGATTGACGTCAAACTGAAAAAAGACGCCGAAATCAATTTTATGGCGCTGGCGGAAAAACTGGCGACGGTGGCGCCGCAGGCTTCGCTTGACAACCACAAACTGTGGTTAAACAAGCTGATCAATTTTGCCAGCGGGCTGAAGATGCTGGCGCTGAGCGTTCTGGCGCTGGTGATCGGCATTACTTCCGGGGCGATTTTCTATTCCACCCAGACCAGTCTGGGACTGCATAAGGACATTATCGAAATTCTGCACCTGCTCGGCGCGAAGGATACTTATATTGCCCAGCAGTATGCGGCCAAAACCGCGGTGCTCGGGTTCTGGGGCGGGCTGATCGGAGTGGTGTTCGCGGTGCCGACGATTTTTGTCATCGCCCATCTGGCGCAGCAGATCGAAGGCGGCATCATCAACGAAGCGCGGCTGTCCTGGGGCGCCTGGACGGTGATTTTCAGCCTGCCGCTGTTTTCGATGCTGGTGGCGATGCAGACCGCTTATTATACGGTCAAGCGCACTTTGGAAAAGATGATGTAAGCCGATGTTAAAAAGAACCGTTTGTCATGCGTTGCTTATCGGAATCTGCGTCTGGCTGGGCGGCATGATCGGGTTCGGCTATACCATCAACCATCTGCGGACGGACGCCGATGCCAAAACCGACGCGATCGTGGTTTTGACCGGCGGCCGCAACCGGATCGGCGAGGCGGTGCGGCTGCTCAATCGGGGCAGCGCCGAGCAGCTTTTGATTTCGGGCGTGTCGAGAGGCACTTCGCTGGAAACCCTGAAAAAACGCCAAGATGTCAAAATTACCACTTCCCGGGAGATTACGCTTGACGAGAAATCGACCAATACGGTGGAAAATGCGATTGAGGCGGCCGCCTGGGTGAAAAAAAACAACATCCGTTCGATCCGGCTGGTGACGTCCAACTACCATATGCCGCGCAGCATGGCGGAGTTTCGCGCCAACAACCGGGAAGTGACGATTCTGGCGCATCCGGTTTATTCGGAACGGGTGCGGAAAAACTGGTGGCGGAGCTGGCGCAGCTTTGTTCTGATCGCATCGGAATACAACAAGTTTTTATACGTGTGGATTAAAAACCGCATCGGCAGACTGAAGGAGGACTGAAATGTTTTTTATTCGTTCGTGGCTGGGAACAATCTGGATTTATTTCTGGATCGGATTCGGCGTGGTAGCGACCTGTGTGTTCGGCTGGTTTGTGCCGCAAAAGTGGGTGGTTTTCTTTTGGAACCGGTTGCTGCTGCGGATCGCTTTGTGGGGACTGCGGGTTTTCGGCGGCATTGAAATTGAAGTGCGCGGCCGGCAGTATATTGATCAGGAGCGTGCGGTTTATGCCAGCAAGCACGAATCGGCGCTGGAAACTTACGCAATGACGACCATCATTACCCGCGGGGTGATGATTTTGAAAAAGGAACTGACCTATATTCCTTTCTTCGGCTGGGCGCAGTGGCTGTACGGGCTGATCCCGGTCGACCGCGGCGCGGGCGCGCGGGCCATGAAGAAAATGCTGGCGGCGGCCAAAAAACGGGTGGAAGAAAAACGCCCGATCATTATTTTCCCCGAAGGACACCGGATGAAACCGGGAACCACGCAGAAGTATAAGCCGGGCTTTTTGTTCATGGCGCAGAATCTGAAACTGCCGGTGATTCCGGTGGCGCTTAACACCGGCATGTTCTGGCCGCGGAGCTCGACCCGGCATTTTCCCGGCAAAGTGATCGTCGAGTTTATGGAACCGATGATGCCGGGCGATGACAAAAATGCCTTTATTGAAGAATTGCAGGCAAAAATCGAGGCAAAATGTGCCGAACTGAATGCCGAAACGGTAAAAAACTATCCTTATACGGCAGCCAATCTGGCGGCGGAAAAAGAGAAAAAGGCCTGACATGAAAAAGGCCGGACAAAGCACGGCCGCCGAAAAAAACACCGTCTGCCGGGAAGGCAGGCGGTGTTTTGTTGCGGATACTTCCTGAATCAGAACCAGTTTAACCGGAAAATCTTCAGGTAGTACTCAATGCTTTTGGCCAACAGCCAGCTGAAAACGGCCAGCAGGCGGGTAACCCAGGTAACGACGATGCCGCTCAGCGGATAGCTGACCAGCGGGACCGCCAGTATCCAGGGCGAATAGTCGTGGCAGCCGAGCAGCCATACGCAGCATGCGATGTTGGTGATCAGCAGCATGACGCGGAACCATTGCCGGTTTTTGCCGAGAACGGTGATTTTCAACGCTTTTTTCGGCCAATAGCCTTTGTCGTCGTAATGACCGCAGACAACGGCGATGACGCTTAAAACAACCATCAGTGCCAGAACCGAAAAGCTGGCCCACCAGGCGAAACCGACAAATGCTTCGGCAACGCTTCTCAAAGAAATTGTAATCATAATAAAAAATTTAATGAATGTGAAACATCAGTTGATTTCAGAACCATCTTTCGGGATACAGACCGAAACAGTATCCGGTCACCCGTTTTGCCGCCAATATGATAAACGCGAGAAAACTCGTTGCCGTTCTGATGAGAAAGGCACTGAGCGGCAGGCCGACGATAATTGCCGAAAGCCACCATAAAGAGCAGCCTTTCAAGCATATCAGCCACCAGAAGAACAAAATGTTCGGTCCCAGCAGCAATAACTGATAAAGCCGGGGACAATCGGGCAACAGCCTGATGTTTTTCCATAACTTGCCATTGTCATCGTCCGTTGCCGGAGATATTGCATAATACAGTACCAAAAGAGCCAGGACGACGGACAGCGACAATGCTGCGTGAAGCGAAAGAACTTCCGCAAAATCTTTTACAGGTATCATAATATAAAAAATAGTTTGGTGAATTGAGAAAATATTAGTGAAAAATTAGACAAAAGTCAAGAGCTTTGTCTGCGGTAGAAGCCGGGTATTTTGTCGGCGGAGGAAGTCAGGCGCTTTGTTGACGTATGAAAAGAAAGCGGGCAATGCCGTAGGCGCGTTCGTCAACGATTTCCAAACTGGCGGGCAAGAGGAGTTTTTCGTCGCGGGCCTGTTCGACCACGCAAAGGGAATCCGGGCCGATCCAGTTTTGTTTTGAAAGCGAGGCCAGCGCTTTTTCGCTCAGTCCCTTGTGATAGGGGGCGTCGAGAAAAATGAGGTCAAACGGCGTTGGAGCAGCCGGCAGCCGGGCGGCGTCGGCCTTCAGCAGACGGATTTTCCCTTTTTCCGCCGGAAAGAGGGCGGCGTTGCGGGCGGCGTCGGTCAGGTCGAGGTCGACCAACGTTGCGTCGCGCACGCCGCGGGATACGGCTTCAAGGGCAAAGGCGCCGCTGCCGGTAAAAACATCTGCCATTGAAAGTTCGTTCCACGGTTTGTCAAGCCGGGAAGAAAGGATGTTGAAAATGGCTTCCCGCGCCTGGTCGGCGGTGGGACGGATATTTGCCGAACGCGGAGACAACAGCTTTTTGCCGCGGTAGAGGCCGCCGATGATTCTCATAATTTGAATTTTTCTCCCAGCTGTTCTTTCAAAACTTTCTGCGGCACTTCCCGGACTTCGCCTTTTTTCAGGCCGCCGAGCTGGAAAGGGCCGTAGGAAAGACGGATCAGGCGGGCGACTTCCAGACCGACATGTTTCATCAGGCGGCGGATTTCGCGGTTTTTGCCTTCCTGCAGGGTGATTGTCAGCCAGCTGTTGGTTCCCTGGCTTTCGCCCAAAACGATTTTGACCGGTCCGTAATTGACCCCGTCAATGGTGACGCCGCCGGCCAGCGAATCGATTTTGTTTTGGCTGACGCGGCCGTGCACTTTGACTTTGTAACGACGGCTCCAGCCGTTTTGCGGCAGCTCGAGCATGCGCGAAAGTTCGCCGTTGTTGGTCAGGAGCAGCAGGCCTTCGGAATTAAGGTCCAGCCGGCCGACCGAGATGACCCTTGGCAGGCCTGCCGGCAGATTGTCGAACACCGTCGGACGGCCGGCGGTGTCCTTGTGGGTGGTGACCAGGCCGACCGGTTTGTAATAGAGCCACAGCCGGGTGGTTTCGACCGTCGGCAGCTTTTCCCCGTCAAGCAGGATTTTTTCGCTGCCGTCAACGTTGAATGCGGGGGAATCGACGATTTCCCCGTTGACGGTAATTCTTTTCTGCAATATCAGTTCTTCTGCCGCGCGGCGGGAGCAGACCCCCGAGCGGGCAATGAATTTGGCCAGTCTTTCGCTCATTTTTTAATGCTTCCTTGATAAATTTGTGCCTATAATAAACGAAAAGAAAGAAAAATAAAGATGAATCCTGAAGATTATATGAAAATGGCCCTGAAAGAGGCCGAAAAAGCCTTTCGCGCCGACGAAGTGCCGGTTGGCGCGGTGATCGTCGATCCGGTCGGCGGCGCGGTGGTGGCCAAAGCCCACAACCTCGGAGAGCACGGCAAAGACGCGGCGGCTCACGCCGAGCTGGAGGCAATGCGCCGAGCCTGCCGCAAACTGAAGCAGAACCGCCTGTGGGGGCTGGACTTGTACGTTACGCTGGAACCCTGTACGATGTGTGCGGCGGCGGCTTCGCTGATGCGGATACGGAAAATCCGTTTCGGCGCCGAAGACGTCAAGGGCGGCGCGGTGGCAAACGGCGTTCGCTTTTACCAGGCGCCGACCTGTCACCACCGGCCGGAAGTCGAGGGCGGTCTGCTGGCGGACGAGGCGTCGGCGCTGCTGAAGGCGTTTTTCCGCGGCAAGCGGCAAAAGCTGTCGACAAAACAATAAATGTCTGGACGGGAAGACGCCGCCGGGTTAAGCTCGCTCATCACGACAACGGCGGACGGACGGCGGCAATGGAATTTAAAGAAGTTGTATTTACCAAGGTTTCTCCTGAAACAAGAAGACATAACCGCCGTTTCTTCGAGCGTCACGTGCGCCGGATGTTTATCAAGTATCTGGCCTACACCAACCAGTTTGACGGGGTTTTGAACGACCGGGAGATTGAGGAGGCCAAGCTCGGACACCTGCCGGCCGATTTGGACGTTCATCATATCTTTCCGATTGTCGGCAGCGAATCCGAAGACGTCAATTCCTTTACTAATCTGACGGTGCTTCACAAAACGACTCATATACGCATCAACCGGGAAATCTTTGCTCCTCAGCTGAAAGAAATCGACCGGATGCCGGAAGGAGCGAAACTGCTGATCCGGCTGCCGCTGTTTGAGCCTGTCGACGCGGAGGGAATCCTGCGGGCGCGGGCGGAAGCGACTCGCCGCGGTTTGCAAAAGGGGGACGGAAAGCTGCCGCCGGCACTGCTGCCCGCGTCCGGCCGCGACTGCCGGATCTGAAAAACGTCCGGCAGGGAGCGGAAGCCTTTGCGTCGCGGAGCTTGAAAACGTTTTCCGCCTGCTTATTTAAAATTCCGTAAGCTTAATTTTATCAAAGCAGGAGAAAAAACATGAAAAAACTGATTTTGGGCTTGTCGGCGGCGGCGCTTTTGTGCGGCTGCGCCTCGGAGAAAAAGTACAATCGGGAACTGGATTCCTTTCTTGACCAGCCGGTCGGAAAAGTGGAAGCCAAATTCGGCAAGCCGTCGGCAACCAAGATCATCGACGACAGCAGCCGGGTGATTACCTATACCAAAGTCGACCAGTCTTACGTTCCTTCGGAATATTATATTTACGGCAACACTTTTGTTCCCGGTCAGGAAGTGGTTTATTCCCCGTTTACCGGCGATTACGACTTTTATCCGTTTGAACAGAGTTTCGGCTATACGGTCGAATATGTGTGCCAGACCTCGTTTCTGGTGGAAGACGGCATCGTCCGCGCCTGGCGGTGGAAGGGCAACAACTGCGTTGCCTACTGAGCGGACGGCGTAACCAAATATTAACAAAATTTGTCTAATATCCGACTCTGTAACAACAAAGCAGAGTCTTGGTATGGGTTTTTTGTTTGATCTGAAAAGCAGGTTGAAAAGTTCGGGAATATACATCGCGTTTACGCTGGTGATTTTCTATTTCGGATTCTACGCATTCTACGGAGAGCGCGGGATTCGCAAGTATTTGTACCTGCGTCACGAAGTCGAATATGCTCGTACGCTGGCCAAGCAGTACAGGGTCAAAAAGGAACGTCTGGCGGAAGAGGTGCGGCTGCTTTCGCCGGACAGTCTGGATTTGGATTTGTTGGACGAAAGGGCGCGGATTGTGTTAAATTTTGTCGGTGACGACGAGTTCGTGATTTTGGACGAATGATCCGCGATGCCGTTTGGAAGCGGGGTTTTTAACGACTGATAAAAAAAGTCTGTATTTTTTTATTTTTTTTTGCTATATATAGTTAACTTTTAATTAACGGAAAAATCTTTTTCCGCTCACATGGTGATGGAATTTTATGAAAAAAGCCAAAAAGTCAATTCCCGAACCGATGCAGTATGCCGCCAAAAAATCCTTTTTCTCCGCCAAGGAGATCATCTTTCGGAGCAACGGCCGGGCGAAGGTGTTTACGATTTCTTCCAAAATGCAGGTGATTTTCCTGTTTTTGGTCGTGTTCGTCGGCGTCTGGAGCTTTTACTATTATCATATGTATCACCGTTCGGACATGATCATCGTCAAGAAGAACAACGAGCTGATCGCCACCCGTGATGCCTATGTCGACCTGATGGGCGACTTTGTCACCCTGCAGGGCAACATTGCCGACATGATCAAGACGCTGGACAATGCCAAAACTTCGGAACTCAACCTCGGGCAGTATCAGAAGCAGGCGGCGCTGGTGGAAGACAAGATCAAGCAGATTACCACCCAGGTGAAATGGATCAATACCGAAAAGCTGGCGGAAAAGGCCAACATGAACGAAATTTCGCTGCAGCGCGACATCGCCATTTCCGAGCGTGACCAGCTGAGGGAACAGCTGATTGAACTGCAAAAAACGGTGGAGGACATCAAAGAGGCGGAAGCGGAGATTTTGGAACGGGTAGCCAAAATCTCGGAAAAGGAAATCGGCAAGATCAAAAGCGCGGTAAAGGCGATTAACGTGCCTTTGAAAAAGAAGGGGCTGTATTTCAACGCGCTGGCCAACGACAAGCGGAAAGCCGGCAGCGGCGGTCCTTACATTCCCGAGGACAACAGTTTCCTTCAGGACAAGGAGGTAAGCGAGAAAGTCAGCCGGATTTTCAAGGCTGCGGACGACTTGGAATATTACCGGGAAGTGATGTCTTCGGTGCCGATCGGCAAGCCGGTGTGGAGTCTCTGGGTTTCGTCTTCCTACGGCCGGCGGACCGATCCGTTTAAGAAAACGAAGGCCTATCACAAAGGGGTGGATTTGGCCGGCCGCACCGGCAACAAAATCAAAGTGATGGCCAAGGGCAAGGTAACCCGCGCGGGCACCGCTTCCGGCTACGGCAATCTGGTGGAAGTGGATCACGGCAACGGTTTTAAGACCAAATACGGGCATATGCACAAAATCTACGTGAAAAAAGGCCAGTATGTGGAAGCGGGCGACGTGTTGGGCGAAGTCGGTTCGACCGGGCGTTCGACCGGACCGCACCTGCATTACGAGATTTTGTACAAGGGACATGATGTTGACCCGATGCCTTTCATGAAGGCTAAAATTTCTTAGAAATTATGAAGGTTTATGAGGAAAATCAAATGAAAAAGTTCAAAAAAATGATGTATCTCAAACTGGCGCGCGCTTTCGGCCGCAGCAACAACTGCCGGCAGGTGCCGACGATTATCGGCGAAACCACCAAGGTTTGCGGCGACATCAACAGCAACGGCATTCTTCATGTCGACGGCTATATTGAAGGCGACATCAACTGCGAAGAACTGGTGATCGGGGTTAAAGGGAACATTCTCGGCACGGTGAAGGCGCAGAGCATGTTTTTGTACGGCACTTTGCAGGGCAAAGCGACAGCCGACAGCCTGTTTATTGCCAATACGGCAAAACTGATCGGCGACGCCACTCATAATACGATCGCGATTGAGCCGGGCGCTTATATTGACGGACATTGCATCCGGGTGCAGAACAAGCCGGCAGCCGAGCCTGCCGCGTCGGAAGCGCCGAAAACGGCTGCCGCGCCGCAGCCGGCGGTGGTGGCCGCACCGAAGGTGATTGCCAAAATCAAGGCAGTCAAATAGACCGATGGCTGCCAAAAACAAAAAATCGGATTTTATTTCGACCGGGCCGGTTGCCCAGAACCGGCGCGCCGGTTTTGACTATTTCATCAACGAAAAGTTTGTGGCCGGGCTTGAGCTGACCGGCACCGAAGTAAAGTCGCTCAGGCTCGGACATGCCAACATCAACGATGCTTTCGGCGTGGAGAAAAACGGCGAACTCTACATTTCCAACATGTTTATCGCCGAATATGCCAACAAGGGTTACGAGAGCCATGCGGAAAAGCGCGACCGCAAGCTGCTGCTGAAGAAAAAGGAAATTAACGACATTGTTTCCGCGTTGGCGAAAAAAGGCGCCACCCTGGTGGCAATCCGGCTGTTTTTTAACGAAAAGGGCCGCGCCAAGCTGGAAGTGGGACTGGGAACCGGCAAAAAGAACTTTGACAAGCGGGAAACCATCAAAAACCGTGACTGGAACCGGGAAAAGGCCCGGGTAATGGCAAAGTTTTCTTAAAAAAAACGTTTATGTCGGACGGGAACGCGAAAATGAGTCATATTAAATCGGAACAAGGCGGATCAGTCGTCTGCCGTTTGCAAAGCCACTGGCTGTATTATGTCCTTTGCGGATTGGTTTTGGCGCTGGCCGTGTCGGAATTTTTGATCTGGCTGAATCATGAGGGCGCGGGGCGGCATCTGCTGAATGCCGCGGCGGCTTTGGCGCTGGCCGTTTATCTATTTTTGTCGGCAAAAAATCAGCAGGTTGTTTTTACGGATTCGCGGGTTGTCTGCCGCGGCGGCCGGCTGCCGTTTGCGGAAAGGACGCTTGTACCGTCGGAAATCAGGTTATGGCAGTCGCCGGTGCTGAAAGCGTTGCAGTCAGATTTATACAATGTGCAATTGATTGACGGAAAAAGAAAATATTCTTATCCGTGGTTGTCGATCAGCGGGGAACGGCTGGCGTTTTTAAATGACAGGTACCGGGTTGAGATAAAAAACGACTGGCGGGGGATGTTTGGCTGATTTGCCGGTCGGAGTATCTGTGTCGGAAAGAAGATGTTGATGACGGGTTTTTTCGTTTTTTTGGGTGGCGGAATCGGGGCGTTTTTACGCTGGCTGGTGACGACTTGGGTTCATAACCATTGGGGAACCATGCTGGTCAACGTTGCCGGCGCGTTTCTGATCGGCGTGCTGTATGGCTGCCTCTCGTCCGGTGCGGCGCTGAAACCGGAAGTCCGGCTTTTTCTGATGACCGGTCTGCTCGGCAGTTTTACCACTTTTTCGACCTATCTGCTCGATTTTGCCGTTTTGTGCGAAAAGGACAGTTTTTTCGAGGCTTCGCTTTATCTGCTGCTGTCGGTTGCCGCCGGGCTGGCGGTTTTGTATGCCGGCATGAAAACCGGTGAATTCGTCTGCGGCGGATAGTTTCAGCCGCCGTTGACGAAAATGCTGTTGTCATAAGTGCGCATGGCCAGCAGCTCCAGCGCTTTGATTTTGTCGCGGTAGACGACGGCCTGTTCAAATTCCAGATTCTGCGCCGCTTCTTTCATCAGTTTGGTCAGTTCCTTAATCTGTTTTTCGATGTCGCGGGCATCGCCGGCGGCACCGGCCTTGTCGTCGATGTAGTCCATGGCGGTCATTTCGCTCAAGGTGGAGGAAATGCTCTTTTTGACCGTTTTCGGAGTAATGCCGTGTTCGAGGTTGAATTGCAGCTGTTTGGCGCGGCGTCGTTCGGTTTCGCCGACGGCTTCCTTAATCGAACCGGTCATTTTGTCGGCATAAAGGATAACTTTGCTGTCGGCGTTGCGGGCGGCGCGGCCGATGGTCTGAATCAGCGAGCGGGTCGAACGCAGAAAACCTTCCTTGTCGGCGTCGAGAATCGCCACCAGCGAACATTCCGGAATATCAAGACCTTCGCGCAGAAGGTTGATGCCGACCAGAACGTCAAAGACGCCCATTCTTAGGTCGCGGATGATTTCTATGCGTTCCAGCGTTTGTATGTCGGAATGCATGTAGCGGACTTTGATGCCGTTTTCGTTCAGGTATTCGGTCAGGTCTTCCGCCATTTTCTTGGTCAGGGTGGTTACCAGCACCCTTTCGCCTTTCAGGACGGTTTTGCGGCATTCTTCCATCAGGTCGTCAATCTGGTTTTCGACCGGGCGGATCAGGCAGACGGGGTCGGCCAGCCCGGTCGGGCGGATGACCTGTTCGACGAAAACGCCTTTGCTTTGTTCCATTTCCCAGTCGCCGGGAGTGGCGGAAACGAATATGGTCTGCGGCCGCATGCGGTCCCATTCCTCCAGTTTCAGAGGCCGGTTGTCAAGGCAGGAGGGCAGGCGGAAGCCGTATTCCGCAAGCGTTCCCTTGCGGTTGCGGTCGCCGCGGTACATGCCGCCGATCTGCGGTACGGAAATGTGGCTTTCGTCGATAAATAACAGAGCGTCCGAAGGCAGGTATTCAAACAGCGTCGGCGGCGGCTCGCCGGGCGCGCGGCCGGTCAGATAACGGGAATAGTTTTCGATCCCCTTGCAATGGCCGGTGGTTTCCAGCATTTCGAGGTCAAAGCGGGTGCGCTGCTCCAGCCGCTGGGCTTCAAGCAGTTTGTCGTGTTCGCGGAAATATTCCAGCTGCGGCCGCAGTTCCTGTTTGATGCGGGAAATGGCCTGGGACAGGGTCGGCCGCGGGGTAACATAATGGCTGGCCGGGTAAACCACCACTTTTTCGAGGTCGGCGGTCTTTTTGCCGGTCAGGGCGTCGAATTCGCAGATGCTTTCGATTTCGTCGCCGAAGAAGGAAACGCGCCAGGCGCGGTCTTCCAAGTGAGCGGGAAAGATATCGAGGGTGTCGCCCTGCACGCGGAAAGTGCTGCGGACGAAGTTGAGCTGGTTGCGTTCGTATTGCAGTTCGGACAGCCGGCGGTATATGTCCTGCGGTTCGATCTCGTCGCCGGTTTTGAGCTCGAGCGTCATCGCCGAATAGGAAGCGACGTCGCCCAAACCGTAGATGCAGGAAACGGAGGCGACGATAATGACGTCGCGGCTTTCAAGAATGCTGCGGGTGGCGGAGTTGCGCATGCGGTCGATCTGCTCGTTGATGGCGGAATCTTTTTCGATATATGTGTCGGTTTTGGGAATGTAGGCTTCCGGCTGATAATAATCGTAGTAGGAAACGAAATATTCCACATGGTTGTGCGGAAAGAACTCTTTCATTTCGCTGTAAAGCTGGGCGGCAAGGATCTTGTTGGGCGCCATGATCAGTGCCGGACGCTGGCAGGTTTCTATAATTTTGGCCATGGTAAAGGTTTTGCCCGAGCCGGTTACGCCGAGCAGCACCTGGTTGCGGTCGCCCCGTTTGAGTCCGGCAACCAGTTCGCCGATCGCCTGCGGCTGGTCGCCTGCCGGTTCAAAGGGACTTTCGATTTTAAATTCTTCGCTCATGATTACGATTTAATCCTTTCGGCGGCAGCTTTCCAGTTTCGAGCCGTCAAAGGGCCGGCCGTTCCAGCATCCGTTCGGTCACTTCCCGCGCTTTTGCCAGAGGCAGCCGGGCAAAGACAGCGGAAGCGTCTTCCGGACGCATGAGTTTAAGCAGCCTTACGATTTGTCCGGTTTCCATGGTGCCGATAATGCGGGCGGCGTCTTCCGGCGCCATGCGGGCATAGATCCCCGCTATCTGGCGGGCGGCAGAAAAAGTTTCGCCGGTTTCGGGGGCATCGGAATAACCGGCCGGGGAGGCTGCCGCGGCATCGGCATCCAGCTGCCGGCGGATGGCCAGGTCCACTTCCGGCGCGCCGCCGCGGCGACGGACAGTGCGTTCATGCCGGCGGAAATATCCGTTTTCGATTTCGGTTGCGCCGGCGGCCGCGGACAGATAACGAAAATGTCCGTCGGCGTGCCAGGGTCGGTACTGCAGCAAATGAAAACCTTTGATGCCGAGCAAAATCAGCAGGAAAACGGCCAGAAAGGCAAAAAAAGACGATTTGTGCATGACCTGTTTCCTTTATTTGATCGAACGCAGCGCCTGCAGCAGTTCTAGTTCTGCTTCGGACGGCGCCTCATTGCTTTCGTCCCTGTCAAAATGCGGTTCTTTTGCCGCAGCCGCCGGTTGTTCTTCCGCTGCCGGTGCAGGCGATGCAAAACCGGCGGCCGGCGAGGCGGCCGAAAGGCCGGTGCTGTCCGCAACCCGGCGGCCGTTGTCGGCGCCGTACGTTTCCGCCGCCCGGCGGAGAGCCGCCGCCAGTTCAATCATTCTTTCCTGATTTTGGTTCAGTTTGCCGAGCTGTCGGCTGAGGCGGAAGCTGAGTATGATTGCCGGAACGAGCAGGATGACGGTGGCGAGATTGGTCCAAAATTCAAAATGAGTCATGTTATTTTACCTTGTTTATCAGTTTGACGGCGATTCGGGAGCCTTTGCGGCCGACGACGGCTTTCAGCGCCGGCATGCCCTCGGCAGACAGCAGTACCGGGTCGGCAGGCATAAAGGGCAGCGGAATCCAACCGCCTTTTTTCCATTGAATAATTTCTTTTGCCGGCAGGGAAAACGGCGGCATGCGGGCCGTCAACACAACCGTGCCGTCGTTCAGTCGCCGGACGGCCAAAGGCTGCCGCAAACGTTCGGCGCCGTCCATCCGCCGGTTGTTTTCGGGCGGCGTTTCTTTGCAGCCGAAAGACAGAAATATTTTAGTCTTCCGGCCGCGGATGTCAAGCTGCAAACAAAGCGGCAAAGGGACGAAGGCTGCATTTTTTCCTTTGGGTTCGTCGTTTTCGGCGAGCGTTTCCGCCGCTGTTTCGGCCAGAGTTTTGAGCAGTCTGCGGGTTATTGCGAGGGAAATGCCGCGGAAGCCTGCACGACCGGCCGCCGGCGCGTTGCCGAGAGCCAGGGCGGCGAGCAGGGCGGCGTCCGCCTTCGTCAGACGGCAGGCTATTTTTCTTCCGCCGGCGGAAAAGACGAAGCCGACGGACGATTCTTCGTCAAAGTTTCCGATTTCGGCGGCAACCGACAAAGGATGGAAGAAAAGAGGGGCAAGACGTTGCGAGCAGGCCGCGGCCAGCCGTCCGGCGAAAAGCTCTCCGGCCGCGTTGCGGGATCGGGCCAGTGTTTGCAGGCCGCTTTTGTCCGCCGGACGAAGCAGAAAGGAAATTTCTTCCCGGTTGAGCAGTCCGTCGGGGAATGTCGATTCGGGCGTTTTCATTCGGAGAGCCTGCTGAAGCGGATGTTTTTGATTTTGGCCGGGGCGATGGCACGGTCGATCTGTTTCCTTAATTCTCCGTGCAGAATCCGCGGATCGGCGCCGGGCGACAGGTCACGGCAGGGATATTGCCGGAGACCGGCGGCGATGTTGGCGGCGATTTGTTTTTCCAGGGCGAGGATTCTTCCCGTTTCGGTCCGATTTTGCGGTTCCAGCGACATTTTCAGCCGCAGCCGGCAGCCGTCGGCGGAAACGGCGGTAATCGGCTGCAGTTCGCACGATCTGCCGTCGGCCGAAAGCACGCCCTGCAGAGCGGGCGGCGTCTTTTTCCCCCAGATGACGGTGCCGACGGCCGCCGCCGCCAGAATCAGCAGTATGCCGGCAGTCGTTTTCCGATTTGTTCCGCGAGATATGCGGTTGACTTTTACCATGCTTTTTTCCTTTGAATCTATATTTGGCATAGTAAACCAATTTGTTGTCAGGGCAAAGCGCAAAATGTTTTTATGAGCCGTTTTTTTGCCGGGAAAAGAACGTTTTTAACCATGTTACAGATATGTGAAATCTGAAAGGCTTTTTATTAATTGCTTTTTTTTTAAACTGATTTATGTTACACTGACAAAAAATGTGGTAGTTTGTGTAAGGGCTGGCTATGTACTTATGGCTGATTATAGCGACGTTTATCGCCGCGCTTTTTGCGATGAACACGTCAATACGTTCGGATATCAAGGAACTGTATGTCGAGCCGCAGGCGCAGACTGTGGTGACGAAGCTTTACGTGCAGCACCGTGCGGCGATGAACTATATTTCCAAACGGGACCGCAATTCTACGGTGACGGGGCTGAGTTACAAACCGGGCGAGTTGACGGCGGACATGCTGAAGGCCGACCTGCCGTACGGCTTCCGGCAGGACAGCGGTTTTAACAAATTTACCACCTGGGTTTACTGTCTGGACAAAGACAAGCTTGAAAACAGCGGCGCCGCGGCGCTGCCGGCCGTCTGTACGTCCGGGCTGCCGCCGGCGGGCGGGGAAGGCGGAGAGGAAAGCAATCCGGATCTGGGCACCGGCGGCAACTGCTGTGCGGGGTCTTCGACGGTGGTTTATCTGGTGACTTACGGCTGCGTTCCGTCCAAGTGGCGGGACGTGCGTTCCGGAAAACCGGACGGCATTTTGCTGGGGGCGATGAAGACCACCACCGGTTTTACCCACGGTATGGGGTATGCCATTGACCGTTCGGAATTGAACACCGACATTTACGATAAGAACAATTCCATGTATGAGGAAGACATCCAGACGAAAATGGGGGTTTACGGACAGGGCGGACAATTTTACGTGCCGATTCCGAATTATATTTCGGACACTTCCATGGGCAGCGATTCTTTTGCCAACGTTTGCGGCAGTTCGCGCAAGCATAATGAAGACTATGATCCGGACAATCCGCAGAGCGTCACCGATCTGTACAGCAGCTGCGACTATTGTCTGGTATACATGTCTAGGTTTTAGTTAAAAAGGGGGAAAGACCATGAAAAGAATGTTTAATCGAATCAATGAAGCTGGTACCATGCTGGTGGAAGCGATGGCAATGCTGGGGCTGATTGCCATGGTTACTCCTATTTTGTATAAAAAAGCGGCGGAAAGAACGACCGAACTGCAGGACATCAACGCTTCAAACCAGCTGCGTATTCTGGCCAACGCCATGGATTCTTACATCAAAGACAACTTTACCCGTATCAACGACGGCGAAACGGTAGTCAACAGCTGTAACGTCGGCAGCATGGATTACAGCGGCTTTACCGACGCGACTTCGGTCAGTTTCGACATTTCCCACCTTTGCGAATATCTGCCCTACGGTTTCCTGAAAGACGGCAAGACGCAGGACAGCAAGCTGTTTTCCAGCGCGAACCCCTCTTTCCAGGTGGTTTTGCGTAAGACGACGGGTACGGAGCTGGACGAGAACAACCAGCCCGTAGTGGTCGCCGAAACGGTTACCGGCTTTTTGACCGCGGTGCCGAATGAAGGCGAAGATTTTCCGTCGACCCGCGTGTCGCGCATTGCCACCATGGTCGGCAGCAACGGCGGTTATGTCGAAGACGACGGTGAAATCATGGGCGCGCAGGGCATCTGGAGTTTGCCCAACACTTCCGAACTGGGGCTGAATCTGCCGGCCAATACGTTTGTCATTTCCTCTTTGCAGCCGATTTCTTCTCAGGGGTTGGCCAACGAAGACGTTCTGCACCGCAAAACCGAGCGGCAGAACGACTATGTGCTGAACTCGATGGAAACCGACCTGTTTATGAGCTACAACAGCAAAAACCATAACATCCGTCAGGTTAACCAGATTATCATGAGACCGCAGAAAGACTGGATGGTCGGCGGCGACCTGAATACCTTTAAGCGGGAGGGAGCCAACGAAAATGAGCCGACCATGGAGTACGGACAGACTTATGAAGCCGATTTGGACTATACCCTTTACATCGGCGACAAGGGCGGCGCCTATATGGAAGGCAATCTGGCAGCGTTGTCGTCGCTGTTTACGGTCAGAAGCGAGCTTGAAAACGACAAAGGCGACGGCGGTATCAAATATTACGGTACCAATACGACGACGGATACGACCGATCCAAGTAACCCGGTAACTTCCACCAACAAAGGCAATGCCATTTTCAGCGTGACGACTTCTAAAATGGAATACGGCAACATCGACGAAAATACGGCCGGCGCTTTGCTGACGGTGGACAAGGACAACGGTTCCATGGAGTTTGAGTCGAAAACCGGCGGAAACGATCCGTCAACGGGAGCGCCGACCGTCAGCGGAACCCAGAAGCTGATTGCCGCCAATGCCGAACGGGTCAACGTGATTGACGGCGCGTTGAGCGTCCGCAATCCGGGAATCGCTCCGGACGGCGGTAAATATGACAATTATCACAAGGATCAGTGGCCGGAACAAAATGCAGCGCCGGCGGTTATTGTCGGGGGCGGCAACGTTCATAACGCGTCTTATACGACTTACACCTATAATGACGACGGCACGCCGAGTATTGTTAACGGTGAGTTTGAGAGTGCCGACTTGACCGGTGAGCATGCGCTGACCGTCAACGGTCCGGCGTTTGTCAAAGACAGTTTGAAAACGGCCAAGCTGAAAGCTTATAACGTCGATGCGGCCAAACTGCGTGCCGGCGTCCGTCCCGAAGACTTTGACGACGTTACCGAAGACAAGGATTTTTATCTGGTGGCTGAGCAGAAAGGCACGGATGCCGCCAACCCGGAAGGCAGAATGCTGGTCGGTCATCATGATGATCCGGTTTCCGGCGAGCTGGGATACCGGATGCAGATTGCGGAAGTTGACGATACGCTTGATGACGGCACCGAAGTGCAGAGCGGCATTCGCATGAAACACGAAAGCGGCATCAACATGCTGGCCAACGCCACTGCCGCGGACGGTTTTAACGTCGGTCTGATTGAACATGACGTTGACAACTATCGCGACAGTACCGCAAACAACGATACGGCTGACGGACAGATCAAGCTCGGCGCGTTTAACGCCATTTCCCTGTCGACCGTTGATGAGAACGGAAACTTTTTTGATCAGTCCGTTGTTTCCATTCAGGACGACATGCTGCGCGCGTATAATGATAAGACGAAAGTAACGGCTACCCGTGATCGTACGGGGTATATAGATTCGGTTACCGACTATGCGCGCTTTGTGTCGCAGGAGTTTGACGAGGCCGGATATACGCATGATGATCTTTATCAGAGAGAGAGAACTGACGGGGAAGACAACCTCTTCGGGCTGGGCGGTATGGACTTTACTATCAGCGAAGCCCAAATTGACGGCAACAAGGCGCGGCCGGTCGTCGATATTCGCGCTTCCCGCGAGAAAGATTATATAACCTCTCGTTTTGCCGGTGGTTTTGCGATTTATGATCATGACGTCAGCGGCAACAGTGATTATCCCGATGATCCGTCGTTGGATGCGACTGCGACTAATCCTGACGGTACTACAAACAGTGTTGGAAGAGGCAACCCGGCTTTGTACGTCAACAAAGGGGATTTTAGGATCTTGACAACCGTGGGCAATGCCGATACCCAGCTGGATGTCAACAAAGGCGACACCATTTTGCAGGTGGATAACAACTCCGACGAAAGTGTGATACCCGATGACAAAGAGCGTGGCAGCGTTTATATCCGCAAGGGCGCCATTAATCTGGCATCCGCTTCCGTATCCGCAGAGCAGCGGCTGACCAATGCCGAGATTAAAGGAACGGAAACCGAAGCCGGTTATAAAGAAACTTATGCGCCGGTCGGCTATATTGCCGCAGATCGTTTTATTGCCCAAACGATTCCCGACGGTACCATTTTGGAAGGAACTACGAACAGCACTATCAACAGCGGCGATATAAACACCATTAAAGGAACGGACGGCAAAGAGGTAACTCCTTTTAACAAGTTTGAAGTCAATCCGGCCTATACGTCGGTTATGCATGACATCAAACTGACAACCCGCGGCGGCGCCCGTCTGAGCGATATTCTGCCTGATTTTGTCAACAAGGGGATTTACGTGGTCGATAATACGTTTAAAGACGACGTGGTCTGGACCAACGGATCGGATCCTTTGAATGGTGGAAATTTTAGTGAAATAACCAACGGATCGGCTGAAGAGTATACTTCTGCGTACCTTGGCTTCGTACCTTCTCCGACCTGTCCGCCGGGATACTCCAAGGTAATTACCATCAATCCTTCTGGTTGGGCGATGGCGCAGGCTGGTACGCCGGTGTCTAAAAACAGCAAGATAGACATCAGCACGCATAACAATCCGTATTTGTATTGGTATACCCAGGATGGTGAGAGACGTACGGAAACGGAAGAAATCGAACCGGTTAATCCGCTTACCTTTCAGAAAAGCACATGGCTGAAGGCAATGGTTTTGCCCAATTGCAGCGGTTTGAATCTGAAAGGAGAATGCGGGGATTTGAAGAAGTTTACCGGCTGGGGCACGGTGATGGGTTTCATTTATCCGAAAGCTTATTACGAGGATTTTGTTGCAGGAACGCTGGATAAAGACAATAAAGGCGATGCCGATACAACAAATGATCAGGATACCGTTTATTGGAACCTGTATCCGGTTCATTATCGTGAACTGGAAGCTTATGTGACGGTTTATTGTTATTTCCGCCGCGAAGCATTTGACAGTGAGTATGTTGACAAGGCTTACGATCAGTTGAACGGAACGCGTCGTAACTTTTGGGAAAAAACCGGAGCAACAAACCTTGAGCGTCTGAACGATCCGGCTCTGGAGTATAACGATCCGTGGTAAATTTCCGGGTTGTCGGAAAATTCCCCGTTCGCTAAGGACGGGGAATTTTTTTTGCCGATGTGCCGGCGGAGCAAAATAATTTGCAACGGTCCTCTCTTGCGCCGGGAATGACCGGGATTTGCACCTTGACGGGAAAAGGCCGCAACAGGGTGCCGGATACGATTGACGGGATGTAGCGTGCCCGGGAAAGTTTGGCCGGCCGAAACAGTGACAGAAAAATGGCCGTTGTCGTTTTTTGTTTGTAACGCGTGTTTTTCCTGGTGTTTCCCGACGAGGAATAATGAGAATCCGTCACCGGAAAAACGTTTGGTTAAAAAAGGGAAAAAATCGCTGTCGACGCTTAGAAAATACGGGGCGTAAAAATTTAAACGAAACAAGGTAAGCCGTTGATTGTGAGGGGGCAGAGAAGTCGGGACGGGTATTGCAACGGTTTTGTTGCCATGCCGGTTGATTGCAGGAAAGCCGTTTTTTTTCGGAGAGGAAAAGCGGGACGAACTGTCAACCGGATTTTGCGGCTTGCGGGGAGAGGCACGGAGGAGAAGTCGGGACGGGTATTGCAACGGGTTTGCCGCCGTGCCGCGTTGATGGCGGAAAAGCCGTTTTTTTTTCGGAGAGGAAAAACGGGGCGAACTGTCGACCGGACCGCATTGTCCGTGATGTAAAAAAGGGGGGACAAATGCAATGCCCTCCGAAACCGTTTCGGAGGGCATTGAGCAGTTTTATCGTCGTCAGCGAGTTACTGCATCTGGCCGAAAGGCTTCATTTTCAGCTTGTTCCAGCCGCTGTTGTTTTTCTTTTCTTCCGCCGCGCGCTTGGCTTCTTCCGCTTTGGTTTTCTGTTCCCACTTGCGGATCGGTTCGCTGCGTTTGTTGACGATTTTACGCTGCTGTTCGTTTTGAATGACGCCGATCGGCAGCACCTGGTTTAAGAGCGACGGCGACACGAATTCGGAATGTTTGGGGCCGAGCGCCTTCAGCATGGCGTCGATGATTGCCGCCCCCGGTTTGAAGTTGTATACGTGAACGCCCCCGCCGTAGAAAATGGCGAACGAATGGCAGGGCGAAGAGATCAGCATGTCCGTGTAGTCGACGCCGCGGACAAAACGAATGATGATTTTGGGCTGGATAACGCATTGCTCGGCCTGGTCAAACAATACGTTTCCTTCGGTGCCGAGAAAATATTTGGTTACCATGTCGCGCACCGGTTCGCCCATTACGCCGCAGAAACCGCGAATCGGAAAACCGTCCAGCGTGTAACCTTCATATTCGTTGTTTTGCGGAAAAACTTCATAACAGAAGACCTGTTCGGCGTTGACGATGTTATCGATGGCAAACTTGCCGGCTTCGTCGTAAAAACGCTGCTGGGGTTTGACTTCTTCTTCCGTCGCCTGATTTTCCCGTTTCCAGGAGCCTTCCGGCTGGCTGAAAGACTGCACGCCTTCGACGGACTGGGCAAAGCCGGCGGCCGGATAGAACAGCATCAGCCCGGTGATTAACAAAATCGGTAATTTCATGAACGGTCCTCCCAAATAATTTTCTGTAATTATAATAAATCCTCGTTTGTTTCTCAAGCGGTAAATGAAATGAGATTTACTTGTCGCTGATGCGCAAGGCTTCGATAAAGGCAGACTGCGGAATTTCCACTTTGCCGAACTGACGCATCCGGAGTTTGCCTTTCTTTTGTTTGTCAAGCAGTTTGCGTTTGCGGGTGATGTCGCCGCCGTAGCATTTGGCGGTGACGTCTTTGCGCAGGGCGGAAATGGTTTCGCGGGCGATGACGCGGCCGCCGATTGCCGCCTGGATCGGAATTTTGAACAAATGCCGGGGAATCAGGTCTTTTAAGCGTTCGCAAATCTGCCGGCCGCGGGCTTCCGCTTCCGAACGGTGGCAGAGGAAAGCCAGTGCGTCGACCGGTTCTTCGTTGATGAGAATCTGCACCTTGACCAGGTCGGATTCCTGATGGCCGACAATTTCGTAATCAAAACTGGCGTAGCCGCTGGTGATTGATTTCAACCGGTCGTAAAAGTCGAAAACGATTTCGTTTAAGGGAATTTTGTAGACCACCATTGCCCGGCTGCCGGCATAGGTGAGTTCTTCCTGTACGCCGCGGCGGTCGTTGCAGAGTTTTAGGACCGCGCCGAGATATTCGTCGGGTACCAGAATGGTGGCGCGCACCACCGGTTCTTCGATTGAACGCACGGTCGAAAGATCGGGCATGTCGGCCGGGTTGCAGAGAGTGAGCCGTTCGCCGTTGGTCATGTTGAGGTTATAGGCAACCGAGGGCGCGGTGGTAATAAGGTCAAGGTCAAATTCCCGTCCCAGACGCTCCTGAATGATTTCCATGTGCAGAAGGCCGAGGAAGCCGCAGCGGAAGCCGAGCCCGAGCGCGGCCGAGTTTTCGTTCTGATAGTCGATGCTGGCGTCGTTTAATTTCAGTTTGGCGAGAGCGTCTTTTAAGTTTTCGTACTGGCTGCTGTCAACCGGGAAGATTGAACAGAAGACCACCGGGACAGACGGTTTGAAACCGGTGAGCGGCGCTTCGCAGGGCGTGCGGTGGTCGGTAATGGTATCGCCGACGCGGCAGTCGCTGACGCTTTTGATGCTTGCGGTGATGAAGCCGATTTCGCCGGGATAAAGCGCGTCGACGTCCTGCATTTTGGGGGTGAAGATGCCGACTTTGTCAATTTGATAAACGGTGCCGGCGGCCATCATGCGGATTTGCTGTTTTTTGCGGATAATGCCGTCTTTGATCCGCACCAGAATGATGACCCCGAGGTAGGAATCGTACCAGCTGTCAATCAAAAGCGCTTTCAAGGGCGCGTTTTCATCACCTGCGGGCGCCGGCAGCCGGGTTACGACCGCTTCCAGCAGGGCGGGTACGCCGAAGCCGGTTTTGCCGGAAGTTTCCACCGCGCCGGAGGCGTCGAGGCCGATGACGTCTTCAATCTGCCGTTTGACTTTTTCCGGTTCGGCCGAAGGCAGGTCAACCTTATTTAGAACAGGGATGATTTCGTGATTGTTGTCAATTGCCAGATAAACGTTTGCCAGCGTTTGCGCCTCTACCCCCTGAGTGGCGTCGACCACCAGGATCGAGCCTTCGCAGGAGGCAAGCGAGCGGCTGACTTCATAGGAAAAGTCAACGTGGCCGGGGGTGTCCATCAGGTTGAGCTGGTAGGTTTTGCCGTCTTCCGCGGTATAGTTGAGGCGGACGGTCTGGGCTTTGATGGTAATGCCGCGTTCGCGCTCAATGTCCATGGAATCGAGCACCTGTTCCTGCATTTCGCGGCTGGAAAGGCCGCCGCAGTATTCGATCAAACGGTCGGCCAGGGTCGATTTTCCGTGGTCGATGTGGGCGATGATGGCAAAGTTGCGAATAAGATTTAAATCGTGAACCATGTCTTTCCTGTCTTGAATTATCCGTATTAATACCCATAAATAGGGCAAAAAAAAAGATTAGGCAATATAATATTGATTACGGCCGCAAAATATGCTAACAATAAATATGTATCCGGACAGGAGGTTTGAGATGAGAAAAATGATTGACGTCGATTTTGGTTCTTCCCGCTATGACGAGCTGGTGGAACTGCGTTACAAGGTCCTGCTTGAACCGCTTGGTTTGAAATTTCTGGATATGTACCGCGAAAAGGAAATGAACTATCTGCATATCGGCTGTGTGGAAAGTCTGGATGACAATCTGGTCGGCGGACTGATGCTGGTGCCGGTCAACGATGAGGAAATCCGGCTGATGCAGGTGGCGGTGGACAGTAAATATCAGCGTGAGGGCGTCGGCCGCGAGATGGTAAAATATGCCGAAAAACGCGCCAGGGAAGCGGGATATTCACGGATTGTCATGCATGCGATGCTGTCAGTCGTTCATTTTTACGAGAAACTCGGCTACCGGCAGGAAGGCGACATTTTCGAGGAAAACGGCATTACCTTTGCGCGGATGGTAAAAGACTTGTAATTTTTTAATAACGGAACTGTCCGATGGCAGAAACTTTTCAAGACCTTAAGGTCAAACTTATCGAACATTATCGGCGGGTGCAAAGCGCCGATGAACTGACGGCGGGTTTTAACCGGCTGGTTGACGGGGAGGAACTGCGGCAGCTGATCGGCGGATTGAAAAAGACTTTTCCGAAAGAGCCTGCTCTCGGTGACGAATATACCATGTATTTTGCCTATGCGATGATGCAGGCAGACCAGCGGACGGCGGAAGATTTGCTTGATTGGCGCAGACATACCAAAAAATTCATTAACAACTGTCCGCAAAACCATAATCTTGCCAACCATTTGCGCAGCGTAATTCATCATTTGCCGGAAATGGGCGGAACCACCGGGGAAACTTATAATTACGGCCTGCGGGCCTTAAATCTGCTGCCGAAAACTTATCCGCAGTATCGGGAATGCGTCAAAGCGGTGGAGAAAATGGCGCGCAGCGATTTCCGCTTTTTGCTGGACAAGGCAAAAAACGAACCGGATTATCAAAAACAGCTGAAAGCCTATGACCGTGCGCTGGCACGGTTAACCGACATTCCTTCCGGCGAGCGCTATAAGGGGCTGGACGAGTGTATGCAGGCGATGTTCCCGGTTTATAACCGCACCGAATGGGGACGCCTGGAACTGCCGCATAAACGCCGGCTGGCCTCGAAACGGATTTTCAAGAGCCTGCCGCATGAGGCGCAGACGGCAATCCGCAATCGTAAGCATTATAACGACTGGTTAAGCCGGTGAGCTTTTTGACCGATTGACTGATGCCGGCCGAAAGGCCGGTTTTTCGTTGTGTTTGAACGTGCTTTTGCGTCTGTTAATACGTTGAAAAACAATGTTTTTTGTTTGATTTTCCCTGTAGCGGAAAAAGGTACGATAAAATGCGGCGGAAATCAAGACGAAAAAACAAGGGAAAGCGGGGAAAAATAATATAACTATCTATCGTACAATATTTTACATCACCTGAACGAAATATATGGATAAAGGGGAAAGGTCATGAAAATATTGTATAAAACCATGGGATTGGGACTTTTGTCCGCGTGCCTGTACCTGTTGTGTGCGGCGCCGGCTTCGGCCAAGGTCTGCTTTGTCGGCGAGGAAAACTGTACCGGCGGCGGCAGTTTTGAGGATTATAAAGATCCGGGTGAGGACGGCAAATTGTGCGAGGCCGAGGGGTATATGCTAAAAGACAATTGTACGGCCGATCAGGCAAAATACGTTGCCGGTTATTGTCCCTACAACAATGCGTACGTAAGGTGCTGCGGCAAGGAATATGCTTATGATTTGTGCAGTTATCCGCTGGTTTCCGACGGCAAATGCGGCAGTAAGCACAAATGCGTTTGTGACGCCAGATTCCCTTTTAACGACAAATATGAAGAAACTTCCTGCAAAATCAAGTATCCGGGGGCGATTGCCGACGGCGGGTCCTGTGTTCAGACCGGATATGACGCCAAAAGCGGCGGCAGTATAACCGATATTTATTTTTCGGAATGCGTCTGCAATCCGGCCATTTACCGTTATGTTAAGGAAGATTGCACCAACGGAACCGAACCTTCCGACGACGGTTGCACCGGCACCGACGGCATCACCCGTTACGGGTCCTGCATCTGCAATCGGGAAAAGTACGAGTTTGCGGCCGGCGACTGCGAATTCGGCGGCAATATCGACAAGAAGGAATACTATTGTATTCAGGGCGGCGCCTATTATTTTGACCGCTGTTACGAATGCGACGCCTATCCGGCAACGACGCTTGACCATGTTTTGGGCGGCGAGGGCGTCGGGTATGAAAAATGCACCTACGGCAAAAGATACAGGATTTTGCAATGCGAGGCCGGCTATCGTCCGGGCAAAGACGGCGGCAACTGTCGCGAATTGACCTGCGAGGAAGCGGTAGACGAATGGCTGACCACTTATCCGGAACAGAAAGAACGCTACACGCTGCTGGCCAGCCCCGGCAATATTCAGGACAGCAAGCTGGTAAACGCGACCAGCAATGCTGCCAATATCAAAACCAAAAACGTTATTTTGGGCGACGATCAGACGCTGACGCATATTTATGCCGGCATCAATTACTACGGCGCCAGCGCTTTCGGTAAAGAAAGAGGCGGTTATATGAAAGAGCGCTGCAAAACCAGGCCGAACATTGTTTATAACTCTTCCGAAAACGGCTTCTGGATCCCCAAACATTCGCCCTTCGGTTGGAGTCAGTCGACCAAAGGATCGGTCAAGCTCTATGGCTTAAAGCTGGATATGACGAAGTTGAAAGGAACTTTTTCTACCACTTACGGTATTGAGGCCCGCAATGTAGACATTACCGCTAAAAACTGGACGATTCCGGCTTCCGTCGACTATGCGCCGAAATTTATGTACGATGCCAATTACGACAACGAAGGTTACGAGGCGATGCCGGCGATCAACATTACCGGAACGCTGACGATCCAAAGCCCGGTTACTTTTGACGGCATGTCTTTTAACAAGGAAGACGCCTATGCCGGCAGAGGAAGCGTTAGAATAGAAGTCCCGTCGTCTTATAAAGGACAAACGATTGCAACCTTTAAATTTAAAGAAGATCAGGAATTTCATGCCGGTTCAATTTATATGTATCCTAATGATGATAGTGATTGCGGTAATGATAAAATAAATAATTGTTATACCGATTATAATACAACGGTTCAATTCCAAGGACCTTCAGGGGAAAATCCGGCCAATGTGTACACCTATATATATCTTGGTTACGGTTACAAGGATAAATACAAAGGATCTCACAATATGTTTGCTCAAATATCCGGCCATTTGATCTGGAATCTTTATAAAGGCAGCAGCAATTACAGAATCTATCTCTCTCCGGGAAGTAAAATTTATTCTACAGACTATGGAGCCGGGGAATATGCCCGGATCAAGCGCGGCAGCGATTCCAAATTAGGCTGGTGTAAAATGGATGAAAGTCAGTTGTATGCGGATAGAAAGAAAGATGCTTGGCTGTGTACGGATAGCTGTACAAACAGACAAAAATGGAATGCCGATTATTACATGGTATGCGGAATCGATAAAAGCCTGTCTGCCAATAAACAGTTTAGCGGTTGGTATACTGTTAAAGGAGCAACGAGATGTGGTTGTTCTCAACAAACGACAACTATTTCAGGATGCTCTTATTCGGCAGGCGGTTGGACACAGGTACCTATCAGTTGCGGTGATAGCAAACTGTAAATCTTAACCCCCGCCCGTTGCCCGGATAAGTTCGGGTGATACAAATCCCCTTTAGGGCGGGGCCCTCTTAAATACGGGGCAGGGAGGAAAGCCCGGAGTTTGAAGCTTTCCTTCCCGCGGATCCCGGATCAACGTCTGTCGTTATTCTCTTTTTCTCCCTGACGGCATCCGGTAAGCGCAAGCAGAGGGCGAGCTTGGGGATCCCGAGGAATGAAAAAAGGAGAGAAAAAGAACAGAGAAGGAAAGCAAAGAGGACAGGGAAAAAGGAAGAGAAAAAAGCGGAGAGGAGGGTGAAGAGGATAGAGAAAAAGGAAGAGAAAAAACCGAGAAGAAGAGCAAAGAGAGTAAGTGAGAAGATGGAGTGAAAGGGCAAGAAAAAGAAGAGAAAAAAGGAAAGGAAGAGAACGGCAGGAGAGCAGAGAGAGGAAAGAAAAGGCGAAAAAGGAAAGCACAGAGAAACGGCGAAAGTTGAGCTCAAAAACAAAACCCAGAGCCGAGCCTTAGGGCGTCTGCCGGACGGAAAACGGCGAAGTTTCAAACAAAATTATTATCCGCAACTATTAAGTTTATCATTAAACAGGCCGAGAACGTCGGCATGCGGTTTGTAAAAATGCCATAAAAAAGTTTGAAAGACATAAAAAGTAAAGTTTCACATTTAAATACTTATTATATGAAAGCAAACAGATTTATGCAAATTTTGGCAGCAGCTGCCGTAATTTGCGGAGTGGTATTGATGAGTTCCTGCGAAAAAGAGCCGCTGCTTCCGGAAGTTATAGAAAGCGAAGTCTATGACAACGGCAGCGCGGAAGAAGTTACGGTAACGTCGACTTCGGACGGACAATCATTAAGTTACGAATCGTGGATGATGGTCAGAGGCGTGACAAAAGGCGCTTTTGACAACCGCGTATCGGTCACGTTAAACGCTTCAATGCCGAATGTGACGGAGGTCAGAAACGTTGCCGTCTGGGATTTCGGTACGTCCCGTATTGTTCAGACCCGGGAAGCCGGAGAAAGCAGAACCGAAGGTTTTGTGACCGTAACCGATTCCGTTTTGGTGTATACGGTGATTACGGAAGAGTTTGAGTTTTCGTATCATCTGCATTATGAGGTCGGCGTTTATGACGACGGCGTAACCCGTCAGGTGATGCCTTATCATTATTTCGGCAACATCCGTGACAACGGCGGCGTGACGGAAGCGGCGGATTCTTATGTTGACGGAGATTATGCGTATGCGCGCAGAATCTTCAGGCATTCGATTTCCGTCGAGTTCGGCGGCGAAACTTACGAGGTGAAAGCCGAAGTGACGCTGAGGCGGGCTTTGGGGGCAGCCGGCGCGTCTTATGTCGTCAGGAGCGAAGTTACGGAAAAATCGGTGACGGCCAAAAGCGAAGGCGACGGTTTTCTGTCGACGATTACGGTCAGGTCGCTGATGTCGACGGGAGAAGAACGGGAGGAAACTTATTCCGCGGAACTTCCCGTCGGCGGCGAATCGAACTATGCCCGTGCGTGCGAACCGGACTGTGCGTATGCGGACGTTCGTCGTCTGAATATGACGCTGGAACCGGTTTCCGAATCCTGGGAGGAATATGGCAAGCATGTAACGCTGAAACGCATAAGCGAAAACTGCGTTGTTCATTATAACGCGTTTGATCTGGAGATTCCGTTTTATCGTTACGGCGCTTTGTTTGACAACGGCGTGCTGATTGAAGAAATGGCATGCTGCGAGTATGACCCCGCTTCGGCATCGATTGCGGCCGAAGACTGGAACCTTGAGAACGAAACGGCAAGTTATGAGAGCTATCGTCTGAATCTTGAAGTTTCGCTTCCGATCGGCAGTCTGACGGCGAAAGGAAAATACAGCGGCAAGTTTTATTTTTACGAATAAACGCGTTTGTCTTTTCCTGTTTTTAAAAAAACACCTTCCGTAAAGGGAAGGTGTTTTTTTTGTTTGCCGGAAACTTCCGCCTTATCTTTCCAGAGGTTTGTATTTCATGGCGTGCGGGTTGCAGGCGTCTTCGCCCAGACGGCGGATTTTGTCCTTTTCGTATTCCTCGAAGTTGCCTTCAAACCATTCGACGTGGCCGTTGCCCTCGTAGGCAAGGATATGGGTGGCCAGACGATCCAGGAACCAGCGGTCGTGCGAAGTGACCAGCACGCAGCCGGGGTAGTTCATGATGCCTTCTTCCAGCGAGCGCAGGGTATCGACGTCAAGATCGTTGGTCGGTTCGTCGAGCAAAATGACGTTGGCGCCCTTGCGCAGCATTTTCGCCAGATGAACGCGGTTGCGTTCGCCGCCCGACAGCTGGCCGACCTTTTTCTGCTGGTCACCGCCTTTGAAATTGAACTGGCCGACGTAGGCGCGGGACGGAAACTCTTTTTTGCCCAGGGTGATCATGTCCAGACCGTCGGAAATTTCTTCCCAGACGTTTTTGTCGGGGTTAAGCTCGTCGCGGCTTTGGTCAACGTAACCGAGGTCAACGGTGTCGCCGATGCGGATGGTGCCGGAATCCGGCTTTTCCTGCCCGGTGATCATGCGGAAGAGGGTGGTTTTGCCGGCGCCGTTGGGGCCGATGATGCCGACGATGGCGCCCTTCGGAATCTTAAACGACAGGTCGTCGATCAGGATGCGGTCACCGTAGCCTTTGGTGATGTGTTCGGCTTCAATAACCAGATCGCCCAGCCGCTCGGTCATCGGAATATTGATGTTGGCGGTGGTGATTTTGTCTTTGGCAGCCGCCTGCAGCAGTTCGTCATAGGCGTTAATGCGGGCTTTGGACTTGGCCTGCCGGGCTTTCGGATTTTTTCTGATCCATTCCAGTTCGCTGGCCAGCGTGCGCTGACGGGCGGTTTCCTCTTTTTCTTCCTGCTCCAGGCGTTTGCGTTTCTGTTCCAGCCAGGAGGAGTAGTTGCCTTCATAAGGAATGCCCTGTCCGCGGTCGAGTTCCAGGATCCAGCCGGTAACGTTGTCGAGGAAATAGCGGTCGTGGGTGACCATTACCACCGTGCCGGCATAGCTTTGCAGATGTTTCTCCAGCCAGGCGACCGATTCGGCGTCCAAATGGTTGGTCGGTTCGTCCAAAAGCAGCATGTCGGGCTTTTGCAGCAGCAGACGGCAGAGGGCGACCCGGCGTTTTTCTCCGCCCGAAAGCTTGGTAACGTCGGCGTCGGCCGGCGGACAGCGCAGGGCGTCCATCGCGATCTGGATGCCGCGTTCAAAGTCCCAGCCGTTGCAGGCGTCGATTTTTTCTTGCAGCTCGGCCTGTTCAATGATCAGGTTGTTCATTTCCTCGTCGCTCATCGGTTCGGCAAAACGGGCGGAGACTTCTTCGAATCTTTTCAGCAGGTCGCGAGTTTCGCCGAGGCCGTCCATGATGTTTTCGATCACGTTTTTGGCGGGGTCCAGTTTCGGTTCCTGTTCAAGATAGCCGACCCTGACACCGTCGGCCGCCCAGGCTTCGCCGTTAAATTCCCTGTCGACGCCGGCCATGATTTTCAGCAGGGTGGATTTGCCGGCGCCGTTAACGCCCAGCACGCCGATTTTGGCACCGGGCAAAAAGGAAAGCGTGATGCCTTTAAACAGTTCTCTGCCTCCCGGAAAAACCTTGCTTAAATTCTGCATGACGTAAACATACTGGTAAGATGCCATTTAAATATTCTCCTTATTTCTCTCTTTATTGTCGTTTGCTTTATCAGTTGTTTTTTTATTGACGCCGGATGTGTCCGATCGCGGCTTCGGCCGGTGCCGGCGGCTGGCCGTAGCCGGTTGCTTCCGCGGACGTCCCGGCGGCGGAAGAATCGTTTTCGACGGTTATTTTGCCGACCTTTACCTTTTTGCCGCGGTCATATATTTTCTGCGCGTTCATGCGGTCGTTCCTGTCCTGGTAGAGCAGGGTGGCGTCGTAGGGCTGCCGCGGGGTAAAAATTTTGCCGTCGGGCATTTTGATGCTGCCGTCGGCATACAGCGTCGCCTGATAGATCGGCTGGTCGTCAAAGCGACGGTTGATGTCGTCGCATTCAAAGAAACCGTCCGCCTGCTTGGCGAAATAGCCGTCCGCCTTGGCGTTGTTGTAGGCGTACATGGCTTTGGCCTGCATTTTGTTGCTCGGCGCCTTGGTGATGAGGATGGCGCGGGCCAGCATTTCGAAAGTCTGGAATTTGGAAGCGCCGCAGGCCATGCCCTGGCCGGCAATGTAGCCGAGCGTTTTGACCTCGTCGATATATCCCACGGTCTGCGCGCGTGCCGGGACGGAAAGCAGCAGGGCGGCGGTTATGATTAAAAACGTTTTTTTCATCATGGCTCCTTGGTTTGAATCTTTAAGCCGATTATAGGGGAAATATTTTGCAATGCAAAAATAATCTTCGGTTTTTACCACATTTTACCAAAAATATGGTTGACAAAAGCCGAGTTTTAGCATAAGTTGCAGCAAAACATCTGATATGAGGAATGTGTTATGAAACTGTATAGTTCTTTAAAAACCAAGAAAAACCGCGATAAGGACTGCAAAATCGTTCGTCGTAAAGGCCGGATTTTCGTTATTAACAAGAAGAACCCGAAGTTCAAGGCTTGTCAGGGTTAATCAATTGATGCCTTTCAAATCGGCTCCGCGGAAGCGGAGCTTTTTTTGTGCCGGAAGTTCTTGCGTTAAAATGAAGAGAATCGGACGGCTTAAAGAAGCGGAACGATTTATCCGGCAGGCATAAACTTCCACCGGCTAACGCCAGTGGTATTAAGCATTCCGAACCTCAAACGCGCAGCCCGAAGCACGCAAGCTTTACGGCTGGGCTGGTATGTCTATCTACCTGCTTACGCAGACGTTCGAATCATAATAAAACAGACGCCGAAGCGTCTGTTTTGCAAAATTGCACATCCGGCTGCGGTTACGGCAGGAGCGGCGACCAGGCCGGATCCGAAGCGTCGGCCGGAGTGACGATCATCCGTTCGTTGTAGCCGGTGAGGTCGATGGTGTAGAGTTTGACCGGCGCGTTGCTGCGCGAAGTGCCTTTGTCCTGGCGGAAGTACATCAGCACCCGGCCGTTGGGCGCCCAAACCGGCGCTTCCACCAGATAGCCGCTGGTGATCAGACGTTCGCCGCTGCCGTCCGGGTACATGACGCCGATATAAAACTGTCCGCCGGCCATTTTGGTGAAGGCGATGTAGTCGCCGCGCGGCGACCATACCGGCGTGGCATAGCGGCCGTTGCCGTAACTGATGCGGCGGACGTTGCCGCCGTCGGCGTCCATGACGTAAAGCTGCTGGTTGCCGCCGCGGTCGGAGTTAAACACGATCTGTTTGCCGTCCGGCGAGTAGCTGGGCGAAGTGTTGATCGAAGTGCCGGAAGTGAGCTGTACGCTTTTGCCGGTTTTCAAATCCAGTTCGTAAATGTCGGTGGTGCTGCCTTTGGCGTAGCTCAAAAGCAGTTTGGAACTGTCGGGCGAAAAGACGGGGGCAAAAGTCATGCCCTTAAATTCGCCGACCAGTTTCTGCTCGCCGGTTTCGATGTCGAGCATATAGACTTTCGGCGTGGCGCCGGCATAGGACAGATAGGTGATTTTTTGCAGGTTGGGCGAAAAACGCGGGGTGAGGGCCATGGAGGCGCCGTTGGTCAGAAACTTGTGATTTTCGCCGTCCTGGTCCATGATTGCCAGCCGTTTGATGCGGCGGGTGGCAGGGCCGCTTTCGGAAATGTAGACGATACGGGTGTCAAAATAGCCTTTTTCTCCGGTCAGGCGTTCGTAAACGGCGTCGGCGATTACGTGCGCTACCCGCCGCCAGTTGTCTTTGGTGGTGGTAAACGACTGGCCTTTCATCTGTTCTTCGGAATAAACGTCCCACAGACGGAATTCTACCCGCAGGTTGGCGGCGTCGATTTCGGAAATGGCGCTCTGGATGAGCGCGGCGGCGTTAAGGGCTTTCCAGTCGGTAAAGCGCGGCAGTTCGTCAATCGAGGTGAAAGTCTGGATATAGCTGTCTTCCGGAATAATGCGGAAAAGGCCGGAACGTTCCAGGTCGGCGATCACGACTTCGCGAATCCGTTCGCCGTAGGAAGCGGCCTCGCCGCTGCCCGACATTTGCGGAAAAGCGATCGGCATCGGCTCGCGCATGGCACCGTTAACGTCAATTTTCAACTCGGCGCGAACGGGGGAAATCAGGAATCCGAGCGCCAAGGCAGCGTAATATATGATTTTCATTTTAACACCTTGGGATTTTAAAATTTTACTTATGATATAACATATGTTAACATCGTTAAAATTTCATTAGCGGACAAAAAAATTATGAGGACGGAAAAATGGAAATTGCGGATTTTAAAGCGAAACTGCCGGCCAAAAAAGCGCTGATCGGCTTTGATTACGGCAGCCGCCGGCTGGGGGTGGCGGTGTCCGACCTCTCACTGACGATTGCCTCTTCCTATACCATTGTCTATCGCCGGGACTGGACAAAAGACGAGGCGGCCCTGCGCCGGATTATTGAAGAGAAGGAAGCGGGCGGCATGGTGTTCGGCTTGCCGCTGCAAATGAACGGCGAGGAAGGGGAAATTGCCGCCGAAGTCCGCGCCTTTGCCGCCAAAATGGAAAGAACGTTTGCTTTGCCGGTCGCTTTTTGGGACGAACGGCTTTCGTCTTCGGCCATGGAAAGCTTCCTGATCAAAGAGGTTGATCTGTCGCGCGCAAAACGCAAAAAAGTGTTGGACGCTTCGGCTGCGGCCTATATCCTGCAAGGCTTTCTCGATGCTTTGAAAAGAGTTTGATTTTTTGTTTTAACGTATTGATTTAAGTATGGAAATGTTCCTTTTTGCCTGTAGCGGAAAAAGGTACGTTAAAATGCGGCAAAAATCAAGACGAAA
>ERZ824600.766-NODE-766-length-45692-cov-3.307492_pt1 | contig 45692 bp, 33 predicted proteins | sample MGYA00519933_ERZ824600 | MGnify/ENA primary metagenome ERZ824600 (study PRJEB31778, sample SAMEA3449178) | human gut metagenome | biome: human gut; feature: human-associated habitat; material: faeces | place: United Kingdom | collected 2010/2012 ... | reverse complement strand
ACAAAAACACATCCAAATAAAAAAACGCGATGCGAAGAAGCAACCCTTACAACCTTCACCGCATCGCGTAAATTATTTCGCAGATTTCAGCGTGTTTCCTGAACCTGCGGGGGCTTGGCAAGAATATGCGAGACCTCATAGAAACTTTCCCACCACTGACGAATGGGACGCTGCCACTGGACGTTGACCATTTTTTCCAGAATGGCTTCTTCGAAAATCATCGCTTTTCCGCCGGCCTGACCGACGATGGCGCAACTGTCGACATTGTTGGCAATCCGCTCAATCATGTGCGTGGTTGCTTCATAAGCGAGCCGCGCGGCGAGAGTCCGGTCAAAGGGACTCGGGTTTCCACCCTGCTGCATGGGACCGAGAATAGTTTTCCGGACATCGAACCAGCCCCCGCTCTCCTCTTCGAAGAGCGACGCGATGAAATTGATATCATACGTGGGATTCGCATGTTCGTTTCGGAGGATCAGAGCGGTTCTGCGGCCGAGCTTGAAGTTCTCGACGAGCGCATGAGTATGCTTTTCCAGCATATCGACATTGATTCCGACTTCATGCATATAAATATATTCCGCCCCGGTTGCCATTCCGCTCATCATGGCGAGGAAGCCGCAGTAGCGGCCCATGACCTCGACGATGAAGAGACGGCGTGCGCTGTCGGCGGAATTTTTGATCTTGTCAATCGCCTGCACGATGGTGTTCAACGCGGTATCGCATCCGATGGAGTGTTCCACGCCGGGCATGTTGTTGTTGATCGTTGCGGGGATGCAGATCAGCGGGATGCGGAAGATTTCAAAGGTGTCGCGATGCTTATGGAGCTGGGTTGCCAGCGTGAACGCGGTCCATCCGCCGAGGATCAGCAGTCCGTTGATCCGGTTTTTCTCCAGGTTGACGGCGATCCGGTAGAAATCCTTTTCCGTGGGGAGGGTCCGGTTGGTTCCGAGCTTGGTTCCTGCGGTTCCCGCCCAGTTGTCCACCTCCATCCAGGAGAGTTCGCGGAAGCGCCCGGCGATCAGACCTTCGACGCCGTCCTCGACGCCGATGACCCTGTGCCCCTGGTTCATGGCGACGCGGACCACCGTCCGGATCGCATTGTTCATTCCCGGCGCGGGCCATCCGGAGGTCATGATCGCGATTCTGGGACTGGAATCCGTCACTTCGAGTTCGGGCTTCAGCTGAGCCTGAACGGTGACCAGCTGACAGACTCTGCTCCAGTCGATTCCGCGCATGGCTTCCGCCTTGTCATATTCTCCTGCCTTGATGGCGGCGGCGGTGGCCCGGGTTTTCTCGACCGACTCCATCAGAGGAGCCGTCGTAATCCGATTGTTCTTTGTCACAATAATCACCGATTCGGTCGCATCCGGGTGCCTGACCAGCTCCTTGACGGCGTCATATCCGTAGGCGGTGCTCATGTACCGATCATATGCGCTCGGGGCGCCGCCGCGCTGGACATGGCCCAGAATCGTGATCCGGCATTCCAGATTCAGCCGGCTTTCGATCATCTCCTGAACCTGCGCGCAGGTGATCGGTTCCCCCTTGGCGTTGCGGGCTCCTTCGGCGACGATGATGATATTGTCTCTCCGTCCGGCCTTTTTCCCCTCCTGGAGGAGGGTGCAGAGCTCATCTTCCCAGCCTTCCTGCGGAGGCCGTTCCGGGATGAACACCCAGGAGGCCCCGGTCGCAATCGCACTCATCAGAGCGAGATAACCGCAGTTGCGCCCCATGACTTCGACAATGAAAATCCGCTGATGGCTGTATGCCGTGCTGCGCAGATCGTCAATCGCGTCGGTGATCCGGTGCAGAGCGCTGTCGGCGCCGATGGTCATATCGGTATTTGCCATGTCGTTGTCGATGGATCCGATCAGGCCGACGATGCGCAGATTCGGGCAGCGCTGCTGCTCCGCTTCCGTGATCCGGCCGCTTGCAACGAGTTCTCCTGCCAGTTCCTTCCACTGGCTGCTGAACTCATCGGCGCCGGAAAGACTTCCGTCTCCCCCGATGACAATCAGCGAAGTGATGCCGCGGTGGATCAGATTTTCCGCCGCAGTCAGCAGCCCTTCATGGGTTCGGAACTCCTTGCTCCGAGCGGTTCCGATGATGGTTCCGCCGTCCTGCATGATTCCGGAAACGGATTTCCAGTCCATGTGGGCGATGTTGTTCTCGATCAGTCCCTGATACCCTTCGTAGACGGCGTAGACTTCCATATCGTAGGCGATTCCCGCGCGGACGACGGCTCGGACCGCCGCATTCATACCGGGCGCGTCGCCTCCGCTGGTCAGCACGGCGATCGCTCTTTTCTGTTGTGCATCCATAGGGGTCCCTCCAAAGCTGAGATCATGTTTCCGAAAGATACCACAAAATCCCGTTTTTGCAATTCCCCCTTTTCTCTTTTTTCCTGAAAAGTGGTGGTTTTCAGGCAGATTGCCGGCAGAAAAAATTTTCCCTCTCCCGATTGAAAAAGAGCCCTTTTCTGTGTATTTTAAAAAGATTTACAATCCCTGAATGAAAAGGAAACGGAAGACTATGTCGATGATCAAACGAATCTGGATCAAACTGGCGGCAGTTCTCCTGATCGCCGGTGCGGTGCTGGGGTATTCCGTCTGGAAAAACCATTTCGCGGAGAAGGATCCCGATCTCAGGGAGATGAAACGCTTCCTGAAAAGCGCATCCGCCGCCGATGCGGAAAAACTCAGCTTGAAATATTCCCGCGTGGAAAACCGCTTCTTCCGGAAAAAGAAATTCGCGGAAGTCCGCCGTTTGAATCAGCTGATGCGCGAATACGGAGGAAAAGTCTCCTTTCCGAACTACTTCTACGATTTTTCCGATTACACCTCCTACGTCGGGGAGGGGGATTACTCCCGCGCACTGGAGACTCTGAAACGGATCGAGTCCATGCCCGGACAGTCCCCCGAGGTCCGCGGCGCCATCCTCGGCGAACAGATCCGCTGCATCGCCGAACGCGATGGAATCGACGCGGCATCCAGAGAGTTCAAAAGCAGAATCGCGGAGGCCGCCCAGCCGATGTTCCGTCCCGCATACACCGCCTACATCAATACGCTCTATCGGCACCGGCGTCCGGAGGAGGCTCTTCAGGCGACTCTGGAGGCGGGAGAACGGATTCTGCCGCAAACGGGAACTCCGCCGTTTGTCGCCCGGCTCGGAGGCGATCTCCTCCGGAACGGAAAGGATGAACGGCGTCTCGCGGAGCTGATTCCGCCGGAAAAACGGCCCGCGGATTTCTGCGCGGCCCTCTTCGATATGGCGGATGTCTGCATCAGACAGGGGGAGCTCCGGAAGGCGGAACAGCTGCTCCGTTCCGCGGCCGAAAACAAATCTCTGCCCGAAAATTTGAGACAGTTTGCCCGCATGAAGCTCAAACTCTGTCTGGAAAAGAAGAAAGGATCGAAACAATGAACCGGATTGTGGAAAAAGATCTCCGTCATTTCTGGCGTCCCGCGACCCAGATGAAGGACTATGAGAATTATGAACCGTTGCTGATTGATCACGCCCTCGGCTCGATGCTCTATCTGCGCGACGGACGGGAACTGATCGACGGCATCAGCTCCTGGTGGTGCAAAAGTCTCGGACACGGCCATCCGTCGGTCCGCAAGGCGTTTCTCGATCAGGTGATGAAGTTCGAACATGTGATTATGGCCAACTGTTCCGCGGAACCGGTGGCGGAACTGTGCGCGACGCTTGCGGAACTGCTGCCGCCGCTGGACCGCGTCTTTATCGCCGAAAACGGGAGCGTCTCGGTGGAGGTCGCTCTGAAGATGAGTCTGCAGTACCACGCGCAGACCGGGCATCCGGAGAGGTGTCACTTCGCCGGACTGCGGAACGGATACCACGGCGAAACCGTTCTCACGATGGGCGTCGGCGACTGCGAAATCTATTCCAGACCGTTCGAACATCTGGTCCCCTCCATTCTGAAGCTTGAGCCGATCCCGTACCGCACCGGCCCTTCCGCGCCCGACTGGGATGTCATGGCGGAGGAGCAGTGGAAGGCGCTGGAACAGCGGCTCGCTCCGCATGCGTCCACGCTCGCGGCAATCGTGTTTGAACCGGTGATTCAGGGGGCGAACGGAATGCGCGTCTACTCCCCCGATCTTCTGCGCCGCCTGCGCCGCTGGGCCGATCAGAACGGCGTGCATCTGATCGCCGACGAGATCTTCACCGGATTCGGCCGGACCGGAAAATGGTTCGCCTGCGACTGGGCCGGAATCCGTCCCGATTTCATGACGCTCTCCAAAGGGCTGACCTCCGGATTCGCCCCGATGGCGGTGGTGATGACCTCTTCCAAAGTCTTTGACGCGTTCTACGCGGATTACTCCTCCGGACGGACCTTCATGCACTCGACCACCTATTCCGGGTATGCGCCCGGATGTGCGGCGGCTCTCGCGGTGATCCGGACGCTGCGGGATGAGAAGATTGTCGAATCCGTCGCACAGAGGGCTCCCGCGCTGCGGGCCCGGATGGAGAGAGTCGCGGAAGAGACCGGCGCGCTGACCGCTTTGCGGGGAATCGGATTTGCCGTCGCCGCGGATATTGTCGATCCCGCAACAGGAAAGCCCTTCCCGAAGGAGCGGCGGATCGGCTTTGAGTTCTTCAAGAAGGTCGTGGAGCACGGTGTGCTTCTGCGTCCGATCGGGGACAGCTTCTATTTCCTGCCACCCCTGAACACCCCCGATGCGCTTCTCGACCGGATGACCGAAGCCTCCATCGCTGCATTGAACGAGACGATCCGCTCCTGACCGCCTCTTCTTTGCAGATCAGAGCGCAATACACACAATCCCCGCGAGGACGGCCGCAAGTCCGGCCCAGTCGCGGGGTTTGTTTTTCTCCCGCAGAATCACCAGCGCATACAGCGCGAAAAATGCGATGTTGGATCCCACCACCACCGGAATGCCGATTCCCCCCAGTCCGCAGCGCGTCAGAATGTCGAGCGACTCGAAAAACGCTTTCAGACTGAGCACGCTCAGCAGCGCCATCCCGATCCCCGTCAGTGTCACCGCTCTGGAGAATTCCGGCCTCGTTCCGCGGCAGATTCCCACAAGGCTCCAGCCCGTCAGATTCCCGAGGCAGACCAGAGTCGGCCGCAGATGCGCCGGGTCCGCAAACATCGTCTCCCGCGACGGAAACAGATACAGCACCTGGCATAGTCCGAACATCAGAAACGACAGAAACGCCGGCAGGAACCACTCCCTCGCCCTTCGGAACTCCCCCGCCACCGGGATCAGAATTCCAGCCGCGATCAGCACCGTTCCTCCCCACTGAAACACCGTTCCCCTCTCTCCGAACACAAAGCAGCTGAACAGAAACGGCAGGACCAGCGCCGACTGGGAAATCGCCCAGACCGGTCCGTGATGTCCCCTGCTCATCGCCCGTTTCACAAACGCCTGGGAGCTCCCGTTCACCACCCCCGCCCCCACGATCAGAAGAATCAGCGGCCACGCCGTGCGGAACTCGAACTCCGCAGTGTTCACATAGCACAGGAACGTGAACACCGCGCTTCCCGCCCCCTGGATCAGACTGTATGCCACCGCATCGAAATGATCCCGTGCACAGCGGCTCAGCACCATGCCGATCGCGCACCAGGTCAGCCCCGTGAACACCGCGAGCAGAAATCCGGTCAGCATGATCCGACCTTCACCTTTTCCGCCGCGCGGCGGAGCAGTTCCAGTTTCCGTTCCAGCGGAATGCGTTCCCACTCCTCCTCCCGCCCGGAAAGCGCCAGCGCCGCGATCACCTTTCCTGCCCGATCCCGCACCGGGACGGCGAGAGAACAGACCTCCGGACGCGACTGCCCCCGGATTTCCGCATATCCATCCTTTGCCGTCTGTTGGCAGATCCGTTCCAGTTCCCCGGGATCCACGACGGTTGCGGGGGTCATTTTCTTGCGCCGTCCGCGGGCGAACAGTTTGTTCCGTTCGATTTCGGAAAGTGCGCTCAGCAGGATTCGTCCGCTGGCGGTGGAATGCAGTTCCTCGGTCCAGTCCTGAGGGATCCGGTCCGGCTTCCAGTTGTTCATGGCCACGCAGAAGAGGCGGTCGTTTTCCAGAACGCCGGCAAAGACGGTCAATCCGGTCTCTTTCCGCAGTTCCGGCAGAACTTTTCCGGTCTCTTTCCGCACCTCCTGCCACCGGTCGGCGCACGCCCCCAGATAAAAACACTGACCCCCGAGACGGTATTCCCGGCGCTCCGTCTGGGAGAGATAGCCCCGTTCATACAGCGTCCGGAGAAGGTTGTTGACCGTCTGCTGGCTCAGATTCAGTTCCGCCGCAATCTCCGACGAGCGGTACGCCCTCTTCGTCCGCCCCAGCATTTCCAGTATGTCGAAGGCCCGTTCCAGAACCTGGATCAATGGTTTTTTCGTCCGCATGATTTATTTTCCAATATTATTGTAATATTACCATATCATTTTCTTTGCGGATTTCAAGCATGAGGATCCATTTTTCAGGAATTTTCCCCTTATGCGAAGATCCTCTGGACCAGAATCATGTAGACCGCCGTTCCGGCGAGAATGGAGAGCAGGGGATTGCGGAACTTCAGGTGAAGACCGACCACCAGAGCGGACGCCAGCACCTCCGGCAGCGCAAAGGGATACTCCCGCGGCTCGACGGCGTTGAAACAGTAGACCACCAGCATCGCGATCGCTCCCGGCGATACCACCCGTCCGAAGTAGAGCACCGTTTCCGGCGGTCTCCGTCCGCCGAACAGCAGAAACGGAAACGCCCGCAGCAGCAGCGTCACGGCCGCCATCACCATCACCGAAGCGAACAGAGTCCAGGCGTTCATCTCCGCGCCTCCTCCGTTTCTCCGTCCTCCAGACGGCGGCGGAGAATCAGAAAACCGGTCAGCATCAGCACCATCGCCGGGATCAGCATCCGGTCCGCGCCGAACAGAATCCGGCACAGCAGGGTCGCCGCGCCCCCGATCAGACTCGGCAGCCGGTTCCGCTTCTCCAGACACTGCTCCGTCAGAATCACCAGAAAGAGCGCCGTCATCGCAAAGTCGATCCCCTTCTTGTTGAAATCCATCCAGCGCCCGGCGACACTTCCCAGCAGACAGCCGAAGATCCAGTAGCACTGATTCAGCAGAGCCACCGCAAAACAGTAGTCGTTGGAACGGTTCGGATCCGGCGTTTTGTTTTCGACCTGCAGCGCGTAGGTCTCATCGGTGAGCGCGAAGATCATGTAGAGTTTTTTCCATCCCGCGCCCCGGAAGCGTTCGATCAGCGAAAACCCGTACATCGCGTAGCGGATGTTGATGAAGAACGTCAGCAGCGCCACCTTGTAGAGCGGAAAATTCGCATTGAGGATCTCCACCGCGGCGAACTGCAGACTTCCCGAAAGAATCGTCAGACTCATCAGGAAGCTCCATCCTGCGCCGAGTCCCGCATTGGCGTCCAGCAGGATTCCGAACGCGCATCCCATTGCGGAGTATCCCGCCAGGACGGGAAGTGTTGCCAGAAATGCGGCCTTCCAGACGCTCCTGTTCATTTTCTGCACACCACCCGGACCGCCGCCGTTACTTCAGCACGCCGCCGTTGATCGGAATGTAGACGGCGAAAAATGGCTCGCCGACGTCAGATGCGGATCCACCTGATCGTCGAAGAAAATATGCGGTTTCAGAATTGCCAGAATCCGTCCCTTGTCCATTCCGCCGAGGAAGAAGGTCTGATCCACATTGATGTTCCAGGCGCGGAGCGTCGTGACAACCCGTTCATGCGCCGGTGCGCTTCGTGCCGTCACAATGGCCGTTTTGATATGGCTCCGGTATCCCGGTTCATTTTTTGCCCGTTCGTCCTCCAGATCGCGGAGCCGGGCCAGTTTGGCGAAGAGATCGGCCAGCGGACCCGGAGTATGGGGAATCGAGGCCTTGGCTTTTTCGGTTTCGTAAAAGCGGTTGATTCCGCCTTTCTGGTAGACGTATTCCGCGCTGTCGTCGGCGATGACGCCGTCGAAGTCGAAGGCGATGCGCAGTTCCTCATCGTTTTCGTCGTCTTCCGCGGTGCTGGCGAGGACCTGCCCGGCGGCATATCCTTCGGCATTCGCCTTCTCCACATCGGCGGCGTTGGCCGAGAGAAACAGCGACACATTGTATGCCGGGATGTATTTGAACGGAGAATCCCCCGTTGTAAACGCCGCGCGGATGATATTGAGCTTGTAGTGCTGAATGGAATTGAATACGCGCAGTCCTGTATCGGGATCGTTGTGGCTGAGAAGGACCACCTCCACCGGCTGGCTTTCCGGGTGATAGCGGTTCATCGCCAGGAGCCGTTTGACAAACGGGAATGCCACGCCCTTTTTCAGAATGTCGTGCTGATGTTCGTGCTGATACGCCCGGTAGGCGGCGAGACCTTCCCGGCGGAAGCCCGCATCCGCTTCATCCAGTTCAAAAAGGGCGCTGGATGCAACGCCGATCACCAGTTTGTCCTCGATTTGGAATGCCATAATAGAGATCCTGTCTGATTTCGTTGTATTCCGTATGAGATACTATACCATCGCAATCCGGAAAAACAAGGGGGCCGGGCGGAGGCGGTGGAGAGTTCTCCGCCCGGACGGGGTTTCCCTTCCCGGATCAGATGTAGTCGGAAATATAGGCTTTCTGACGGGGAAGGAGGGATTCGAGAAGATCAATGGTGCGGCTGTCGGCCTGAATGCGTCCCATCCTCTGGAGGAGCAGCGGACGCTTGTAGCTGAAGAGCATGGTCGTCAGCATGCCGAGGGAGAGTTTGACGGTGTTTTTCGCGCTTCCCTGTTCGACTTTGCAGCGTCCGCGGCGGTCGACCCGGACGAGAAAGGTTCCGGTGTTCCACTCCAGGAAGGGGTCGTGAACCTCCAGGGCGAACTCCCGCGCCCGTGTGCCGGGGGAGAAGCGGTAATGTTCCAGAAACTGGCGGACATCCACGATGCGGCCCATGATGTAGGGACGGATGGTTTCCCGGATGTCGCCGTCGTCCAGCCAGAATGCGAGCGGCTCGTTGGAATAGTTGTTGCCGACGACCTCTTCGACCATGGATTCATGCGCGCTGATGTATTTCCACAGTCCGCGCCAGGCGTCCTGGTCCAGATGGATCATCTCCTTGATGTGCATGACGTTTTCCCGGAGCAGATAGACCATGTATCCGGTCGCCTGGCCCTGTGCGTTGTAGTAGACGGCCACGGAGGTGTCTTCCACGTCCCAGCGCCAGTACTCCTTCCAGGCGAGATCGTTCCGGAGCAGACAGCCGTGAGTCTGGGCCGCAAAGGTGTTGTGCAGACGTTTGAGTTCCGGACTCTCCGTTTCCACCCGCCGGACGTATCCTTCCGATTCCAGATGTTTCGGGAGCTGACTGTCCTTGATGCGGAAGGTCATCTTGTCGGAGATGATCTCCCAGCCGCGGTGGCGGTAGAGCGGGATCGAGAACGGATAGAGAATCGCCAGCGATTCCCCTTTTTTCCGCATCTCCTCCAGACTCCGGCGCATCAGTTTGGACATCAGTCCGAGTCCCGTATATTCCGGATAGGTGGCGACACTCGTCACAAACCCGATATTGTAAATGGTTCCATGCACATTCATCTTCAGCGGATAGACCGCAAACTGAGAGGCCAGACGCTCCCCGTCGAACCATCCCAGCACGCGGGCTTTTTCCAGAACAGGAAATTTGGACTGGCGGATATCCTCGCTTTCCCAGCCGTATTCCAGCAGCTGTTTCTCCGTCACCTGAAAGGCGTAGCGGAGCAGGTCGTTGTATTGTTTCAGATTCTGGCGGGCGTTCAGTTTTTTGATTCCCATGGGCGTCCTCCTTTCTCAATATCAATATCCTGGAAAGAGAAGAGTAGCACGCGGAGGTGGAAAAGTCAAGTTTTTCCTTATTGCACCGTGAAACTGGACCGCGGACGGAGGAAGAACGGGAGGATGTCGTGCATTTTTCTGCATCGGAATTTGCAATCGGGGATCGGACAGTTATATTCTCCGGAAAAAAGGAGAATTTTTCAGATGAAACGGGTGAGCGGACGCGATGTGGCCCGGGCGGCGGGCGTTTCGCAGTCCACCGTCTCGCGGGTGATGACGGCGGATCCCCGGATCGGCAGCGAGACCCGGCGGCGGGTGCTCGAAGCCGCCCGTTCTCTCTCCTACGATATGCGTCCCGCTTCCGGCCGCTGGTCGATCGGCGTGCTGATCGGCTTCAGTCCGCAGGATGCAAACGGGTACTATGCGGGAATCTTTTCCGCCGTGCTGGAGATCCTCGAGCGGCGCGGACTGCAGATGGTCCCCATCTGGAAACATCTGGAGGAGAATGTGGAACTGCGTCCGCTGCGCGGCATTCTTGTGCTGAGTCATCCGGAGATGGACGCTCTGGCGGCGGCCTATCCGCTTCCGCTTGTGAGGATCAACGGTCCGTCCTGCCACCTGCAGAACATCTGTTCGGTGAATCAGGACAGCGCGGCGGGCGCGGCCATGGCGGTGCGCCATCTTTGGAAACTCGGACATCGGGATATCCGCTACGTGTCGCTGGAGGGGAGGGAGGCGGAAAGCCGGAAGGCGACTCTCCGCTGGCAGGGATTCCTCAACAGCATGCGCTCCCTCGGATGTGAAGATCCGGAAAGACAGTGCATCTTCTTTCCCGGCTGTTCCCATGCGGATCAGCCTCTCCTGATCCGGGCGTTTGACGAAGCGTTCCGCGAGGGCTGCACCGCACTGATCTGCGTGAATTCCCAGCATACCCTTCAGGTGAATGCCGCTCTGCATGCGATGCGTGTGCGCGTGCCGGAGGAGATTTCGCTGATCGACTGGGAGTTCGAAGGGGTTTCCGAATATCTGGATCCTCCGCGAACCACGGTGGCGGTTGATTTTCCGAAGCTGGCGACGGTGGCGCTGGATCTGCTCTGCCGGATGGTGGAAACGCGGCAGATCCAGCCGGATCGCCTGGTGCTGCCGAAACTGATTCTCCGTCGGAGCACGGCTCCTGTGCGGTCCTGAGACACCGGAGCACTCTTTTTCGCCCCGGTTCAGACGGTGTTCGAATTTCCGGTTCCGATGTTCTGCCCCGTCGTGGATACAGTCGGAGGGACGGAAGGAAAAATCCTGCGAGAAACGAATGGGGATCCGATTCAGATCATACACCATCTCGTCCCGATAGAAGCCGGATTGCAGGACAGGAACCGGCTGATTCCATCCGCCTCAGAGAGAGTTTTTGGATCGGAAAGCGGAGGGTCCCCGCGGAGAACGGCGCAGGACGGATCGTTTTCCCTGTGGAGTCACCGGGATCCAGACGGCGGGAAAACAGCTTTTCGCGCCGCGCCTTCTACCGGAACTGGAAGAAATACATGCCGATGACGCCGGCCCGGTATGTGCTCCAACTCCGGTTGGAGGAGTCCTGCCGTCTCCTGAAGGAGAGTCGTCTGAGCATCTGGGAAATCGCGGCACACCTCCAGTTCGTCCATGCGGAATACTTCTGCTATGTCTTTCGGAAGGAGTTCGGCATGACGCCCCTCCAATACCGCGAACAGGGGCCCAGGCGGATGGAAAACGGATCCGGATAAATGACGAATCGACCGGGAAACATCAGCCCATCCGCGTTTTTTCTCCATTTCCGGATGAGGAAAAGATGGAAAAACTGGAATAATGGATCCGGAGATTGTATATTACTCGGAAAAACAGCATGGCGAAAGGGCAGGTGGCGCGGATGGCGGATAGAGTTCTCTGGGATGTGGAAAATTTGAGTTTGGAGATTGGGCGCCAGGTGCTGTTCGATCATGCGGAGATGTCCATCCGGGACCGGGAGCGCGTGGCGCTGGTCGGCCGGAACGGATGCGGCAAGTCCACGCTTTTGAAGATCATCGCCGGAGAGGAGCAGCCCTCGGAAGGGGAGATCCGCATTGCCCGGAACATCTGCATCTCCTATATGCCGCAGAATTTTGAACCGGATCTGGACCGCTCCGCGGAGGAGGTGGTCCGGGAGGGCATTTCGCGCTTTGAGACCCTCCTCCGACGCTACGAATCCCTTCCGGCGGATTCTCCGGAACACGAGACTCTGGAGCATATTCTCACCCGTCACGATGCGTGGCACCCGGAGAACAAGGTGGAGAAGATTCTTCACCGGCTTTCGATCACCGGACTGGAGCGGAAGTGCCGGGAGCTTTCGGGGGGAGAACTCCGACGGGTGGTTCTGGCGCGCGCGATTCTGGCGGAGCCGGATCTTCTGCTTCTGGACGAACCGACCAACCATCTGGATGTGGAGACGGTGGCGGAGATTGAAGAGTTTCTCTCCGACTACCGGGGCGCCTGCCTGTTTGTGACGCACGACCGCTATTTTCTGGACCGGATTGCGACGCGGATTCTGGAACTGGATCATGGAAAATTTTTCTCCTGCGAAGGATCGTATGCCGACTTTCTGATTGCGAAGGAGGAACGGGAGTATGCGGAGGATCAGGCGGAGAACCGGCGCAGAAGTTTTCTGAGAAGGGAGATTGAATGGGTCCGCCGTTCGCCGAAGGCCCGTCTGCGCCGGAATCTAGGTCGCCTGAAGCGGTATGACGAGATTGCGTCGCAGAGTGCTCCGGTCCGGACCGGGCGGATGGAGCTTGTGATTCCCCGCGCGTCGCACCTGGGGAACAAGGTGGTGGATCTGAAAAACGTTTCCATCGCGCGGGGAGGGAAGACTCTGATCCGGGATTTCTCGTTTGAGTTCACGGCGGGACAGAAAATCGGGATTGTCGGCGTGAACGGATGCGGAAAGACGACGCTTCTGAAATTGATCACCGGTCAGCTTCCGCCGGATTCCGGTGAAATTTTTGTTGCTCCGACGGTGGAGTTCAACTATGTGGACCAGGCGCGGATCGCACTGAATCCGGAACATACGGTTTTTGAGGAGATCGGGGAGGGCCACGAGTCGATCAATCTGGGGGAGGAGCGTATTTCGATCCGTGGCTACCTCAAGCGCTTCCTGTTTGAGGATGAACGGATCAACTCGCAGATTCAATACCTTTCCGGGGGAGAGAAAGCGCGGCTGATGCTGGCGAAAATTCTGCGGGGAGGGGGAAATTTTCTGATTCTGGACGAGCCGACGAACGATCTGGATCTGGTTTCTCTCCGGATTCTGGAGGAGGCATTGGCGGATTACGGAGGGTGTCTGGTGGTGGTCAGTCACGACCGCTACTTTCTGAACCGGGTCTGCAACCATATCATCTCCTTTGAGGGGGATGGAAGGGTCCTTGACACGGTGGGCGACTTTGACTACTACCAGAAGAAAAAAGAGGAACGTCAGGCAGCCGAGCGGGAGACGCTTCGAAAAACGGAATCCCGTCCTGCACCTGCACCTCCGGTCCGGAAGAATGTTCCGAAAAAACTGAGTTTTCGCGAGGAGCGGGAACTGGAGTCTCTGGAGGAGTCGATTGCAGGGTATGAGAATCGGATTGCGGAGATTGAACGGATTTTTTCGGATCCGGATTTTTTTGCGAAGCACGGATCGGAGTCCGCTGCGCTCAGCCGGGAGCGGGAGGAGGCGGGAGCGGCTCTGGAACGGGCGTACGCACGCTGGGAGGAGCTGGAGTCGAAAAAGGAATCATTTCAGGAACGGGGATGAAGAACGATGAAAAAGTTGACGGACGGGGAAAAAGTAGAGAAACTGGAAGAGATCATGAAGAAACTCCGGTCGCCGGAAGGGTGTCCGTGGGATCGCGAGCAGACGCACAAATCGTTGAAGAAATGTCTGATGGAGGAGTGTGGCGAGCTGATGGACGCGATTGATGCGGAGGACGATCCCGAGATGTGCGAAGAGCTTGGGGATGTTCTGATGAATGTGGTTCTTCATTCTGTGATGGCGGAGGAGCGAGGAGCGTTTACGTTCGGGGATGTTGTGGATGGCATTTCGGACAAGATGATTCGCCGTCATCCGCATGTGTTTGGAGATGAGTCGGTGCGCAATTCGACGGAGGTTCTTGGACTCTGGGAACGGGTGAAGAAGGAGGAGAAATCGGAGCGGAAATCGGTTTTGGACGGGATTGCCTATCATTGTCCGGCGCTTCTTCAGGCGGAGAAGATCCAGAAGAAGGTTTCGAAGTACGGTTTTGACTGGAGCAATGAGTCTCAGATTGTCGATAAGATTCAGGAGGAACTGGATGAGGTTCGCTCGGCGCTGGCGTCTGGTGATTCGGCGCATGTGGATGAGGAGCTGGGGGATCTTCTGTTTGCGGTGGCGAATCTGTCGCGTTTTCGGAAGCGGGCGAGTGCGGAGGAGCTTCTTGCGTCGGCGAACCGGAAATTTTCGACGCGATTCCGCTACATAGAAAAGAGTCTTCAGGATCGAGGGAAGAGTTTATCGGAATCTTCGCTTCCGGAGATGGAGTCTCTTTGGGAAGAGGCGAAAGCGCTTGAAAAAGCGAAAAAAGACGAGAAAAAGTAACGAACACCGCTTGAAACTTTTGCTGGATGCTGTATAGTATGAGGCAGTCGGGAGAGATCCTGATTGTTGATTTTATGGTGGTTGTAGCTCAGTTGGTTAGAGCGCCTGGTTGTGGCCCAGGAGGTCGCGGGTTCGAGCCCCGTTTACCACCCCATTACGATTTCTCCGTCCGAGTCAGACCTCTGATTCGGACTTTTTTATTTCTTGCGTAAAACCCCTTGTGTCAAAGGGATTTGCAACTTTTCTGCTTTTGCTGAATTTTCTCTGTAGAGAATGGAGAGAGGGCTGTTTGCTGACAAAATCCGCATAAAATCTCCCTAAATTCTCCGCTGCAGGAGGTCACGCGACCTCTGCCAGAGAAAGAAAAGCACTTGAAACACACTGCATCTTTATGACCTCTTACCCCAAAACGGAGAATAATGACCTCCACCCTCAAAAACGGAGGACATTTGGTAGGTCGGAATGTTATCAAGGGGGTAAATAAAATTAAAAAAATTCTCTGACCTCTTGCAGGCCGAATTTTTCAAATAAAATTATCCCCCACTTCCCGACCTCTGAAAAATATAGTTTTCTGCTCAAAGCCACATTTTCTGCAAGTCATAATACCGCAGTTAATTCAATATGCAAAAATTCCACTTAACGCTATATCCCACCCGATGACTTCTGCGAAAGACCTCTTGCCTCAAAATCCGAGGCGTCTTTCCCTCGGGAAAAACATCAGAATGGAATGGCGTCACAACCCGGCATGGAAACCGATCGTGTTCAAAGACGGCAAAGTGATCCGTAACGGTGATGCCAGCACCTCCATTGCAGGCGAATGTTCTTATCCGGAAGGACGCGGGGCGAAAGCCACCTGCACTCTGACGGAACGGAATGACAACAACTGGCAGTATACCGCCGTTCTTCGCGGTGTTGGCGATACTCGCCACATCAGCGCGGAAATCAAGATTCCCGCCGACCGCCCCGCCGATCTGGAAGTCGATGGCAAGCTGTTCCGTCTTTCCGGAAAAAAAGAGCGGGCGGACATTCTGAAATGGACTCCCGTGAAAGACAACAATATGTTCCGCATCGTATCCGGAATGGAAGTCTACACGCTGCGCGGCACGTTTTCCGTTTCGATCGGCGATCTCCGTTTTTCGACGAAGGAGCCATATTACTGCATCCATCTTCATGTTCCGGAGTCCAATCGGGAGAAGCGGTTCGACATGAACATCTCGATTCAGCGGGAGAAGCCATCCATGCGGACCATCTCCATTGCCTCCGCGGCAAACATGGGTTTCGCCGACAAACAGGCGGATGACGGCAAAGGCGGATGGACCGACCAGGGACCCGCCAACGATCTTTCCTGCATGACGGAGTTCGGCACCAGGGAATTTTCCGGCATTCCGTTTGAAATTCTTGATCCGGCGAAAAACAGCGGCAGAAGCAGTATTATCCTTTCCCGGTTCCGCAAGTTCCCGCCGGCGGGAATGCTGACGTTTGCGAAAGCAGAAAGCGCGCGCTATCTCTATCTGCTTCACGCCGCGGCATGGGTTCCGAAAAACGGAGAGACGATTGGATCGGCGGAACTCGCGTTCTCTGACGGATCGAAAACAACCGTTCCGATCATTGCTGGCAGGGACTGCGGCAACTGGTGGTCGGTCATTTCGTTTGAGAACGGAGTCATCGGCTGGACCGGTGACAACCGCAGCAGCAAAGTCGGTCTTTTTGTCTCGGCATTCCGGATTCCGGAGAAACCGCTGAAAGCCATTCGTTTCATCCCGGGAGAAAGTGTCTGGATGATTGCCGGGGTCTCGCTCGGGAATCTGCGGCCCCAGCGCACAGCGGAACGGCACGTCACTATTACAGAAGGAAAAAACTGGAAACCGATTGCTCTGCCGTTCCGGTTCCGCAAGGGCTCCGTCATGGATTTCTCCGCTCTGCCCCGCTTTTACCCGGCAAAGGACGGAGCGTTGAAAATCGATGGAAAAGGACATTTTGTTCTGGCGAAAGATCCCTCGAAACGCATCCGCTTCAACGCGACAAATTTCGGACATGACCTGAATGTTCCGACTCATCAGGAAACGGATCTTCTGGTGGAACGCATCGCCATGGAAGGATTCAACTCCATTCGTCTGCACCAGTTTGAAAACTGGATCTACGACCGGTCCAAACCGAGCACCCTCGACTTCAAAAAAGACCGGCTCGACAAATTCCACTATCTCTGGGCAAAACTCCGGGAAAAGGGCATGTATATAACAACGGACCTTCACAGCACCCGCATTGTCCGTCCGGGCGACAAGATCGCCGAGTGTCGCTCCTCCGACGATCAGAGCATCCGGAAAACACTGACTATGTTCTCCGACAGTGCCCTCCGGAACTGGAAGGACTATTCCAGAAAAATCCTGACCATGAAGAACCCCTACACCGGCATGAGCATGCTGGAGGACCCCGCCCTGTTTGCCATCAATCTGGACAACGAGGCGCCGATCTACAACACATGGAACTCCCATGCGCAGCTTCTTCCTCTTATCGGAAGAGTCTATGCCGATTATCTGCGCGAAAAGAGAATCTACACGCCGGAACTCGCTAAAAAACGGGGTGCGGAATTCTATGAGTTTCTCAAGGACCGACAGTTCAAAGTTCAGCGGGAACAGATGCGCTTTCTGCGTGAAGAGCTGGGAGTCAAGGCATATCTCACGAACCTGAACAACGATGCAAATCTCAATCTGCAGCCGTTCCGCTGGGAACTGGATCTGATCGATGGTCATGTCTATCACGATCATCCGGGCTATCCGCTCAACAACTGGAATGTGCCGATCTCCAACACGCAGAACAGCGCCATCGCCACGGGGAACGGGTCCATTATGAACAACATGAGAATCCGTCTGCCGGGAAAACCGATGATCATCACAGAACTGCAGTTCTGCTATCCAAACCGCTTCCGCAGCGAGATTGCCGCGATGGCTGGAGCCTACGCGGCGCTTCAGGACTGGGACGGACTCTATCGATTTGCCTATGGGCATAATGCAAAAAATCTCTCTCGTCTGGCAGGCGGCGGATCGTTCGATCACTACTACGAACCGATCGGAATTCTGACGGGACGAATCTTCTATTTTCTCTTTGTCCGCGGCGATGTTGCCCCGGCGAAAGACCCCGTTCTCTGCTTCGGATGGGACAATCCGGGAATCAACGACAGCTTTGATCCGGAATTCCGCAATCTCGGATTCTTCACAAAAATCGGATCGGCTCCGGCAAAAGCAAAACTTAAAAATGCCGTAATACTCCCGGAGAAAAACTGGAAATCAAAACTGCCCGCTCCATACCGGAAGGCGCTGGATCGTTATCAGAAAGAGGGAATCGCCCTCAGCTCCACCGGGGAAATCATGCTGGACCGGAAAGGAATGAAGGTTTCCGTGGTCACGCCGAAATCGGAACTCTTCACCTTCCCCGGTGGAAATATGGCAGGGAAATTCCTGTCGATCCGGAATTCGCTGGACTTCTCCACAATCTCGGCTCATGCGTTTGACAACAAACCGCTTACGGAAAGCCGCGACATTCTCCTCTTCCACCTGACGGATGCGATCAACAGCGGAACCGTCTTCCAGAATGAAGAGGCGCGCCTGACGCTGAATAATGGCAAACATCCGGTTCTTGCATATCGCGGACGCGCTGATCTGGCAATGAAGGTGCCGTCCGTGGTAAAAAGCTGGACCGTTCAGGCGATTGGTCTGGACGGCTCCGTTCTGGGAACCATCCCTGCGGAAAAGAAAGACGGCAGACTCCACTTCCGTGCCGAAGTCTTCGGACCCGCCGGAGTCACCATGATCTACCGGATCATGGCAAATCAATAACCTCGCTCTCCGCAGCTGGAACGCTCAGGAAAGCAGATCCATCCAGGGAATGGTGTCGACCGAATAGTCTTCCCATTCCCTGTTTTCATAAAAAACCTTCATAAGAAAAAGTCCGCGGGCGGGAGCGGTGTCCCGGGCGGCACAGCGGCTCCGCGCCTCCAGCATCTCCGGCACGATCTCTGGAACGATGCGGCCACGGCCGATCTCCGCCAGAACCCCGACCATGCTCCGGACCATCTTGTAAAGAAAGCCGTCGCCGATTGCGCGTCATTTCCGAAGAGCTGAATGTCGACATTCAGCCCATCAGCCGGAAAATTGTGCTCCGGAAGATTGTGGATTGACCTTCAGCAGCAGCGATGCGGAGCCGACTCCGGTTTCCGCGTCGTCCATGGAAAATTCCCGGATGCGCTGAGCGTAGACATTGAACCAGCCGCGCGGTTCAAGCTCCTCGCGGAAACACCGACGCCATTCATTTCCCGCTCCGGAAAAGATTTTCAGCCGCAGACGGTTGATTCCGGCTTTCAGCGTAACGGGGAACGCCCACGGAGCAAACGCGCGGAGCCCCGAGAACTTCCCGTTCACGCTCAGTTCGCCCGCATGCAGAAGTTTGTCAAAACAGAGATAACCGCTCTGCGGCTTTTCGCATTTCAGTTCCGTCTCCAGAGTGAGAATTCCCGAGAAGTCCGGTTCATGCCAGAGCCCGTCCGCCGGAAGTCCGGTCCGGATGGTTTCCCGTTTGAAACAGGTTGATCCCGCCGCGGACATGTGCATCCGTTCGACAGCGGTGACGCTCCACTGCGGTATCCATCCGGTTCTCTGAAATTCTGCATCCGGCTGATTCCCGCGTCCCGGCATGATAATCCGTAGCGCACCGGCGGGAAGTTCGAGCGAAACAATCCCGTCCTGTTTGCGGATCGGGCAGAGTTCCGGAAGAACCGGATCAACGGTAATTTCGCGCCATTCCAGCGCGGAACGGAACCGGAACGGAACCGCTTTGTCCAGCGGATTGAAGATCATCCACGCTTTTCCTTCGCGCCGCTTGCAGGGGAGGACGCGGCAGGGTGTTTCACCATCGGACAGTTCGAGCGAAGCAAATTTTTTGAGTTCGTCATTCCAGCCGCGGAACACCGCGCATCCCCGCTGTTTCAGCCGTTTGATTCCGTCTGCTTCGCGCCGGTCGGGTTCGCCGAAATAGACGAGCGCTTCTGGAGTCCGTGTTCCTTCAAGATCGCCGAGATCCGCAAAACGCCACGGAATTGCATGACGGTCGAGTTTGTTCAGCAGTTCGTTCATGCGGTTTTCCGCCTGGAAATTGAATTCCGGCGGCGGATAATCCGGAGATGGATTTTCGGTGCGCGCGAATACCAGGACCGGCGGTTCCGTCGCGCCGACGTCGAACTGCGCGGCGATTTTCCATGCGCGGTTGAGCTCCGGCATTGCGCGCCACTGCGGAATGCGCGGCGAGAAGTCTGTGGAACAGCAGATTTTGCGTTTGCCGCGGTCGCTGTAAAGATACGGCATCGGCAGAATCCGGTTGATCCCCTGAATCAGAAGCGTGTTGACAATCCAGTTCATCTGCGAGGTTGTCAGTCCGTAGCCGTAGACATTGAAGCATTCGCAGAGCGCCTCCTTGCGCCGCGAGCGGATTGCCGCGGAGGCGGCAAGGCGGGGATAATGACAGTCGAGTCCCGGGAAAATCTGCCGCCAGATCGCATCGATTCCGGGAACGTCCAGCGGCGCGAGATAGCTCAGAATTTCTCCGTGGTCGCCCGTGAGGAAAAACGCCTCCTCGTGGTTGAAATGTCCTTCGAATTCGAGTCCGTTCCGTCTGCACCACGCCGCGAGAACGCCGGAGTAGTTTCGCGCGAAAAGTTCCGTGCAGACGCGCATGTATTTGCGTCGCGCTTCGGGGGCTCCCGGTTCTGTCCCGGTTCCTTTCCAGAGACGCGGGAGAATGTCGCGCTCAAAATCGCAGTCGTATTCTTTCCGGAAGAGCTCGCGCATGCCGCGTATGATCCGTATGCCGTCTCCGCCGGGAGAGCAGCGGAAGAACGGTTCATCGGTGAAGATGCCGCGTATCGTTTTCCCGAACTCGGAACCGAACTCGTTTTTGTAGAGTTCATGAGTCATCTGAATAAAGATTTCCGTCGTCGTGCGGTCGAACAGATCGGGGAACTCCTCGACTCTTTCTTCCACACCGTTTTCCGTGCGGAAGAGGAAGCGCGCGCGGCATTCGGGATGTTGTTTTATCAGACGGTCCAGCACGCCGCCGCTCGGCCAGCCGCCTTCGTCGTAAAGCATCATGAAAAGTCCGAGTCTTTTACATTCGTCAAGCATGATATGTGCGAGTTCGAAGTAACGTTTCCCGAGATAGGCGCATTTCATGCCCTGAAAAAAATTGCATTTGCGGAAGGCGTCCGGCATGGGGTGCAGGTAGACGCAGGAGAAGCCCGCGTCCGCGATTGATTTCAGCTGTTTCCGTATGCCGTTTTCCGACGGCGTAGCGTTCCAGTACCAGAAGACTCCGGTCCCGGGCAGTCGTGCAGTTTTCATTGATTCAGCTCCGTTCATGATCATTTTTTGCTGTTATTTGAGTTGAGCGCGCGAGACTCTCCGGTAGATTCCCGGAGGCATCTGCATGATTTTTCCGAACGCTTTGGAAAAGTGGAAACGGTCGGAAAAGCCGGTTGCATCGGCGATTTCGTCGATGCTGTGCATGGAATAATGGAGTTCGCCGCAGGCGTATTCGATGCATTTGCGTGTGCGGAACTGCTGCGGCGATTCGCCGGTTTTTTCGCGGAACAGGCGGATGAAGCTGTTTTTTGCGAGCCCGGTGCGTTCGGCGAGTTCGGCATTGGAATATTTGCGCCGCAGATTGTTTTCAATGAATTCGCAGATGCTTTCAATGCGCGGATCGGGCATTTCGTGGAGCGTGAAAAGATCGGCGGGCAGACGGCTCATCAGAATTCCGATTATGGCGTATGCGAGCATGGTTCTGCGCTGAACGTTCTCCCATCCGCGCCCGGTCGCGATGCATTCCCGTATCAGTTTAAGCGTTTCCGGGTCGGCGGGCAGCTCAAAATGCCGTTTCGGACTCGGCAGCTTGTCGTAAATGAGAAAATGAATGTAAAAATGCGGAAACGGACGGTCCGACCACGTGGAGAATGAATACTCTTTCGGGAAGATGTAGAAGCGGTCGGGGGCGAACGGCGTCGGCGGAACCACGCTTGATTTGAAGTAGCTGCCCGGAGCGGAGTTGTAATAAAGTCTCCAGTCCGGCGGATTCGGATGGAGACGCACCCAAGGATGAATCGCCTCGTACCACCGGCACCGCGAGACCCGGAACATGCTGTTCTGAACCTCGATTTTTTCCGGCATTATTTTTTCATAAATGTTTCTTTTTGGCATATCTTGGATTCTCTTCTCCATAGGATTTTTTGTGAAAGCGAATATATTTACATAAAACAATATAACGTGTGAAAGTGAAAAATCAAGTCCTGGAGCTTTTCTAGAACCCGGAACAGAAAACAAACGAAAGGCGGCATGTCATGAAAACTTATTCGAGCGGCGGAAACAGTCTGGCTTTTAAATGCAAATCCGGAAACTTCACTCTTGTGGAGCTCCTCGTAACGATTGCCGTCATTGCAATCCTCGCCGGAATGCTGCTGCCCGCCCTGAACAGCGCAAAAGTAAAGGCGCAGACGATTACCTGTCTCAACAATCAGAAGCAGATCAGTCTTGCTCTCACGCAGTACACGCAGGATCACAGCTACTATCCCTGGCCGCAGGATAAAAATGCCAAAATAGACATCTGGGGCAAGCTGACCGGAAGAGATGAAAACGGCATCACCGGAACCCGCTATCTCGAAGTCATGAAAAACAATCCCGGCGTCCTGAAAATCCGCTGTCCGAACCGCATGAACCAGCGGTCTTCCGACGGCTCCGATTCCCTGATGAATTCATACGTCTTTCTCGGTACGACGAGCACCGGATGGACCGGATTTCTTGCGGCGACGAGCGCGGAAGTTCTTCCCGAGGGCGCGATGCGTCCGGAAAAGGTGCGCAAGCCTTCCGCCAAAATTCCGGTCATTGAGAATCAGGCGTCCAGAAACAACTCCGGAACGGGCTATATCTCCGATCACCGCTATCTTTACAACGGCGAGGGCAATGCGGATGTGGTTGAACCCGTTCACGGCAGACTTGCAACCGCGCAGTTCTATGACGGACACGCCGCAATGATCGATGTCGTTTCCGAACTGAACGCGTTCAACAACAATTCGCGCGGCTCTCAAATCTGGGAGAAATATTTCGCGACGAACAAAGACTGAAAAGGAGCCTGTCATGAAACATCTTCTCTGCTCTGCGTTTCTCACCGCTTCGTTCCTGCTCCCCGCCGGGGAGCTCCTCAACCGCAACGCCGGAATGGAGCTCGGAATCCCCGGGAAAGGCGCGCCCGGATACTTCCTCTGCGTCAACCGCGCCGCGCTCAAAACTGTTCAGGCTGCGCCCGATAAAATCTATACCTCCGTCACCGTCGGGGAGGGAAAGGACGGGCAGGGGCTGATGATCCCGGGTTATTCCGGCGTTTCGCACTGGCAGCTTGAGCTTGCCGATTTCATGCTGACCCGCGACGGCGAAGTGGAAATCTCCTTCGACGCCAAAGTCCTGCCGGACGAGAACGGAAAGCTTCAGCCGCTCCGCGCCTATTCCATCGATTTTCGCGCGTTTCCCGATCAGGATCGCGACCACTATTATCCCATGCTGAAAGCCTTCTCCTTCCGTCCCGAAACGGAATGGAAACACTTTTCGAAACGCTTCAAAGTCAAGGCGTATACCAATTACTACAACATCTGGGTGCTTGCTCCCTACGTCCCGAGCGGAACCACGCTCAATGCGCTCTGTCTTGACAATTTCCGCTTTGAATACGTCGACTCCGCCCCCGCACCTGTTCCGGAGGAGTACTCCGTCATTCCGGACCGCGGCGACCAGCTTTATTCGCGCGGGGACCTCGTCGCGTACACCGTCCGCGCGCGCTTGAACGACACCCGTGAAATGGTGGAAGCGAAACTTGTGTTCAAGCGGGAATACAACGATTCCCCCGCGGCAATCGAGGCGATAACGCTCAAACGCGGAAAAGACGGAACCTATACGGGGGAAAAATCTTTTGCCCTGCGCGAGTTCGGTTCCTTTACGACCGAACTGATGATTGCGGGAAAGAAACTGCGCGGAATCGACACTTCGGTTCAAGTCATGCACCCCGCGGTAAAACACCCGTTTGGCTCGTTCGGCTGGGGACTAGGCATGAACGACGAGGGCGTTTTCCCGATCGGCCGCGCCGGAAAAGAGGGTGTTGAAAACTACAGCATCATGACAAATTCTTTCGAGCGCGAGTTCCGTCTGATGAAAGCCGCCGGAGCAAACATGATGCGCGTCTGGGCGCGCTGGCGTCTTATCGAACCCGAAGCCGGAAAGTTCACTTCCTCCCTCCTGGGACTCCAGATGGAACTGCTGAAAAAGTATGACATCGAACCGCTTTTTGTGCTCATGGGCGGACTTGTCATTCATGGCGGACAGGCGACGATGGACAAGTATCTTGCGGGGAACATCCGCGGTTCGCAATGGCCGGAACACCTCTTCCGGTATTATTATCAGTCCGAACGCAAAAACGCCGGTTCGATTCTCCCTCCGATGGATTACTATGCGAAATATCTTGATTTCGTTTATAAAACCTGGGGCGGGCAGGTCCGCTGCTGGGAGATGACCAACGAACCCGGCGTGTTTGGCGTTCCGGCAAAAAACTACATTGATTATCAGAAGTTCACATACGATTATCTGAAACGGAAAAATCCGGAAAACCTCCTGATCGGCAACGGCGTGACGGGCGATTTCGGCATGAACGTCGTCAAATGGTGCGACCAGCTCAACGCCGTCGACCGGAACTATGTCGATACGCTTGACGGCGTGGCGTTTCACCCCTATGCGTGCGGACTCGACTACATTCACGGCGCGCGCGGACTGTATGCGCAGTGCATCCGGAACATTCAGAACACGCTTGCGAAACCGAAACCGATGTGGTGCACCGAACTTTATTACATTCAGACCGCGCGGCGCAAGCAGATCAATTATGGACGCGACTTCATCCGTTACGATTCCAACGACCTGCTGCGTCATTTCCTCGACGGCATTTACAATGGAGTGAAAGCCTCGCCGTCGCCCGCCGTCGACTCATTCTTTCAGACTCCGGACCGGATGGTCAATCTGCGCGGCATGACTCAGCTCGCGGCCGCGATGAATTCACTTTCGTTCCTGCTGACCGACATGGTGAATTTCCGAAAAATCGACCTCGGTTCACTCGTCCGCGCCGGAATGTTCACGGACAAATCCGGAGCAAAAGCGCTCGGCTTCCTGTATGACATGCGTCCTTCGGGCAGTCTTTGGACGCCCGGCGCGGGCTCCGCGCAGATTCTCGACCTTTACGGGAACCCGCTCGCCGCCGGAACGGTTCCGCTCGGATTTGAACCGCGCTATCTGACCGGCTCCCCCGCCGAAGTGGAACGGATGCTGAGCAAATCCGCCTTCAAGGTCGCGAACCCCGTCGAACTTTTCGGACGCTTTTTCAACGACGAGCTGTACATGGAAGCAGACAACCGCACGGGTTCCGCCGGAATCGTCGATGCTGAAGTCGGCGACCTCCCGGTCCGTTTTGCGTTCGAGAACGATCCGGAACATGCGGTAATCCGTCTGGCCGGAGTCAAAACCGCTCCCGCAAATGTGAAAACGGTTGCAAAAACTCCGGCGTACACGCTTCCCGCAACGGTGAAGCTTTCGCGCGGAACAACGGCGCATCTTTCCGCAGGGAACGGCACGCTGAAGCTCGAGCTCTCCGTCGCCGATCCGTCGGTGAAAGCCGCGGAAGGCAATTCTCTGTGGGGCGGTTCCGCCGTTGAAGTTTTTCTTGATCCGTCGCCGTTCCGCGAACTCAGCCGCGATGCGGTGAAGCCGTATCAGTATGCATTCGCCGCGGTACCCTCGAAGGGGACCGGCATGACGGCTCTTGCCATTCGCAATTCCGCGACAAAGGCGTCGCGCAAAGTCGAAAAGACGGCGGACGGCTATCGCATGGAGATTCTCATTCCGCTGGACGAACTGCCGCCCGCGGCGGTGTACGGATTCGATATCGAGATCAGCCGTCCGGGCGAAAAAACGAAAGAATCGCTGGGTGCGAACCCCGGCAATTCGTTCCGTTACCGTCTGCACTATCACCTCTTCCGTCTTCCGGAGGGCTCTCTTCCGAACGGGGATTTTTCGCAAGTCTCTTTCGGCGATCCGGCTGCATGGTGTTACGAGATCCGCAGCGGCGTTTCCTTCCGGTGCGCTCCGGAGTTCGGACGGACGGGCAACGGCATGAAAATCGAGGTTCGCAAGCCGGATGGCAGACCTGCGGTCGCCGGACAGCGTTTTAAAATCGAGTCCGGCAGATTCTCATATGGAGTCTTCCAGATTCTCGCCCGTTATGAGAATGTGCAGACGCTCAAATCCGGACGCGGTCGGAACGGCGTCCGCTTCTCGGTCGGTTTCCCGCGCGGACGTGCGGAATATGGATACGACAAGCTCAAAACGGACACGACAGGCAATTCGGACTGGACGCTTTATCAACTCGAATTCAAGATTCCTGCGGATGCGAATTATCTGGTTCCGGAGTTCGGTTTCGGTCCCGCAACGACGGGTGCCCTTTTTGTGGATTCTGCAACATTAACCCTTTACGGAGATAAAAAATGAAAAAACTTCTTGTTCTTTCCTCGTGTGCTCTCTTCACCGTCCTTTCCGCTGCAGATTTCCGCATCGACATTGTCGGCGGCGACAACTTGTCCTTTGCTCCGGGCGAGGTGTCGGAGAATGTGACGCTTGCTCAGGCCGGCTGGCTTGGCGCGAAAAAGGATCAACGTCTCTGCGCCCAGGCGAAAGTTTCGGACGCGTGGCGGGAATACAGTTTCTCATTCACCCCGAAGTCGAGCGGAAAAGCGACGATTCAGCTGATGAGTTCGGATGCGAAAACGTTTGTTGCGTGCGACAACATCCGAATGAGTTCCGGCATTCCGAACGGCAGTTTTGAGCAGCTCCGTCCCGACGGCACGCCCTCCGGCTGGTGGAAAATACGCGACGCCCGTGTGGTTGTCGACGGTTCCGCCGCCGACGGCAAAAACTATGTTCTTTCCGCCCACAACGACCGCTGGACCCGTCAATTTGATTGCACTGCCGGTGTTCCGGTCACCGTCAAATTCTCCGCCCGCCAGGAAGGTAAGTGAGTCTGCTATCTCCCCTGCAAGCGTGGAGCTTGCAGGGGGGGGAAGGTTATTGTTGATTGGGTGAAGTTAAAACTTTCCTTGATTTTCTTTGTCATTGATGATTTTATTGAGAATACCAATGTAGTTCTTGATTTCCTTTTCGTATTCTTTTTTTATTTCTTGGAATGAGAGTTTCCTGTTTTTCCAGCGATCAGCGAATGATTCTGCATCCCAGTCTCTGAAATCTGGATCTACTTTAATTGCAAAGAACCAGCCTTCTTCATTGGGGCTATCACATACATGCTGTTTCACGGTTCTTCCGCAATCTCCCAGATGTAGTGCCACAAGGTCCGCATGAGGATGAAAAGCTCCCGGCTCTCGATGATGATGGAATAATTTTCCTTCAGGGCGGAACTGATGGCGATCCTGTCGTCATAGATGTACAATCCGGAGATGTTGTCGTCGATCGGCTTCGGCAGATAGCGGACGCGCCGGAGATTTTCCTCGCCCGGCCTCATGTAGTCCAGATCGACCTCCTGGGAGCGGTCGCGGATGGAATAGGACCAGATTCCCCGCCGGAGACGCTCGCGGACATACGCCTCCTCCTGTTCCTGGGAAGAGAGCTTGAACATCTCCCGGACCGATCCGAAATAATAGTACCGTTTGGATTTCACGTTCAGGAGTTCATTCCGAAGCACGGCGGCCCCCTCCACGCTGTCATAACAGTGGACGCGGGTCCGGTGGGTTCCCCCCAGATACAGATCCTTCAGACTCGGCAGCAGGGAATCCAGCGTCCGCTGACGCTCCTGCAGAATCTGAGAGAACATTTCGGGATCTTCGGCGGAAAAGATCTTGCGTCCTCCGGAAAACGTTTCCGTAATCAGGCGCTTCTCCTTCAGGATATCCAGTACGTCGTAAACCGTGGGATGCTTGTATTTCGTATATTTTGCGATCTCAATCGCGGTCGCCGATCCGAGCTGAAGCAACGCAAGGTAAACCCGTGCCTGCCGTCCGTTCAATCCAAGCTGATTCAACTGCTCAATGATATTCATAGCATCTCCCCATGTCGTAAAAAAGCGACATCATTTATTTTTCAAAATTCACTTGAAATCAGGTTCACTCAGGATAACTTACACCCGGACAGTGAAAAGAAAAGCGACATCTGTCAAAAAAAAAGGAGTCATGTATGAAAGAGTTTCAGAATTATTTTGAAGTCACTCCGCGGATCGTTCCGGCAGATCAGGAAAGCACGATCCGCATCACCCCCCTTTTCGATCATGCGGAACTGCCTCCGGCGGACCGGATCAAGGTCCGCTTCTTTCCCGTGGGCGGTCTCTTCCCGGACGGCACCTCCACACAGGCGATCGACGGGGAACGCGAAGACATCTCCATTAAGCGGGAAGGCAAATCCCTTCTCCTCAAAGCGCGCTTTGCCGGAGAGCAGGAACACTGTATTCTGCTGGATCTGTTTGATCTGCCGGGATTCCGCAACTCGGATGAATGGGTAGAGAAAGAGAAGAAAGGAATCCGCTTCAATGTCTATTCGCTGCGTCCGGATCTCTACCGGCTTCGCCCGTTCAAGGGTGACTTTCATGTTCACTCCGTCTGTTCGGATGGCGCCGAATCACCGGAATACGTTGCCGCGCGCTACCGTCAGATGGGCTTCGACTTCATGGCGGTCACGGACCATCGCCGGTACGAACCTTCCAGGCGGACAATGGAATACTGGAAGTCTCTGAACAACGGGTTCCGCCTCTATCCCGGCGAAGAGGTCCATTCTCCGGACAATCCGGTACACATCATTCACTTCGGCGGCAGTTACAGCATCAACGAAAAGGCGTTTTCCGACGAACAGCGCTACCGTAAGGAGACGGAGGAAATTCTGCGAACCATTCCCCCGGAAGCTCTCCCCGCCGGACTCGATCCCTTCCCGGTCGCCGCCAGCGAATGGGTATTCCGGGAGATCCGGAAAGCGGGCGGGCTCTCCGTTTTCTGCCATCCCTACTGGCAGACCAACAAATACGAAATCTGCGAAGCGCTTAGCGATGCCGTTTTCCATCGGGGGAAATTCGATGCCTATGAACTTCTCGGAGGTTTCTACGAATGGCAGTGGCGTTCAAACTCCTGCCAGGTCGCACGCTACGGCGACGAACGGGCGCAGGGACGCTCTTTCCCGGTTGTCGGCCTGAGCGACTCGCACGGTACCGACTGCGAAAAACTCGCGGACTGGAACAGCACCGTGATCCTTGCCGAATCGGACCGGATCGAAGACCTGATTTCAGCGGTCAAAAACGGCACCTGCGCCGCTGTGGAACGGATCAATGAACCGGTGCCGCATGTCTTCGGAGAATTCCGGATGGTGAAATACATCTCGTTCCTCGTGCAGGACTATTTTCCGGCGCACCGCGAGCTCTGTTCCGTGGAAGGGGCTCTCATGCTGGAGGCGCTCGCCGGAAGCGAATCCGCGCGGAAGGCGCTTGACTGCCTCGGAAACCGGGTTGCCGTCTATCGGGAAAAGGCGTTTGCACGGTCATGACACTGACAGCATTTCTTCTGGTCTTCCTTTCCGTTTTCCTGCATGCCACGTGGAACTTTCTGAGCAAGAAGACAAATCCCTCGGGAGCTTTCTACCTGATGTCCTCCTCAACGGCAGCTCTACTCTGGCTGGGATTTTTTCTTCATGCGGAAATATCTCTCGCGGCACTGCCGGTTCGCTTCTGGATTCTGCTGGGATGCAGCATCGTCTGTGAAGTGATCTACTGCATCGGGCTTGCGTATGCCTACCGGATCAGCGACATCTCCCTTGCCTATCCGCTGGGACGCGCTCTCCCGGTCCTGATGGTCGCCGCCATCACGATTCTGTTCGGGATCGGCACTCCTCCCTCCGGACTTGCTCTTGGCGGAATGGGGATTATTTTTGCGGGCTGCATTCTGCTGCCGCTGAAAACCATGCGTGATTTTCACTGGAAGACCTACGCATCCAAAGCGATTTTCTTTATTCTGATGATTGCCGCCGGAACAACCGGCTACACGATTCTGGACAGTCAGGCAAGCGCCATGCTTCAGGCGCTGCCCGGAGAAACAACGCTGATAAAATCGCTGGTTTATCTTTTTTTCATTGAGCTCGGAATCGCGCTTTCTCTGGCCGGCTATGTTGCCATGATCCCGCTGGAACGCCAGGAGTTCAAGAGACTGTTTCTGCATTCGCCGTATCCTCTTCTCACAGGCCTGTGCAGTTCTTCGGCCTATGCGCTGATCCTGCTTGCCATGGGACGAGTTTCGAATGTGAGTTATATTCAGGCGTTCCGGCAGATGAGTCTGCCGCTCGGGGTGCTTGCCGGAATTGTACTTTTGAAGGAAACTCCGGCGAAACCGAAACTTGCCGGAGTCGCCCTGATCGTCATCGGACTTGTGATCACGGCGTTGTAGTCGCATCTTCCCGCGCGGACCGCCCGAACGATCCGGAAGAAAGGAAACGTTCCACAGCCTGCGCGGCATCCCGGCGCAGAAGAATCAGTGTATGGGAAGAGGGCAGAACCATCCGGTCCTTTTCCGTGGCAAGAAAGGTGTACGGATATCGGACGGCGCCATCATGCTCCGCCGCCAGCACGCCGATATCGAGATCGGGAGCCGGAAGCGTATGAATCCGGGAGTCCGCTTCGGAACGCATGTCCTCCAGAGGAACAATCAGCTTTCGAGTCCATGCGCGGTCATACCAGAAGGATGCGACATCGGACCCCTTGTTCGGCGGAGCAATCATCACCACACGCCGGATCCGTTTTGCCAGCAGCGGAAAATGCGCAACTGCGGATCGCAGAAGCAAAGCCCCCATACTGTGAGTAACCACGTGAAATTTTTCCGGAGCAAATCCCTCCAGAAAAGCGGCAAGTTCACCCCCATGGGCATCCACGGAACGGATCCGGGTCGGATAATCGTAACCGAAGCAATCGAATCCATGCCTCCGGAGATGATGCGCAATCGGAAGCATGATATGCGAAGTCATGAACAAGCCGTGGATCAATAAAACAGAACCGGAATCCCCTCCGCCTCTGAGCGTAAAGTTGATTCCGGCTTTTCGATATCCCATTCGGGGAATCCTTTTCGGCTTACCAGCGGATCAGCTGAGCGCCCTAGGTAAGGCCGCCACCGAATGCGGTCAGCAGAATATAGTCTCCGCGTTTCAGCTTGCCTGAGCGGTTCATCTCATCAAGACAGATTCCAATGGAAGCAGAAGAGGTGTTTCCATAACGATCAATATTCACATAGACCCGCTCATCGGGAATCGTGAGACGCGCCGCCACAGCGGAAATGATTCTGTGGTTTGCCTGATGCGGAATCACCCATGCGATCTGTTCCGGAGCGATTCCGGAGTCTGCAAGGACCTCTTTGCAGGCGGTGCTCATAGCGGTCACAGCCAGCTTGAAGGTTTCCTGACCACCCATTTTGATAAAGTGGCACTTTCCATCCACGGATTCATGGCTGGCGGGCATGGCACTTCCTCCGGCGGGAAGATGGAGAATATCCCCGTAGTTGCCGTCTGCGGCGAGTTTGCCGGCGACATAGAAATCAGCTTCGATCTCATCTCCGCTTTCAAGCACCAGAGCTGCGGCGCCATCACCGAAAAGAACGCAGGTACTGCGATCGGTCCAGTCGACAATGGACGAAAGTTTTTCCGCACCGATCAGGTAATAAAAAGTGCTGCCATGAAACGTTCTCCCTAAAATATCTAAAAAAGTATGTATTGTTCCGCTTACCGGTTTCGCCACGGACGTTTCCAGCGGTGTAGTTTGCGGAAAATAGAAGGGGTCTGCCCCGTCTGCGCCTGAAAGAATCGGCTGAAATAGAAGCTGTCCTGGAAATCCAGCTTCTCCGCTATTTCCTGAATCTGGAGATCTGTGGAGCAGAGTAATCCTTTTGCTTTCGTAATAAGAAGTGCGTTGCGGTATTGTTTGGGCGGACAGCCGAACTGTTTACGAAATTCCTGAAAAAAAAGAGCGCGAGACATTCCACAGCGCCGTGCCAGTTCCGTCACATTCAGCTTTGAATCGAATTTCGTAAGAAGCGAAAGCGCATTGTTCAACGGAGATTCCATTTTCTGCAGGCCGGAGTCAATACTGCTGAACGCTCGGCAGAGAATGACGCGGAGCAGCAGTTCCATGAGCTTTTCCCAGTTCCTGGGTTGCTGAAGCGCAAGAAGGTATGCCTCCTGAACCTCAAGACGGATCCGACAGAAGGACTGTTTCTCAAAATGCGCCAGCCGAACTCCGGGAACTTTCGTGTTGTATGGGGTCCGCTGGTACTCCTCCAGAATGTTTTCTGGAAAATGAAACCAGTAGAAGTTCCATTCGGGGGAGCCCGCAAAAAGGTGTTGCGGAAGCGGATCGTACAGGACCAGATCTCCTACGACCAATTGCTGATGCGCATCCTTGAAAAAGATTTCGCCGGTTCCGCTGACCGTCAGGAGAATCCCCGGATGGTCAATAAAATCTTTTCGCCAGGGGATTCGTTTCGCCTTCTGCCGCTCAAAACTGGCTCCGATCACCAGACTGTTCCCGAAATCGTGAGATTGTGTGTGCGTTTCCATGAAACTTAATATACAGGACGAATGCTGCTCTGTCAATCGCCATTGGACAGGATGGTTCTATTTTGTGTACTGTTGTCCATTTGTTAAATATGGTAATCCATTGCTGTTTCCGTATTTTTTGTTATAATATCATCCAACAGAATAAAATATCCCAAACGGGAGTGCATAATGAAAGAACAGGATTTGTGGAAAAAAATACTCGGTTGCTGGCACGGGAAGAACATCGGAGGAACACTTGGCGGTCCGTATGAGGGCTTCCCTGTTGTCAATCACCTGACGTTCTATGACCCGGTTCCGGAAGGGGCTGTAGCCAATGATGATCTGGAACTTCAGGCAATGTATGCTGCAGCGCTGGATCAAATGGAACACGTCGAAATCTCACGCGATATTCTGGCTGACATCTGGCTCAAACACATGAATTTTCATGTTGACGAGTATGCTGTGGCAATGAAAAACCTCTCGCTCGGAATTCGTCCTCCGTGGTCCGGCGTGTACGATAATCATTTCACTGACGGAATGGGTGCGGCTATCCGCAGCGAGCTTTGGGCGTGTCTTGCGCCGGGCAATCCCCGGCTCGCGGCGGAGTTCGCCCGCGAAGACGCCTGTATCGATCACGCTGGAGCCGGGGTGGATGCGGAGATCTTCTTTGCGGCTCTTGAGTCAGGTGCATTTGTCGGAAATAATCTGCGTCTCCTCATCGCGGATGCCTTGAAATTTCTGCCGGAAGACTCTACGCTCGGCGAATCCATCCGAAAAACCTGCGAACTCTGGGAGGAGCACAACGACTGGAGAACCGTCCGGAATCTTCTCTTTGATCGCTATGCAACGGAGTTCCGGACCTCCGTTGAAGTCAACATTCCGTTTACGGTTCTTGCACTTCTCTCGGGCGGAGGAGATTTTGGAAAGACAATCTGTGATGCGGCAAACAGCGGAATGGATACGGACTGTACCGCCGCAACGGCCGGCGCTGTCCTTGGAATTCTGGATCCGGACGGCATCCCTGCGGAATGGCTCGCTCCTGTTGGACACAAACTCATCGTCCGTGAAAGCGCAATCCGTGGACTCCGTTTCCCGGCGACAATCGAAGCGTTCACGGAGCAGATTCAGAACTTGCGGAAACGTCTTGTCCCCGAAGTGAAAGCGTATGTCACACAGGAACCGGACTGGACTGCGTTTCAGATTCCAGTGGAGTATTCCATGAAGAAAAATCTGCATTGGTATCATATAAATCTGCGGGAACAGACTTGGATGCGGATCCGACTGCCAATGATTGCCGGAGCTTTGGAGATTCCTGAAGAATTTCGCGGAAACGGCGGACAAATTGTACTTCGCTATCGTTTCGAGCTTCCTGCCGACGGGACATATACTGTTCTGTTTAATACCCCGAGCTCATGCCAGGTTTATCTGGATCCGGAATCGGATGATCTGCATGACGACCGCGATATGTTGTTCGGACGCCAACGTCTGTTTCTGGAACATGAAATCCGTCCAATGCGCTTCCGCTGTGCAGACCGTCCTCTGATCTTTAATCCGAGCCCGAGCGGAGCTCCTCAGAATCAGGTGAAGCGTTACCTCAAACTATCTCGTGGAATGCATACCCTGATCGTTGCACTTGCCCCGCTTCCCTCGGAAGATCGGATCTACTGGGGAATGGGCATTGCCGAGGGCAGCCGCTTCCTGACCGGAATTTTTCGCTGAAATTGCAAACGAAAGGCAGACAACTCTATGAGAAAAAACAGTTCCTGTTTCATCATTCTCAAACCGAAATCTCCCAAATTCACTCTTATAGAACTACTCATAACGATTGCGATCATCGCGATCCTTGCGGGAATACTCCTTCCGGCACTGAACTCGGCGCGAACTGCAGCGAACCGCATATCCTGTTCAGGAAACATGAAACAGGTGTTTTTGGGAATCAGCATGTATAATCTTGACAGCGACAACTATATGCCATCGTTTGTCGGGACGTACGGCTATCATGGAATTTCCTGGCAGATCAGCACATATTTGAAGGTTTCCGCACCTGGGATGGTAACGCGGCCTGTTTACATGGATGAGCAGTCGATCGACTTTGAAAAACCTCGTGGCGTATTTTTCTGTCCGGCGATTTCTGAAAATCCAGCAGATTACAGTTCCTTTTCCGGAAGCCTGCCGTCGACCCAGCGCTATTCATCCAACTACATGCCGACCGCATGGATTTATACGCCGTCAGATCCGACCTGGGGAAGTTTGCGCGGAGGTTGGACGAACCGGGATGCGTCCGGAAGCGGATTTTATGAACAGTATATCCGTGTCTCGCGAATCATGAACGGTTCGCTGATCATGGCCGAGGCCGGATGGAGCGGCGCAACTGGAGCCGGGGAGGTCGCCTATGCTCTGCCGCGCCTTGCCAATGGACAGTATCCGGGAGATTCATTCTGGAATCAAGATGGCTGTGAAGGTTACCGCTGGGTTCCTCTTCATGGCCGGCAGGTCAACTGCATTGAAAAAAGCGGAGCCATCTTCCCTGTCTCGCTCGGTTCCGGACCCGTTACCGATTCTCAATTCAAACGTTTGTGATAACAAAAACAGGAGATTTCATGATGAAAAAGACGACTCTGATGATCGCTCTGACTGCAATGACCTTGCTCGAATTTTCTGCCGCGGCGGAACAAACCATTCTGCCGTGTCCGGAAAATGCGACACTCAAGTGGAGAATGGAGGGGCCCGCAAAAGTGTTGGAAGACGGTTCTGTGGAACTTGTCAGTTCCGGTATGGCGGAGCGTCCCGACGCGATCTACTGGATGCCCCTCCGAAGCGGAGAAAAATATGTGGTCAAGGCAGAGATGAAAGGGGAGAACATCGGGAAAAAACAGCACGAATCCCACGGCATTGTGCTCGGCATATTTGTTGAGATTGACGGGAAGTGGCAGCAGCTCGGCGAAAAGATTACGCTTTCCGGTACATTTCCCTGGCACCCGTTTACCTGCAATGTTACAATTCCTGCAGAGTTCAAAGGCTCTTCGGGCAACCTCATCATCGGCCTTTTCAATGTTGCAGGGAAACTGCATGTCCGGAACGTCCGCATAACAAAACTGGATTGATCATTCATCCGGAGCAGACTATGAACTGGAAAAAATTGATATTGCTTGCATGCACCCTGCCGGTGCTACCGCTCTTCGGAGCCCCCCGCACTCTTTGGCCGCAGGAGGCTTCCGCAAATGTCCGGTGGCGTTTGGAAGGCGGAGCCGGAATCCGCAACGGCTGCATGAGGTTCGAAAATGCAAAAGCGGACGGCTACTCTTCTGCGACTCTCTGGTTTCCCGCCCGTCCGGGCGAACTCTACACCTTCCGCGCAAAGATAAAGGGAAAGAACATCGGAGAGAAACAGCATCCGATGCACGGCGTTGTGTTTTCCCTGTTCACACAGGAGGGAGACAAATGGAATTCGCTCGGAAAACCGGTTCCGCTGAAAGGGTCGTTTGACTGGACGGAAATCCGGTTTACGGCGCGGATTCCGGAATATCTGCCGAACAATTCGGGAAATCTGATTGTCGGTCTGCATTACGCGACCGGAACTCTTCTGGTAAAGGATGTTACGGTCGAGAAGGAACTGGAGCTCAAGTTCGATGAGAAGATTCCGGAATACATCCGCAGGATGCGTCAGATCGACCTTGGATTTCTTGCGCTGGACCGTTACGGTTTTCATCCCTATCGTCTGCAGAAGAATCTGAACCGCTGGTATACGCTCCGTTCAAAACTGGCGGATATGCCGGAAAGGAGAAGAACTCATGAATTGGATGCAATGGAACAGTTTCTCCTCGGGCTCTCATCCCAGGTGTTGGGAACGATTCTTTCTCCGAATTACCTGCCCGACTGGGAACCGGACCGTCTTAAGAAAACCCGCGCGGAACAGGAAGCCCGCTATGCCGACTGGCGTATCGGCGCAGAGGTGCTGACCCAGGCTGGACTTCCCTGTTCGGTTGAAGACGAAATTGCCCGTATTGAAGCCGTACGCAAACAGTTTCCGGATGGTACGGTCGTGACCTTCTCCGACATCGACCGCGCGGCGGAACTTTACAAGAAAATCGCGGAAGAGCGGCTGCGTCTCGGTTCGGAACTGCTGTCTCTGCGCCGCGAGCTCAAAGCGTGGACCAGCGCAAAAATACTGCACCCAGAGAATGCAGAACCTCCACTCGGACAGCTTTCTCCGCGTCTCTCCCGCTGGGAGTCAGCTTATCGTTCCGGCAACTATCCGGAGGCCGCCGCGATAGCGCGGGAATGCGAAGCGAACATGCAGCAGTTTCGTCAGCAGAGCGCGGAGTCAGCAGCTCTCCAGCCCGGCGCGAGTCTCCGCAGCTGCGGTGTTTTCGGTTTTTCGGGCAACTGGCACACTCTACTGACAACGAATGCGCGCGACACCTCCATGTGGATAGATTCCAACAACGAATTCCAGCTTTATAAAAACAAAAACTTCGACTGGGAAGTCTCATTCCGTCCCGAAGGTTTTATTCCCGTTGACTTCAAGCTTCAGGACGGTTCCTGGACCTATTCCAGAAGAACGGTCCGGCTGAAAAATCTCCAGTCCGGCAAATACGGATTCATGGACGTCTACTGGAGTTCGCTTGCTCCCGGACTTCTCTTCCGGACGGATGAAGGTTCGGTTGAAATTTCGGATCTCACGCTCAAAAGCCCTGTCGCTCCATCCGCGTTTGCCGCCGCGGTCAACGGGAAGGTGAAACTCTTCCGTCCGGGCGAAACGCTTTCGGGAAAGGAGCTGACGGAAAACTGGATTCTCCTTCTCTGGGAAAACGGCGCGCCGAAAATTCCCGTTCTCGTGACATTCGGAAAGCTTCCGGATGCGATCGTCTGGGGTAGGACCGGGCTTGTGGTTCGCAATCAAGGCGGAATCGGCTCTTTCTCTGCGGCGCCGCTGCATGGAGCCTCCGTACAGCCCGCAGATTACGGGAAAATGTGGCGTGCACTTCCGGAAAAGGAACTCGAACAATGCCGCCGGATGGCCGCAGTGTTGAATTATTTCCCGTTGGATTTAGAGGAGTTTTTTCAGATTCTGCCGGGAAAAGTCCGCATAGTCAATCGCATTGCAAAAGCGATACGCCTCCTTCCGGATGCGAAACCTTATGTCCCGATGGTTCCCGCGTATACGCTGGCAATGCCGGATCTTCTGGATTTTCATCCGGACAAAGAACTTTCGACTCCGCTGTGTACAACGAAATTCGGCTTCTTCCGGATCGTTCCGGGAGAGTCCTTTTCCTTTGAGCTGCCTCTTCCGGATATGCTGGACCGAGTGGTGCTGAAGCCTTCGGGAGAGGAAAAGATGATTTCAGAGTTCAATCGTTTCATCCTGAGCGAGAGAAGTCTTGAATTCCGGACCTGCTCCGCGCTCGACTGGTATGCCGGGCTCTTTTCCGGAATCAACCTCATGACGCCCGAGTCGAAAAAGTTTCTGGATCTCCTGCCTCTCACCGGTCAGCGCGACCGTGTGGACAATGCGGAAGAGGTTTTCGGGCGCTGTCATTCATCTCCGTGGTTTCTTTCTCCGGACCTTCTAATTGACCCGTCGACAGGACGGGCCGGCTGGTGCGCCGGCTGGCGCGCTTTCCGCCATGGGTTCCCGATGAAAGGCGATATGACCTGTTTCAACATGCAGCTGCTCCAGACGCCTTACGCCGAGGCGGTCTATCAGGGACGCTGGGATCGCGTGGAAGCTCACTGGGAGCGGATCCGGGAGTTCTTTTCCGGTGTCGAATTGTGTCAGATCTGGCAGGTCCCGGGAATGAACACCACCACAAGCGGTCTGATCATCGCGGGAGACATGTACGGCGACGGCTTCCGTTCCTTCTATCACATGTATCACATGGCGTCCGGAATGAAGGACCGTGCGCTTGCCGACCGGGCGCAGTATCTTGCCGCGCGGCAGAATGCGACGACCGCCGCGCTGATCAACCGGAACGTTCCGCCGTTTGCCGCGCATCTCCACAATACCGGAGACTCGGCGCAGTCGGAGGGGCATCTCGGCTGGCTGATCGGAGTGGATAACCATGGACTCCGCGCAGCGAACTGGAAAAATTCGCGAAGACAGGCACCATTCCAGAACGCGGGATGTCTGACGTATGACAATCCGTTCTTCGAGACTCTTCTTTGCACGCTTCCGGCGGAAAGCAGAGAATGGATTCGTGATTTCCGCACAAATGTTCCGGACTGGTCTGAGCTTGAAACAATCCTCGCTTTTGAAAATGAGAGCGGCATTGCAAATGCATGGAATACGCTGAAGTTTCTCGCATTCACCACTTCAGACCGGGAAGCCGTGCGGAAAATCATGAGAAAATTTCTACGGGTCGACTTTCGCGCTTCGGCTCCTCCGCACAGCGGACTGGAAACGTTGTGGAAAAAGGTGGCTGCCCTCCTGCGTTGCAGCAATTATCCGATGGGAATCAACGCCATACCACACGTGATTGCTCAAAATGACCCGATCTGGCTCGGCGGTTGGGGACGTTCCCTCATCATCGGCGGAACATATGACCGGGAAAGACGAATTGCGGAGATTTCTCTCCTCTGTCCGGAACCGGAGACGATCCGCATTGTTTCGCGGATCCGTCCTATCCGAATTCTTCGAAACGGAATGAGTGTCGAGATTCAGCGTGAAGAAGCGCACCAGCCAGTCTACAAAGTAAACGCGGATGCCGGAGCGGTCCGGATTCGAGTCGAGCTTCCCCCATACGCGGAGACGGATTGCGAATGGCCGGAATCCGGCAAACTTACCCCTGTTCTGAAACTTCCTGTCGCTCCGGCTCCGGGAGAGTTCCGTCCGGAGAGTCTGCAGCTGCGTAATTTTGCCCCCGGGAAATGCACTCCGCTGCGTCTGGAAGCACTCTGTAATCAACCAGGCAACGACCAGGAACCGGACAAACAGCCGGGCGATGTCTGGAAGATTCCATCAGGAGAAGTGATGCTGCGCGGCGTTCCGTTTTCCCTTGTGAAACCTTCCGAGGCGAAGGGATATTCGATGATTATGCTGAAAGGGAAGGCTCGTCCGCAATATCCGGAACGGGTTCTGATTCCGGTCAACCGGCAGTGTAAACGGATTTATTTTCTGCATGGACTCAGCTATCCGGAGGGCGGAAAAGCGCTGACTTACCGTCTTCATTTCGAGGACGGGCAGACCCGCGACATTGAAGTCTATGACCGTGTTCAGGTTTCCGCGTGGAAGGTTTCGCCGGATGCGGATATGCTGTACGATCAGCCGCAGGCTTTGGCGATTCCCGCATGGCCTGCCGGAAAACCCGGACAGTGGGGCAAAGGCGTCGGCGGATACATTTTCGCCTGGGAAAATGACGTCACTGCGAGCGGAGTGACGCTTGGCGTGATGGATCAGCGCGGTCTGGCGAGACTGAAATCCATTGAAGTGATTTCCGCCGGCCGTTCGGTTCCGATTCTGCTTGCGGTTACGCTGGAGGATTGACGCCGGAGACTTTTTCCGTCGGAAAATAATTTTTCCGGATGAAAAATGAAAAACGGGGTGTATATTTCATCTGAAGCATGCACCCCGGTTTTCCGGAAAAATGGAGAGTATCCGATGAGCGATGTCTACAGCGAACGTTTGTTTTCCCGCGAGACCCGCGTTTCCGCGTGGTTTTCCAATTCATTTGCGGGAGCGGGAGTCCAGTTTCCCGCTTCGATCGTGCTCTGGCCGGCGTTCGTGGAACGCGCGGTCCTGAAGCCGGGCGAGGGGTTCAAACACAAGAACTACACCCGTTTTGCAATAGAAATGCCGCTGGAGGGACGGATTGTCTGCGAGGCGCGCGGCAAAACCTATTCCGCCGTTCCGGGGGAGGTCGCTCTGATTCATTGCGGCGAAGATTCCGCGTTCCAGTGCGCGCCGGATGGCAACTGCCGCAAAATCAGCATCGGAATCTCGGGTCCGCTGGTGCACAGCCTGACAACCGAACTGCACCTGGTCGACCCGCTGACCGTGAAGCTCGTCGGCAGCGAGGCGTTTCTGAATCTTCTTCTGGAAATCGAGCGCAAACTCGGCGTCCGCGAGGGAGTGGACTACATCGGGCTTTCAACTCTGGCGTTCCGTCTTCTTTCAGCGCTTGCGGGAATGATTGAACGCCGCTATCCGCCGCTCCTGGAGCGTGCGCTCTCGATTATGAAGGCGAACATTTCGCAGCGTCTGACAATTGCGGAGATTGCGGAGAAGCTGGAGACGTCGCGCAGCACATTGGAGCATCTGTTTCAGGAATCGCTTTCCGTTTCGCCGCACCGGTATTTTTCCCGGTTGAAGCTGGATACGGATCTTCCGGTTCACCAGATCGCGGAAAATGTCGGCGCACTGAACTCGATGCAGTTCTGCCGCAGTTTCAAGACGGAATGCGGCGTTTCCCCCTCCGAATTCCGGAGAAAAGGGAAATGATAATATCTTTGTTGAAAATGATAATAAAAAGAGCAAAAGACCTGTTGCCGTTTTCTCCGTCATGGTGCATAATTATAAGCAGAAAGACGGTTGCGCATCCGTGAAACATCAAACAGACAGGAGAAAAAATGTTGAGAAGAAAATACAGGTTTACGCTTATAGAGCTTCTTGTGGTAATTGCGATCATCGCCATCCTTGCCGGCATGCTTCTGCCCGCCCTGGGCAAGGCGAGGAACAAGGCTCAGGCAATAAATTGCATGGGAAATCTGAAACAGTGCGGAACACTGCTCATGCTCTACGCCAATGCGTTTGACGGCAATCTGCCCGCGGTGCACAAATATACCAAAGGACGCGCTTATCTTTATGCGCGGCTTTACGACGGCGGGCTGCTTACTTCCGCCGGAAACGGAACGGCAAGCACAAACAAACGTGACAATTCGGTGTTTCTGCGCTGTCCGAGTTACTATCTCGAAAATTCTCTGGAGCGCGAGTTCTGTACCTACGGTTACAACCACGGTTACGGCGGTGAGCCGCCGGATGACGGAGTCAGTATCCGGCTGGAGTCGCTGAAGTTTCCGAACTGCGACATCAAGTACACTTCGGCGTCGCAGATTCCGCTGATGACGGACACTGCAACAAACTCCGCCGGAACCTCAAAAGATTTGCGCGGGCAGTGGTGCGTGTTCTATTTCCGCCGCGGACCTTCCTATCAGAGCGGAGTTCATCTGCGCCACGAAGGACGCGTCGGGCTGCTTTGTGGAGACGGACATGTCACTTCAGTCAACCGGACCGGACTTGTCGATCAGTACGAGTTCAAGGAAATGATTTACAATCAGTATGAAATGTGAGGAGGTTTGAAGATGTTTTTTGACGGCTGCAAAAAAATGACGGCGCTTCTCCTGCTGTCTGCATTTCTTCCTGTTTTCGGCGATTCGCAACTGCGCATCACATCGGAAAAACCGATCCCCGTCCGCCGGGAACTTCTGGGCGTCAACCAACTCGGTTATGGTGACGGCTACGGACTGGTGGATCCGCGTACACATAAGGTTGTTCCGGAACTTGTCCAGCTGCTGAAGGAATCCGGATTTGCCTCACAGCGTTATCCCGGCGGCTGCGGTGCAACACATACGTTCAACTGGAAGGTCGCCGCAGGACTGGAAGGACGCAAGCCGGTACTCGGGCTGATGGAATTCCTGAATCTCTGTGAAGCGACTTCGATGATGCCGATTCTTTCCATTTCCGGTTTCCGCGGTTCTCCGGAGGAGGCCGCCGAGCTGGTCGAATTCCTGAATTCACCTGCCGATGATGCGCATCCGTGGGCGAAACGCCGCGCGGAGCTCGGACATCCCGCGCCCTACAAAGTCAGGTATTTTGAATACGGAAACGAGTGCTACCACGGCAACTTCTATGTCAAGCCGAAACAGTGGATCTCTCCGGAAAAGTACGGAATGGATTATCTTGCTTTCCAGAAGGCTATGAAGGCGGTCGATCCGGAAATCAAGCTCGGCGTTGTCCTGAACGAACCTGGCGAATTCAATCAGCGGGCATGGGATCTTCCAGTTCTCAAAGTCATCGGGAAACGCTTTGATTTTCTTACGCCGCACCAGTACACCCCCGTCCGGACTTACGATCCCGCGGGTTATCATGGCGTGTTTCTGGAGCAGCGGAATCATTTCCGCCAGACCATCAAGAGCTGCCGCGCGTACGCCGCCGATGCGGGCGTCAAAGAGCTCAAACTTGCCAATACGGAATTCAATTCCGATGTCAAATCGCATCGGAATCTGACCAGCGCGCTTCTGAATGCGGAATGGCTGCGAATGTTCTGCTACACGCCGGAATTCTTCACGGCGCATTACTGGCAGTTCGTCAACGAGGGCTGGGGAATGGTCGGCGGACGCAAGGCTCCGTATGTGAAGCGCCCGAACTATCTGGCAATGCAGCTGTTCGGCCGCTATCTGCTCGATGAACTCCTGACTCCGGAAATTACGGGCGACAATCTTCAGAACCGTTATGCGGAAGCCCGGAAACTGTCAAAGGCGGAACTGGAAAAGAACATCCTGCCTGTGCAGGCGTGGAAGTGTATCACCGTCACGAATGCAAAAATCACGGAGCATCCGGACGGAGTGCTTGAAGTGGAATTCATGGACGATAAGACTCCGGACAATTTCTTCCATGCGGAAAAGTCCATTCCGCGGATTTCGCCGAATTGCGGCTACCGCATTACGGGCGAAGTGAAAGCGGAAGGAATGGTATTGAGCCGGGGCGCCGCTTTGGAACTCTGTGATGCGCGCGGTTGGGAGACAACCCGTTCCGCCGCCGGAACTCCCGGAACGCTTTCCGCAGACTGGAAAACCGTCTCGGCGGATTACATCCCGCGTTTCGATGCGGAAAATCTGACGGTCAAGGCGCGCCGTCAGGGAACGGGCAAGGGAAAAATGTTTTTCCGGAATGTGAAAGTTACCCGTTTTGTTCCGGAACTTCGCGCAACCGATGCAACCGTTTCGCGCTCAGCGGACGGAAAACGGCTTGCCGCCGTTGTGATCAACCGTTCGTTTGCGCCGGAAACAATGCTGCTTCAGATTCCCGGTTTTCAGGCGGTCAAAGCCGAAAAGCTGACCGGTCCCGGACCGCAGGCGGACAACGAGTCCAGACCGGATACGGTCAAGGTCGTTTCCGCAGCGTTTGAAAATACGCCGGAAGGGTGCCGTATCACTCTTCCGCCTTTGTCGCTGACCGGAATCGCATTGGAACGAAAATGAGGTAATATGAACTGTAACGCACTTGCAGGCACACATGATCTTTCGCTCCCCGAATGGGGACCGTACGGGAAACGGTTCTTCGGAATCTCGCACATCGCCGACCACAGACGCGGAACACGGTTTGACTTCACCGTCATTCCCGCGATCTATCGCAGACAGCTTGCCGTGCCGGACGCCCTCCGCCCCGCGGGATATCTGCCGTGGAGCGTTTCGCCCGATTTAAAAAACTACTGCTACCGTCAGCAGCTCGAATGGAAAGACCGCATCTACTGCGACGTTTCATTCGCGGAAATCGACAGCCATTCCCGCCTCATCGCCTGCGAGTGCGTCAATCATTCGGAGCTCGATACCGATTGCGCGCTCCACTTCATCTCCTCCCTCGTGCCGGACGGGAAGCCGCTGAACTGCAATGCGCCGTACGCGAAACCGCACCTTCTCTTCGGAAACGGACTCGTCTTCGACTGTCTGAAGCCCGGAGAAGTGCGCATGGACGGTGTGGTCGACGGCTCCGCGTATCGTCTGAAGCCCGGGGAAAAAGCGGAGATTTCCCTTTCCGCGCACGGGACGCTCTGGCTTCGCGCGGCGGTTGAGGGAAAAGCTCTGCTGCGGACGTCGCTCGGAACGTTTGAGCTCTGCGGGGAGGGAGCGTTTCAAACATACCGTCTCATGGAGGATTTTTCGGGTGAAAAGTTCTTTGCGGAGACGGATTCCGAACTCAAAATCGACGTTTTCTCCGTTGCGGATCAGGAGCCGGAGTTCTTCGGCGATACTCTTTCCCCGCGTCCGGAATTCAGCGAAGGAGCGTTGCCGGACAGCCGGATCATCCGCTATCCGGGGCTGCCGCATGCGTATGGTGTCCGCTGGGATTTCCCCGACGCCTTTACCCGGCGGTACGCGGTCGATGATTTCAACAGCATTCTGCTTTACAAGGACGGCGTCCACATGCCGCATCTCGGAACATGGGGCGACCGGGGCGGAAAGGATTGCCATCTCGACATCTTCCTTCAGCCGGTCCGCGTGGAGGCGGGGGCGTCGCGAACCGTTTACGCGATTGTCGCGGACGGTTCGGAGACGGAGCTTGCGGAGCGTCTGGCGTTCCCGTTTGAGTGTGCGCCGGAGCACTGCCGCGCGGCGCGGAACAGCTATCTCAGGATTCCTGAATCGCCCATGTCGTTCAGCCAGGAGCGCATGAGTTCGGTCGTGCTCACGAACGTGGTCTACCCGATATATGTGGAGGGACGGTTCGTGCGTCACCATACGCCCGGACGCTGCTGGAATTCGCTTTACACCTGGGATTCCGGATTCATCGGGCTCGGACTGATGGAGATCGACACGCTCCGGGCGGTCGAAAACCTGAACGCGTACACCACCGATCCGGGCAATCTGGACAACGCGTTCGTTCTGCACGGCACGCCCGTTCCTGTTCAAATTTATCTGTTTTTCGAGCTCTGGAACCGCACTTGCGACCGCGCGCTGCTGGAATATTTCTATCCGCGTCTGAAACAGTATTACGATTATCTCGCCGGACACGACCCCCGTTCGACCACACGGCGCGGAAGCCGGGAGCCGATGATCCGCACCTGGGATTATTTCTACAACACCGGCGGCTGGGACGACTATCCGCCTCAGCATGCCGCGCACCCCGGACATCTGAGCGTGATCCCGTGCGTCGGGACCTCGCATGTCATCCGCTGCGCCAAGATGCTCCGGATGCTTGCGGCGGAGCTCGGAACGGACGACGCCGGATATTACGACGCCGATATCCGCGATCTCTCCGCCTCGCTTCAGCAGCATGCGTGGGATGCGGAGTCGGGCTATTTCGGTTACGTCGACCACGACGGGGCGGGGAACCCGACCGGAATTTACCGTCACGGCTCCGGGGTGAACTTCAATATGGGACTCGACGGCGTCATGCCGCTTGAGGCGGGCGCGGTCACTCCGGAAAAGGCGGAATCGCTCTGGGAACGTCTCTCGTCACCGGAGCACTGCTGGAGCGACGCCGGACTCTCCACAGTTGACCGCTCCGCGCCCTACTGGCGCGCGGACGGCTACTGGAACGGGTGTGTCTGGATGCCTTACCAGTGGTTCTTCTGGAAGACCGCGCTGAACGACGGGCGTTCCGACTTCGCCTGGCGGATTGCGGAAACCGCCCTCCGGCTGTGGGAACGGGAAGTCCGCGCTTCCTACGCCTGCTGCGAACACTTCTCCATCAGCTCCGGACGCGGCTGCGGCTGGCATCATTTTTCCGCGCTTTCGGCTCCGGTTCTGAACTTTCACGCGGCGTATTACTCGCCCGGGACGCTGACTTCCGGCTACGACGTTCTGCGCCGTTCGTTTGCATGCGGAGCGGAATCCGGCATGACGGCGGAGCTCGTCATCGGCGGAGAGGCGGGGATGAAGACGACGCTGGTTGCCGTTCTGCC
>ERZ824600.758-NODE-758-length-45875-cov-3.406918_pt1 | contig 45875 bp, 39 predicted proteins | sample MGYA00519933_ERZ824600 | MGnify/ENA primary metagenome ERZ824600 (study PRJEB31778, sample SAMEA3449178) | human gut metagenome | biome: human gut; feature: human-associated habitat; material: faeces | place: United Kingdom | collected 2010/2012 ... | reverse complement strand
AATCTTTGCGCGCCTATTCGTATGCCGTTTGCGTATTTTGTTTCCTGTTTTTTCCTCCTTACAAAAAAAGACGAAAGACCGGTCTTTTTTGTCTTTCGCCTTTTTCTTCTATATAATATAAAGTTTTCTAGGCATCCGATCTGGAATAGGAATTTTTCATCTGACTGCTCAGTTCAAAAAGTACCTTATCCAGCGTATCTCCTGCCGCCTCTTTTAACATATCCGCGATCTTTTCGTTTGCCTCGGTTTTTAACTGCATCCGTTTTGCGGCATCCGGCAGGGGCATCTAGAGAAGAGACCGGAAGGGGAAGGGCGGGCAGGATGCCGGCCATCCTGAGGCCTTTTGCCATCGCAAGTGACGGGCCTTCCTGCCTAGCTTTTGGGGCATGCCATCGGGGGACCAGGGGCAGCGGAAGGGCCTGTGCGCCGGATGGTCCGTGACAGACCTGCATGAAAGTTTTTGGGAGGATGGGGGGAGTGTGAGGGGGGAAGGGAGACCTTTTTTCAAAAAGGTCCCCTTTCCCCTTCACGTGCTCCGGCGCATCAAAAAAGGCGGCCGGAAGACCGGCCGCCCTGGCGGGGAAAAGGGGGACATTCCCCGATGGGGGGTATCCGTTGCCATGACCGGGGGCAGGCCCGGCCATGACACGGTTTGTCGTTATTACAGTTGGCAGCTTCCTCGACGGTCTCGAAGGCTTCGATGCGCCCATCGTTGCGACGAAGGAAGCTACGAGGGGCGACGGTCCGGCAGGGGACGGGCCGCCCAGGTCACCACGGCCTACAGGGTGGCAGCCTCTTCGACGGTCTCGAAGGCTTCGATGATGTCGCCGATCTTGACGTCGTTGAAGTTTTCCAGGCCCACGCCGCATTCGTTGCCCTTGACCACTTCGCGGGCGTCGTCCTTGAAGCGCTTGAGGGAGCTGATCTTGCCGGTGTAGACCACCACGCCGTCGCGGAGCAGGCGCACGCCGGCGTTACGGGCGATCTTGCCGTCGGCCACGTAGGAACCGGCGATGATGCCGACCTTGGGCACGCTGAAGGTGTTACGGACCTCGGCCTGGCCCAGGTAGACTTCGCGCTGCACGGGAGCCAGCAGACCGGCCATGGCGCTCTTGATGTCATCCACCAGCTTGTAGATGATATCGTAGAAGCGGATGTCCACGTTCTCGCGCTCGGCGATATCCTTGATGCGCGAGGTGGGACGCACGTTGAAGCCGATGATGATGGCCTGCGAGGCGGAGGCCAGCATGATGTCGGATTCGGAGATGGCGCCGGTGCCGCCGTGCACCACGTTGATGCGCACCTTTTCCGTGCTCTGCTTGTTGAGGGCCTCGGTGATGGCTTCCAGGCTGCCCTGCACGTCGGCCTTGAGCACCAGGTTGAGGGTCAGGGTCTCCTGGTCGGAGGCGCGGCGCGACAGGAAGGTTTCCAGGGTGACCTTGGATTCGCTGGCCAGATCGCGTTCACGCTGCTTGGTGGCGCGCATTTCGGCGATGCGGCGGGCCAGCTTTTCGTCGGCCACGGCGAAGAATTCTTCACCGGCTTCGGGCACGCCTTCAAAGCCCTGCACTTCCACAGGGATGGAGGGGCCGGCTTCCTTGACCTTCTTGCCCTGGTCGTTCATCAGGGCGCGCACGCGGCCGGAGAACTGGCCGCACACGAAGTTGTCGCCCTGGTGCAGGGTGCCTTCCTGGATGAGCACGGTGGCCACGGGGCCGCGGCCCTTGTCCAGCTTGGCTTCCACGATGCGGCCGTGGGCGGGCTTGTTGGGGTTGGCCTTGAGGTCCATGATCTCGGACTGCAGGGCCACCAGTTCCAGCAGGTCGTCCAGACCCTGGCGGGTCTTGGCGGAGACCTTGGCCACGATGGTGTCGCCGCCCCAGTCTTCGGGCTGCAGGCCCATCTCGGACAGTTCACGCAGCACGCGGTCGGGATCAGCGCCGGGCTTGTCCATCTTGTTGACGGCCACCATGATGGGCACACCGGCGGCGCGCGAGTGGTTCACGGCTTCGCGGGTCTGCTCCATGACGCCGTCGTCGGCGGCCACCACCAGGATGACCAGGTCGGTGACCTGGGCGCCGCGGGCGCGCATGGCGGTGAAGGCCTCATGGCCGGGGGTGTCGAGGAAGACGATCTCGCCGCGCTTGGTCTTCACGTGGTAGGCACCGATGTGCTGGGTGATGCCGCCGGCTTCGCCGCTGGTGACGTTGGACTTGCGGATGGCGTCCAGCAGCGAGGTCTTGCCGTGGTCGACGTGGCCCATGATGGTGACGACCGGGGGACGGGGCTTGAGGTCTTCGGGTTTGTCCTCCTGCTGGGGCAGCAGGTAATCTTCTTCGGAGAAGCCGGCCTTTTCCACTTCGTAGTCGAATTCGGCGGCCACCAGGGTGGCGGTGTCGATATCCAGCGACTGGTTGATGGTGGCCATGACGCCCAGACCGAAGAGCACCTTGATGATCTCGTTGGCCTTGAGGCCCATCTGGTGGGCCATATCGGCCACGCGGATGGCTTCGGTCACGCGGATCTTGCGCTTGGCGGCCTTGAGGGGCTGGGTGGCCTGCACGGCGGCGGGCTTGCCGGGCTTGCGGCGGCCGCGGGTGCTGCGGTTCATGCGCGGCGCGTCATCATCGTCCTGATGGCGGCCGAAATCGCCCTGCTGGAAGTCGACGGTGCGGCGGCCCTTGTTGCGCTTTTTCTTGCTCTGGCCGTCGCGGCTGTCCAGGGGAGCGGCAGGCGCGGGAGCGCTGTAGCCGCCACCGGCGGGACGGGGCGCACCGCCGCGGGGGCGGTCACCGAAGCCGGAACGGTTGCCGCCGGGGCGGCCGGAACGGTTGTCACGACCGTCGCGGTCACGGCCATCACGGCCGCCGTCGCGATCGCGTCCGCCGTCACGGCTGTCGCGGGCGGGCGCGGCACCGGGCTGGGGACGGGAGATGACGCGCACCTGGGGAGCCGGGGCCACCACGCGGGCGCGGGTGGGCGTGGCTTCGGCGGGACGGTCGTCACGGTTCTCGCGGGCCTCGCGCTGGGGCAGCGTGGGGGCGGAGGAGCCTTCGGGCATGGCCGAAGCGTCAGGACGGCCGGTGCGGGGCTTGGCGGCCTTTTCCGCGGCGCCGTTCTCGGCGGCTTCCTTGGCGTTGATGGCGGCCAGCACGGCGCTCTTGCGCACTTCGGGCTTGGCTTCGGGAGCCTTTTCGGGCTTGGGCTCGGGCTTGGCTTCCGTCTTGGTCACGGGAGCGGCAACCTGGGCGGGCCGGATGATGCGGGCCGTGGGCGTGGCATCGGGACGGCTGATGACGCGGGCGCCGGCCGGAGCCACCACGCGGGCGGTCTGGGGCGTCGCCTTTTCCACGCGGGCTTCGCGCTTGGCTTCGGTCCTGGGTTCGGCTTTGGCTTCGTTCTTCACGGGTTCGGGCTTGGCTTCAGGAGCCTTTTCGGCCTCGGGGGCGGCCACCACGCGGGCAGCGGGCGTTTCCACCGGGGCGACGGGTTCGGGAGTCTTTTCGGCCTTGGGCTCGGCCTTCACGGGTTCGGGCTTGACCTCGGGAGCCTTTTCAGGCTCGGGGATGGAGATCACGCGGGCCGCGGGCGTCTCCACCGGAGCGGCGGGCTCGGGAGCCTTTTCGGGCGCGGCTTCGGCCTTGGTCTCGGCCACGGGCTGTTCTTCGGCCGGGGCTTCGTCCTTCACGCGGCGGCGGCGCACGATGACCGTGGGCTGATCGTCCTTGCGGTCGGCCTTGCGCTGGCGGTTCTTGGCCACACGGTCGCGAACCCCGCTCACTTCTTCCATGGGGATGGAGCCCTGGGCGCTCTTGACGTTGAAGCCCATGGACTGCAGCTCCTGCAGCAGTTCCTTGGCATCCATCTTGAGCTCAGCGGCAAGATCCTTGATTTTGATTTTACTGTCCGACATTACTTTTCCCCCTTGCGCCGTCTGGACGGTCTGAACTTGGCGAATCGTGCCGCGCAGGCCGGATCGTCACACAGGTACCAGCCCCTGCCCGGACTGGTCTGCGGCGCGTCGATAATCAAATTTCCGTGCGCGTCGCGCACGTGGCGCGTCAGTGCTGCCTTGGCGAACCGGCGGCGGCAGATGACGCACATTCTCACTGGCCCTTCGCAGCCCTCAACGGGCGCGTCGGGGCTAGTCTTCATCACCATCCTGGGCTTTTTCGCTGTTGCCGGCGTCGGTGTCTTCCTCAGCGGCCCGGGGTTCGGGCTCGGCCACGGGGGCCAGGAAGTTGATGGCCGAACGCAGGTCGGCGATGCGGCTGTCCGAGATGGCCAGCTTGTCGGACAGTTCCTCGTCGGTGGCCTGACGCAGCAGGTCCAGCGAGGTATAGCCCGCTTCCAGCAGCTGGTTCATGGAGACTTCGGCCACGCTGGCCACCTGCTCCAGACCGTGGCCGATGGCATTGGCCTCGTTGTAGCGGGTCTCGGTGAAGATATCGACCTTCCAGCCCAGCAGGCGGGCGGCCAGCTTGACGTTCTGGCCCTTGCGGCCGATGGCGTTGGTCAGCTGGTCATCGGGCACGATGACTTCCAGCAGGTTCTCTTCTTCGTCCACCACGATGCGGGAGACCATGGCCGGGGCCAGGGCGTTGCGGGCGTAGGTGGCGATATCGGGGCTCCAGACCACGATGTCGATGCGTTCGCCGCGCAGTTCCTGCACGATGTTCTGGATGCGCGAACCGCGCACGCCCACGCAGGCGCCCACGGGATCCACGTCGCGCTCACGGGAGAGCACGGCAACCTTGGCGCGGGAGCCGGGGTCGCGGGCCACGCCCATGATCTGCACCACGCCGTCGTCCACTTCGGGCACTTCGCGGCGGAACAGGGCGGCCATGTAGTCGCGGTGCGCGCGGGAGATGACCACCTGCGGGCCGCGGCCTTCCTTGCGCACGTCGATGATGATGGCCTGCACGCGGTCGTTGCGCTTGTAGTGTTCGCGGGGGATCTGTTCCTCGCGGGGCAGGATGGCTTCGGTGCGGCCCAGGTTGACCACCCAGCCGCCCTTGTCGCGGCGCTGCACGATGCCGGAGACGATCTCGCCCATGCGGTCCTTGTACTCGTCGTAGATGATCTCCTGCTCGGCGTCGCGCATGCGCTGGATGATGACCTGCTTGGCGGACTGGGCGGCGATGCGGCCCAGGTCTTCCACCTTCACGCGGAAACCGACTTCGTCGTCGATCTGCACGGAGGGATCATGGGTACGGGCTTCGGTGATGCCGATGTGGGTGTCTTCGTTCTCGACCTCGCCGTCTTCCACCACGATCTTGAACTGGTAGACTTCGATGTCGCCGGTGTTGTCGTTGTACCGGACTTCCACATCCATATCTTCGCTGAAGCGGCGCTGCACCGAGGTGCGCACGGCATCTTCAAGCGTCTTGATGAGCATGTCGCGGTCAAGGCCCTTGTCTTTGCTGATCTGGTCAATGGCCTTTTTGAGTTCAAGGTTCATTGCTACCTCCGGCTGCCGCACTGGGCGGCATAAATTTCCTGGTGTACCGGCCGGGGCCGGAAACCGCCGTCACGGGCGGGTGATGACGAAGCGGCCTTGCGGCCGCGTGAGAGGACCGCAGGGCGTGCCCGTGCGGTTATATGTCTTCGGCCTCGTTGCGGCCGGGATGCTTGCTCTTGCCGCTCTTGCCCTTGCTTTTTTTGGGGGCGTCGCCCTGGGGCGCGGCCTTGGCGGCCTTGCGGGCGGGCTGCTTGCCGGGCTTCTGCGGCTGGCGGAAAATATGGATGCGGCTGGCGCGGCGCACCATGTCCCAGGGCACCAGGATCTCGTCCATGGCCTCGGGGCAGATGTCGCCCTCGGCCGAGACGCTGGCCGGGGCCACGCGCACGGAGCTGTCGGTGACTTCGCGCAGGACGCCGCGCCAGGCGCGACGGGCCGCGGGGGCGTTCTCGGGAGCGTAGGCGGAGACCATGCGCAGTTCCACCATGTCGCCCACATAGGAACGCATCTGGTCGAGAGAGAAGAACAGACGGCTGAAGCCGGGCGTGGAGACTTCCAGCACATAGGCCTGTTCGATGAGGTCTTCCACTTCGAGGGCCAGACCGAGCTGGCGCGAGATCTCCTCGCACTGGTCGATGCTGGCGGAGCGGGCCGTCATGATGTCGGCGCTGTCCTCAAGGTTGTCGGCGGGATCGCTGTCGGCGGACAGCGCGGCCTGTTTGACCTCCAGCGGCAGGTCCACGAACACACGCACCGTGGTGCGGCCTGCCTGGGCGATCTCCACACCCCAGATTTCAAGACCCTGAGCCTGGACCAGGGGCGTGGCCAGACGGGTGACGGTTTCCTTGAGGCTGTTTTCGCTCATGTCCCTTCCTGGGCGTCTGCCCGGTCGCAAGTACAAAAAAAAGGGGGCCTGTTGAGGCCACCCCGTTGTGAACGCATGTTCTGCATCAGGATGATGCGGCAGTGACTGCCGCGCCATTTCGGACAACCATATAAGGAGAGAATCGGGGGCCTGTCAAGCCTTTTTTCATGGCCGGAGGCGGAAAAATCCGCTTTTGGCGCGGATTTTTCAGGCAAGGCTGCTGCGGACAGGGCCGGGCATCCAGTGCGGCGCGGACCCGTGCGGCTCCACTTTGGAAAGGTGGACAGGGCCGGTCCGCCGTCCCGGACTCCTGCGAGCGCAGGCTATCCCGTCTCCGGTCCTGCGGTGGAGGGCGGCAAGGACGCGCTGCCTCTCCTGATAAAGCGCGCTGGGGAGGGGGACGTTTGAGGGGGAACCCCTCTCGCGCCAGCAGCGACCGGATGGCGGCCCGCAGGGCCGTGCCCGTTGGCGACGCAGGAGCCCTACGGGCATCGACAGCAGAGATGAGGGGTTTCCCCCTCAAAAAAAGCCCTAAAAACCCTTCAGCAGCGGCCCTTTCGGCGCCGTGAGGCTGTCGGCCAGCTTGCGGTGGGCGGCGGGCATGGCCAGGTTCTCCAGCTCCCCGCGTTCCAGCCAGCGGCAGGCCGTGGCCGCCGTGAGCACGGGAGGTTCGGGCGGCTGGGGCGTCGCGTCCGTGACCAGCTCCAGGGCGAAGCAGTGCAGGCGCACCCGGTAGGTGGTGTAGCCGTGGCGGATGATGCCCAGCGGGGCCGTCACCCGGACGGTGAAGCCCGTCTCTTCGGCGAATTCGCGCACCACGGCCTGTTCCGGCGTCTCGCCGGGTTCCACGCGGCCGCCGGGGAATTCCCACAGGCCGCCCCAGGCCCCCTGGGGCAGACGCTTCTGGACGAAGACGCGGTCATGGCTGGAAAGGACGCCGGTCACCACTTCGATGGGCGTGATCTCCGCCTTTTTGCCCGGCACGGGACGCTCATGCACGATGCCCAGATGCAGGGCCGTGCAGAAACGGGCCAGGGGGCACTGGCCGCAACGGGGCTTTTTGCCGCAGACCAGGGCCCCCAGCTCCATCATGGCCTGGTTGTGGCGGCGCGCCTCGCCTTCGGGCAGGATGCGGCGGGCCAGCTCCGCGATGCGTGCGGCGGCCGGGCCGGATTTGACCGGGCTGTCCACATCGAAGACGCGGGCGATGACCCGTTCCACGTTGGCGTCGATGCAGGCCACGGGCAGGTTGAAGGCGATGCTGGCGATGGCGGCCGTGGTATAGGGGCCGATGCCGGGCAGGGCGCGGATGGCTTCGGGATCGGAGGGGAAGATGCCGCCGTGTTCCCGCATGACCAGACGGGCGGCGGCCAGCAGGTTGCGGGCGCGGGAATAGTAGCCCAGGCCCTCCCAGGCGTGCAGCACCTCTTCCTCGGAGGCGGCGGCCAGGGCGGGCAGGTCGGGGAAACGCTCCATCCAGCGCAAAAAATAGCTGACGCCGCGTTCCATCTGGGTCTGCTGGAGCATGATCTCCGAGATCCAGACTTCATAGGGCGTGTAATGGCGCCGCCAGGGCAGGGGCCGGGCGTTGGCGTCGAACCAGGCGAGCAGGGCCTGCTGCAGCTCGGGGAGGTGCTCTTCGGGCGGACGGTGGCCGGGCGGCGGCACGGCACCGGTGACGGGGACGAGGGACGGCAGCGTATGCTGGCCGGTGGTCTGGCGGGATCTCATGGCGGCAGTGTAGCCGTGCTGGCCCTTCCTGTCACCCCGCCGGGGCGGAGAGGGGCGCATTGTCTTTGCCGGCCGCTTGTCGTATAGAGACGGATGGCCGCCGTGTTGCACGGCCGCCGCAAATTTCCCTCAAGGAGTTACCATGTCCAATCCCACCGTGCTGCTGGAAACGACCTCGGGCGACATCCTGATCGAGCTCTTCCCCGACAAGGCTCCCGACACCGTCGCCAACTTCCTGCAATATGTGGATGACGGCTTTTATGCCAACACCATTTTCCATCGCGTGATCCCCGGCTTCATGATCCAGGGCGGCGGCCTTGGCCCCCGCATGGACGAGAAGGCCACCCGCGCCCCCGTCAAGAACGAAGCCGACAACGGTCTTTCCAATGACCGCGGCACCATCGCCATGGCCCGCACCATGGATCCCCACAGCGCCACCGCCCAGTTTTTCATCAACCTGGTGGACAACGACTTCCTGAACTACAGCGCTCCCGTGCCCAGCGGCTGGGGCTACTGCGTGTTCGGCAAGGTCGTGGAAGGCATGGACGTGGTGGACAAGATCGCCAAGGTCAAGACCAAGAGCGTGGGCATCCACGAGAACGTGCCCACCGACATGGTGCTCATCACCGGCGCCAGCCGCTTCGAATAGGCCGCGGCCTGTTCCTCACCGATTCTGGACTGTCAGCCCCACGCCTGTCGTGGGGCTGCCGGATTTTCAGGAGGAAACATGAAAAAATGGCTTTTGTGCTGCTGCCTGTTGCTGGCCCTGCCCCTGGCCGCCCAGGCGGAAGACGAAAAGATCGACCCCGCCAACTACATCTGCGCCGAATTCGTGGCACAGGGCGCCGTCAGCCAGGATCCGCCCATCTTCCAGGCCCTGCAGATCGACGGCTTCGTGAGCTCCAACATCGGCTACACCGTGGCCGATCCGCAGGCCATCAACGTGCTGGTGCCCCAGGCCTACCTCATGTGCCAGGAGCAGCCCACCGCCGTGGTGGCCGAGATCTGGGAGCCCCTCAAGAAAAAGCTGCCCCGTCCCGTCAGCGGCGAATGGGAAGCCGACGTGACCAAATGCCGTGCCTATAACGAACATCCCGAGAACGGCAGCGGCTTCGTCATCTGGCTGGATGCCTACAACCGTCAGTACAACGTGACGGAAAAGTCCATCCTGGCCAAGCAGGAGACCCTGGACAAGTTCCTGGCCGCCTGCGCTAAGAACCCCGATGCCTTCATGATCGACGTGCTCCAGGAGACCCTGGGCAACAAGTAGTCGGGCCGGATTTTTTTTCCGCAAGGAAAACGACAGGACCGCCATCCCCGATGGGGACGGCGGTCCTGCTTTTTTTCAGGGATGCCGTTGTGACGGCTCACGCCTGCGGCGCATCTTGGCGGGGAGGCGGCTCCCCCGGGCTCACGGGACGCGGGGCCGGCGGTCGGGCCATGCCCGGGCGTCCCCGCAGGGGAGGCTCCCGAAAGCTCTCCTGCCTATTCCTGCACGAAGGGATAGACCCGGACGCTCAGGGGCTGCTTGTTCTTGTGGGACATGGCGGAGATCACATAGGTGTACTGGCGGCTCTGGCCCGCCGGCGGGCAGGGGCCGGTATAGACACGGGTCAGGGCGCCTTCGGGGATGATGCCCGTGCCGTCGTTCTCCCAGCTGCCGCCGCCCAGCAGGCGTTCCTGCGGCTCGTTCTCCAGCAGGCGGACATCGAAGTAGTCCGTGCCCTTGGGCACGTTGGTGACCACCATCTCGGGCGAGATGCGCGAGCAGCGGTGCAGGGCGCGCAGCTTCACTTCCACCTGCATGTCGGGGGACGTTTCCGGCTGGGCGGGGGACTCGCTGCCGTCCTGCCACAGGCCGCAGGCCGAGAGCATCAGGGTCGCGCCCAGCAGGAGCGGAGCACGGTACAGGTTTTTTCCAGAAAAACGCTTGCGCATGAGGGGCCTCCGGGTATTTGCTATTTCCAGCCTTCGCAAGCTATACTGGATAGTCACCAGAATGACAATAGGATCAGCAGTCTGACGAGCCCTCGTGCGCTCCGCCAGGATTGCGTGGACAACAACTCAGGAGAACCCCATGTCCCTTCTTGCAGAAAGCGTTTCCGGCTATCTGGAAAATGCCTCCTGGATCCGCCGCATGTTCGAGGCCGGCGGCCAGTTGAAAGCCCGCTACGGTGCGGAGAACGTCTATGACTTCAGCTTGGGCAATCCCGACCTGCCCGCCCCCGCCGCCGTTGGCGAGGGCCTGCGCCGTTTTGCCGAGCATGCCGGTGAACCTTTCGCTTTCGGCTACATGCCCAATGCCGGTTTCCCTTGGGCGCGCGAACAGCTGGCCGCCCATCTGAGCAAGGAGCAGGGCGTGGCCCTGGAGGCCAATGACGTGCTGCTCACCTGCGGTGCCGCCGGCGGCCTCAATGCCTTCCTGCGCGCCGTCATCAATCCCGGCGAGAAGATGCTGACCTTTGCCCCGTATTTCGTGGAATACGGCTTTTATGTGGCCAACCACGGCGGCAGCCTCCAGGCCATCATGAGCAAGCCCGGCACCTTCGAGCCCGACCTGGACGCCCTAGAAGAAGCCATCGACGAAAAGACCCGCGTGGTGCTCATCAACTCGCCCCACAACCCCACGGGCGTGGTCTACAGCCGCAAGGCCGTCACCTCCCTGTGCCGCCTGCTGGAGAACAAGAGCGAGCAGTACGGCCATCCCATCTGGCTCATCGCCGACGAGCCCTACCGCTTCCTGACCTACGACGGCGTGGAAGTGCCCTCGGTGCTGCCCCTGTACCAGTACGCCGTGGTCATCAGCTCCTTCTCCAAGAACCTGTCCCTGCCCGGCGAGCGCGTGGGCTATGTGGCCGTCTCGCCCAAGCTGGCCGACCGCGCCAAGCTCATGGCCGCGCTGACCCTGACCAACCGCATCCTCGGCTTCGTCAACCCGCCCGTGGTGGGCCAGCACATCATGGCCGCCGCCCTGGGCAGCCAGGTGGACGTGGAGATCTACGCCCGCCGCCGTCAGGCCATGGCCGAGGTACTGACCGCTGCCGGTTACAGCTTCCAGATGCCCGCCGGTGCCTTCTACTTCTTCCCGCAGGCCCCCGGCGGTGACGACGTGGCCTTCGTCAACCGTCTGGTGGAAGAACGCGTGCTGGCCGTGCCCGGTTCCGGCTTCGGCTGCCCCGGCTATTTCCGCCTGGCCTTCTGCGTGGACGAGACCGTCATCCGCAATGCCGCCGAAGGCTTCGCCCGCGCCTACGCCGCGGTGGCCGGCAAGTAATGTCCCCTGGGGCGGGAGGGCGTGCGCCTTCCCGCCCTTTTTGTCTCCTGTGTCTTCCGGAGGTCCCGTGTCCCGTCTCCTTTCTCTTTTGCTCCTGCTCTGCTGCCTCCTGCTGCCCGCCGCGAGCGTTCGGGCCCGCGACATCGGCCCGGACGAGGCCCGGCAGGTGCTGGCTCAGCCGCCCGCCGGTCTGGTGGTGCTGGACATCCGCACCCCGGAAGAGTTCCGGGACGGGCATCTGCCCGGTGCCCGCAATCTGGACTTCTTCGCCCCGGATTTCCGGCAGCGTCTGGAAGCCCTGGCGCGCGAGGACGTGCCCATCCTGCTCTACTGCCGTTCGGGCAACCGTTCCGGGCAGGCCATGCGCCTGTTGCGGCAGTGGGGCCGGGACGACGTGCTGCACCTTGCCGACGGCTTCCGCGCCTGGCGGGCCGCCGGTCTGCCCGAAGAATAACGTCCCGCACGGCCCGTCCGTGCCCCTCTCCTTTATGGGAACTGCCTTATGTCCGCTTTCATCCCTTCTTCCCTCTATGGCGTCATCGGCTGGCCCCTGGCCCAGAGCCTGAGCCCGCTGCTGCACAACACCGCCTTCCAGGCCCTGGGCATCCCCGCGGCCTACATGCTCTGGGAGCTGCCCCCGGAAAAGCTGCCGCAGTTCGTGGACAGCATGCGCCTGCTGGGCATCCGCGGCTGCTCCGTCACCCTGCCGCACAAGGTGGAGATCCTGCCCCTGCTGGACCACCGCAGCGAGCGCGTGGAGCTCATGGGCGCCGCCAACACCCTGTACTGGCGGGACGGCCGGCTCTGCGGCGAGAACACCGACGTGACCGGCTTCATGCATCCCCTGCTGGAACGCGGCCTCGACCCGGCCACGCCGGTGCTGGTGCTGGGCGCCGGAGGGGCCGCCCGCGCCGTGGTCTGCGGCCTGTGGCTGCACGGCTGCCGCCGCATCTTCGTGACCACGCCTTCCGATCGTTCCCATGCGCCACTGGTGGAGCGCTTCGGCGTCACGGCCGTGCCCTGGGCCGAGCGTCATGACGTGGCGGCCTCGTTGCTGGTCAACACCACGCCCCTGGGCATGCACGGCAAGGCCGAGGACCGGAGCCCCTATGATTTCGACCGTGCCCCGGCCCCGGCGGACGGTGGCGTGCCCGTGGCCTACGACATCGTCTACAACCCGCTGCGCACCCTGTTCCTGCGCGAGGCGCAGGCCCGCGGCTGGGCCACCATCAGCGGTCTGGAGATGTTTTTCCGTCAGGGCGAGGCCCAGTTCCGCCTCTGGACCGGGCAGGACATGCCGCAGGCCGCCCGTCTGGCCCTGGAACATCAGCTGGGCGCCGCGCGCGCCTGAGTCAGGAGGGATACCATGCGCAAGATCCTCGTCCTCCACGGCGTCAATCTCGACATGTTCGGCAAACGTGACCCCCGGCATTACGGCCATGCCACCCTGGCCGACATCGATGCGGCCCTGCGCGGGCTGGCCGATGAACTGGGCGTAGCGCTGGAGACCTTCCAGACCAACCACGAGGGCGTGATGGTGGAACGCATCCACGCGGCCCTCACGGACGGCACGGACGCCATCGTCATCAACGCCGGGGCCTGGACCCATTACAGCTACGCCATCATGGATGCCCTGGGCATCTTGTCCATCCCGGTGGTGGAAGTGCACATGTCCAACGTCCATGCCCGTGAGGAGTTCCGTCACCATTCGGTGCTGTCCACGGTCAGCGCGGGCAGCATCGCGGGCTTCGGTGTGGACAGCTATCTGCTGGGCCTGCGCGCGGCCTGCTCGCTGCTGGAGCGCAAGGATGCCTGACGTGGCGGGAAATGCCCGCCAGCCAAGACTTTGCGAACTGTGCAGATCGTAAAAAACATGTGCGCTTTGGCTGGATTTTTTCATGCAGACGCGCTAGTCTGCTGCAAATTGGTATGTCTTTGTCCTTCAGACTCTAACCTTGAGAGTTTCCATGAACGACGCCATTGATCTGACCCGAAAGCGTGACCGCGACTTCACCGCCGCGGTGGAAGCGCAGAGCGGGCAAAACGTCTCCACCTGCTACCAGTGCGGCAACTGCTCGGCTGGCTGTCCTGCGGGCTTCGTCTATGACCTGCAGGCCAACCAGATCATGCGTGGCGTGCAACTGGGCCTGAAAGACCAGGTGCTGAACTCCCGCTCCATCTGGATGTGTCTGTCCTGTTCCACCTGCAGCCTCCGCTGCCCCAACAACATCGATGTGGCCGAGGTCATGGAGACCCTGCGCCACATGGCCCGCAAGGAAGGCCGCGTGGCCGTGCCCAAGGTGGAAAAATTCTGGTTTTCCTTCCTCGATACCGTGCGCAAGTTCGGGCGGACCTACGAGATCGGCACCATGGTCCTGTACATGTTGCGCTCCCTGCGCGTCTTCACGGACGTGGACCTGGCTCCCCAGGCCCTGGCCAAGCAGAAGCTGGGCTTCAAGCCCCATTCCATTCCCAACGGCGGCGCCGAGGCTGTGGGCCGCATCATGACCCGCTACAAGGAACGCGCCAAGCGTGAGGGGGTGCGCCCATGAGACTTGCCTACTATCCCGGCTGTTCGGCCAAGGGCTCCTCGGCCGATTACGAAATGTCCACCCAGGCCGTGTGCGGTGCCCTGGGCATGCGTCTGGAAGAGCTGCCCGACTGGAACTGCTGTGGTTCCACGCCCGCCCATGCGGTGGATACCGAGCTTTCCGCGGCCCTGTGCGTGCGCAACCTGGACATCGCCGCCCGCACCCAGGCCGACATGGTGGTGACGCCCTGTCCCAGCTGCCTCTCCAACCTGCGCCATGCGGCCAAACGCATGGAAAAGCCGGAGTTCCGCGCCCGCGTCAACGAGCTGCTGGACAACCCCGCGGCCGAGAGCTTCCCGCCCGTGACCTCCGTCATGCAGGGCATCGCCCAGATGTACGACGCCAAGGCCATCGCCAGCCATGTGAAGCGCAGCCTGCGCGGCCTCAAGCTGGTGGCCTACTACGGCTGCCTCATGAGCCGTCCGGCGGAACTCATGCAGTTCGGGGATCCCGAGAACCCCACCCTCATGGAAGAGCTGCTGGCCGCCTGCGGCGCCGAGATGCTGGACTTCCCGCTCAAGACCGAATGCTGTGGCGCCTCTTTCGGCATCCCGGAACGTCCCATGACGGCGCAGCTGTCGGGCCGCATCCTCGAAGTGGCCACCAACATGGGCGCCGACGCCATCGTGGTGGCCTGCCCCCTGTGCCAGATGAACCTGGACCTGCGCCAGAAACAGGCCATGAAGGGCGTGGACCGCTATTTCAATATGCCGGTGCTCTACTACACCCAGATGATGGGCCTTGCCTTCGGCATGCTGCCCAGCGAACTGGGCCTCGACAAGCTGGTGGTCAGCGCCAACGCCCTGGTGGAGCGCATCCTCGACACCCAGCGCGAAGACGCCCAGAAGGCCCAGGCCCCCGAAGGAGATAAAGCATGAGAATAGGCGTTTTCATCTGTCACTGCGGCAGCAATATCGGCGGCACCGTTGATTGCGCCAAGGTCGCCGAGACGGCCCGAGCCTATCCCGATGTGGTCTACGCCGTGGACCTCATGTACTCCTGTGCCGAGCCCGGCCAGGCCGCCATCGAAGCGGCCATCCACGAGCACAAGCTGGACGGCGTGGTGGTGGCCTCCTGCAGCCCGCGCATGCACGAGCCCACGTTCCGCCGCACCGTGGAACGCGCCGGCCTGAACCGCTACATGTTCGAAATGGCCAACATCCGCGAGCACGTCTCCTGGATCGGCAAGGACAAGGTGGCCAACACCAACAAGGCCGCCGAACTGGTGGAAATGGCCGTTGCCAAGCTGCGCAACAACAAGCCGCTGTTCTCCAAGTCCTTCGACATCAACAAGCGCGTGCTGATCATCGGCGGCGGTGTGGCCGGCATCCAGGCCGCCCTGGACTGCGCCGACGGCGGCGTGCCCGTGGTGCTGGTGGAACGTCAGCCCACCATCGGCGGCAAGATGGCCAAGCTGGACAAGACCTTCCCCACCGTGGACTGCTCGGCCTGCATCCTGGGCCCCAAGATGGTGGACGTGGCCCAGCATCCCAACATCACCCTGTACGCCATGTCGGAAGTGGAAGACATCTCCGGCTACGTGGGCAACTTCACCGTCAAGATCCGCAAGCGCGCCACCTATGTGGACTGGAGCCTGTGCACCGGCTGCGGCGCCTGTACGGAAAAATGCCCCAGCAAGAAGACGCCTGACGCCTTCAACGAATTCACCGGTCCCACCACGGCCATCAACATCGCCTTCCCGCAGGCCATCCCCAAGAAGGCGGTCATCAATCCCGAGTACTGCCGTCAGATGACCAAGGGCAAATGCGGCGTGTGCGCCAAGGTCTGCCCCACCGGCGCCATCAAGTACGACATGCAGGACGAGGTCATCACCGAGGAAGTGGGCTGCATCGTGGCCGCCACCGGTTACGACCTCATGGACTGGACCATCTACGAGCAGTACGGCGGCGGCAAGTACCCCGACGTCATCACCTCCCTGCAGTACGAACGCCTGCTGTCCGCCTCCGGCCCCACCGAAGGCCACATCAAGCGTCCTTCCGACGGCAAGGAGCCCCAGAGCGTGGTCTTCATCCAGTGCGTGGGCTCGCGCGACAAGTCCATCGGCCGTCCCTACTGCTCGGGCTTCTGCTGCATGTACACCGCCAAGCAGGCCGTGCTGACCAAGGACCACATCCCCACTTCGCAGTCCTACGTCTTCTACATGGACATCCGTGCCCCATCCAAGCTCTATGACGAGTTCACCCGCCGGGCCATCGAAGAATACGGCACGGAATACATCCGCGGCCGCGTGTCCAAGATCTACCCCGACGGCAATGGCCAGTACATCGTCAAGGGCGTGGACACCCTGCTGGGCCAGCCCGTGGAGATCCGCGCCGACCTGGTGGTCCTGGCCGTGGGCATCGAAGCCAGCAAGGGCTCCCCGCAGCTGGCCGAGAAGCTGCGCATCTCCTACGACAGCTACGGCTTCTTCATGGAGAGCCATCCCAAGCTGAAGCCCGTGGAGACCAACACCGCCGGCGTGTTCCTGGCCGGTGTCTGCCAGGGCACCAAGGACATCCCCTCGTCGGTGTCCCAGGGCTCGGCCGCTGCGGCCAAGGTGCTGGCGCTCTTTGCCCGCGACAAACTTGAAAATGACCCGCAGATCGCGCAGGTGGACAACAAGCGCTGTGTGGCCTGCGGCAAGTGCATCCGTTGCTGCCCCTTCGGCGCCATCACGGAAGTGGAATTCCGCGGCGAGAAGAAGGCGCAGGTTATCGAAACCGTATGTCAGGGTTGCGGTGTGTGTACCTCCACCTGTCCGCAGGGGGCCATCCAGCTTTCGCACGCTACTGACAATCAGATCCTTGCGGAGGTGAATGCCTTATGCCAGTGCTGAATGGCAAAGAACTGCGGATCGTAGGCTTTCTTTGCAACTGGTGTTCCTACGGCGGTGCCGACACCGCCGGGGTCGCCCGTGCCACCCAGCCCACCGACCTGCGTATCATCCGTGTCCCCTGTTCGGGCCGCATCGACCCGCTGTTCATCGTGCGCGCCCTGCTCAACGGCGCGGACGGCGTGCTGGTGTCGGGCTGCCACCCGCGTGACTGCCACTATTCCGCCGGCAACTACTATGCCCGCCGCCGTCTGGAAGTGCTCAAGCAGTTCCTGCCCGTGCTGGGCATCGACGAACGCCGCTTCGAGTACACCTGGGTCTCGGCTTCCGAAGGCCAGCGCTGGCAGCATGTGGTGACCACCTTCACCGACCGCATCCACAAGCTGGGCCCCGCGCCCCGCTTCGAGGATCCCGAGCCGCTGCTCAAGGTGGTGGACATGGCCCTCACGTCCCTGCGTCCGCTGGGCACCGGCCAGAACGCCAAACTGGACGAGCTCAAGGCCGCCATCAAGGCCAAGCTGCCCGAACTGGACTGCGTCATCGGCTGGCAGCAGGGCTACGACGCCGTGCACACGGTGCCGCTGTTCATGCGCACGCCCGAAGACGTGGACAAGCTGGTCTGGGGTCCCTTCAACGTCAACAACCCCGCCACCTACCTGCCCAGCTTCAAGGGCAAGAAGGTGGGCATCGTGGTCAAGGGCTGCGACTCCCGCTCCGTGGTGGAACTGTTGCAGGAAAACCTCATCAACCGCGACGACGTGACCATCTTCGCCATGCCCTGCGAAGGCACCCTGGACATGGCCCGCGTGGACAAGGAACTGGGCCGCTACAACAAGATCGACAGCGTGGTCTATGACGAGGCCGGTGTGACCGTCACCGCCGACGGCAAGGAACACCGCTTCTGCATGACCGAATGCGCCCAGGGCAAATGCTACGGCTGCACCATGCCCACGGCCAAGCTGGCCGACACCCTGGCCGGTGCGCCCACCACGGTGGAAGGCACCCCCGGCACGCCGCCCGAGCTGGCCCTGCTGGATTCCATGACCCTGCCCGAACGCATGGCCTTCTGGCGCGGCCAGATGGAACGCTGCCTGCGCTGCTACGCCTGCCGCAACGCCTGCCCCATGTGCGTGTGCCGCGACTACTGCGTGGCCGAGAGCCGTGATCCCCACTGGATGACCCAGGAAGACAGCGTGCGCGAAAAACTGTACTTCCAGACCATCCACGCCCTGCACCTGGCCGGTCGCTGCACCGGTTGCGGCGAATGCCAGCGGGCCTGCCCCGTGGGCATCCCGATCCTGGCCCTGCGCCAGCAGATCGGTCGTGCCGTGAGCCAGCTCTTCGACGGCTACAAGGCCGGCATGGACCCCGAGGCCGTGCCGCCGCTGCTGGGCTATGAGCTGGAAGAAAAGAACATCCATGAGAGGGAGTGGAAATGAGCATAACCCGTTTCGTCACCGCTGACGGCCTGCCCGCCTTTCTGGCTCACCTCTCCAAGAGCGCCCGCGTGCTGGCCCCGGTAGAAAAGCCGGGCAACAAGACCGCGGTCGTGTTCGAGCCCTGGAAGGAAGGCAAGCCCTTCACCCTGGCCAAGGCCACCGTGCCCGCCAAGGAAGCCGTGCTGCCCCAGTGCGAAGTGCTGGTGCGCTACAGCAAGACCAAGGATCCCAATGATCCGGGCAAATGCACCATGACCCTGGACGATACGCCGCAGGCCGAGCCCACCGTGGTCTTCGGCAGCCGTCCCTGTGACGCCCGCGGCTATGTGACCCTGGACCGGCCCTACCTGCACGGCCCCTTCGCAGATCCGTACTACAAGGCCCGTCGTGACCAGCTCACCGTCATCACCCTGACCTGCCCCAGCGGTTGCAGCACCTGCTTCTGCCACTGGGTGGGCGGCGGTCCCACCTCGCCGGAAGGTTCCGACGTGCTGATGACCGAAGTGGAAGGCGGCTATGTGCTGCAGGCCATGACCGACAAGGGCGCGGCCCTGCTGGAAGGCAGCAGCCTAGCCGACGGTGCCGACCGCTTTGCCGATGCCGAGGCCGCCCGCAAGGCCGCCTGGGCCAGCCTGGACAAGGCGCCCAGCCTGGCCGAAGCTCCGGCCAAGGTGGCCGCCCGTTTCGAGGATGTGGAGTTCTGGCAGCAGGAGACCGATCGTTGTCTGTCCTGCGGGGCCTGTACCTACTTCTGCCCCACCTGCTACTGCTTCAACATCACCGACGAAGGCGACGGCCTCAACGGCCGTGAGGGCCGCCGTCTGCGTACCTGGGACAACTGTATGTCGCCCCTGTTCACGCGTGAGGCCAGCGGGCACAACCCCCGCACGGCCAAGGCCCTGCGCATGCGCAACCGCGTGTCGCACAAGTTTGCCACCTATCCCGAGAACTGGGGCGCCTTCTCCTGCAACGGCTGCGGCCGCTGCGTGAGCAACTGCCCCGTGCATCTGGATATCCGCGCCATCGTGCTCGACGCCATCAACAAGTAGGAGTTCGTTCATGGCTACCAAGAAAACTACCACCCGGAGCAAAAGCACGAAGGCTGCCGCCAAGCCTGCCGCCAAGCCCGCAGCCAAGACCAAGAAGGCTGCCGCTGCGGCTGCCCCGGCAGAAGCCGCGGAAGTGGCCGTGCGCGGCACGGACAGCCCCGTGCTGAAGGAAAGCCATGCGCCCGTGGTCAAGGAAAGCCCGGTGCCGGCCGAAGCCGTGAAGGCCGAAGCCCCCGCCGTGGCCGAACCCGCCCAGGCTCCCGCCGTGGCTGAAGAAAAACCCGCCCGTACCCGCAAGAGCAAGGCCGCTGCCAAGCCCGCCGAAGCTCCCGCGGAAGAAGCCCCCAAGGCTGAAGAAAAGCCCGCCGAAGCTCCCGCTCCTGCTGCGGAAGCCAAGCCGGCCGCCAAGCCTGCCGTCCTCAAGCCCCGTGCCGACGGCGGCATGCTGCGCGAGATCACGCCCCGTCCCCAGCAGGCGGGCAACCCCTACAAGCCCATGCTGGCCACGGTGGTGGAGACCATCCAGGAGACCGGCAACATCAAGACCCTGCGCGTGGTCCTGGACGATCCCGAGCAGATGGCCAACTTCACCTACGAGCCCGGCCAGGTGGGCCAGCTCTCGGTGTTCGGTGCCGGTGAATCCACCTTCGTCATCAACACCCCGCCCTCGCAGAAGGAGTACCTGCAGTTCTCCGTCATGCAGGCCGGTGAGGTGACCTCCGCCATCCATCGCCTGAGCCCCGGCGACAAGGTGGGCGTGCGCGCCCCCCTGGGCAATTTCTTCCCCTACAACGACTGGAAGGGAAAGAACATCTTCTTCGTGGGCGGCGGTATCGGCATGGCCCCCATCCGTACCATCATGCTGCACGTGCTGGAGCACAAGGCCGACTACGGCAAGGTGAGCCTGCTGTACGGCGCCCGCTCCCCGCGCGACATGGCCTTCAGCTACGAGCTGGACGGCTGGCTGGCCAACCCCGACCTGGATTGCACGCTCTGCATCGACAATCCCTACGAAGGCTGGCCGCACAAGGTGGGCCTGATCCCCAACGTGCTGACCGAGCTGAACCCCAGCCCGGACAACTGCGTGGCCGTGCTCTGCGGCCCGCCGATCATGATCAAGTTCACCCTGCAGGCCCTGGAAAAACTGGGCTTCCAGCCCGAGAACATCGTGACCACGCTGGAAAAGCGCATGAAGTGCGGTATCGGCATCTGTGGCCGCTGCAACATCGGCAGCCACTATGTCTGCGTGGACGGCCCGGTGTTCACCATGGCCCAGCTCAAGGAACTGCCGCCTGAACTGTAGGCCGGCATCTCCGCTGCGTTTGAAGGAAGGGGTCTTCGGGCCCCTTCCTTTTTTTGCGCCCCGCGGAGGAGTGGCCCGGCGCGACGGAGGGAAAACGGCCTGTACGGGAGAGGCGCGCACGCCCCCGGCAGGCATGGGAAGAAATGCCGTGATTCCGCTGGGGAAGGGGATGTATATCACGTTTTAATGACATAAAATTCACTCTTTTGTGACGATCCGCCGCGATTATCTTTTTTAAACATGATGAAATAATTTATTTTTTCTTAACTGGTAAATTTTCCTGAAAATTGCCTGCTTAAAAGCGTGAATTTTCATCCGGGGGCGTTTTCGTGCCCTTTACAGTCCCTTGCCGAGTGCGTATATCCCCCTTGCACACGTACTCAACCTCCCACCGATAGAAGGAGAAAAAATATGGAAACCAGCGCTCGCAATACTTTCTGGGGCACCATCAGCTCCGTGCGCCCCGGCGCCGTCAATGACGAGATCGAACTGACCATGCCTTCCGGCACCAAACTGGTGGCCTCCATCACCAAGGTCAGCACCGAACGTCTGGGCCTGGTCGAAGGCAAGGAAGCCTGCGCCCTGGTCAAGGCCAGCATGGTCATCCTGATGAACGATGCCGACCAGTACATCCTCTCCACCCGCAACCAGTTCTGCGGTACCGTGAAGAGCGTGACCCCCGGCGCCGTCAACGGCGAAGTGGTGGTGGACCTGGGCGCCGACGGCGAGATGACCTCCATCATCACCATGGGCAGCATCAGCAAGCTGGGCCTGGCCGAAGGCAGCAAGGTGACCGCCATCGTCAAGGCCACCAACGTGATCATGGCCGTCAAAAAGTAATTTTGCACGATCCTGACTGTCTGGGGGCCGCACTTGAGGGTGCGGCCCTTTTTCATTTTTGGCGGGCCGTTACAAAAATGTATGAATACCGGGGGATGGCGGGCAGGAACAAATTTTGACTTTGGGCAAAATTCGGCTATGACAAGGCATACTGATTGCTCCAAGGTCTGTGAAATGAAGAATACATCCTGTCTTGAAACTACGCTGCCGCCCATCCAGTTCCGCCATCCGGGGCCGCCGCTCTATCAGCAGCTGGCCGACCAGTTGCGTCAGGCGATCCTGGACAAGAGCCTGCACCCTGGTGAAAAGCTGCCGACCCTGCAGCAGATGGCTTCACTGTGCGGTGTGGCCCGGGTGACGGCCCGTCAGGCCGTACAGCTGCTGGTCAGCGAAGGCTATCTGGAGACCCGTCAGGGGCGCGGCACCCATGTGGCCCAGCAACTGCCCCTGCGCCCCTGTACCAATATGCGGACGTCCTGGAGCGCCCTCATCAAGCGTATCGAAGGCGCCAGTGTGGAACTGCTGGCAGCGGACGAAGTGGTGACCTGCCCCCTGCTCCGCGGAGAGCAGAAGGGGATCCCCGCGGCCTGTTACCAGTACATGAAGCGCGTCCATATCAAGGACGGTGTCCGCTTTGCCTTCATCGATCTGTATCTGGACAAGGATATCTACGACCTGGCCCCGGAGCGTTTCAATGCCACGACGGTCATCCCCGTCATGGACGAGCTGGGCGTCGATGTGACCACGGCCCGGCAGATCCTGACCATCGGCATCGCCTCGCCCGAAGCGGCCAACCATCTGGGCATCGCCTGCGGCATGCCCGTGGCCCAGGTGGAGCGTTTTGCCTGCGACAAAAGCGGCAAGGTGGTCTATGCCGACATCTGGGGCAGATGGTGCGGCCCGTGCAAGGGGCACATGCGTGATTTCGTCCCGGCCATCAAAGAAGCCATGAAAGGGCGCGACGTCGTATTCCTTTATTTGGCCAACCGTACACCGGACGACACATGGCGACAAATCATCAAGGAATACGGCTCAGTAGGCGCACAAACCGTACACTACAACCTGCCCGGCACACAACAGGAAGCCGTAGAAGGCATACTCTTGAACGGCGGTTATCCCTCTTACGCCATCTTCGACAAGGCGGGGCGGCTCGTCACCAAGAATGCTCCTCGCCCCAACGAAAAGGACAAACTGATACAGACATTGGAAGAACAGCTCAACAAATAGAAAGCATCATGAAAAAGATTATCCTATCTCTCCTCCTGCTCTGCGCCGCCGTAGGCATACAGGCACAAACCGACCGCTATGCCTGCTGGCTTAACGCCGCGACCGGCGCGTGGGAATGGGGATTCTTCAAGGACTTTGCCGTACACGACGCACGTCAATGGCAATATGCCGCCGTCAAGGAAGGCAGAAAGAAAACCGCCGTCACCTTACGAAGCGGCAAAGAAACCTTGCAATTGGAAATCCGCTACCAAAACGACTCCGTTTGTACCATCGCCGTCGACGACGGAAAGGCACAGACCTACCGGTTGTGGAACAGCGCGAAAAGCATCCTTTCCTACCTGCCGGCTGACACAGCCGCGTCCCGACCGTGCCAATTCCACGAAAACAGCGTCATGTTAAGAGGATACCTGCCGGACTTTCCCAACCAAAACTTGGAATATATCTACTATGAAAGATTTCAGGACACGCAAAAGATAGCCAATGTCCCAACCGATTCCATCGGACGGTTCGAGTTAAGCATCCCCGTTTTAGGGCGGACAGAAGTGCTTTTTCGCATCCAGTCTCATATGTTTTCCCTTCTGCTTAGTCCTCAGTCAGAATGTTTCCTGTGGATAAAAGGAAATTCGTTTTTGATGATGGGCGAGAATGGAAGAATCAACCATGAGTTGTCGGACATACAGGAAAGTTTTTTCGTCCAACCGAAAACTCTCCGGTATCCCAATGTGGTAAGTGACAGCGTCTGCCTGAGCGAAATCCGGAAAGGGTTGGCTGAAAAGGAACACGCGTTGGACGCTCTTCTCAAGAAGCATCCGAATCTTTCGGAAGACTTCCGGACCTTGGCAAAAGAAGACCTGTATTACAGTAGCCTCGGAAGGCTAATCACACAATCCTACGACAGCCATGCACAAGGAAACGACCACCTGCTTCCCGGCATCTTGGACATGATAGATTCATTGATGAAAGAGATGCCTCCCGTGCCGACCACCGTAAACTCCCGCTATTCCAACTTCATCTCGAACTACATCAACTATCATAACTACCAAGCCCACAAACACGGCAATATCGCATACGACCTGAGACGGCTGAAACAAGCCATGCAAGAACACCGGGACTTGCAAGTCCCGGACAGCCTCATGCAGCTCATCGACCATACATTGGCGATGGAAGCACGCATAAAATCGAGAGAAGGAAAAGATACAGCCCTTGTCCGTACCTACCATCAAAACCACGAGGACATCGTAAAAGGACTTGAAGCTTCCGTCCAGAAAAACTCGTTCATGGACCTTTTCAAAATCGCGAACCTGAGGGAAGAATGGGACACCATCGACCGCCTTGCCCTATCCGGTTTCCAAAAGGATTTCGCCTCAGCCCTTTCCACACTCTATTCACTGGAACAAAGCCATACCCCATTGCCGGACAAGATATTACAGGAAGCCATAAGCCGTATCCACACACCGGGATTGCGCGAGACCGTCGCACGGCAGCAAGACTTCTACGTCTGCGAACAGCAAAGACCGTTCGACTTCCAAGGTTCACTCAAAAGCAACGACATCGTAGCCGGACTGACCGACGGAAACGAGATTCTGAAACGCATCCTCGCCCCCTATCGCGGTAAAGTGGTCTACACCGACATCTGGGGCGGATGGTGCAGTCCGTGTAAACACGCGATAAAAAACGACGTTCCTGCCGTGAAGGAAGCCATGAAAGGACGGGATGTCATATTTTTATACTTCGCCAACAACACCTCGGACACTTCTTGGAAACAAATCATCAAGGAGTATAAGTGCGTGGGGCCGCAAACCGTACATTACAATTTGCCACACGAACAGCAAAAGGCCGTGGAGGCCGTTCTCCGCCAAGGCGGCTACCCCTCCTACGGCCTGTTCGACAAGGAAGGGCGGCTCGTCTCCAAAGAAGCCCCCGACCCTGTCTTCAAGGACAAACTGATACAGACATTGGAAGAACAGCTTTCAAAGAAATAAGACCGACACCGTATGATACACGCACGCATAAAACACAAATCAGGGGCGGAAGATGAGCGGACTGCCTTAATCTTTGGGCCTTTACTCTATTTGCCCGCAAATACACTATGGCAAATCCTGCGATCCTCTTGCTTCGACAACGAGTCCATGCCTCAAAAAGGCGGGGAATTGCTTCATTATGAATTTTGGCCCAATTATAACAAAACGGAACATACATCCAACGAAAGCTATGTAGAGCCCGACCTTCTCTTGGAATTTGAATACTTCAACCTGCTTGTCGAAATAAAACGCAAGGACGTACAATCCTACCGGCAATACGAAGGGCAGTGGAAAAATGAGATACAGGCCTTCGTCAACGGACAAACGCACGGGGAAAACAAGCCTCTCCTATTAATCGCATTGGGCGGCAACACTTCGCCCGAAGCCTTCCACACGCCGTTGGGACGGATTTACAAATCTTCTTGGAACAGCCTCCTAAATCAGATTTGCATACGACAAGAGCAAGAAAAGCCCTACACTCCGGCCTACCGCATCCTTCATGATTTAGAATCGGCTTTCGGATTATATCATGAATTCCGGATTCGCAAATGGTTGGGACAGATAAGTCCTTACGGAATAACAAACAACACCTCAGACACCATCCGAACGATATGGAAAAGATGACAGACTCACGACAAGAATTGCTCCGGGAATTCCGTAGCGCACACAGGCTTATCAACGAATGCCAGACCGCCATTTTTGAAGTCATATTCAAAAAGGTCATGCCGACGTTCGGGCTGTTACCCGGCAAGTTAGAGTGCCGCCGCCTTTTCTGTAGCCCGCTCAGGGCCATCAAATCCCCCGACAAAGCTCTTTCCGGCTCTTGTTTCGGATTCTCCCCCGATAATTGGGCGTGGGATTTGATTTATACCCATGTCCTGGAGTTCTATTTGGGAAGCGTCAAAGGGAAAAGCTTTTCTGTCATTCAAGTAAGCGATACGGGCAGTTACCAAACCACGGTCGAAAGTTACAAGAAGAAAGACTCTTCCGCTTTCCCCCCGGCAGACGAATGTGAGTCATTGCTTATCTTTAAGATGAAACCCGCAGGCAATGCCATGCACACCAGTGAAGCCACCATCCGCGAACTAATCCATATGCCCGAAAACATTTACCATTCTAAATCCGGCAGTGTCTATGCCCGATATGACATGTTGGATTTCATGGACGAGGAATCTACGGACGAGGTCATGGACAGGCTAAAAGAAACTTTTCGGTTATAGACTGTTAAGCATACAGATATACAATGAATTACGACAATCACCCAAGGGCAGAAATCAATCTCAGCCGAATGATTTTCCAATCTCAGCCGAACGATTTTCCAACCACAGCCGAACGAAATGATGTTTGGCTGAAAGATGCCGGAACATCCTTCAGCCCGTAACACCAATATTATGAGAAGGTTACCATGAATCCTGAAAGATGAAAGCACTTTTTGCAAAATCCCAGTGTAGGGAGATGCCCAATCGGCAGAAAGGACAATAACCCCCGTTGATTGCCTGCTGTTTCTTAATCCCAACTAAATTTCTACAACCCCAACATAAGTTTAAATCACTTCATTGCACAATATCATTAAATACACATTCTAACTGTACGTCATCTGTTATCTTATCTATCACAGAAACCACATAAGAAGTACGCGGCTCACCAATAAGAGAAGGAGTGAATTTATGCGTCACTTCATAAAGGTATGAAACAGGTGACAAGGGAGTGATTTTAAAATCAGGATTACTCACGAGAAAAACTCCGTCAAATTTACGTTTCCATAATATTACAGAATACCGGCTATAATCCACTGTAAAAAAGAACGGATAATTCCAAGCCTCAGGCCACTGTATATAATTATACAAGTCCGGTATCATGCGTATCAAAGCAAATTCCCTGTCCTCCATATTAAAATCCGGTGTTGACAGACCTTCTCCTAATATCTCAGTACTATACACAAGCCCCAAGCCACGTTCACCATCTATGGAAAGCGACACGCCTCCCGGTACAGAAAACTTAACATATTTTCCACAGATCAAACGAACGGAAGAAGCATCAGAAGGAGAATAGAAGTAATCAAATAAATATTCAAACCGACCGGAAGCATATACCAACGTATCCTGTTTAACATAGTACGAAGGGGAATGAAGTTCTGCACAACCTAACAGATAAGTATACCTTTCAAAATCCAAATCATCAGGAATCAGCAAGGAGTCCGGCAACCACGTTGAAAGTTCATCGCGACTGTCAATTCGCATCACTTTGTTTCGCTCCAACGACGGAAGCAAAGAAGAGAAAAAGGCAGAATCTTCTGTATTCATCGGCATTGACACAATATCCCCTTGTTGTGGAACCACATTCTCTACATCTCCTTCTGGAAAGCCGAAACCACTATCTTCATTACAGCCGAACAAACACCAACACAATGAAGCTATCAGGAACAAAAAGCTATATTTTTTCATGTCTGATAAATTTAATATTTTTTAATTATGATTCTATCTGTAAATACAACCCGGCCAGCTTCCACCATATTAAGTATATAGTTTCCATCTGGCAAATCTGATACGGAAATTTTAATCTCTTTAGACAAAGGATCAACCTCAACAGTCTTCACTTTGTTCTGCAAAGAGTAAATCTCAACCCGTAAAGACGAAACATCACCTACCTTTTCCTTCGTACCCTTTATGGACTTTTTAATCGTTAACTCTTGACTAACGATATTGCCTTCCAAGGAATAATATGGTAAAGAAAATCCTATGGGAACATGCGCTCTCATACTATAAACTTCCTTTTTGCCTCCCCACCAATAATCTTTGTTGACGGAACATTTCCATTCATCACATACTTGGCTTCGACATCAAAAGGGGGGATGACACCTAAACCGTTCCCCTTAATTTCCATAATAAAATATTCCCGACCCACCATCTCAACAGTATAAGACTCTATGTTGCACATGTCTTGGTTGGCAATAGTCCATTCCACGTCACATATTTCAGGAACTTTCAGCCCCATCACATCCAAAATAACCCAACCACCGACTCGGCGGTCATTATATCTGACAATCTCCGACACTTTCAATTGAGGCAATAAATCCTTGGCTGCCTGTACAGCGCGTCCGGCATCAATCAAACCGTATCCCGTTTTGGAATTCCAAGAGCCGTACGGATAAGTTATGCCATAACCATATCCATTCAACTTCACACAAGTGGAGTCTATCGTTTCTTGCAATTGTTCCACATTCAACAAAGGGTTTACAGTTAGCATTAATGCGGCTAGGCCGGACACATGAGGGCAAGCAAAAGAAGTACCTGATGCATTGGGATACACATTCCCCTCGTACCAAGGAACTGTCCCTAACAGTTGTCCTCCTGGTGCTACAACATCTAATTTTTCTCCGTATCCAGAACCTTCGAACCATTGAAAAGATTGGTTTATAGATCCTACACAGATAATCGAATCATTAGCATATGCCGGATAGTTTATGAAATTATGATTTCCACTGGCAAAAGTTACAATTGAACCAAAGCCATTACGTCCTTCGTTCATTGCATCATGTATAGCCTCTTCAAGTAAAGCACTATGCAATACATCATAATAAACTCCTGCTCCATCGCCCCATGAATTATTAATGATATGTGCTCCATTTCTCCATGCCCACGAAATACCAGTTGCCAGCTCTTCAGATAAGGTTTCTGATGATTCAAGATTATGACTTATGGGTAAAAGTGTCACATTGGGAGAAATACCTGAAGTATATTTCCCGTTTTGAGCAGCAGCAATCATTCCTGCTACAATAGTTCCATGATATTTAATATATTTTGAATGATTAGCATCAACTTTATAATATACATTTGCCTTACCTCCCGTCATTGCATCATATCCATCCAATACTCTCGGCAATTCCACATGATTAGGTTCGACTCCCGTATCTAGCACTGCAACGACAATATTACTATCCCCTTTGGTAATTTCCCACGCATCACAACCATTCACAGCCTGCAAATTCCATAAAGAATTGGTATTCCATGCAGGCTCATCTATACAATCGGGCTGAAAATCGAACATGAATCCCGGGTCAACGTCCGCCACCCGACCCGTTTCGAAGCAACGGTTAGACATCTCTATCGAATTTCCGGCAGAATGGAGTGAAGTGGACAGGACATACCACAACGGCATTTGTTCCACCTGACGTTCCACCTTGCAGCCATTTTCCTCGGCAAACGTCTTAAGGAACAAAGTATCACATTCAGACTTTAACTTCACATAAAACAAACGGGATACCGGCGTTTCAGACGGAAAAAGAACCGGTTCTATGGCCAATATGTCCGATGGCAACGAACTATTACGTGCTTGCAAGATTTTTATAGAGTCCTTTTCCACTACATTCCAATTTTTACCAACATCACTTCCTGCACTATGTAGCAACAAAGGAGGAGTGTCTCTAAATACCGTACACTTGGTTGAATCCAAAGCAATCCCTATTTTCTTGCCTTTATAATAATAGTAAGTCTGCGCCTGAACTGTACTTGCCCAAACAAATAGTGACATCAATATACATTTCACATTCACGGCGTTATATTTTTATCGTTATTAAAACCTAAAACAAAGCCAATTGCTACTTCTTTTGGAATCTTATCCACAAATATAAAAGTCCACTCCATCCACAGGCGGAGTGGACTTATAATGCTTTTTACATGGCAAAGGCATTGAAGCCACCATCCACCACGGCTACCGTCCCGGTGACAAAGGCCGAGGCCTCACTGATGAGATAGTGTATCGTACCGCAAAGCTCTTCGGGACGGCCGAAACGTTTGAATGGTGTCTGGCGAATGACATCCTCGCCACGCGGTGTCAGGCTACCGTCGGGGTTGGTGAGCAGCGCACGGTTCTGGTTGGTGAGCAGGAATCCCGGAACAATGGCATTCACGCGGAGTTCGGGGCTGAATTTGGTTGCCAGTTCGGTCGCCATATAGCGTGTATAATTGCCGATGGCCGCTTTGGCGGAACCGTAACCTACCACGCGCGTCAGCGGACGAAGGGCGGATTCGGAGCAGAAGTTAACGATGGCGCCTTTCTTGTTCTTTGCCATGACGTCTACGAACACCATGGTGGGAAGCACCGTACCGAAGAGGTTCAGGTCTACCACTTTGCGGAATGCGTCCACATCGAGGTCGAGCACGGTCTTGTCCGGAGCGATGGTAGCGCCCGGCATGTTGCCGCCTGCGGCGTTCAGCAGCACATCGATAGTGCCGAAGCGTTCGAGGATGGCTTTCTTATTTTCTTCCAGCACTTCCTTGTTCAGTACGTCGGTTACGAGAAACAGGGCTTCGGACTTTCGGTTAAGCTCGGCTTCCAGTTCCCTACCTGCCTCTTCCACACGGTCCAGAATTACGATTTTAGCTCCTTGCTCGGCCAGATAGCTGGCGATGTTTTTTCCTAAAATGCCACAACCGCCTGTTATGACGATTACTTTGTCTTTAATGTCGAATAAGTTTTTCATGATTTATGTATTTAGTTATACAGATGTGTATTCTTTAGGTTTGTATGGCAAAGATATGGAATTAATACTTCTCTTATTGTTAGAAAAGTCTCAGAATTTATATAATTTGTATCAGGTGATGGGATTGGAATGAACAGATGAATTGCTTTGTTGCAATATCAATAAGCTTTCCGGTCCCATATTGAACAGCAAATCGATAATGCTGAGGTTGGGCAGGAAGCCGAGTTTTTCCTGAAACACCTGGTAGTAGGGTTGCGGAAAAAAATCCGTATCTTCCAAGCGGAAGTCTTTCTTAGGATGAATGCGTTCACGAAAATCTACTTCGTTGGGTGTAAATATAGCTTTGTACTCTGAGGTACGTTCTATAGTTGGCTGTATGTCTATCAGGGAGCAGACGAGGTGGCAAAGTTCTTCGTTGAAATCGGCTAAAAACTCATATTTCTTTTCATAAAAAGGGCGGAAATCATCTTTGTAATATTCAAAGAAAGGTGTATGGTTGTATGCCGATTCAATGGCATTCCAGTGCAGATGACGCCAGTTGCCGTGGTCGGAGATACGGATATCACGCATCGGGCATTTCGGTGTGTCGGGTTTGACTGTAGGAATGGAAAGGGCAAGTTCACCGTCGGGCGCAGCAATGGTGCAACGGTTACGATACGTCTGTTTGGTATAATGGTCGTGCTGTTCGATATATATTTGGTCGTATGCCAACAGTTTGGTATAGTATTCAACCGGAGCCAGATAGGCGGAAGAAAGATAGACGGTCATTTGATTTGAGCATTTAAGAATTAAAAATTAAAAAAATAAGAACCGGCAGGAGTTACTGCCTGGTACTTTATCATTTGGCTGTTTGATTATCACTTTATTCTTCTCCATATCCTGTCCCAGCGATACCCGTTGAAAAATCCCGTATCCTGCTCCTTTGAGAACCAGATGACGGCAGCCTTTCCGATGACATGGTCTTTGGGGACAAGTCCGAACAAGCGGGAGTCTGACAGGTTTATCGAGTTGTTGGCACCCACCCAATAGTAATCTTTCATAAAGTAACAATGCTGTACAGGTTTTCCTTCTATGTATAGTGTATCATTTTTGATGTCTGCCCGTTTCCTTTCATGCAACACCAATGTGTTGCGCAGCAGTGTCATGTTCCAGGGATATACACGTACGGCTTTCCCTTTGCCGGGGATGATGAGAGGTTTCGGTACGTCAACCGAGTCTTCTTTATCGGCAGGCTCTATCCAGTTGTTTGTTCCTAAAGCCTGTTCCAACAGATAATACTCATACCTGCTGAAGCTGCGTACGTTTTTTGCCGTATCCTGTCCCAATAATACGTTGGGGCGGATAGAAAGGATAGTGAGCAGTGAGTCTAACTGCTTCTCTTTCTTCCGGGGATATGTATAAAGGAACTTCTGGTCGGGAGCGTTTTTTTCCGAAGGAATTACGGAGAAAAGAGAATCTACCCACAAAGTATCTCCCGGTACTCCCAGGCAACGGCCGATGTATACTTCTCTCTGGTCGATTGCTGTTTGTGAGAGGTTGGCTGGGTTATTGAATACAAGAATGTCATCCTTACGTACTGGTTTGTCGCCCCAACGGTGATACCCCCATAAGCTTATGAAAGGCAACCGTAGTCCGTAGCTCCATTTGTTTACCAGGATACGTTCACCGCGGTACAGTGAGTTTTCCATTCCTGTGGAAGGAATCAGATAGGAAGTTGCAACGCAACTCCGGAGCAATATCACTGTAAGTATTACTCCGGTCAGGGTAGCTGCAATCTTCCAATTCCTTCTCCGCATAGTGTGTATTGATCGCTAACTTCCGGTCACTGTATTAATGTACCCACTTGAAGATGCGGTTCCAACGGATTTTTCCATCAAACCAACCACGGTCTTTATCTAATGAGAGCCAGACAACGATAGGCTTACCTACTACGTGGTCTTCCGGTACGAAGCCCCAGTAGCGGGAGTCAAGGGAATTATGGCGGTTGTCGCCCATCATCCAATAGTAGTCCAGCTTGAAGGTGTAGGTGTCTGTTTTCTGTCCGTTGATGTAGATGCCGTCCGGTTTTTGTTCCAGTGTATTGCCTTCATAAGCTACGATGCAACGTTCGTAAATGGGCAGGTTATCTTTGTTCAGGGTAATGGTCGCACCTTTTTCCGGTATCCAGACTGGACCGTAATTATCCCGTGTCCACTTTGTATAGAGGTTTTGCGGATACATTTGTCCTGAAAGGTTTTCCGGTTCCATGACGATGCGGCTGACCAGTTTTTTATTGCCGGCGAGCGTATCGTACATTTTTTGGGTGAGGGGCAGGTGATACACCGGAGTCAGTCTGCCTTGAGCATCGCGGCGGTCCAATCCCATCTGCATAAGTCCTTCTTCATAAGTGAAGTCATCGGTCATCAGTATCTGGTCGTCGTTACTGATGCCCAATTCGCGAAACATCTCTTCCGGTATGTACGGGCCGGTGGTCTGTACGAAATAGTTGAGCTGCATCTCCTCCGGATTCTCGATGGCTTTTCCATCGATGTACACTTGTGTATCTTTGATTTGCAGGGTATCTCCCGGCAGGCCGACGCAGCGTTTTACATAGTTCTCGCGGCGGTCGACCGGACGTACCACAATATCACCGTACATTTGCGGATTGGTACGAATCAGATTACGGCCGGCATTGTAATAAAGGTCGTAGACGGTACGCTGCTGGTCGCGCGTCAGACTGTCCATATTGATTTTATTGGGATATACGCGCTGTCCTTCCCTGTAAGCCAGGTTGTAAAAATCTTCTTGCTGTCTGTTAAGCGCTACCGTATCACCCGCAGGAAAGTTGAACACGACAATGTCATTCAGTTTTACTTTTCCGAAACCCGGTACGCGTTTGTATTTCCATTGCGGCCATTCAATGTACGATTTGGTGTTGAATATCGGCAAAGTGTGTTGTGCCAACGGCATGGAAAGCGGTGTGTTCGGTACACGCGGACCGTAGCTCATTTTACTTACATACAGAAAGTCACCCACCAGCAATGATTTTTCCAGCGAAGACGAAGGTATCTGATAGTTCTGGAATATGTAGATATTCACAAAATAAACAGCCACCAAGGCGAATACAATGGCGTCTACCCAACTCATAATGCCACGTACAGCCGGATTCTTGGATTTTTTCCAGAAACTCCAAGGTATCTTCTTGCTGATGTAGATGTCAAATATGAAAGGAAGAACAATCAGTCCCCACCAACTTTTCACCCAGACAAGGAACATCAGGTAAAGCAGGGTAACTATGCCGAATTTGACCCATTGGGCACGTGTTGCTTTTCTCATAATACTTTAGTCTTTTAAAAATGGAAATAAATCGCTCATGCCTAAGAAACCTTGTTTGTCGGCTGTATATTCTGCTGCCAACACAGCTCCCAAAGCAAAGCCGCTGCGGGTCTTGGCGTCATGGGTAATGGTGATGCTGTCTGCCTCTGAATCGTAGCGGATGCTGTGAATGCCCGGTACTTCTCCCTCGCGGATAGAGCTGACCGGCAGTTCGTTGGCAGCGCATTCGACAGAGCCTGACACGGTTCCATCCGGTGCTTGCAAGGTACCTTTTACCCAGCGGCTTTTGCGGTCGAGATTATCCAGAATACCTTCGGCCAGGGTAATGGCAGTGCCGCTTGGAGCATCCAGCTTGTGTATATGGTGAGTTTCGCTCATTGCTACGTCGTAAGCAGGGAATTGGTTCATGATCTTCGCCAGATATTTGTTGACGGCCGAGAATATGGCTACTCCCAGACTGAAATTAGATGACCAGAACAGGGTTTTTCCACCTTCGGAACAAAGCTTTCTTACCTCTTCACCATGTTCTTCCAGCCAGCCTGTACTGCCCGAAACCAATTTTACGTCTGCTTTGAAAGCTTTCATATAATTGTTGTAGGCTGCCGTCGGATTGGTAAATTCTATGGCGACATCGGCACTTTTGAATGCGGCCGATTCAAAATCCTCTTGGTTATTCACATCGATGATGCTGACAATTTCGTGTCCGCGGCTTAAGGCAATCTTTTCAATTTCCTTACCCATTTTTCCGTAACCGATTAATGCGATTTTCATTGTTTCTTTGGTTTTTATTCAGTTTATCAACGAACTATATGTCGCAAAGGTAATCTTTTTCTTACATTTGCGCACAACATTAACGATAAGTTAACAATGGAACAATTGCTGCATTACGTTTGGAAGCATAAGATATTTCCTTTAATGCCACTCCAGACAACCTCCGGACAGCCGGTCGAAGTGATAGATCCCGGTTTGCCGAATACTGATGCAGGCCCCGATTTCTTTAACGCAAAACTGAAAATAAACGGTACGCTTTGGGTGGGTAACGTTGAGTTGCATACGCAGGCTTCGGACTGGTTTCGTCACGGACATAACCGGGATACGGTTTACGATAATGTTATTCTGCATGTGGTGGGCGAGTCGGATTGCGAGGTGTACTATGCCAACGGCGGTATTGTTCCCCAGCTACTGTTGCACTGTCCGGACAATGTCCGCCGGCGTTATGACGAATTACGTCAGACGGAAATATACCCTCCTTGTTATTCTATTCTTGCTTCCTTACCGAAACTGACGGTCCATTCCTGGTTATCGGCTTTGCAGGTAGAGCGTTTTGAACAAAAGGCACAGGCCATTGCCGCACGTCTGGAGCGTTGCAACAATCATTGGGAAGATGTATTCTTTATTACCCTTGCCCGTAATTTTGGTTTCGGTCTGAATGGCGATGCTTTTGAAGCGTGGGCCGGTCATCTGCCTTTCCGTGCGGTAGACAAGCATCGGGATAGCCTTTTTCAGGTAGAGGCGTTCTTTTTGGGACAGGCCGGGCTTTTGGAAGAAGATTGGCAGGAGGATTGTTACTACCGGGAACTTCAGAAAGAGTTTCATTATTTGCAGCGCAAGTTTGAATTATCTGCTCCAGTGAGCAGTGACCGGTGGCGTTTTTTACGTTTGCGTCCCGGCAATTTCCCCCATGTGCGTCTGGCACAGCTTGCCTGGCTGTATCATAAGGAACAATCTTTGTTTTCACGAGTTATGGCGGCCGAAACTGCGGAAGATATAAAGAAGATAATATCCGCACGGACTTCGCCCTATTGGGAGACACATTTTACGTTTAAAAAAAGCTCACCCCATCAAGAAAAGCGTTTGGGAGAGAATGCTTTGAACCTTATTCTTATCAACACCGTTATCCCTTTTCTGTATGCTTACGGAATGCACAGAGCAGATGAACGGCTTTGTGACCGTGCCACTTGTTTTCTTGAAGCATTGAAAGCCGAGAACAATCATGTCACCCGTCTGTGGAGTGGAGCCGGACTTCCCGTTTATACTGCGGCCGACTCACAGGCTTTGCTTCAGCTTCAAAAGGAATATTGCGACAGGAAGGACTGTTTGCGCTGCCGCTTCGGTTATGAGTATCTGAGGAATAAGAAGTAACAGGTGTAAATTCCCGCCGGCTTTTCATTGTAAATTTCCAGCTTGTCGTATATTTGCATTTTAAATCGGAATAACTCGTATCTATTATGAAAGCTATTAATTTTGTTGTTTGTCTGTGCATGGCGTTTATGCTCTCAACTTTCAACAGTCTGGCAGCCGGAGAGGATTTCAAGTCATTTCTCCATAAGTTTACATCCAGTGCTTCATTTCAGTATTCACGTATCAAGTTTCCTTTGAAATCGCCTATCGTATTGTTGCAGGATGACGGCGAGACAGAGCAGACTTTTCCTTTTACCCGTGATAAATGGGCGTTGCTGGATAGTGAAACCTTGAAAGAAGGACGTATCACAGAAGAAGAAGGAGGAGTTTACATCTCACGTTTTACCCGGGATGAACCTGCCTATAAAGAATTTGAGGCGGGGTATGACGAGTCGGAGCCCTCGCTTCGCGTTGTGTTTGAGCTGATAGACGGTAATTGGTATGTGACCGACTGCTATAATGATTGGTATAATCTCGACCTGCCTATCGGGGAGCTGGAAGAGACTGTCCATACAATGCAGGAGGAGAATAAAAGCTTTGAGGAACTTCATCCTTAGACTCCTTATCATACAAAGAAAAAACTGTTCAACCGTATACTGAAGCGTATTTAGTATACGATTCAAATGGATTCAGTGTACGACTGAATAGACTCTTATTTATATATGTTGATAATCGGCGGGTTGTAAAATTGAATTTAGGTGGTTATAAATCATAACAAATGTTGCTGGCGCAGTTCTATGCACCACTTAACTTCTTCATGGGTAAAGCGTTGGTTTACGAAGTTGTCCTGTTCTGTATCTTGTATAAAGCGTTATAACATTTTTAGACCTCTTCTGTACGATTTATGTCGCTCTTTTTTCTGAAAGAGGACTTTCTTTGTAAACGGTATAGTAACCTTAAATGAACAAATATGATGCAATTTAGTAAATGGACAATGGGAGTAGGGATGCTCCTCGGAACTTTGTTACCGATAAGTGCAGAAGCCCAGGTAGTGAAGAATGACAAACTGCTTTCTTTTGAAGACCCGCAAATACCGGTATTTATTTCGGGAACGGATTCCCGTTTGGAAATCAGTGATGAACATTATAAAGATGGTTTGCATAGCTTGAGTTGGACTTTTAATCCGGGAGCTGTGCTTTCTATCAAAAAGGATTTGAAATTCGAGAAGAAAGACCCTACCGGAAAAGATACCTATCTTTCCGCTTTCATTGTATGGGTGTACAATGAGCAAGCACAGGATAAGAAAATAGAGTTTGAATTTTTAAAAGATGGAAAGAAATGCACTTCTTTCCCATTTGGAATCAACTTTACCGGTTGGCGTGCAGCATGGGTGTGCTATGAACGTGATATGGTGGGGACGCCGGAAGAGGGGATGAATGAAATCCGTATTATTGCTCCCGATACAAAAGGGAAGTTATATTTAGATCATATTATACCCGCCAGTAAGGTGGATGCCCGCCAGCAAACGGCTGACGTGCAAGTTCCTTTTGTGAATAAGGGAACTACCAATCATTGGCTTGTTATTTACGAACATTCTTTGTGGAAGCCGGATATACCCTTGACTGCCGTTAGCGAAACACAGAAACAGGAAATGCGGAAAATAGAAAAACGCTTCAGGGATATGCTCTATACACCCGGAAGGTTGTCAGATAAGGAAATGACGGCTATACGTAAACAGTATGACTACTATAAGATTACGTATAAAAACGGGAAAGTGAGCGGTCTGCCTATCTTCATGGTGCGTCAGGCGGAAGCTTACGAACGTATGATACCGAATTGGGATAAGGATATGTTTACCAAACTGGGTATGGAAATGGACAAGTATTTCAAACTGATGAAGCGTATTGCCATAGCCTATAACAATGCAGCGGATGTTGCTGAGCAGGATGAATTGAAGCAAAAGTTCCTTGCCATGTACGACCATATTACCGACCAAGGTGTGGCTTACGGCAGTTGTTGGGGAAACATCCATCATTACGGTTACAGTATGCGCGGACTCTATGTAGCCTATTTCCTGATGAAGGAAGTACTGAATGAAGCCGACAAGCTGAATGAAGCCGAACGCACGCTGCGCTGGTATGCCATCACTAACGAGGTTTATCCTAAACCTACCGTAAACGGCATTGATATAGATTCTTTCAATACGCAGACTCAGGGACGTATGGCCAGTATCCTGATTATGGAGGATACTCCGGAAAAGCTGCAATATCTGCGTTCTTTCTCGCGTTGGTTGGATTATGGATGCCGTCCGGCTCAAGGCTTGTCGGGTTCTTTCAAGAAAGATGGAGCTTGTTTTCATCATCGTAATAACTATCCCGCCTATGCTGTCGGTGGGTTGGATGGAGCCACGAATATGATTTATTTATTGAGCGGAACAGAGTTCAAGGTGTCTGAACTGGCGCATTCCACTGTTAAGAACGTGCTGCTCACGATGCGGTTTTATTGTAATTTGAAGCAATGGTCTCTTTCCATGTCAGGTCGTCATCCTAACGGAAAAGGAGAACTGATTCCCATTCAATATGCTACTATGGCTATTGCAGGAACACCGGACGGTAAGCAGGAATATGATGCCGACATGGCTGCTGCTTATCTGCGTTTGATGGCTTATGTCAATAGGTCCGATGAAGATGCTCCTGATTATCTTCCGAAGGCTTCCACTCGTCAAGAGTTGGAGATGAAGAAACTGCTTGAAGCACAGGGATTCCGCCCTGAACCCGATCCGCAAGGCAACCTTGCATTGGGCTACGGTTGTGTTTCCGTACAGCGTCGGGATAATTGGGCGGCTGTAGTGCGTGGACATTCCCGTTATCTGTGGGCTGCCGAACACTATCTTCCCGCCAATTTCTACGGCCGTTATCTGGCACATGGCAGTATGCAGATATTAACGGGTAAACCCGATGAAATGGTGACTTTTACTACTAGTGGCTGGCAAGAAAACGGTTTCGACTGGAATCGCATTCCGGGAGTGACGAGTATTCATCTGCCTTTTGAGCAATTGCGCGCCAAAGTATTGAATGTGGATGTTTACTCAGGTATGGAAGAAATGCTTTATTCCGATGAGGCTTTTGCCGGTGGGCTGTCCCAGGCCCGTCTGAATGGTAACTTCGGTATGAAGCTGCATGAGCATGACAAATATAACGGCTCTCACCGTGCCCGTAAGTCTTTCCACTTCTTTGACGGTACGATAGTATGTTTGGGTACGGACATTGAGAACACGAATACAGAGTATCCTACCGAGACGACTGTTTTCCAATTAGCAGCTATTACTCCTGAGAATCATAAATACTGGGATGGTTACAAGAGTGACGGACAGACTTATATTGATCCGAATGGGGTAGGGTACTATCTTTCCAAATCCTCTATGAGAAGTGCGAAATATGAAAAGAATTTCCCGCAGGTTACAGTCGGTGAACGAAGTACAAAGCCGACTTCGGGCGATTGGGTTTCCTTGACGCTGCAACATGGTAAGGCTCCGAGAGGCGCTTCTTATGAATATGCCGTATTGCCCCGTACGGACGCTGCTTCCCTGAAAGCATTTGCGAAGAAGCCTTCCTATAAAGTTCTTCAGCAGGATCGTAATGCTCACATAGTCCGTTCTTTGACGGATAATCTTACCTCTTATGTTTTGTTTGAAACTCCTCAAACGCTTCCTACAGACGGGCTGTTACAGAAGGCGGATACTTCCTGTCTGGTTATGATTCGCGAAGATAGCGGCAAACTGTTACTGACTGTTTCCCAGCCGGATTTGGCATTGTACCGCGGTCCGAGTGATGAGGCTTTTGATAAGGATGGAAAACGGATTGAACGGAGTATCTATTCCCGTCCGTGGATTGATAACGAGAGTGGAGAAATTCCCGTGACTGTTACATTGAAAGGTTGGTGGAAAGTAGCGGAAACACCGTATTGCAAACTTGTTTCGGCAGATAAGAAACAAACAGTGTTGCGTTTTACGTGTAAGGATGCTGCAAGCTTTGATGTAGAGTTGTTGCGTAAATAGGTTTTGATTAAATCTTTTTTGTCATGACGGAATTAAAGAATATCATGTTTTGTGCAACTGCCTTTGCCCCCTCTTTATTGGGGGCAAAGGAGCTGCCTAATATTATTTATATCGTAACCGACCAGCAGACGGCTTCTGCCATGAGTTGTATGGGAAATACAGATGTACACACACCGAATATGGATCGTTTGGCACAGGCGGGTATTTTATTTAAAAATGCTTATTGCTCCGCTCCGTTAAGCGGTCCTTCCAGGGCATCCATGTTTACGGGACATACTTCCCACGAAGTCGGACTCTCCCGAAACAACGTTCCTATGGCCGATTCTTTGCGTACTGCCAGTTTAGGCTGGTTAATGCAACGTGCCGGTTATGAGTGTGCTTATGGTGGAAAATGGCATGTACATACCCCTTCCATGCCCAATGGTGAGTTCGGCTTTTCTACCATTCATCCGCATAATGATAATGGCTTGGCTGAAGCTTCTGTTGCTTTCCTTGAGCAGAAACATTCCAAACCCTTTTTCCTTGTAGTGGGTTTTGATAATCCCCATAATATCTGTGAGTATGCGCGCAGTCAGAACTTGCCATTTGGCAATTTGCCCGAACTTCCTCAAGATGAATGGCCCGGACTTCCTTCAAATTTTGCCCGTAATCCTTATGATGCCGATGTAATAGATTATGAACAGACATTGAACTATTCGGCTTATCCCACCCGTCATTATTCTCCTGATGATTGGCGGCGTTATCGCAGCCTTTACTTCCGGCTGGTGGAAAAGGTGGATGCCGAGATTGGTAAGATTGTCGATGCAATTGATAAACAGGATTTGTGGAAGAATACGGTAGTTATCTTTACAAGCGATCATGGTGATGGTATGGGTGCGCATCATTGGAACCAGAAATCGGCTTTGTATGAAGAAGTAGTGAATGTACCTTTGATAGTTACCCTTCCCGGAAAGAAGAATGCCGGCAAAGAAATGCCCCAACTTATTAATGAAGGTGTCGATTTCTTTGCTTCCGTATGTGACTGGGCGGGAATTTCCCTTCCTGGAGGTTTACATGGCGTCTCTTTTAGGTCTTTGGTGGAAAAAGCTGATCCTCAACAGGTACACCAGCCTTATATTGTCAGTGAGACTACATTTGATAAAGGAGTTGCCCGAGGTTGGGCCTTGCGTACTCCGCGTTATAAATATGTATTGTATGATAAAGGGCTGTATCGTGAGCAGCTTTATGACATGCTGAATGACCGCGGAGAAATGAGGAACTTGGCTATAGAGAAAAAATATCGGCAAATTCTCTTACAACATCGTGCTTATTTGAATGAGTGGATGAAACTGCATCATGTAGTTCAAATACGTCCTGAGGTGCATTTAATTCCGGATATGTAAATCGGAAAGTGTGTTAAAATGTGATAATCTTACATCCTGTCATTAACTTTGCTTAGAATGTTCTTTCATTTCTGTCATTAAATCATCCTTGGAAGAAGTTAGGCCGATAATGACCGAAAAGCATTTTGACACACTTTCTTTCTCTGTTTTTATTCTTATTGGTATGAAGATAGCAAATCGTTTACTGCTATCCGGTAATTGGTTAGTTTACTGGTTTTATGTATAGTTTTTTTAGCTTTACGGTTACCGTTGGGCAGCAGATATTCCCAAAAGTTCTTCATTTTCATCAATAACTGTGTTTCACCGCCTTGTAACTGTTCTTCATAGCTGTTGTATATCGCTGTATGTAGCTGTTTTACTTTGGATAGCATTTCATCAGGAGACAGCTTTCTGCTTTGCTGGTATTCCCAAGCTAAAGCCGGATTGGCAAGCAGACCACGCCCTATTACAACTCCTGCCAATCTCGGAAAACGTTCGGTAACGGTCTGTATATCTTCTATTGTATGCAGGTCTCCATTATACAACAAGGGTTTATCGCATCCATGATAAAAAGCCTCAAATCCGTTTAAATCTACCTCTCCTTTATATTGCTGTTTCCCTAAACGCGGATGCAGGATGATGTGGGATAGGGGAAGTGTGTTCAGTAACGGTAGGAGTGCAAGGCATTCATTGGCGTTTTCCCAGCCTAATCTGAGCTTGACTGAGAAACGGATTTGAGGATATTTTTCTGTGGCGGCGGTCAGTAATTCTTTTATTTCTTCGGGATACGGCAACATTCCTGCTCCGTTATGCCGTTTGGCCAGCATGGGGAAAGGACACCCCAGATTGATGTCTGCTTCCTGATAATTATGCTTGATAAAAAGGGATACAATCTGTTCCAACATGATTGGTTGGGGTGCAATCAGTTGGGGGATCAGGTGTATATTCCGATTGTTTTCCGGGTTTATATCGCGTATGTCTTTTCGGCGGATTTCACCGTGTTCCACACGTACAAAAGGAGAATAATAGGTGTCGATACCGCCGAAGATACAAGCATGTGCTTGTCGGTAAGCAGCATCTGTATATCCTTGAAGAGGAGCGAAATGGATAGGCAATAAATTCTTGTTCATAACCGCAAAGATACGTTTTTATTCTTTATCTTTTATAGGAATAACCATATTCCAAGAGTGTGATGCATTCTCGAATCCGCCGGGACCATCCATAGTGGCAAAGAAAATGTAAGTAGGTTTGCCGTTTTCAAAGAAAATAAAGGGGCGTTCCAGTTGCCCTTGCATCTCCACTTTTCCGTCTTCCCATTCTATGGTACGGGAATAGGCTTTGGGAGCTTTGTCTACTGTCCACTGGATACCGTTTTCAGAGTGTGCCATAACACCACCGCCCCGTTCTCCTGTAAATTTGGCTACATGGTCTTTGAATAGGATGTGATAGCCTTCGGTGTCTTTCCATAGGAAAGGGTCTTCGGCTTCACCTTGTCCGTCTACTTCAAAGATAGGCTGATTGTTGTTCAATACATGGTAAGGACCTTCTATTGCAGGAGCATAGGCTATTCCGAGACTCATTGCCGAATGTTCGTAATTGTTAGTGTAATGGCGCCCTTTGAAGATCATGAGAACTGAACCGTCTTCCTGTATGATTGGAGAAGGATTTGAGGTAAGGAAACTATAGAATGTACCCGGTTGGGTTTTGAGTATCGGTTCGTCCAGACGTTTCCAGGGACCATATGGAGAATCGGCTACAGCCAGTCCGATGCGCTTATTGGCGCGGGCAACGGTGCACCAGGGGCTGTCTAAAGTGAGCTGCGCGTATGTCGGTTCGGCAAACGGGTGTGTAGATCCCATATAAATGAGATAATATTTACCGTTTTGTTTCAATATGCGCGGATTGTGTGTAGCACGCCCGTCCCAATACTGTGCACCGCGTGTGGGAAGTGCGATATCACTGAAACGATAAGGTCCTTGCGGTATATCGGACACAGCATGTACAATTTCAGACGCGACCATCCATCCCGGATGAAATGGTAATTTCTTGGGAAACCGGGATACGAACATGTGATATTTACCGTCATCTCCTTTTACTATTGAGCTGCCCCATACCCAATAACCTTCGGATGCAAAGGCAGGGGTGCGTGGGGCTTTATCCAGGCGGTGAAACAAACGGTTTTCCGACTGCTGCTTTAACTCAACCAGGTTTTCTATTTTTTGCGCAAATGCTGTCAGAAGAATGAAAATATTAAAGAAAAGTATCAGCTTATATCTTTTCATGAATGTGATAATGTTATAGCGTTAATTGGATGTGAACAAAGATACAGGTTTTTCGTATACCGGGTATATTGTTTATAAGAAAAAGAGAGAAGAATCTCACGATCCTTCCCTCTTTACATGTTAAATTGATTAAGGTCTGTTTATCAGATTATTGATAATAAAAATAAGGTTAGAAGTTTTGTGGTATATTAATATCCTGCATTATTGGTCCAGCCGGCAAGGTCTACCTGTTGATAAGGTACCGGGAAATAGTAATGGTGATTTGTGTTGAAAGTGGAAGCATCCCATTCTTCAGCACGCACCTCTTTTACTTTTTCCAAACGTACCAGTTCGAACCAGCGTTTCATTTCTGCAAAGAATTCCCAACCGCGTTCGTTGGATACGGCTGTTAAGAATGCGGTAGGTTCGGTTGTTGTGGTCAGTTCTATTTGCCTGTCTTGATAACCGGCGCGTTTCTGTACCTCCTGGATAGCATTCAGGGCATCTTGGTTCACAGAGTTTGTAGCACGGGTAGAAGCTTCGGCGTACATTAAAAGAACTTCTGCATAGCGGTAAATACAAGTTATACCGTTTGATTGTGCACTTTTACCGGGGGCTCCTTCGTCATAATCATAGTACTTGGAGATGGCGGGAAGTTTGTCTGCACTTTCGGTATATGGGATAATCTCTCCGCTTTTTATTTTCCATTCTGTCATATAGTTCCATTCTTTGCGGTCATCATTGGGATACGCCTTGAAGAAATCTTCATTGCCGTAATAGTCTGCCCATCCTGCATTAGGAGAATAATCGCTCGGATAGTAAGATTTACCGTAGTTACTTGCTATCTTATGTTTGGCACTATGCTGCAGGGCAAACATTACTTCGTTGGTTTCTGTTTTCTTGTCTTCTTTCCATAAATCGGAATATTCGGCTGTCAGTACAAGACCGGCTTGGGCCTTATTGTCCATGATTTCTTTGGCTTGGGCTGCTGCCAGACCGTAATATTCGGTTCCTTTGTTTAACGGCCATCCTGCCATTGTCATATAAGCATCTGCCAAGCATGCTTTTGCGGCCCATTTTGAGGGAGTGCTGTTGCCGCTACGTCCTTTGTTGGGTAACCATTCGGTAGCTGTAGTCAGACTGGGAATAATCGCTTTATCGTATATTTCGGCAACTGATGTTCTCGGCATGGTGATGGTTGCCTCATCGTTTTCCAGTAATAAAGGCACATCGCCATACAGACGGGTCAGATAGAAATAGGAAAGACCGCGCATGAAATAGGCTTCGCCCAATACTTCTTTAAATGCTTTGGCTTCTTTTTCGTTGGTGGGGATAGTAGTTCCCTTGATAATTTTGTTGGAACTGCTGATGACCTTATAGAACAGGGTCCAAGTAGTTGAGAAGTCAGCATCATTAGCTGTAAGATTCGGAGTCAGTCTGCTATAATAAGCCAGTTCGTTATTGGCCTTGGCTGCACGGTAGGTAATATCATCCGCACATACATTGATGCGTTGCAGACGGCTGTTGAATCCGTAATTTCCTTGCCATAAATCGCTGTAAAGGGCGTCTGCCGCTTTTTCAAGGCTTGCTTGGTCTACCGTATTCCAGTATTCTTCTTCTGTGATAAAGGATTCGGGTTCTTGTGTGAGGTCTACGCAAGAGGTCGTCAGTAATAAACTTCCGGCAACTGCTGTTAAATATATTAATTTCTTCATGTTGTTCTTATTTAAATAGGTTATTCATTAGAATGAGAAATTCAGACCGATTAAATAATTGCGGCTGTTAGGATAGGCTCCCCAATCAACACCTTGTACCAAAGGACTACCCATAGTAGCTTCCGGGTCCAGACCGGAGTATTTGGTGATGTGGAACGGATTCTGTACGGAGGCATATACACGCAGGTTGTTGATACCCAATGAACGGCAGGTTGCTTCAGGAAGAGTATAACCTAATGTGATGCTTTTCATCTTGATGAAACTTCCGTTTTCAACGAAACGCGTGCTGAAGAAGTCTTTATTTTCAGTTCCGCCTTTCACGAATCCCGGTATATCTGTATTGGTGTTGGTCGGTGTCCAACGGTTCAGCAACTCGCGCATAGGGGTTACGCCTGCCATTTGTTGGCTCTTAATCAGGTTATATCCCATTTGGTGAGTGGCATTGTAGATGTCAAATCCATGGAAACCTACTACGAAGAACGAGAAGTCAAAGTTCTTATAATTGAATGTATTGTTCCAGCCCCAGTTGAATGTCGGTTGTCCGCATCCGATAATGCCTTGGTCTGCATCATTGTATACGCCGTCTTTGTTGACATCTACATATTTGGAGTTACCCGGTTTTACTTTGTACACTTCTCCGTTGGTTTTGCCGTTTGTTTGACCATTGGCATCTATGAATGGAGCATTTACATCATCCTCCTGCCATACTCCTGCGAATGTGTATCCCCAGAATGAACCTAAATTCTCTCCTTCAATCATTTGGAATATCTGGTTTTGGAAGTTTCCGGCCTGTTGTTGGCGGTGGTTAGCTGTCGGAATCTTGTTGAACGTACCTTTGTTGTGAGATAATGTCAGGTCTGTGTGCCAGCTGAATTCTGGCTCAGCGGAAATATCTGGTTGGTAAGTTTTAAAATTAGCTATCTTTGCTT